>Ga0265780_10000142_pt1 | contig 115110 bp, 105 predicted proteins | sample P1T30metagenome_FD_192432 | JGI IMG/M metagenome (GOLD analysis project Ga0265780, IMG submission 192432) | Plant litter microbial communities from East Loma Ridge, Irvine, California - P1 T30 | ecosystem: Environmental > Terrestrial > Plant litter > Unclassified | place: USA: California...
CCATGACCCGGCGCAGTCCATATTGCTGCCACGAGAAGACACGTGACAGCCGGCCATGTCGCGGGAGTGAAGGCCTGAAAGCGTGGCCATGCGATCCAGAGCATCGGGCAGCATCTGGTTACGTTACGCTCTCATTGAAGCAGTTGGCTGAACCGAAATTTGCAGGCACGTCAATCAGTGCACAGCGGTCGGTCCAAGTGGTACTGCTCTTGGAAGTTGTAGTGACGGAGTACAACTGCTGGAGGGGAGGTGGCCTCATTCCTAGGGCCAGCCTGCATGCGGAAAGTTCCGCTGACTCAGCAATTGAAGGAAGGACTGGAAGATCAAACACTTCTCAGCAAACCACAGGTATCTATTGTTGACAAGATTGTGGACTTCGATTCACATGCAATCTTCTACCGTTCAATCACATGGGTACGACATCATTGATCAGAAGGCATGTGAGATTGGTCATGTGTTTTGAACGCATTGGCTTGATTACAGTATTCTATGTTCACTTTTTGCAGTTGTGCAATGTGAGCTTCTTGTGAGCATTTGGGAGCACATCCTTCTGAGCTTGCCTCGCTCTTACTCTCCCCATTCTCACTAATTTCTCTCGCGTTCCTCTACATCTGACCCGCAGCGGTAGCGCAAAACTTCTCCCATGCATGATTTTTCGCCAAATGCAGGTGTAAAAGGAAAGCAAGGAGTCGTCATGGAAATTTGATCCTCCTCGCTTGATGTGTTTCGTTGTTGTTAGTCTGGCCTGAGCGCTAGAGCTTGATTGCTCGCTTAGTGCTCGAGGAGACGGAGGGAACCCTGGACAACGACGTTCTCGAGGATGGAACCCGGAGGGACGTCGATGGTCTGACCCTCGGTGGCCACGATGATGACGGTGCCCTTGCAGACGACGCCACGGCCGAGGTTGACGGCACCGGTGATGGTGAGGTGGTCAAGCTCGAGGATCTTGGGGATAGAGGGGATGCGGGACTGGAAGGCAGAGACCTTCTTGAAGTCGTTTCCGAGCTTGATGAGAGGAGCAGGGCCGAAGCGGTTGGGGTCCATCACAAGCTGGCCGTGGCGGAGGGTGTAGAGGTCAGACTTGACCAGCATAAGGTCAGAGCAAGTCTTGACGGGCAAGAAACGGCGACGCGGGACGTTGACACCGTGGGCGTTGCTGAAGTGACGAATGGCGGCACCGACAGCGGTCTCAAGCTGAACAATAGAGACGTCGGCCTCTCCCTTCTGGTCGGCAGGGATGCTCTTGCCGTTGGGGATGATCTCCATGCCGAGCTCGTTGTTCTCAACAACACGCTTGACAGCGCGCAGGTTCATCCAGACGTTGTTGGTGTTGAAGTACTTGAACTTCTTGATGGACTTGAACTCGTTGACGTGCTGCTTGGGAACCTGGGCGATCTCGAGGAGACGGGGCTGGCCCTCGTAGTCAATGATAGTGCCACCCTTGACATCAGCCTTGGTCTTGTCAGTCAGCTCCATGATGTATTCGGAGCGCGACTCGACCATGTGCTGCAGAATGTTCAGGTCAACCACAGCGCCAAGGTTGTCAGCGTTGGAAAGGAAGACGATCTCAACGCCACGCTCAAGGAGCTTGTCGAGGGTACCGGAGTTGACAAGCGACTCGAAGACGTCACCGTGGCCGGGAGGGTACCAGTCGGAGATTTGGGAGTTGGCACTCTTAGGAGCGGGGAGAAGGGAGTCCTTGAGGACACGGGGGAACTTTGACTGGTTGAAGGTCAAGATGTCAATGTTGTGACCCTCGTACTTCTTGATAATGTTGGCGGTGTCCTTGTCGGTGTTGAAAGAGTTCATGAGGACGAAGGGGACGTTGACGTCGTAGGTGCGGTTGAGGAACTCGATCTGACGGACGGACAGGTCGAGGAAAGACATGCCGTCGCGGACCTCAATGACAGACTTGGGGCCAACGCAGCCCATGGAGGTACCGAGACCACCGTTGAGCTTGAGGACAGCGAGCTTGCTCAGGAACTCGACAGACTCGTTGTTGGCAAGGCTGTTGTAGTCAACAACCTGCTCGGGCTTGGGAGGGGAGATGCGCTCCCAGTCAATCTCGTTGCCCTTGGCCTTGTCGTTCAGGTAGCGGCGGAACAGGGCAAAGAAGTTGTCCATCTCAGTCTCGAAACGGGCCTTCTCGTTCTCGTCCGTGACGGAGTCGGTAAGGTTGTTCAGAGCATTGCGCATCTGAGAAGCGGCGACGGAGGTGGAAGTGTTTTCGAAGGCCTGGGTAAGGCGGGACTCGGTCAGTACTGGGGTTGCGTCGAATGTAGGTGCAGAGGGCCTCTGGCGGCCCATCTTGACAGTAGAAGTAGGAGACAAAGAAAGAGACGAAGAAGCGTCGACAGAATCAAGATCACTCTAAGGAAACGGTGTTAGGGAGTTCAAAGGGGTTTTGCGAGTCGATGGTTGTGAAGGCCAGTCCGGCTGGGTTGTCGGCCGTGAGTCCAGTGTTGGCGGTGAAGCTCGCCTCACGTAGAGTATGGTTGTGACGCAAATTCGGCCACGTCCATTGCCCAACGCGAGGAGCCAGGCGTGTCAAATCCGGAGCCTTGGATGCGCATGGCGTGATGCGTGCTGGAGGCGGTCCATGTGGCCAGTTGCCAGGTGTTCATCGCGTGCTGCGCGGTATTCGGTGTTTCCGTGCTCTGCTCTCTGTTGTGGTGTGTTCTCTTTTGTGCTTTCTCACTCCCTACAATCGCTCACCAGTGAAGTTGACATCAAAAGGAAAGATGAAGGAAAGGAAAGATGAAGGAAAGGAAAGGAAAGGTGAAATGAAAGCAAAGAGATGTTCTCAACATACCACGTGGCTTTGAGTCTTGCCGTGGTGACGGTCCTCAGAGCCCTCAGCCTTGAGGTGGGTAGGGATGGCGGACTTGGGAGCAGCCATTGTGAGTGTGTTGCGGAGGTGTGAATGGGTGTGAGCTGCAGAGAGAGCGGTTATCAGATTGTGGTTTTCGGCGAGGTGTGTGATGTTGTTGTGGGAGTGAAGAGGGAAGGGTGCAAACGAAGGGCAGAAGCAACTTACCGAATGAGGGGTCTCTTGCAGTGGCGTCACGAAAACGGCGCGACTGAGGGGTGTACAGAAAAGAAGCAGTGAAGTGAGGATGAAGCTGAATGAAGAGTGAACAACAAGTTGTGAGTTGATTGTTCACGGAGGATGTGGAAAGGCAGGTCAGGTCAAGAGCAAGGTCAATGGGCATGGGCAGTTATTTGTTGCTTCTGCCGTGCCTGCCAGCAACCCCCACCATCCAGGGCACGGACTCTGGCCTGGGAGCACTCGTTCAACAAAACGCATTCGCCCGGCTAGACTGCCTCATCACTACGAAAGACGTCCATGGATGTATGGTCTATTCTAATTCCTCACTCTGTGTAGCTAAGCCTCACCGCTTTCGTCAAATGTATCTACATACAGTACGTGTTTATGCATGCATGTATCCGTCATCACACTCTCATTCTTACCACGGTACACCAAACAACGTGGCAGCATGTCTGGATAATTTTATCTTACCATTCCCCTATCCATCCATTCAGGTCAGGTCAGATAGCAGCAGCGCCAAACCGGTGACCCACGCGCGACAACGCTTATGCCGATCGCCTTGAGAGCCCCCGGGGCGCCGGCCACATGCATCCACAACCTTCTTTGCTAGATTCTTCACACCGACAAGTCTTAGCCGCACCGCACATGCAGGGTCTTGATGGGTGGCGAATGAGCATTTTGCCTATAATCACGTTTTTTTGTGGTGGTATTGTTCTGAGTGAGTATACTATTGCAGAGGGCAGGTAGAGATGATAGTTACAGTACATGTACAGCAAAGCATACCCAGGTCCAAGAACTCCGTTGATAGCCCGGCACTGCTCCTTCCTCCTCGTTCTCCACAGCCAATCTTGGACAACCGCACTGCCACACCTCTCACCGTGCGCGACTTTGATCAAAACCACACTAAACGCGCGAGAACGTGCCGCTCCGCCATGGACTCGCGTAGCCGGTTCACTCTGCAGCTCCCCCAACACCGCGCCACCAAATACCGTAACCCTTCTTTGAGCCAGCCCTGCCGCAAGCCAACGAGATCGATAACCCCCTGGGAAGCTTTTACTACTCCATGAACCGACCCGACAAATCCTTGTTGTGCGCACGTTGAGGCACGCGCGATAATATATATCAACCCTGAACAAAACGACAAATATAGCCCACAGCAAAACACCGGCGCCTAAAGTACAGACGGAATCCCGTTTCGGGCGAACGACTGTCGATAGTAGCCGGTATGGGCGTGAAGAAGTGCCGTTTCGGCGCCGCTAGATGACCGTGGCGTACCAGCTCACGCAGGTACAACAAGCTCATGTCTTGCGAATGCTTGAAGTAATAGTGACTTGGATTTACATCACCTACTTCCTATGTATACTGTATGCGGAACGAAGCGAGCCCGGTGATGGATCCACAGCTGTCAATGGCATTGGGACTCCACTCGTACGTTTTGTGTTTGGCTGCGGTTCAACATGGCCTCAACACTGTTCGAAGTTGACACCCAGTCGGAAGATGCTCATTCAACATAGGCGACACTACTTTGCGGAGCCAAGGTGTGAATCTAATGGTCGCATAGCGAAACTCCTGTTCTATCGTCGAGAGCAATTATCGATCATTCAATCCCATCGCTGGTGAACCTCAATCACAGGCGCATCCGCAAAAGGCACAGCACAAGGCTTTTCGAAGCGCAAATGCACAACCGAAGGCTTGACACCTCTTGTCTCAAACAGCGGACGGAGTTCCCTGAACGTGTGCTCCACCAATGTCTCCAGAGTCTCGAAGTCCGTCTTCTCGATAATCTGCGACAGCCATGTCAGTACCACGCATCGTGAGAATCTCCATCGTTTTCGGGAAAGGCAAACTTACATCGACCAAGGCCCTCTCCAAAGGGAACAGAGCCTCCATCTCTTCCATTGCAGAACCACCGAGCCTCTCGACAAGATCGATAGCAAAGTTTACAACGAGCGGTTGCCTTCCCTTCCTCTCGTAGGCATTGACCCCGATCAACGTAGGAATCCTCAAGTTCTTGCACGAGAAAGTGACAAACGAGTTAGTCTTGGTTCCCTTCTCATCGTACAGCCTCACTTCACTCATAGCCAATTCATCGCCGAACGCACTAGCTTTGGGAAGTGTGAGTTTCGCCGCAATGCGCTTTGCAACAAACTTGTCGTTACCATCCGGCTTCGGCTTGCGAGCCATGTGTTCTGCGGCTTTGAACATGCCGTTCACAGCCGAAGTCTGGCCATCCTTGCTCTCGTAGATGGCGCGCACACGTTTGGAGAGTTCGCCGTAGTGTACTGTGCTGTCATCCAGTGCATCTTGCGAAGCAGCCGATGTGAAGGATTCCCGTAGCCATAGTGAGACGGAGGCCAGAGCGGGTTGTTCTTTGGTTTCGTGCCAAATGTTGGGTGCAATGACTCCGGATGGTAATTGCAGATTGCGAATGGAGACAACGGCTTGTGTCTCTGGAGTTGGGGTCGAGTTCTCTGGTGAGGGGATTGAGGCCGGAGGGTTGAAGACGTGGTTGTCCATGGTTGTTGTCGTCGTTTCCCTAGTGTCGTTGCGGGCGATCAAATATTTGTTTCGAGATGGCCCCGCGATGGGTCGTTGAGGCTGCAATCCGATGAGTCGAAGGAAGTCTTCCAGCACAAACGATCTCTCTCTATCTCTCCGGCAAGGCCTCTAGATCGTCTAACGAATTGTGATATATACCTAGGAGTCACAGGGCAAGCACGATCTTCGACATGATATTCTTGGCGGCAATCCAATCCATGGACGGCTCGAGGCCTCCCCGCAAAAAGCGACGCCCTGGCGACGGAGCTCATGTCCATCAAGTTCTAGAGGTTTCCTTCTCGACCGCCCAAGGAAACAGCTGAAGATTTGAAGTCTGCCACCTGCCTTCGCTCATCTCACTCGACACTCAACTGTACATTGCTCTTACACCACTCCGCACGACCCGAGATACCCCCAATTACACTAATACCCACATATCACGACCTTTACGACTGCAATCATGGCCGACGCTCTCAAAGCCGAAGGCAACAAGCTGTTCGCCGCCAAAGACTTTGCCGGTGCTGCGTATGTTTACCACTTGATGGATACGCTCAATCTGCGCACCTACTAACAGCAATCACAGTGAGAAGTTCTCCGAAGCCATCGCCCTCGACCCTTCAAACCACGTCCTCTACTCCAACCGATCAGGCGCCTACGCCTCTCTCAAAGATTTCGACCGCGCACTCGAGGATGCAACAAAGACCACAGAGCTGAAGGCCGACTGGGCCAAGGGCTGGGGAAGGAAAGGTGCCGCTCTCCACGGTGTGGGCAACCTAGTTGACGCCGTCGACGCTTTCGAGCACGCGCTTGAGCTTGAGCCCACCAATGCTCAAGCCAAGTCTGGTCTTGAGAGTGTGCGACGTGCGATTGAGGCAGAGGCAAAGGCTGACGGTCTGCCTGGTGACCCCAGCGGTGGCCTCGGCAACATGTTCAACGACCCCAAGATGATTGAGAAGCTGGCGGCAAACCCTAAGACGGCTGGTCTCCTCGGAGACTCTGCTTTCATGGCCAAGGTGCAGCAGCTGAAGAACAACCCCAATGCCATGGGCGAGATGATGGGCGACCCCAGGATGCTCCAGGTTATGGGCGTGCTGCTCGGCGTGGACATGCAGTTCGGCAACCCCGAGGACGTTGGAAAGGGCGCCGAGGCAGAGGAGGATGTTGAGATGAAGGATGCAAGGCCCGCACCCACCGAGACTAAGAAGGCGCCCGAGCCAGAGCCCGAGCCGGAAGCAGAGCCGGAGGACGAGGAGGCTATCGCTGCGAAGAAGGCAAAGGAGGAGGCAGACGCCGAGAAGGCTCTCGGTACGACCGCTTACAAGAAGCGCTCATTCGACGAGGCCATTGCACACTACACCAAGGCCTGGGAGACACACAAGGACATCACCTACCTCACAAACCGCAGTGCCGCTCATTTCGAGAAGGGCGACTACGACGCCTGTATCACCGACTGCAAGGCCGCCATCGAGCATGGCCGCGAGATCATGGCCGACTTCAAGGTCATCGCCAAGGCCTTTGGCCGCATGGGCAGCGCATACGAGAAGCAGGGCGACCTGGCCAACGCCGTGGAGTACTTCCAGCGCTCGCTGACCGAGCACCGCACCCCCGACGTGCTCAACAAGCTTCGCGCCGCCGAGAAGGCCAAGCGCAAGGCCGAAATCGATGCATACCTGTCACCCGAGAAGGCAGAGGAAGCCCGCGAACTCGGCAGCCAAAAGTTCAAGGAGGCTGACTGGCCCGCGGCCGTCGAGGCCTACACCGAGATGATCAAGCGCGCACCCGAAGACGCCCGTGGCTACTCCAACCGCGCCGCATGCTTGATCAAGCTCCTCACCTTCCCCGGCGCCGTGCAAGACTGCGACGAAGCCATCAAGCGAGACCCCAAGTTCATCCGCGCCTACCTGCGCAAAGCACAAGCCCTTTTCGCCATGAAGGAGTACAACAAGTGCATGGATGTCTGCGCCGAAGCCGCCACGCACGACGAGGGCGGCAAGAACGCACGCGAGATCGAGCAGCAGAGCCAGCGCGCCCTGCAAGCCCAGTACGAGGCTCGCGAGGGCGAGTCTGAGGCGCAGACCCAGGAGCGCATCCAGCGCGACCCGGACATCATGGCCATCCTGCAGGATCCTGTCATGCAGGCTATCTTGCAGCAGGCCAAGGGTGACCCTCGCGCTCTTCAGGACCACATGAAGAACCCGGATATCAAGAACAAGGTGCAGAAGTTGATGGCTGCTGGTGTGATCAGAATGGGTTAGGAAGGGATTGGGAAGTGAATGAATTAATGCTTTTCTCCTCTACCACTCGGACGATTGGTTGGTCGGATTCAGCTAAGACTACTACTGTATGTAATATCACGGCTTCAAACATACTGCATCTGCATATCACTCGTTCTCCTCCATCGTTCCAGACATTATGTCACACTTTTTGGTTACTCCCCACCGATCAAGCAACTGGCGTCTCCGCCATGGAAGTCCGGATGGCGTTCTGTACCTTGCGAGGATCCCTGGTCTCGTTTCGACCAACCTCACTTCCAAAAAGTCAAAGTCAGGTAATATGAAGAAAGAAATTGCTCTACCATGTAAGTCCACAACAGGAGGCAAACAAAAGAAAATCGTAAGAAAACTCAAGCATCTCCAGCCACACTCCCACAATCCCCACTCCCATCTCCTCTCCCTTTGCCAACACCCTCCCCATCGTCCCCCACCCCAACCACGCAGAGCAGAACCGCAACCCCCGCACACACCGCCCCCAAGAACAAAAACGGCAACCCCGGCGCCCCGACCTTCAGGCCGCGATTGAACAGCCCCGCGAGCAGAGGCGCCCCGAGCATGGCGCCCAGCGTGTCGACGATGCTGACGACGCTGTACAGCGCCGCCACATGCCGCTCCGGCACCAACGGCGTCAGGAAGCTGCGGATAAGGAAAAACGAGCCCGCGCCGAGCGCGCTGATCCCCATCCCTAGCGTGGCGGCCGCGAGGGTAGGGGCCAGGCCGAAGACGAGCCAGCCGAGCGCCCAGGCTGCCATCGAGGCGCGCGACATGTAGAGGTCGCGGCGGGCGGGGGTTAGGTGGAGGTGGGTTGTTAGTAAGGCGGAGAGGAGGGGCAGCAGGGCGAAGAGGAGGGTGATGTTCGCTAGGGCGCGGAGGGTTAGCAGGGCGGTGGCTTCGGAGAGGCGCAGGTGGTAGCGGGTGCTGATGTATTGGGTGGTGAGGGCGCTGCTGGCGCCTACTGTTAGGTGGATGAGGAAGGTTAGGACGAGGGCGGGGACGCGCCAGTCGGTCCAGAGGAAGGCGGTGGTTGTTTGGAGGATTGAGAGGTGGGTTGTTTTCCGGGGAGGGAGGTCTTCGGTTTCTGCGGGGATGGTGGTGGTGTTGTTGTTGTCGGTTTGGTGGCGGTAGCCCAGTGTCTCGGGCATTGCGAGCACTAGCAAGACGGCGCAGGCTTTCTCCATGGTCCCGGCGATTGCAGGGATCCACGGCGTGAATTCCATCAGCCACGCGGCGAGCAGAGGCATGCAGACTGTCGAGACGAGGTTCGCGCCGCCGAGCTGCAGGAAGACTTTCGAGCGTGCTTCCTCGGGGACGACGTCTGCGATGATGACGAAGAAGAGAGCCGACACGACTGGCGAGGAGCCGGCCATCAGACCGTGCAGAGAAGACGCCCACGTCCAGCGGATATCGAAGCTCTGCCAGAACCAGCATACGGCTTGCACCCAGGCGGCTTGCAGGACGAAAGACAACACCCCGAGAAAGAGAATCGGTTTACGCCCGTACCTATCTGCCGCCCAGCCGAAAGGGAGGGCCAACAGTAGACTTGGGCCTCCATTGAGGAAACCTTGCCAGCCACGAAGGGAGGAGAGCTGGTTCTGCACTGCTTCGATTTTGCACAGTTCTTCTGCCACGCCTCCTATCGCCCCGGGACTGACGCTTGACCGGTCGGCTAATAATTTGCTTGGGTCGGCGGTCTCGTAGTGTCGGTAGCAGATTATTGCTTCGGAGATCCGGGTTTGGGGTGATTCGGATAGCTCTTCGCCGCATTGGACTAGGATCAGGATGGCGCAGAGGAGGAGAAGCACGTTTCTGTAGGGTCTACATGGTTTCGAGTCGGGTATGGTGTGTTGCGAGTTTTCCGAGAGCAGAGGTGTTTCCTCGTGTGTTGTTGGCCGTGATTGGAGCCCCATGATTGGAAGGTTGGCACGCCACAAAGCGGTAATTTTTTCTTATTTCCCGGGAAAGATTGTCTTTTTTCCCATGAAGAGAATGGAAGCAATACAGGCTCTGGAGTTCAGACCGTGAGTTCCTGCTAGAAAAGTCCATGCGTGTTATGTAGTAGATGCCTTATCTCTGATCGACGTGTGCGGCTGTTGGCAGGATTGCGGCGTTCGGATACAGTAGCGGAGTTCAATCAATTGAGATGGAATTCTGCTGCCTACTTCTCGCGGTGTCGGTCATTGAGGCAGAGTCAGCACGGTTTCTCGTTCGTTAGATGAAGTCTGTTCATCCCATGGTGTGGTGTATGTTTATCGCCAGAGTCAAACACGGCTGGAAGTCTGATCTCGCGTAGCACAGATTCTAGTCCAAAGACGCGATGCCCGACGCGCTGGAGCACTTGACTTCTTAGGTACATGTACCTACCATGACTTACAGTGTCCCTGGAGGATTGCCGCTGCCAAAGATCCATTGCTTATAGATCTTTAGTGTTGTGTTTGACTTGGATGTACTGTAATAGTACAGGCGCGGAAGAGATTTGGGAACGCGTGGACCACCCCAAAGAAACCGTACGGAACCGGAAAGCATATCTGGAAACTCTCGAGAATCTATGTTTACTCTTCACGGTGTAGGACTACACGTACTGTATACTGTGCATTCGCATACGTGCATCTCCAACGGTTCATACGCTGGAAGCATGATACTCGAAAGCCGCTTCTATATCTCTTATCTTTTGGTCGACGTGTTCCTACATGCGCGACCAATGGCACTCCGGGCTATTCATCGGGGTTCATTGCCTCCCGGGATGTCAGGTATATGAGAGATGATGATATTGCACTGACCGCTTTGCCAGCAAGTCTAAATGCGATGCAGCTTTTGAGCGGTGGATGTGATTGTGCGCGAAGACACGTTTGGCTTAAAGTAGTGCAAAAGGGGCACTGGCAAGTGCTGCTTCTCTGACATTTTGTTCTCAAACCTGCGGCATTTTCTCGATGGGTCATGATTTGCAGATGTCGGTGAATGGTACAGTGTAACATGTTACAGCTAGATGAGGTTGTATGTTCTTCATTGATCTGGACATAGTAGCTGTCTATGTACCTAGTCAGCACATACACCAGCACCTCACTCCGTTACCGAGAAAACAACTTTCACAACCAAACAGTCGGGATGTTTCTTTTTCTGGTATGCAACGATTGCGTGTTCACGCATGGCTACTAGCAGCCGATGAGAGCGGTTAGCAGGCGGGTAAGGCGGACGCGACTAGGTTTATCAGGAGGCAGGGTTCAGCTCGCGAGCAAATCCAAGTCTAACCAAGGGTGATGTGACGATCGATGGCACTCCTTCGGACAATATTTCTTACTAACCTGTCTGTCTGTGCTAGCGATGTGGGACCGGTGGTAGGGTTGAGCTCGTGGCAGTCATCATAAGGCGAGAGTTGTTATTGTAGGAGGGTCTTCTCATAGGTAAAATTTGGTGCATCCGACACGGCTAGGTATATACTGCCAACTCCTTGAAACAAGGCATCATAGGTAATCAACACGTACGCTTCGTCGTACATAACACCTACATACATGCATGTAGTTTTCTCGCCGGCGACACAGACACGCATGGCTGCATTGGCATAGGCCCACGCCCACGTCAGACAGTCGACGCACAAGCCCTCACTCCTCATTGCACTGCCCTGCCTTGAACTTGCACTGCGCTGCGCCGAGCTGCTCGAGCTCCCAAGCAAGCAAGCAAGCTCTAGGCCACGCTGCATATGCGCCCTCAAGCTATACCGTCTCCTCTCCTCCTCTCTGCTTTTCTGACCTTCCACCCTCTCATTACGCATACGCCTACTTACTGACACTTTTACACTCACTCACTTTTCCGTACATGTCCCGCTGAACCATTGGCCTGCCCACCCTTATCACGCGGCCCTGAACGCCGCATTCCTCAGCGTAGTGTGCTCACCCAATCACACTGTCCTACCACGTCGCATCCGCCAGCATGCTTGAGGGCACCGCTGGCAATGAAGCCGAGCTGAAGCAGCAGGGAGTGCTGGAAGCTGCTCGTGATCCCAACACCTCCATCGACGCCGAGCAGGCCGAACAGACCTTACTGAGCCAATCGAGAGCCGCCGGCGCTGCAGCTTTCAGCTTCGACCCCAATGCCAGCGCCGAAGAAAAAGCTCGCCTGGTAAAGGAGAGGAACGAAGCTGTTGGCCGCCCTCATCGGCAGCATGTTACCGCTGCGCTTGTCAGCGACCAGGACGATGGCCAGACCGCTGGCTACGACTTGCCCGAGCCTTCCAAACAGGGAGCTCTGCCACCGCCTGGCGCCCAGGACGGCGATGTACTCGACGCGAAGCAGGCCGAAGAGGAGGAGTTCTCTCGAGTTGGCTGGGCTCCGCGATTCGGCAACCCGGCTGACCAGGACGAGGGAGGTACAATGCTCGACCACCAGGACTTTATTGAGGGCAAGCTGGGAGATAAGTTCTTCGGCGATTGGTACCACAACACCGGTGTCATTATTTTCGCCTGTCTCGCGTCCTGGACCGTTGCGGTCCTCGGCGGAGGTCTAGGCTGGGTCTTCATGGTCATGGCCATTTGCGGCACGTACTATCGCACTTCGATCAGACGCGTACGACGCAACTTCAGGGACGATATCCAACGTGAACTGGCCAAGACCCGTCTGGAGACCGACCACGAGTCGCTTGAGTGGATGAACAGCTTCCTCGCCAAGTTCTGGCCCATCTACGCGCCTGTGCTTTGCAACACAATCGTAGGTTCCGTCGATCAAGTCTTGTCGACTAGCACACCGCCCTTCCTGGACAGCATGCGCATGAAGTTCTTCACCCTCGGCACCAAGCCTCCACGTATGGAGCATGTCAAGACCTACCCGAAAGCCGACGACGACACGGTCCTCATGGACTGGAAGTTCAGCTTCACACCCAACGATACTGCCGATTTGACCGCGCGTCAGATCAAAAACAAAGTCAACCCCAAGGTTGTCTTGGAAATTCGCGTCGGCAAAGCCATGATCTCGAAAGGCTTGGACATCATTGTCGAGGACATGGCTTGCAGCGGTATCATGCGGGTCAAGATGAAGCTCCAACTTCCGTTCCCTCACATCGACAGGGTTGAGATCTGCTTCCTCGAGCGTCCCACCTTTGACTACGCTTGCAAGCCCATTGGTGGCGAGAGCTTCGGATTCGACATCAACTTCATGCCCGGTCTTGAAAGCTTCATCCAAGAGCAAATCCACGCCAACTTGGCTCCGATGATGTATGCGCCCAACGTCTTCCCTATTGAAGTCGCCAAGATGCTGTCTGGTAACCCTGTGGACCAAGCTATTGGCGTTCTTTCTCTCACATTCCACGGTGCTCAAGGGTTGAAGAACCCCGATAAATTCTCTGGTACCCCCGATCCCTACGCGACCGTCAGCATCAACAACCGTGAAGTATTGGGCAAGACCAAGACCGTGACCGAGAACGCAAGCCCTCGATGGAACGAGACTGTGAATGTGATTCTTACCAGCCTTAGGGAGCCTCTCACTATTCACGTCTACGACTACAACGAGTACCGCAAAGACAAAGAGCTTGGCGTGTGCACATTCAACCTTGAGCAAATAGAGACAGACACCGAACATGAGAACCTGCACCTCGAAGTTATCGCAGGTGGCAGACCTCGTGGTGTGGTGCAATGCGACATCCGCTTCTTCCCTGTCCTTGAGGGCGAGAAGTTGGCAGACGGCACGGTCGAGCCTGCGCCGGAATCGACCACAGGTATCGCCAAATTCGAGGTCGAGCAAGCAAAGGATCTCGATGGCACTAAGTCTTTGATCGGACAACTCAACCCGTATGCCGTCCTCCTGCTCAACGGCAAGGAAGTCCAGGTTTCGAAAAAGCTCAAGCGTACCAACAACCCTATCTGGACGGACGCCAGCAAAGAACTCCTTATCACTGACCGTAAGAAGGCCAAGCTTGGTTTGGTGTTGAAAGACGACAGGGATCTCGCAACCGACCCGGTTATTGGCACATACCAGATCAAACTTGATGACATGCTCGAGTTGATGAATAAAGGACAAGAGTGGTACAACTTGGCAGGCGTGAAGAGCGGTCGCGCGAAGATGAGGCTCCAGTGGAAGCCTGTCGCCCTCAAGGGCGCTCTCGGCGGCAGCGGCGGGTACGTAACGCCGATTGGTGTTATGAGAATCCACTTCATGTCTGGCAAGGATCTCAAGAACCTCGACACTGTCGGCAAGTCTGATCCTTATGCACGAATCAACCTGTCTGGCGTTCAGAAGCGCAGGACACCTACGTGGAAGAACAATCTCAGCCCCGATTGGGACGAGGTCTTCTACATTCCGATTCACAATGCTAGGGAGAAGCTTACTCTCGAAGTCATGGATGAGGAGAACGTTGGCAGTGATCGTTCCATGGGCAAGGTCGATCTCGCCGCCAGTGACTACGTCGAGCAGGGTGACGATGGCGAATATTTGGTTCACGACACCAAGAACGAAGTCGTCTCTCGCCAACTGCGCATCGGCAACAATCCACCCAAGGGCACTATCAACTTCACAGCAGCCTTCTACCCGACTATCCCCACTGTTGACCCAGAAGACGAGGATGACGAGGAGCGCGCCAAGAACAAGGCAAGCATGGATGGTGTGCGCCAGAGCATCGAGTCCAATGGCCACGCTGGCCGTGTGCGCAGCAACACTACTGGTACTGTCGGTACTGTTGGCTCTGTCGGCACGGGATCGAGCAAGAGTGGTGAGCGCGAGATGCAAAAGGTTCTTGCTGCTGGTGAGAAGGAGCAAGTCGAGGCCGAAGAGGTCAAGGAAAAGGTTGTACCCAAGCTTCGACTGACTGCGGACGATCTAAACAAATACGGTAAGTGACGTAAAGTTTGCCTGTGCCTTGCAACACTGCTAATGTTATTTTAGAATCTGGTATCTTGGTCTTTAAGATCGTCGAAGGTGAATTTGCTCACCAGAACTGCCACCTCGAAGTCCTCATGGACGACCATCTTTTCCCTGCATACACCTCTGCAAAGACGCGCTCTCGCCATCACGTCTTTAACGAGACGAGCGATGCAATGGTCCGCGAGTTGGATCTGTCTCAAATTACTCTGCGTCTTGTCAGCGAAGTTGACACTGAGGGCAAGGGAGGAGAAAAGCACGTTGAAGCTAAGCTGACTGGCAACATGGTCGATGTTCTGAAGCGTTGCCTGTACACACCTACGCAACTCAGCATGAAGGGCAAAGACGGGGCTGAAAGTAAGGTTACTGTCAGCCTCCGCTACATTCCTCTCCGCATGCAGCTTGACCCGAGTGAGAGCTTCAACAATGCAGGCACGCTTCGCGTCGACGTGATGGATGCTGCCGACCTACCAGCGGCTGATCGCAACGGCTTCTCAGACCCGTACTGCAAGTTCAAGCTCAACGGCGAGCAAGTCTACAAGACGAAGACCCAGAAGAAGACGCTTCATCCGGCGTGGAACGAGTTCTTTGAAACGCCCATCCGCAGTCGTACGGCCGCCCAATTCGCAGTCGATGTTTATGATTGGGACTTTGGTGACAAGGCTGATTACCTTGGCGGCGCTCCCATTGACCTCACCGTCCTCGAGCCCTTCCAGGCGCAGGAATTTACTTACGGTCTTGACGGTAAGAGCGGCGCTATCCGTTTGAAGATGCTGTTCAAGCCTTCCTACGTTACCCGATCTCGCCAGGGCTCCTCTACGTTCTCTGGCACTTTCAGTGTACCCGGCAAGGTTGTCGGTGCACCCGTAAAGGGCGTAGGCAAGGGCGCTGTCTTTGTAGGCGGCAACGTCGCAAAGGGCGCCAGCTTCCTCTCTCGCGGTTTCAAGCGTCGCACTGCTAGCCACACTGTCGGTGATGACGCTAACGGCGACATGCTCGATGATCGTGATGCTTCCATGGACACGTCAGACAGACCCATCACACCCAACGGCAAGATGTCGGTCGATGGTTTCGCGGCCAGGGCCTCGACATCTCACCAGCGCCAACCCAGCCGAGGTGCCCCCTCGCAAGGTCCAGCATCTGAAACTGGCACTGCTTCTATCAGTGTCATCTCAGCAAGCGGATTCGAAGACGACCAAAAGCTCGAGGTCCGCGTGATGCACGACTCTGGAAGCAAAGGCCCGGTTCAAATCATCCGCACCAAGCCCCTCAAAGCAAAGGGCGGCGAAGCCATTTGGGGCGAAGACGAAGTCAAGAAACTGACCTGCGCCGCCAGCGACGGCTTCAAAGTCGTCGTCAAAGAGAACAAGACCTTCGGCCACGATGACCTGGGCGAGGCGCCTTTCTTCCTCGACGACCAAGGAACCGGCGGTGCCCACAAGGAAGTCAGGATCGGGGACAAGGGCGTTGTCGTCCTTCGCGCGACTTTCCAGCCTTCTGACGCTGGTAGCATCATGACACAGTCTGCCGGCGGTTTCGCGACCGTCGAGTCGCCCACGAGCTCCAAGCACGGCAGGAGTCTGGGCCGCTTCGTCAGCAGGAAGGAGAGGAGCGTGACGCCTTCTGCACCTCCCGCGAACTAGGAACCGCTACCGAGGAGAAGCTTTAGCTTGAAGCACGTTGTGCGGCGGAGCAGTTTGCAGATGGCGAAGAGGGGTACTGAACTGATGGTGCGCAACGGTAGCGGCCCTGCGATCGGGGGAAGACCATCACGAGACGAAGTCGCGCCTTGGGAGAACATGCAGCTGGAAAGCGAGATCAGTAGTGCTGCTGCTGATAATGCTGACACTGCTGTTGCTGCTGTGCGTCGCAAACGAGCATCGAGGGTCTTGTCGGGTTGTTTCTTTTCTCGTGGGTCCTGATTTGATGGGGCCCCTACTCTTGTTTGAAGGAATGAACATGGATGGACAGGGGAGTCGTTTTAGCAAGAGAGATACCAACACTGCGATTTTTTTATTTTATTCTATCCTATTTCTATTCCTACTCCTATCTCGTTGTTCCATTCCACCACACATCAACCTAAACCTAATACCTGATGGTTTCAACGGATCAATTCACCTCGAAATCATGAATCCATAGCTGAATGGAGGCACTCTGTGAGCTTAGCTGAACGTTCAGCTCAGCTACAGATAGTTACGACTCTTCACAGAAACTCTCACTTTCACGCTGAACCATGAACCAGATATTGAATGAGACACGATTTGCAGGCGCCTCGTGAAGATGAGACGAATCTCTCTTTGCCTGCAAAAAGTGGCAGTCGTTGATTGCCCTGACCATACAGTATGCTCTCGTTGCAGCCGGACCCCAACTCTAACCCTCAAACATCAACCTTCTCAATGAATGGCGCGACATTGACAACTTAACCGAAACGTGCTAGGACATTAGAAACACTGTGAGTCTATGTTTGAAGTGAGTCTATATTCGAAGTCAATATGACCGTTTGCTGCATCTCTTTCGGAGTGTGAGTGAATCGAGTAAGTAGTTACGGCATTCCAACTTGGACTTGGAAACAACGCTTGGTCAAGCGGATCAAAGCTCAAGAGTCAAGAAAATCCACATCATCATCCCATTAACATCATAATCACGTGCTCTAACTCTACTGCAGACTCCACTGTCCATCCTTCTCCACAATCTCGATGCTCCTCTTCTCGTCCAGACTCCTCCGACCGGCCTCGAGGATCGCGCCAGTGGCGATGGTGTTCTTCAAAGTCGGCAGGCCCATCTTGTCGAGGTCGTCGAGCGATTTGCGGCCATCTTTGAGCGCTTGCACGCCGTTGATGAACTTTTCGAAACTCACGTAGCCGTAGCCTCCTTGGCCGGCGAAGTTGCCTTCCTCGTCGGCGGCGTATTTCATGTACTGCGAGGGTGGGAGTTAGCGGGGCTGGTTCGGTTCGGTTTGACATAGGAAGGTATTGTCCCAGCCCGTATCGGGCCGTGGTGAGAATCTGGAATGCTAAGGAGGGCTTGAGATGATTTCTCGTCGTTGGGAAACGTTGACCGGGATGTCTGGGGAATACATACTGCAACACAGTTAGTCAGGTCATTGTTTTGCGTGTTCGTCAACCGAACTCACCGAAGGGGTTAAGGTGGAACAGGCCAGCCTCGTCGTCGGCCAATTCGTAGCCACGCTTGGCCTGGTTGACACGAACTTCGCCCTTGGAAGCCATGTAGTGGAAGTACTGGTTCGAATGCACACCAGCCTTCTGCGGCGCGGTCCAAGAAGCAGTGTACACACCCGTCGCGCGGCGACCGGAGCCATCCTTCTTCTCCCAGTCCACAAGCAGGGTGATGGTGTCTTCGGTTTCAGGCACGCAGCCGAGATCGGTCGCAATGCCCGCGGACGCACTAGCTGTGACCTTGGTAGGTCGGAAGTCGGGCACCATGCTCTCGTTGATGTCGATGTGGTGGCTGTTGAGGTAGTACGAGATGTCGCTGTCCTTACCCGCCCAGGCCTTGAAAGTCTCGAGCTGCGACTTCGGCTGGCTCATGTAGCTGTAGAAGTAGTTGAACTCGCCCAGCAAGCCTCTGACGGCGCGGTCGCGGGCGTCCGCGTATGCCGGGTCGAATCGCTTGTGGTGCTCGATGTAGACAAACACGTTGTTCTTCTTGGCTTCTTCGATCAAGTGCTGGTGCTCGCTGAGCAGCTTGACCGCGGGCTTGGTGATCATGACGTGGATTTTGCGCTCGATGGCATAGAGGGCGATCGGGTAGTGTGTTGGGTCGGGCGTGAAGATGGTGATTGCGTCGCCGGGTGACAAAGCGTCGATGGCTTTCTTGTAGGCTTCGGGATCACGCTGGTCGTTCGCAGGGTACGATTCGAAGGAGGTGTCGAGGCCGTTGTAGTGCTCTGTGATGTTCTTGTTGAGGTGCTCTCTGATCGCAGGGAATTTCTGGCCGGAAGTTCCAACCATGGACAGGTTGCCGACCTTGCCTCGTCGTCGCAGGTCGAAGAGAGTCAGGCCAACGACGCCAACCTTCTTGTCGCTGCCAGAGGCTCCGCCGCCAACGAAACCAGTGGTGTACTCGCCGGTACCGACCATGCACACGTTGATGGGAGCCATGTTTGCGGTATCTGGTCTTTTCGTAACCTCGGAGGACAGTGTTCAGCTTTCGGGGGGTTGTCAGGAATGGAGTGGAGAATGGAGAGTAGAAGGAGACAGGAAATGCAAGAGCGCGAGTAAAGAAACACAGTCACTACCAGCCAATACTTGTCCAAGCGAACGCCAACCTGTTCTCACGAAGCCACGACGACAAAACATTGCCTGTCAATAGCCGAAAGACGGCTCAAGGGTCGTGAATTGTCCGTCCTGCCACCGCGGGGCAACTGCCACCCCACCATCCGCGGTTGAAGACGCCTCTCATTCGTGGGAATGGGTATTTCTCCACCAGTAGGAGGAGTGAAATGGCTTAGTGTAGCAGGCCAGACTCCGGTCGGTATATGCCCTTCGCTGAGCAGTGGCCCGAGGCGATACTTTTGGTGAGGGTTCGCGCCCTCCAAGGCGGTCATGACAGGCATGTCAGTGCCGTGTGAACCATGTGCATGCATGCGGGACCTAAACGAGGCGGTTAAGAGGAGTGAGATTGCCCGTCGAGGAGGCTGAGTAGGTTTCTCGATTTTGTTTTCCCACCATCACTTTACACGAGCGTCGGCAATCCAAAAGTCTCACACGCAAACATCTGAACATCATCAAGAACAGTCAAACTAGGCGATTCGAGCAATCAATCAATCAATCAACCCAACAACATGGCTCCCCTTCGCCATGGCATCTACGCCCCTACCATGACCTTCTTCGACAAGGAGACCGAGGAGCTCGACATCCCCGTCATCAAGAAGCATGCCGTCCGTCTCGCCAAAGCTGGTCTCGTCGGTCTCGTCACCATGGGATCAAACGGTGAAGCCGTCCACATGACCCGCGAAGAGAAGTCAGCAGTGACTAAAGCTACCCGTGAGGCACTCGACGAAGCCGGCTTCACCGACGTCCCGGTCATTGCTGGTGCAAGCGAGAACAGCATCCGTGGTGCAGTGGAGCTGTGCAAAGAAGCGGCAGCAGCAGGCGCCGAATACGCTCTCATCCTGCCTCCTGCGTACTACAGAGCCCAGTCCAGCGAGGCATTGATCTTCGAGTACTTCACCAGCGTGGCCGAACAGAGCCCTATCCCGATCATGCTCTACAACTACCCCGGTGCGGTCTCTGGCGTCGACATGGACTCCGACTTCATGATCAAGTTGGCAGAGGCGACAAAGGGCAAGATTTGCGGCGCAAAGTTCACTTGTGGCCAGACCGGCAAGCTCACACGCGTGGCCACCGCCACGAACGCTGTCAGCGTCAAGTCGCAAGGAAGCGGCTGGATGGCATACGGTGGCATCGCAGATTTCACCGTGCAGACCGCAGTCTCTGGCGGCAGCGGTATCATCGCAGGTGGTGCCAACGTCCTCCCCAAGCTGTGTGTCAAGATCTGGAACCTCTGCACCGAGGGCAAGTATGAGGAGGCCATTGAACTGCAGAAGGTGCTCAGCAAGTGCGACTGGGTACTCACCAAGTCAGCAATCGCAGGTACAAAGGCGGCGATAGAGCTTGAGTACGGCTACGGTGGCTTCCCCAGAAAACCTCTCCAGAGACTGAGCGAGGAAGAGAGACAGAAGATCAAGAGTGGAATTGCGGAGGCAATGGAGATCGAGAACAAGCTGTAGAGAGGTGGTCTAAATTTACTCAATTCTTGTACACGAAAGTTGCCAGTTGCATCGACACTATGTGTGACTTAAAGAAGGTCGGCCAACGTAGCTCCGTAGTAGAACATTGCGAATGTCCCGAGCAGGTTGAGGCCAGAAGACACGCCGTGCAAGAGGCCGAAGCTCGAGTTGAGTCTCTTCATCTCAGGGCTCTTCTCGCCAGGGTCATAGTACTTCTTGCCGTCTCGTGTTTCTGTGGCAGCGTCAGTGTCCGGGCTGGCAGTACCTTCGATGTACCCTCCTGTTCAATTCTATCTTACCTTGGTGTTTTCTCTCTTTCATGACCTTTGTCGTCGCCGGGCCAAATACGAACAAGTTCGCAGCACTCGTAGCAAACATGATCGCAACCGGGATACCGGCTGTCCAAAAGCTGTTGTCCGAGAAGATCCCCCAGAACCCTGAGTTATGCATGACCGATTTCGCCCCCACTTGCGCAACCTTGTCACCGGGCCATGTCAATGCGAGCAGGACAGGCAGCGCAGCCTGGAATGTGAAGTACGGCGGGAAGATGGCCTGCTGGAGAGTCGAGAACTGCGGTCGCGGAAGCGCTTTGAATGCGAGAGGGCCGCCAAGGAAGGTCTGGAAAAGGTTGCTGCCGAGGAGGGTGCCGTAGGTGAGGATGTGGTAGACCTTTGGGTCTGAGAACGAGGCGGTGCTAGGCATGATGGCGGTGTTGGAGTGAAGTTTAGAAGTGTTAGGAGGAGAAAGACTGCGAACCAACCGACCTTGATATGTGCACTAAATAACGTGCTACCAAAGATGTAAATGTGAGACGATCAAGTTGGTTTACGTCACTACCTGAGTAAGTGAACAACCTCTGTAGTTTCCAGGGTCAATTAGGGTATGACCCTCAAGCGCGTGCCTAAACGGTCAACCGCGTTTGCTGCCTGAAACACGCGCCAAACGGCCTGCCTGGCCTTTCAGCCTCTCTCTTTGGATTTGGCCACTGAGCCAGCATGTGAAACCACTGCTCATCGGCACTCCAAACTGATCAATTCGAACTCCCATCAGACATGGCGGGCAAGGAAGCAACAGTCTACATTGTAGACGTTGGCTCGTCCATGGGACGTTGCGAGAATGGCCGCAAGGAAACCAACCTCGATTTCGCGTTGGAATACGTCTGGGACAGAATCACAACTACCATTGCGACAGGACGCAAGACCGCCATGGCTGGTGTTGTCGCTCTCAGATCGGATGACACGAAGAACGATCTTTCAACAGAAGATGCTTACCGGCACATCAGCGTCCTGCAGGAAATATCCCAGATACAGATGGCAGAGCTGCGCAAATTGCAGAACGAACTCGTCGTGAGCTCAGCAACCGATGGAGACGCAATCTCTGCCATCGTCATTGCCATACAGATGATCGCACTGCAATGTAAAAAATTGAAGTACACTCGCCGGATCGTCCTCGTCACAGATGCCAAGCTCTACATGGAGACCACCGATCTGGGACAGGTTATCAGCAAGCTCAAGGAAGACGAGATCGAGCTCATTGTCTTGGGTGTCGACTTTGACGATCCTGAATACGGCTTCAAGGAAGAAGACAAGGACCCGACGAAAGCCAGTAACGAGAGCATCCTCAGACAACTCTGCGATGACTGCAATGGCATTTTCGGTACGCTAGCTCAGGCAGTTGATGAGTTGCAAACCCCAAGGACCAAGGAGACCCGGCCGATCCCATCTTACAAGGGATTGTTGACGCTTGGAAACCCCGAGCAGTACGATAGCGCATTGGCAATCAACATCGAACGCTACCCAAAGACAATGGTTGCAGCACCACCGTCGGCGAGCTCGTTCGTCGTCCGAAACGATCTCGAGGCAACACAGTCGCTTGACACAACGAACGGCCATGAAGGAGGAGAGGCCTCCAACGACGGCCTGGCAGCCGTTCACACGGCGCGCACATATCAAGTACTGGACGAGCATGGTCCTGGTGGCAAGAAAGATGTCGACCGTGACGAGCTTGCAAAAGGATACGAGTATGGTCGCACCGCTGTGCACATTTCAGAAAGTGATCGGAACATCACCACCTACGAGACTCATCAAAGCCTGGACATCATCGGCTTCGTTGATGCCAATCAGTACAACAGGTTCACCGACATGTCGAGGACCAACGTCATCGTCGCCGAAAGGACAAACGAGAAGGCTTACATGGCTCTTTCGTCCTTCATACACGCACTCTATGAGCTTGAATCGTATGCAGTGGCACGTTTGGTCGCCAAGGACAACAAAGAGCCACGCATATTACTGTTGCAGCCTGCGATCGAGCCTGAATTTGAGTGTCTGTACGACGTAGAACTCCCTTTCAAAGAAGACGTCCGTTCTTACAAGTTTCCACCTCTCGACAGAGTTGTCACGGTGAGCGGCAAAGAACTTACAATTCACCGCAATCTCCCATCTGTGGAACTCAAGGACGCTATGAGCGACTATGTGGACAGCATGGACTTGTCAGAATTCGGCAAAGATGACGAAGGCGAGCCGACAGAGTATGCGCCGCTCGACGAAACCTTCAGCCCTAGACTCCACCGCATCCACCAAGTCATCAAACACCGCGCCATTTACCCCGACAAGGAGCCGCCCGAGCCATACGAGATCTTGCTACGCTATTCAAATCCCCCACCGGGCCTGGTCGAGAAGACCGAGCCCATCCTAGAGAGGCTGAAGCAGGCCGCAGACGTCAAGACAGTCCCACCACCAGCTCGAGGCAAGCGCTTCGGAAAGAAAGAAGCTCCCAAACCAATCTCATCACTGGATGTTGATGATCTGCTTCGACAAGACGACCACCGCGCCAAGAAGCGCATCGACCCAAACAACGCAGTCGCCGAGTTCAAACAAGTGCTTCGAGCCGCCAGTGGAGACGACATCGACATCGAAGCCGTCCGCGACGCCTGTCAGCAATTGAACGAGATCACCAGCAACCTGATCAAGCACTCGATGGGAGATCTCAACTACAATCGCAGCATTGAACTCATCCGCACGATGCGCGAGGAATGTTACGAAAATGGTGTCGAAGACATATTTAACGACTATGTTCGCGACCTGAAGAAGAAGATTCTGGCGGAAGAGCTCAATGGGGATCGTAAAGAAATGTGGAATAAGATCAGGGTCAACAAGCTGGGATTGATCGTGGCAACAGACGATAACCCAGGCGGCGCATCGAAGGAGGAGGCTGAGGCGTTCCTCAAGGCAAGATGATGGGATGCGGTAGGCAGCGCTCAGCAAATCCGACGAAGAGGGCAGATCGCGTATCGTTGCCTGTGATTCGAACACGTACTAATGGATGCCCGCGAAGCTACCCTGCTCTGTTGTCCAAGTTATCCAAGTACCCAAATGTATCGTGTGATTGACTCACAATCACGGGCAATAGGTTCTTCCGACGAAGCCCTCAAATGCCGACGTCTCGTCGTGCACAGGGATGCCTGGCATCACGCCCAAGCAAAACAAACAAGCCGCCAGCTTGGCAAACTTTGCATGCCATGTCACCTTGGTCGTGCATCCTCCATCCCCACTGGATCTAATGCCTTCATGTGGGGGATCGGGGCGGGGTAGTCGCTTTTTCGTTGGTCTTTTCGATCTCTAAATATCTGTACCGCTATTATTCCGACCGGCTATCTTGAACAGGTCGGTCGAAAAGGCAGTTGGCAACGAGGGGTTGGTGCTGACTGCACTGAGATGGCGGTACGTACTGATAGAAGTACTGCCGCCGCAAAGTCAATAAGTATCGGACTTTCCTTCCTTGGAGACCAATACCCTTTTCGAGGCTTCGTTCTCCTGATATACATTCCGTACGACTCGCCTATTGTCATTAACACATCTTAGACCAAAGGCCGCACGACACCATGGGTAGGCGATATTTGGGCGGCTCCGGAGAGCCGCTCACCGTTTGGATCTCGGTGTCTGTCAACTCCGACCTTTCAACGCTTGTGAGTCTTGTCAATGTTGACTGTTCTGTAGTGCCGCGAGTACAGTCCTAGTGTTCTATGGATACGATCAAGGAGTCTTCGGCAATGTGATTATCGACCGGTAAGATTCCATAAGAGCTGATGTTATGGAGAAGCATTCTGACATTTCTACAGTAAGGCCCGAACACTTCCCCTCGCTGGTAGAAGATCTAGTGGAACTTCACTGACACCAATGCAATAGAAAACTTTCTCGAGACATTCGGTACGAGTGTTTCTTTAAACAACGCTCAATGAGATACTGACCAAGACGAACGCAGGCCATCCCTCGGCGAACACACAAGGCACGATGACTTCCGTCTACAATCTAGGATGCTTCGCAGGCGCTCTGAGTACCATCTTCACCGGCGACTGGCTCGGAAGACCAAGGCAGATCCTCCTTGGATCCACCATCATCGCAATCGGTGCTGTCATTCAGACTGCCTCCTGGAGCGTCCCTCAGGTGAGATGATTGCGGTTGCCGGAAGATCACACTTCTAACACTTCAGCAGATGATGGTAGGGAGAGTGGTGGCTGGTATTGGGACAGGGATGAACACCGCCACGGCTGGTGTAGGTGAACTTGCTTCGTCATATCGTTGAAGCGACTGACAAATCGGGGTCACACAGGTCTGGCAGAGTGAAACGAGCAAAATGCAGAGCCGTGGAAAGCTCGTCATCATCCAAATGGCAAACTGTATCACAGGCTTCAGCATCAGCAACTGGTGATTTCCCAGACGAACTAACATTGTTGATTATCAGGGATGCTGACTGATTGCATACAGGCTTACCCTTGGCTTCTCCTTCGCTCCACGCGACATCGCCTGGCGATTCCCTCTAGCATTCCAGATCTTCTTCACCCTCTGCATCTGGGCTTTATGTCCATTCTTGCCCGACAGCCCTCGTCTTCTCATCCGCAAAGGCAAATACGACGAGGCTCGTGAGGTCCTCGCAGCACTCGAAGGTCACGGTGCTACTCCCGAATCTGCATCCGTCCAGGCCGCATTCAATGTCATCAAAGACATCCTGGACCGTGAGAATGTCAACAGCTACACGTGGTGGCAGCTACTGTCCGGCCGCGGACCATCTGGATTACTTCGACGCATGATCCTGGGCGCAGCAATGCAGATGATGAATCAAATCAGCGGCAAGCCTAGCGATCTCGTCAATGGTGACCGTCACAAGTACTAACGAACGATCAGGCATAAACGTAACGTCGTATTTCATGTCGTTCATTTTTATAAATGCACTAGGAATCTCCGAGCTTCTATCACGCATTCTCGCCGCCTGTGGATCCGTAGACTACCTGATCTTCGCATGCCTGGCTTACTTCGTCATCGAACGCTATGGCAGGAGGAAAGTCATGATGTGTTCTGCAGCCGCTTGCTCGGTTTGTTGGATAGGCATCGCTATCTCCATTGGCTTGTCCGAAAAAGGCGGCGACTCGTACGTCCTGGGATCCGTGGCTGTGGCCTTCTTTTTCCTTTTCTTCGCTTCATTCGGAATGGGGTATGAAACCCAAGAGAAGTCTCAACTAAGAAAATAGAACGAGTTGCTGACTTAATTCGCAGTTGGTCTCACTCTATCACCGAATACGCCTGGCTCGGCGGGAAAAGAAACTTAGAGCATGTCACTGACCGAACTCCTAGGTGTTTTAGGTGTCCCCTGGCTATATCCCACCGAGATTAACGCCCTTGAGATGCGTACAAAAGGTAAATCGTGCATCACCACCAACAAATACTACCCTCCATCTAACACTCCACAGGCGCCAGCTTAGCCATGGCAACCAACTGGATCTGTGTAAGTATCGACCGCCGTTAAACCCGACCAACACCAGAGACGAGACACATCAAACCACACTTCAATCTGACACCCTCCCCTCCCAGAACTATGCCGTAGTCCAAGCGACCCTTCCCGGAATCGAGAATCTAGGCTACAAATTCTGGATCGTCTGGGTACGTTCTCTGTCCCCATATCCCCAACCCCATTCCACCCCATTCCGTCTCACCCAGCTAACCTCTAACAACAACAACAGGCCGTGATCTGCTTCTCCTTCATCCCCGCGACCTACCTCTTCTACCCGGAAACCGCCAACCGCAGCCTCGAAGACATCGATCGGTTCTTCGAAACCAACCCTCCCCTTATCATTTGCAGGAATGAAATGGCGACACAATTGGCGAGGCCGGGGGTTTATGCTGAGATGGATGATGAGATTTGGAGGAGGGGGGAGATGAAGATGGAGGGGGAGGAGGGGGGAGAGAAGGAGGGTGGGGTGATTGGGGTTGAGGATGTTGAGAGTGGGAAGTAGGTGGAAATGGGAGGATTTGAAGAGAAGGGATTTGAGGTGTTTGAAGAGGAAGGAAGCGTTAAAGCTTGGCTGATTTGCAACTTGGAGCAGGAGACACGTATGATACGGTGGCAAAGAGAAGATGGGAAGGTAGGTGGCCTTAGGAACGAGAGTTCTTGTTGTTAAGGATGTTGTCTCGAAGTAATGTTCGTAAAACCGGTCTGGCCATCCACTAGCTCTGCGTCCATCCATCTATCGTACAAACAGGAGCGCTCTTTCTCTGCGCCCTCTGATGGTCAAAAAATCAAAACCCGAACTCCACGCTAATGACTTGCAATATTTTCCAATGCTTGATCGAAGTTGTTCAATCCATCGATCTTGGTCCATCAACCAACCCATCAAGCCTTCATAGTCTTTAAGAAGCCATCAAGGTTGAACTCCTCCTCATACTGTTTCTCATCCCATAACTCGCTCAGCTCATCCAGAATACCCTTCTTACCCTTCTCCTTGAGATTGCCCTCAGCATCGACAGCATTTGACTCGTCGACCTCGTTGTTCTTCTCACCACCCTCGAGAGCCAGATTGGGATCCGTCTCGCCTAGATTGAACAAGTCGAGGATCTCGCCCGTTTCCATAGTGCCCAGGCCGGCGTTCTGCTGGTTGACGACCGTCGACGCCACATCGATTTTGAAGCGCTGCAGGTTCAGGATCTTCTCTTCCAACGTGCCGCGGGTGACAAGGCGGTAGACGTTGACGACCTTCTTCTGTCCGATGCGGTGGGCGCGGTCCATGGCTTGGAGATCCTTCTGCGGGTTCCAGTCGTGCTCCACGAAGATGACCGTGTCGGCGCCTGTCAGGTTAAGTCCAAGACCGCCGACAGAGGTGGTCAGCAGCAGACAGTCGATGCTGGGGTCTGAGTTGAACTTGTTGACAATGTCTTGACGCTTGGAAGCCTCAACGCTACCGTCCAGGCGAGCGAATGTGACCGAGGGTAGAAGTTTCTTCAAGACTGTAGACTCCACCATGTCGAGCATCTCCTTCATCTGGCAGAAGATGAGAGCACGGTGAGGGGAGACTGCTTGATCAGCGGTGGGAACAGCGGAGGTGTCGGCTGACTCGGCTCCTATGCCACAGTCCACGAGAAGGTCACGCAACGCCGTCAGCTTGGGAGCGTGGATGTGGTCTTTTAAGCTCGAATTTTGCTTGGCCAGCAACGCTTGCGTGGCAGCATACTGCTTGTGGCCCTCCTTCATCACCATTGCAGGCGAATTGCACAACTTGCGCATGTACTGCAGGGCCTGGAAGATGTGCGTTTTGGCCTCCTTGTCCGGCTGTCCGGCCATTTCCTGGAGCGACTTGCCCTCCTTCTTCGTAAAGTCCTCGAACAAGCGCTTCTGCAAATCACTAAGATCGCAGTAGTAATTCTGCAGGATCTTTGGCGGCAGATCATTGAGAACCTCCTCCTTGAGACGGCGAAGTAGGAATGGAAGGACCTGCTTATGCAAGGACTCGATGGCAAGCGCGCCGGATTCTTGCTCCTTGGAGGACGATTTGGCGAACCGACTTGCAGCGATAGGCTTTGCGAAGCGGTCCTGGAACACTTTCTCTGTACCGAGGAAGCCCGGCATGAGGAAGTCGAACAGTGACCAGAGCTCCAGTACATTGTTCTGAATTGGTGTTCCCGAGAGGATGAGACGGTGGTTTGCAAGGAGCCGCTTTACAGCCTGTGTGACTTTGGCTTTCGGGTTCTTGATTAAATGGCCCTCGTCCAAGACAAGGTAGTTCCAGTTAATCGGCAGCAGGATGTCGATATCGTTTCGCGCAATTTCGTAAGAGGTGATGACAATGTCTGCAGTGGTGAGTTCGTCGCGTACCTTTCCGCGTTCAGCAGGCGGACCGGCGTACGCAACTGCGTGCAGGAACGGCGCATATGTGCGGATCTCCTGCTTCCAGTGACCAGTGAGTGTTGGCGGACAGATGATGAGTGATCCCAGACGGCGCTTGTCAGGTGCCTGAGTCTTTGCAAACTCCTCCGCGCGCATATGGTGGTCACTTGCAACCATACAAAGCGTCTGCAATGTTTTGCCGAGACCCATGTCGTCACACAACACACCATGAAGGTTGTAGCGGTTGAGGAAAGCGAGCCAGTTGACACCGTCTTGCTGGTATGAACGAAGCTCGGCCTTGATGCCGACGGGGATGTGGAAGGGCTCCACCTTCTTTGGGTCCAGCATTTGTGAGATGAACTTACGCTCACGTTCGCGGCCTTCAAGCAGGGACTGGGGAAGGCCTGGTGGATCGGGGATACCTGCTTCCAGCGGCACAAGCTTGACAAGCGTGGCAAAGGCCGTAGTTGCAATGAGACGAACACCAGGATCAGAGTCGCTCATGCGGCCAAGAACAGGTACCAAGAGGAAGATAACGTACGGCAAGATGCCGTCGCCCATGACTTGAATGAGATGGTAGATGCACTCGATTGCACCTTGACGGAAGACGACTTCGTGGGCGTTGTTGATAGGCGGCAGGACTTGATCGACCAGCATGGTGAAACCTTGGACCGTGATGACGCTGCAAACGCTTGCAAAGCACTTCGCTGCAGTGTAGCGGAGAACAGCGAGCTTGCTCTGCATAGCCTTTGCAACACTGGGCATGAGGTCAAGGACCCAAGGATAGAGTGCAGGATCGAGTGTTGCAACGAGAGCGCGCAAAGTTGACATGGCGTCCACGACAGCCTGTCCGAATTCGTTGTCGGGATCGAGAAGGTCTGAAGGCAGCTCACCACTGAAGCATTGGCGGATGGGGTCTTCAATAACAGAGCGCAACTTGGGCACCTTGTTGAAGAGATCGGCACCGAAGATACGGCACAGTTGTTCGAGGGCGTCTTTGGCGCCGCGTCTGGTAATCTTGGCTTTTCTGACTTCGCGTTCGTACTTTGCGATATCGGGTCGGTCTTGGATGTCCTCATCCTTCTGCAGAGAAAGGATGCCAGCTTCCCTGTCGGCGTTCGGGTGGAATTCTGGGGTTTCGCCCGTCTCCATGCAACAGAACTTGACCAAGTTACCAACGACCTTCTCGACGACCTTGTTGCGTTCGGTAGCGACAAGCTGAGCGACCAGTCCAGCGATACCTGCAGCAGATTTGTGCTGCAAGTCAGAGTTCTCTTCCTCCTTCACTCCGTCCATGATTCCCTTGATAGTCATTTGCGGCTTCTTGGGCACCTCGCGGAAGGCAACGAGCGCGTTTGCAGCCGCCGAACGGATGCGCAAATCGGCGACTCTCTTTGCCTCCTGCGCAATGGCCACAGCGGACTCGGCATCGAGTCTAGCGGTGTTGAGGGTGTCGGCCGCAGACATCCTCTGCACCGTGGAAAGCGATTTCTTCAGCTTCTCAAAGTCCGTAGTGACAATCTTTTCGGCATCTGCAAGGGAGAAAGCATTCTTGCCAGCCTCGGGCTCGCCTTGACATACGACTGCCAGGATTGGAAGTTTGTTGCCAGGAACATGGGCCTGCTCTTGGAAAGCGTTGAGTAGTTGCTGACATTGGGCTCTCGCGATTCGAAGGTAGCTCGTGAGGTCCGAGTAGAAGGGGGGCCTATCCCCTTCAACGAGCTGCTTGACAGCCTGAAGCGCTTCTGCTGCGAAGGCGTCGTTTGCATTGATTGAAGATGCGAAGCTCTCGAGCAGCATGGCAGTGAACGTCTGTGTTGAAGCATAGTGCGAGTTGAGCTGCGGTAGAAGCTGGTTTCCGAAGAAGCCCTGTCGCTCCTCAGCCGGCCAGAGCGATATGGCTTTGCCGAGTGCTCGAGTAGCGGCGATGCGAGATTTGATCATGACATCCGTGCCAACAAGGTCAACGTCGCCCTGCATAATGGCTGCGTCGATGTTGTGCGAATTCTGCTGGGTAGGCACGACAGCTGTGACCGTCTTCTCAGACCTTCGGCGTTTCCTAGACGGCTCACCGCCATTGCTGGGAGATGCACGATGCGCCGTGGCGAGAGGTGCGTAGCTAACACCAGATGGCTTGATGAAGAGAGTCGTGTCCATGGCGATGGGGTGACGGCTGACACCGATGGGATGGAGAGTGAGTGCGATGAGGGCAGTTGCGTGCGGCTCGAACTCGGCCCTGAACGCTTGAGGTCCCTTCGCAGCAAGTCCGTCTGCGAGCGCATTCCAGACTTCCAGAGAGAGCTTCGAGACCCCCTCGTTGCGCTCAACAAGAAGGTTCTGGTAGACGAGGCGAAGCGCTTTACCGTTGATCCACCCTTTCGTGTCTGCGCCATCGATGTTGATGAACGTCATAAGTGCGCGAAGCACCGCGGATCTGACACCCGTGATGGTGTGGCGGAGGAAAGGATACAGGCGTGGTACAAGACGATCGAAGGATTGATCCTCGTCCGTCGCGGCGTTCTTCTTCATAGCCTCAAGTACCTCCGGGAAGCTGCACAACTTAGCAAGCAAGTCCATGACTGATCCTGTACTAGCGCTCAGGTCGTCGCTCAAGCTCGACAAGCACTCCCAGACGACGCTAATAAGATTGCTGAGCTCGCTTGACCGTACGTTGACGAATTCTTTGGCGACCGGGATCAAGGTGGCAGCGCTGACTGAGCGGACATCATCATCGGGGTCACCAAGGCCCTTGATCACACACTCCAAGACACCATCCATGAGCGAAGCATCAAGGAAAAGAAGATCTGTGCGAACTGCGACCAAGTACCGCATGCCAATCATACCACCATGACACGCGTGCCATGACTTGGGCGACCTCTTAAGTTCCTTTTGCATGACAAGACGATATAGAATCCGGTTTGCGTCGTGGACGGATGCGGGTGGAAGGTACTGCAGCACAGCACCCATCGTTTGGCCAGCGGTCTCCCTGATGGGAGCGACCGCATTGTCAGAAACATAATCCGCGAACCGATCCAGCATGAAAACACAGCAAATTCTACACGCCAAGTCATCCAGCCAAGCGCGGTTGAGTTGATCGTTCTCCACGCGACTCTTGTCTGCTCTGCGACCAGCGCCAGCACCGTGGACACGCACGATTTCACGCAGACCCATGGCTGCTCCGTGGCGGATTTCCCAGGTCGTATCGAATAGGTCGACAGTGAGGAATTCGCAAAGTCGTTCAAAAGGCCACTCGTTGCCCTCTTCTTCTTCGTCCGCGACCAGGCTCGATTTCTCCGCAACAGGCAAGCCTTTGAACTCGGAAACCACCTTGGTGTCGTCATCACCGCCGGTACGCTCGACGGAAAAGTAGTCAGTGGTGCCGTTACTGTTGCTGTTGCCGTTCGGTTCCTCCTTAATCTCCTGCTTGACCTCTGCCTCGACAGGTGTCGCCGCAACACTCGTGCTTCCTGTGCGGCCACCAGCAAAGTCGTACTTGAATTTCTTGTTGTCGCGTTTAAGTTCGTCCTTTCTTCGTCGCTTCAGCGCGTTGAGTTGACGTTTGCTGAGCTCGCCTCCACCAACGGGTGTCTGCGCAGGAGCATCATCGGGCGATTTGACAAGCGACTCCTCGGGATGCGACATAGTGGTTTCCAGAGTAGGTAAGCTGGGTTTGGTGAATGAAGTGGGCCGGATGGCTATGTCTTTCTCCTCGACGAGATCATCGTCCATGTACTCGCCGCCAAGACCGAGACGTTTGACGAGGGACTGCTTCTGATGCGCTAGACGTTCGGAAGCGTTCAGACCGGCAAGCTTGAAGTCGTATTGCTTGCCAGCACTACCGACGAGCTCCTTTCCGTAAGTCAGAATAGATTCAACGTCGAGAGTGGCGAGGGACAGTTGATCCGGGTTGGGGGTCGCCGGCATGCCAGGATCTTCTTTTTTCACGGCAGAAAGGTGATCATCGCCGTTTGGTTCATCTTTCTTGATGTCTTCAAGCGTCGCGTTCGGGTCGTACTTCTCTGCATGATCGACGATGCCGCCAATTGCCTTTGCGGCAGCGGTCCGAGTATCCCATGACTGGGAACGGAGATAAGGGACGACCCTTGTTAGTAAGTTGAAGAGTTCGTCTGGATGGCTCTTTTGCACGTCTGCAAGCTGCTGAGCGGCAGTATTACGAATAAGCTGGGTGCTACCAGTCTCGAGTAGAGTGACCAAGCGGTCAAGTCTGCGATCACGTGACGTTAGTCTGGTGGTGGCAGTACCGGAATGAGTGAGGAGATGACTTGCCGTGAAGTCGTCATTGTAGCCCAAACAGACCCTCAATTCATCAAACGCCAATGGAAGAAAGAGCGTGGTGCCACTAGGGCATGGTCGTGCGGACGATGTGTTTAATGGAAAAACAATCGATTAGACACTCATCGATTGGCTGCAAGGAAAAGGGTAAGGGTTCGGGACAGTGAGTTGAGGAGATGGGGTCGGGATTAGAGTTGGCGGTTTTTGGGTCGATGGAGTGAGTGGTTGAGGAAGGTATCGCGAGTGAGGGCGGCGGCGGCAAACGCGAAGGCGGACGCGGTCGCGACAAGTCCTTATAGCTGCCACCGAGCCCGAGTGAGTGACGGGTCCGTGCCCCTAGCGTGCCTTCCCACAAAATTCTTCTGGCATGATTGGTGATTGGACACGTGTGGCCGGGCCTGAGAATTTCTCGTCAACCTGCAAAACACCAGACCTGTCGTCCTGCGAGCATGTCATGCCACGTCGATGCCGCCGTCAACTTTAGGCAGCCGAAATATAAATAACACGTGATATGAAGTGAGTGGAATTGTTGTAAGGTTTGTTCGCGACGTCCACTATGGATGGCATCACGACGAGCGACGAGACCGGCCGGCTGCCGCCAAGAAGCTCCTCCTGAATAAACGCCTGAATATCAAAGCTCTCTCTCCATCCATCCCGGAGGCTTGCAGATCGTCTGCCATCGCGAACCACTCACCTTCTCAGCCTTCTCTCGACAACATGTAAGCTATACACACATAGCCCTCGTACTCGCCACCCATATCCTCACACCAGATATCGTGCTTCATGCATTCCATGCCGGCCTGATGATCATGGCGACTCTGATGCATCCATGCAAGATGCCGGGACTCGCGGCCAATCAGCTTCCCCAGCCCCGAGAAGCCAGACTTATACAGAGCGTGGCTATGGCAGGGTGTGGTTACATCTTTATCGTCAGCCTCGAGGAGTCTGATTTTTACGCTTCTTGAGAGGATTTACAAGCTTCGAAATAACGCTCCACGAATTTATGAACGCGTTGAACCAGTTTCAGCCAGCGAGCTTGATCGTTACCCGTTGGATGGGCGCATGAAGTCAAAAGTACAACCTCAACGATTGGCTGTGTAGCGGCAGCAGCAACGACGCTTGATCTGCTACCGCCCGAAATCTCAGGGCATCATCACCGACCGCCTTTACAGACAACGTCGCGTGAGGTTTGGATGCAACGTGCCTTTTGACCGCCTATATCCGCTCCAACGAAAGAACTATAACAGAACCAAGGAAACCGAAAATCGCAAGACCCTGAGCAGCACCAAAATCCAACCTCTAATTCTGTGAAGATCATATCAGGAGGCTGGAAGGACCACCGAACCAAAAAGATCTTCCCCCGTCCGCTTCGGCGGTCCCTGAACACTCCAACGGCCGCTCCTGTTCGGCAGTCTGCGGATCCACTAATAATACTTGACGCGTGTATAGGCACTGCATTACTTGGATCTGATGCAAGTGGATGTCGTTCCAGCTGCGATGACGATGTCTTGATGGAGTCGATTGTTTTCCACCACAACACGCAGCGCCGAAGACTCCCACTCATCCATCCATCTCCCAACAACACCAAGTCACCCGACGTGCATGTGAGGCTTGCTTGCATGCTTGCATGCATGCATCGGGGAGGCGCAGCGGGGAAAGCGGCCACTACTGTAGATTGATTGCGCCTCTGCCGCTGACGGTCTGGAACAGAAGATGCAGCCTAGTCAGTACATGTAGTAGCAAGTCTTTCGACATCTTCAATTTGCTACATGCAAGGTATGTACAAGCAAATGCATCAAATCATCCATCATTAACAGCATGTCAACAACATATTCACACATCCCTCTTCCCACCCTTCGCCCAGTCCCTCAGAACATTCTTCCTCAGCTTACCAGTAGAAGTCTTAGGCAGCTCGTCCAGCACTTCGACCTCGCGTGGGACCATAAAGCGACTAATACCGCTCCTGTTCTTCGCCCAATCGATGACTTCCTCACCAGTCAACTGGCCCTGCTTTCCCGACTTCACGGTGATAAACGCCTTGGGCCTCTCGCCCCACTGCTCGTCCGGAATAGCAACACAAGCCGCCTCCAGAATATCCGGGTGCGTAACTAGAAGCGACTCCAAAGCCAGAGAGCTGATGTTCTCGCCACCCGAAATGATAATGTCCTTGGCCCGATCGAGGATCTGGATCGAGCCGTCTGGATGCCACACCGCGAGATCGCCACTGTGCAGCGCGCCGCCTAGGAACAACTTCCTCGTCGCCTCCGGGTTCTTGTAGTACTCTTTCGCACAGAGGTTGCCGTTGAAGATGATCTCGCCGATCTCCTTACCATCTCGCTTCACTTCGATCAAATCCCCGGATGGCTCGTCCGGGTCATCTTCTTTGGTTCTGACAACTCTCACTGGTAGCGACGCGACGGAACCGTGGCCTTGGCGCGCCATACGGCCGTACTTCTCTTTCACCTCAAGATCGTTCCAGTGAGGCTTGAAGTAGCCTTTCGTGATCGGTCCGTAGGTTTCTGTCAGGCCGTACACGTGTACGGGGTTGAGATTGAGGTCCTCCATGGTTTCGAACAGGTGAGCAGTTGGAGGACTCGCTGCAACGGTAACGCGGACAGGTTCTGCAAATCGGTCAGAAAATGGCATTCTTTATTCTCAAGATCACCAAACATACCTGACAACTTCTCAGCATTCGGATCAGCGCAGAGCAAAATATTGACCGTAGGAGCGGCGTTGAAATGGCTGATGGCCTCGTCTTTCAACAGTCTCCAGATCTCCGGGTAGTCGATTTTCCTCAAACAATAGTGCGTACCCCTAATAGCCGTCACCGCCCATGGAAACGTCCAACCTGTAGCGTGGAACATCGGCAGCGTCCAGAGGTAGTGGCACCTGTCCGCCTTCGAATTGTGCGTGTTGAGGCTGCTCTCAACGATGTTGCTCATAGTAGCCAAATATGCACCCCTATGAGTGTACACCACACCCTTGGGCTTGGCAGTCGTCCCGGACGTATATGACAAGGCAAGCATCCCCTCCTCGTTGACACACTCCGTCTCGAGGGTGTTCCAACCATGCCCCCCCGTCTGAGCATCAAACGCCAACCCCTCGAGGACAGCCCGATCAAAGGGACCACTCAACTCGCCCTCGGTGGCATCAGTATCCGTGTCAACAATTACCGCAACCTTGGGATGGCTCTTGCAGAAACTCGCCAGCAAATGCTGGAACTCGGCATCGACAATGATTGAATCGACTTCGGCGTGATCGAATATGTATTCGATATCCTCCTCTTTCAGCCTATAGTTGATCGCGACTTGCACAGCCCCCGCAGCTCCGATGCCGTAGATGGATTCTAGAAAGGCGGGAGTGTTGGGTGCTAGGATCCCGACTCGTTTGTACTGGTGTTTCAGCAGGAAGTACGCCAATCCTCTGGCCCGGTCGGCGGCTTCTTGGTACGATCTACGCAGGATCTGCTTGTTCGCCGTGACGTGATATAGGAAACATGCTTCGGGTTCGATGGCAGCGGCACGGGGCAGGAAGACTGTGGGCGAGAGCTGGTGGATGTTGTGACGGTGGTTGTAGGAGTCTGGGGCCGAAGGCACCGTTGGTGAGGAGGAGGATGGACTGAAGTGGGCGGCCAGAGAGGAGAGACGCTTGAGAGCTGATGACATCCTTGCCTGCTCTCCCTTGGATCTGCAATGTCGTCTTGTTACAGAGACAACAAGACTCAATTAAAAAAAAAACTGGCACTCTGCAATGTAACTGTACAAGAAGATTCTACTATTGGTATGCAAAGAATAAGCGAGAGGATTAAAGACAGCTGCTGCGTAAAGGTCAAATGTCAAACTCCCTTCCTGGACGACGATCTGCTATCGATTGGGGAATCTGTGGGGAAACAACCATGTGACAGCCGAGGTCGAGCGGCCTCGAGTCCGACAAGTCAATTGTCGTCATGATCGCTCGAACGGAGAGATGCTGTTATCTACTCGTTGCTCGACGATGCTCTCTGTTGATGTGCCAAGGTTTTTCGAAGAAACAACCTCGATGACAGTGACATGTTAGTGACATACGGAAGACGGAAGCTCCCCATACCATTGCTTACGAAGGTCTGATCCCTTGAGATCGTGAGATTTATCCCATGAATTTCGTGAGATTCTCGACGGTGTAAAAGTGATTTCGATGCACGAAAGTCGCCGATACCACCACACACGAATGTCTGACCTTGTCTACAGCCTTGAGCATCAACTGAGACGTAATCAGAGCACCTGACATCTCCAGACAACTTGATACGACACGGCTGCAAGTAGATAACCAATGGAGGTCAGCACAGCTTAGTGTAAGTAGGGTTAGGGTATCAAACGGTCGAAGGATGTCTACAGGACTGGATCGTGACCAAGGCTACTTTCAACATCAATTACGCCTTGCCCGTCCTTCGGTCCTCGCAGTATTGCATGAACAACCCTACGTCTTTGACAACAGCCCCAGGAACACCCATCTTTTGTGCCCACATTGGCAAATTACCTCCAGCATCAGAAGCCGTGCCCATCTGCCACTTTACATTCTTCCCACCATCCACAAGCTCTCCCCGCTCAATACTAACGTAATGACCAGTGGTGATCTTAGGTCGATCCTGGTACTTCGCACCCGGAAGGCCACGGGAATCCACGGGGATTTGCACGACCAGCCAATCGTTCTTCGCCGGCCGCTTGGCCCAGATGCACATGACAGTGAAGACGCGGTCGTTCAGCGGCGCAGGGATGCTATGCAGCATTTCGCGCACTTCTGCTCCAACGTCTTCCCAGTCGCCGACTTTCTTTCCCAGCTTGCCTAGCTCCTCGCTCCAGTCGAAGACCAAGTGTGCATCGAGCACATCGGGAGTGTAATCTTCCTCACGCTCACAGTGGTTCGCTCGCGTTCCACGGTCAAATTCTTCCCAGCTCGCTGTGCCTGTCTTTGCGGCGTTCTCGTGTATGCTCGTGCGAGCGAACCAGGTCTCTGCTGTGGATTGCGCGCCTTTGGCTAGGACTGATTCGGGGATCTCGGTGCTTGAGATCTCGTGGGATAGGAGTTCAACCGGTGCCGTGGAGGGCGGTGAGTGCTTGTCCTTGGACTTTGTCTTGAAAGTGTGTGGTAGGTAGGAGGTCATGAAAATGTCGGCTTCGTTGAGAGCTGCGGCGGCATATTCTGCGATCGTTGGGCGCGCATTACCGGTCGTAGGAGGAAGTGCTGGATGAGCTGGGAGTTCGGAATGGTTCCTGTCTCGCAGGCGGACGATAGGGCCGAGAGAGCTGGACTTTGGTGTTGCGGTTGACATCTTGTAGGAGCTGATGATGTTGTATCTGTGAATTAGGAGTATACCGCAATGTCGTGTGATGGATGCAGGCGATATGATGTGATGGGTAAAGAGATGACTGTTTTTGCCAGTCTTTGGAGGTACTTAGACAAGAGCTAAAGAATCTACAGTTGAGCAGTCGCGAAGGACGCGTACGTGCGAGAGTGCACCTCATCGAGCTGTCATGCATGACGCTGAAGGTCGGCAGACCACCGATCCATAACCGCTTGTTGTAAGAGTAAAGTCTTCGTAAGGTTGTAACTGTGGTGCTCAAAAATACGAGCTCTGTGATAAGAATTACTCAGGAACGCATTCTGACCGGACGTAGAGCCCAAATCCATACTACGTCCGCTCGACAAAACAGGACAACAATCTGGACACCGGACATGTCGAGCTTGTCTTACTGTACTGACCCGGTCTCGTACAAACCTCACTCCAGCTCAAATGAGGCTGAGCCGTAGGCAACAACATTATGCCTCTGGCAATGAGCGAAGGCCATTGTCCGAATATCAATCCTGGCACATGGGAGAATGTATTTAAATGGGAGGAAACCCTCCATCTAGTCTCGAGTCCTCAACAACCGCAGCATCAACTTCTATATTGACTTCAAAGCCATCCTCAAAGACGCTCCCAAAAAAAAAAAAACGACTCACCATGTCGCTTCACGTATTGACCACCACCGTGAAAGGGAAGGTAGCATGTGCCAATACCTACGATCTTGATCTCACTGGCAAGACTGTCATCATTACTGGCGCAGTAAGTTCCAGATGAAACGAGGTCTGAAGTAGAATCGCACTGACGTCCGCGAAGAACTCAGGCATTGGCTTCGAAGCAACCATCAAACTAGTCGCCAACGGCGCCAAACGCATCATCTTGGGTGTCCGGTCCAGCACCAGAGGCGAAGCAGCCAAAGTAGACATCGAAGCTCGCACTGGCCGTAAAGGCGTGATCGAGGTGTGGCATCTCGACATGCTCGACTATGCCAGTATCCAAGCATTCGCCGCACGAGTCCAAACCGACATCGACCGCCTGGACTACGCCGTCCTGAATGCTGGCGTCATGCTGAACTCGTTCGCCAAATCGCCTTACGGGTGGGAGCACTCTCTGCAGGTCAATCTGCTGTCGACAACCCTGCTTGCCTTGCTCCTTCTGCCAAAGCTCAAGGCCAACACTCTTCCAGGTTTCACTCCTGTGCTCGAACTGATAGGCAGCGGAACGCATTATATCCCAGCCAAGTTGAGCGCCCAAGGAGCCGATGACCCATCCCGAGACCCGCTGCAAGTTTACAACACCGAGAAGAACTTCAGCGGCATGGGAGGGCAGTACGCGATCTCCAAGCTATTTCTGATGTACGCCTACGCGCACCTCTCGGAAATGGGCAAACCCGGAAAGGACGTCAAACCGGACGTCTACGTCCAGGTGGTGTGCCCAGGCTACACGCAATCCGGGCTAGGATCCGGCGACGCGAGCGGGCCTCTTCGCGTGGTGAGCAACGCCATGAAAGCGACAGTGGCAAGGTCGGCAGAGAAGGCTGCGTGGACCTACATCGCCGGTCTGACGCTTGGGGAGGAAGGGTATGGCAGGTTTTGGCAGTATGACAAGATCCAGCCGCCTGCTCCTTTGCTTGTCGATTCCAAGGCGACGGACAGACAGGAGCGTGTCTGGGCTGCTGTCTTGACTGCTTTGCGTGGAGATGTGCCTGAGATCGACCGCTTGGTTGTTGAGGCTTCTCGGTGAACTCGAATCGGGAGTTCAGTGTTTGTGTGTAGTTGAGAATTCGTATCGATAATCACTATGTAATTGACAGGCGGGTATCAAAACACTTGAGCGTCCTAGGGTCGGATGCGTCGGATGACAAGGCGAATCCACGAAGTAAAAATGACATGATTTCATCTCGAAAAATCTGTTGGATATGCGGGTGTATTGGGATGCTAGGAGGAGATAGGCAAGAGATCTGCCTCGGTTGGCGGTAGAATGCTTGGAATCCTTGTTCCTTTTTGCCAAGCGAGCGATCTGTTGATCTACGTGCAGTGCAACGTCGTACCGAACATCCTTCACCGACCACCAGCCACCGACCTTCCTGATTGAATTCAACGCTGCCAGCTTTTGATCGAACTCAGTCCTTATCATCGCCGTCATACTTTCTATCAAGATAGCCCCACCTACTGAACACTGCAACCTCTGAGTGGTTCACGGGTGGCGGCAGAGCGGTCGAGCACGAGGGTGGAGACTCGTAGGTTGCGGAGAAGCATGCTAAGCCGTGATACCATTGGCACTTGATGTGCTTGTTCACATCTTAGCTCTACTGAGGACTGACAGCCTGTCGTAACCATACTACCCGGCGGGCATCAACATAAAGTGTGCCCCTCGCAGATACCACCGTCCTAATCTGAATGTGGAAGGTGCTGTGAGCACGACGCTGCTCAAGGTTCATGATCAGACCTCTTCTCTTCCACTTCTTAAGCATCTTCGTGTCTGCATCCTCGCGTCTGCTTTCCGCTACTATTGGCATCTTCACCTCCATATTCATTCTCCACCAGCTCGCCAATTGTTGCGATGTTATCCAAATCACTACTGACAGTAGCCACTGGCTTGCTCACACTCACTGAAGCTAGCTCTGCTGCCTTTTCCAAATCATCACGTAGATCGGCGCCACTGCTCAAGCGCCAATACTACCCTGCGGACGCGAAAGATGTCAAGACACTCACCACTCCCTCCAATGTGACCATCCGATACAAAGAGCCCGGCAAGGAGGGCGTCTGCGAAACCACGCCTGGCGTAGACAGCTACAGCGGATACATTGACCTAGCACCCAATGTTCACGCCTTCTTCTGGTTCTTCAACTCGAGGCGAGACCCCGCCAACGATCCCATCACTCTCTGGCTCAACGGTGGTCCTGGAAGCGACAGCTTGATTGGCCTCTTCGAAGAGTTGGGCCCTTGCATGCTGTCGGAGAACCTCACATCATATGTCAACGAGTACTCTTGGAACGAGGTCAGCAACATGCTCTTCCTCTCTCAGCCTGTCGGTGTGGGCTTCTCCTACCAAGCCGAAGAGATCGGAAGCCTAAACCAGGTCACTGGCGGTTTCGTCAACGCGTCTGAGGCTCCTCCAACCGGCCGCTACCCTATCCTTGACCCGATCAACGAAGGTGATATCGATACCACAGAGCTCGCTGCGATTGCTGCGTGGGAGATCTTGCAGGGTTTCCTCGGCGCACTGCCACAACTTGACCCCGGTGTTCAAGCTGGCGCAGATTGCAAGGAGAAGAAGTTCAACTTGGCTACCGAGAGTTACGGAGGGTGAGTCCTGGTTGTCAATCGTGTTTCATGGTGGTCTGCTTTGCTGACTGCAACTTCACAGACACTACGGCCCAGCGTTCTACAAGAACTTCTACAACAACAACGAATTGGTCCGTAACGGAACGATCCCCGGAGTGGCTCTTAACTTTGACACTCTGAGCATTGGCAACGGCATCATTGATGAGGCCATTCAAGCTTCTTACTACCCTGGTAAGCTTGAGAATACTGACAGATTAGAAGCAACACGAGACTGATATTACATCTACAGAATTCGCTGTAAACAACTCCTATGGCATTAAGGCGTACAACGATACCGTGTACAACTATGCAAAGTTTGCAAACAGCATGCCCAACGGCTGTGAGGATCAGATCAAGACTTGCCGTTATGCTGCTGCCAACGGCGAGTACAACTACAGCACTCCTATCTCTTCATACTCCGACCCGTCGGTCTTCTCTATCTGCAGCGAAGCACAAGCCATGTGCCGTGACAACGTCGAGGGCGTTTACTACACGTGAGTTGCTGCCATGACTTATACGTTGTGAAACATAACCACTGACTCCCTTGTAGCTTCAGCGGCCGTGGTACCTACGACATCCGTCACCCATCTGACGACCCGACCCCACCACCTTACCTGACACCTTACCTCAACCAGGCCCACGTGCAGAACGCCATTGGTGTGAACCTGAATTACACCACCTCCAACTCGGACATCTACTGGTAAATGATATGTTGCAAGCCGGCCGCTGCGAACCACAAAACTAACATCTCGACTCTCAGGCAATTCCAAAACACCGGCGACTTCATCTACCCCAACTTCCGCCAGGACCTTGAGTACCTACTCGACCAGGGCCTTCGCATCAACCTCTTCTATGGTGACGCAGACTATATTTGCAACTGGTTCGGAGGAGAGGCCGTCTCGCTCGCGCTCAACTACACGCACTCCGAACAGTTCGCTGCCGCCGGATACGAGCCCTTCACCGTCGACGGAACCGAGTACGGTGAAGTCAGGCAATACGGAAACTGTACGTTGCAATCCATCAAGAGAGTGATTCACACAGAAAAGTACGAACTAACAAATGCCTACAGTCAGCTTCCTCCGCATCTACGAAGCAGGCCACGAGGTTCCCTTCTACCAGCCCAAAGCATCGCTGGCCATGTTCGAGCGCACGCTCGCAGGTCTCAACCTCGCCGACGGCACAGAGAAGCTTACGGCTGAGCTCAGCACCGAGGGTGACGCCAAGGCAACTCACACCGAGCCTTTCGTCGCTCTGCCGTCTTCGACTTCTAGCGCTGCTGCTGAGGCTTCGAGCAGTGGATCGGTTCTCGGACACAATTGGAGGGCCTAGACGGCAAAGCATCGATCGGTCCGCCTGCACCGCACGCTAGTGTGTTGTTGGCACGATAACCGCACGATCGCTGAGCCAGGGCTTGTTGTCGGGTTCGGTTTGTGGACCGCTGGAGGGCTCGGCGGCAAACCATCAACGGGTCACTGATGTGCGTCAGTACAATGGGGACATAACAACCCGTTCGATAGCTGAGCTGGGATGCATGTTTGGGTCCAAGCCGAAGTCGCGGCTTCGCTAGGTTCATGTCGTACTGGACCTTTCCAATCCTAATAAAGACCTTAATCCACACTTTCATGCCAAAGCTTCAATCTTTATTTTCCAAGGGCAAGTCTAGTACGGTCGTTGCCGATGACGCTGAGTACTGAGTGATCGACCGAGTACGGTTGGTAGTGATGTTTCCTGTAGTGGTTCTTATCGTTTGGTGATTTGGCCAGAATGGCTTCCAATGCAAAATCCATCGATATGGGAGTGTGCGGCGCGCTGAGTAGGTTCCTGTGTAAGTGTGGGTTCGTCCATTTCTTCAAGCTTATTTCGAAGGACGTCGCACTTACAAAGTCAACGGACATAAGACTTGTTCATCGTGTTAGAGGTTCTCATTAAACTTTTTACGGGTGATCGAGATCACCAAGAGGGATATGTACAGAGAGCCATCTCCATTCCTTCAACGATCACCAATTCAATCGCAGCCCTACGCAGATTCTCCAATCAAACCCTCGCCTTCAGCGGCGCCATCTTGAACGAATCCCAAAACTCCCTCCCAAAGTAACACCTCCCAAGATGCTCCATGCTCCTCGGCAGCGCCCACACTTTCTCCTCCGCCATGAGCTCAAACACCCACCTCGCCTGATCACTCGGCATATCCTCGACACCATCCCCCTTCTCCTTCTGCCCCTCCGCCGCCCATCCGACAAACAACTCCCACCAATCATACACAATCCCATCCGTAACCATCCACCTCTGCCCACCCGCAGTCTTCCAGTCCCTCATGACCCCCACAATCCCCCTCGCCACGTCCTCGCCATGCACCAAATGCAAGCTCTTCTTCCCCTTGACCTCCTCCTTAGTCTTCGCCACCCGTCCAACCCAGCTCCGCGGATCTCTCTCGCCGCCCCACAGTCCAGCGAGGTTCAGCACGCACCCACCGCGCTTGAGCAGAGCGTCCTCGGCGATGGCGCGGGCGTTGCTGGTGTTGTACGGCGAGCGGCGCGAGACCCATATCGTCTGCTGAGGGATCTGCCAGATCCCCGAACTGCCTAGTTGGATGAAGCGGGTGTCTTGGCCGTGCTTGCTGTGGCCGTCGAGGTACGATTGGGCCAGGAAGTCGGCTTGGGCGGCGGAGGTGAGGGGGAATGTTATCAGGACGTGGCGAGCCAGAGGGAGGGAGGCGATTGATTTGTGGTCGCCGCTGTTCTTCTTGTCGTCGCTAGGAGGTTCGAAGCGCCACTTGATGGTGTCCGAGTCGGCGACTTTGCGGCCGTCGGTGGTGGTTGCGGCAAAGGTGTAGTTGCGTTGTTTGAGGAGGGGAATGAGGAAGGTCGAGGTCCAGCCTGCGCCTAGGATCAGGAGGTCGGTTTGCTGCATTGTGGAAGTTGTTGGTTTTTGGGCTTGGTTGATGTCTTGAGGATGGAGGAAATGGGACGAGTGGAGGGGACTTCAATGCAAGGAGACGGATATTCCAACTGCGTCATTATCGATAGTGTTCGAGCGAGCGGGGATAGATGCGAATGTCTGAGCACATGGAGTATTGTACATCATGATTCGATGAGAGGCCAAGAGACAGTTGACTGAGGAGGATTCGAGGGATGCCTTTCAGCTCCATCTCAGCTCGCGATTTGTACGAACGAAGGAACGGGCTAAAAGTGGTTGGTAGGCTGGTTGGTTGGTAGAAGATGATTCGCTACAACCCATATGTCAGACGATAGACTAGATTCCATATCACTTACCCTCAGCTGAAGTTAGCCAACCTGCAATCCCCGTTCCACCCAGCTCCATCCCATGAACCTCGCCATAAGCAATGTCCACCACCTCGATACCACAAGTCTACTGTCTCATCACAGGCGTCTCGCCCGGTGGCCTAGGTGACGCGCTCACTACTGAGCTCCTCGCCCGACCAAACATGCACATAATAGCAACTGGGCTCCAACTTCACCATCTAGATCACATCACCGCCCCATCGGACAGAGTGACAAAATTGCAGCTGGACGTAACGTCGCCAGCATCCATCTCAAGTGCCGTCGAGACAGTGGAGCGACTAACAAACGGCACCTTGAACTACCTTGTCAACAACGCCGGATACGGCTACATGATGCCGCTGCTGGACGCTGACATCGGAGCCGTGCGCGACAATTTCGAAGTGAATGTTTTGGGGTTGCTTGCCGTCACGCAGGCTTTCTTTCCTTTGCTCCGCATGGCGCAGGGCGTCGTGGTGAACCAGTGTTCAATTGCTTCGATGGTGGGCGGAAGACAGCCTTTTATCGGCTCGTACTGTGCGACTAAAGCGGCGGTGGCGAGCTTGAACGATCATATGAGATTGGAGTTTGCCCCTTTTGGGGTGAAGGTATGTTGCGTACTAATTAATGTTTTGTCTCTAGAGAGGCTGTATATTTGAATGTAGCATCCAAGGCTGACGCTTGCTCGAACAGGTCATTAACCTTGTCACAGGAGACGTCGCTACGGGCTTCTGGACTCACACGCCGGCGGTGCAAACGGGGTTGCCAGAATCTTCGCTTTACGCTCCAATTCGTACTCACGCCGAAAGGATGATTAGGGGAGAGACGAATCCATCTGGAGGACATTCTCGTGAGAGATGGGCTGCCGCCGTTGCTCGGGACATGCTCAAGTTACACCCGAGCCCTTTCATACGGCGTGGTTTCCTCGCATGGACCATGATGATGGCCAGCCTTTTGTTTCCGAGATGGCTGTTCGATTGGGTGTTCACGCAAACTTCGAAGTTGGGAGAGTTGAAGGGCATCGTGCAGTCTGAAGATGTCAAGAAGACGGTGTAGTCGAATGCGAAATGACCTATCTCCTGGCCTTCTTATCCATGCGACGCTTCTTCATGTCGAAAGCATCACCAATACCATCGCCACGAGGGCCATCCTCCGTAGCCCTGCGTTTGCGAGACTTGTCCAGCACGGTATCCTTGCCCTTTTTGCGTGTGAGGTCCCCGATTCTGTCCAAGCTCTCACCCAATCCCTTCCACTCCTCTCCACCGTAGTTCGCACGATCCTTCTGCTTGTACTTGGCCAACTCCTTCTTGCTCTCCTTGGGCAGACGGACCAAGTTGGTCTCTTCGTAATTGCGCCTCTCAGCTTCCCTGGCAAGGGCCTTTGCGTTCTTCATCGTGCGACCGCGGTCAGCAACGTTGCTACCAATACTGGGTTGTGCAACAGGGTTGGAGGAAAGCTCGTTGGTGATGTACTCGTCGACTGTGGCAGAGTGTCCAGGCCTGGCAGCACGCTTCTCGCGTTGTTCGGTGGTGGTGGTAGGCATGGCGGTTGCCGAAATGCGCGGAGGCCTGTATACGCCATCTGCAGTCTTGCCAGAGTAGCGACCGACCTTTTCAGGCTCTGCCTCTGCTTCCGGAGCGGCGAAGGCGGCCGGGTTGGGTCTGTAAGAGAGCTCGTCGATATCTTCGCCGGCCGATGCTGCGCTTTCGTCGTCTGAATCATCGTCCGAGTCGTCGCTGGAGTCGTCGTCCTTAGCGCCAGCGTTGGCAGCAGGTTTGGGCTTCTGGTTCGCTGCACGGTGCTCGTCCTCAGCTGCCTTGACGACCTTGTCGACTTGGTATTTGATGCGCTGCTCCAAAGGCCGAACACCGCGGTCAAGGTAGACTCGGTGTTCGACAAGCTTCCTGGTAAGCTTGTCGCTCAAAGCGGCAGTATCTTCCGACTTCTTACCCTGCTTGATTCCCCTCAAGACATTGAGATTGCGCAAGGCAAGGGATTGCAAGTAGGACAGAAAGATCTCGTTCTTCGCATCCAACAGGGTAATTCCACTGTCGGGCGGGAGGAGGGTCTCGGGGTCGGGCAATCCAGTGGTGGCTACGTTGGTAGAAGCGGTGAAGCTGGACAATACATCCTTCAGAGATGCGGCGGCCATGATTGTGGTGGTGATGTTGGTGGAAGGCAGTCTGCGCGCATGAAATTCACATGAAATTGCAATAAATTTAGTCTTTGGCCGAGGAAGCTCTTACGTCGACTTTTGGCACAAGATTAAATGCCAGAAGTCGCGAACCTATGCACGCGTGCGGGTCTTCCCTTCCCTTCATTCGCGCCTTCACTTTCGTTAGATATGCGCGACATTATTGGACTTACTACAGACATCATGCCCACACTCGTCGGCAGATCAGAAAGCTTGTGGTTAACCTCACTTGCGCTCGCCTGATTGAGGATCGCGACACTCCCTAGGACTGGCTACTCATTTTCTTTCTTCCACGACTCATTTGAGCTACTTTACTCACCTTCGATCAAACGACGGCCATCACATATCAACAACAACAGAGTGGACCGGTTACCAGCACACTGCACCCAACTAACCTGCAATTGAAAGCCAAATTGCGTCCATGGTCTTGCCAACCAGAATTCTGCCAATTGTCGACTGTCAATCTGATGGCGACCCAAGCAAGTGGCCTCCCGCTTCGAGAGGATTGACACGCAACGACCGCCACTTCCTCGAACCAGTTGCAAATTTGTGGGCGAAGGATCGTGACCAAGCTGACTTGGGAGGGCCACCATCCATTGCAACATGGCGTCTCGACCGTCTTCCCGATGGCTACGCTGGGTACGAGAAAGCAAGACCGAATTCGAAACACGTCGACCGATACATCTATGGTCATCCATCCGGTCATTTTCGATCCGTGACCGAGTTCTATCCTCACTTCAAGCATTTGATGGAGTTTAAAGGAACTGCTGGGTGTCCATGTAAATTGTGCACCGGTACCAACAGGCGCGTCAGCAAGGGTGGCGCCGGTAGCACCACAAGAAGCACTAGTCCTGCTTTCTCGTCTAGCTACTTTGCCCCCTCGCAAGCGCAATCGCAATCACAATCGCAATCAAGGGCAGCACCTCCATCATCCGTCAGTCGACCTACTGGCGTTCCAAACCTACCGCAAGGCCGCCTGAGTTCTCCTTCGCCTCCACCGCCTCCGCGAAAGCAAGTTGACGAAGATGGGTCACCCGACGTATTTCGCGCTTTGCTAGATGAGCTGAAGACCACTGACAGCGTGATCGATCGCAAGATTGCCGAGTCGCTGTCACCAGATTGGCGGGTCGGCAACGATTTGCTCAAAGAGTTACTGGATGAATGGAGTGGCCTCCGTCATTTCGTACCACGTGTAGGAGAGCTTGTGCTGTTTGTCCGCGACCTCAAACCAGAGGAAGGGCTGGCATGGGACAGTACATTACACACATGGCGCAAGACTGCGCCAGACGTAGACCACCTGCTTGACCGTCCGCAATGGGAGGCCGGTGTCATTACACAAATGCCATTACAGCGGGTAGACGAAAGCGATCTAGCTACGGCGCCGGCTACCAAGAGTAACGTAGTCAACTCCGGTTTCAGGATTGAGCCTCTTTCACAGCCCGGTGGTGACGACAAGAGTCATTCAAGACAACATCGCTACGTGCCACTACACGGCATCAGGCCACTGGTATATTGGCAGAATTGCCTTTCCGGCTTACCCGCGGAAGAGTGGCATCAGACTGTCAGCTATGCATTGACAGTAACCAACACATTCTGTGTTCTCGGCAGGGATAGATTCAAGGGCGTGCGAGACGAGATCACCGGGTCAGAAGCCACGATCTTCTGCCGTGGTGCCTACATCGGATCCGAGTTAATTCTCCCCGGCGATACCGTTCGCATACTCCCCAACCCAGACGAACAGAAAGGAGATGAGGTGACGGATATCCTGGTAGTAACAGCCATCAAGCTCAGACTTGTCAACATCGACGAGGCCGGCAACGACGACTGGGACCAAGGCCGCCCTTACACAGTCTGTCTGCACATCAGCGGAAAAGCCTTCACACTCGACCGCAAGCGAAGCTTCGACGGAGTTGGCAAAGTCCCCATTCCGCCAGACAGCAAGCTCCTTCGTCCTGGTCTCCAAGGCTACGGCCAGTGGTACCATGTCACCGACCCGCAGCATAGCAAAGCCCGGCTCGAAGTCCCATACACCCGCATTTTCAGCCGTGTAGTAGAAAGCACCGCATACGAATGCTGGTTCCAAACCCCCGACTCAGCCGTCCAGCCCTTTAGGAAGCCTGCAAGAACCGCCGAGCTCAAAAGAGGCGCTTCGGCCATGTGGCGAGCTCGCGAATATGCCTACCACAACGATCCGCGAATCGACAAAGCAGCTGGCAAGTCCTGGTACTGGGCTGACACTCGTACCGAAGCCCTCGAATTGCACGAAGTCAACAACCGCTTCGTTGGGCCGAAGGACCCGACTCGCACGAGCGAGCAGATGAAGGCCTGGCGCAAGGCTCTCGCAGCGCTGGATGGCAGCAAGGCCGGGCTCGCCAACTACCACGCCGAGAGACTGAAGCGGGAAAAAGAGAGCGCGAAGGAGAAAGCTGAGCTCGGTGCGGGGAGTTACGGTATGGTTGGCGCGGCTGTCACTCTACCTGATCCTACTACGAGCGGTAGTGGAACGGATGGAGAGCGCGTCACAACTGGTTTGGAAGAGGATGAGGAGATGATTGATGCAGAGGAGGACGATGCTGAGGAGGACGACGATGGGGAGGACAAAGATGGGGATGATCACATGGGCGGGACTTCTAGGCAGAGTGTTGGTGGAGCCGTGCACACCACGACTAACCGTGACGGGTTGATTGAATTGTTAGATGACGATGACGAAGACGATGATGATGCTCATGGTGGAAAGGACGCTATGACAGCCGGAGGGTCAGTGAAGACCGGGCTTACGATCGATAGCTCGGATGATTATTTGGCGTGAGCTGTCCAAGAGGGAAGGCAGTTTGCAGCTTTCGTGTAGAGTTCCTAGTGTCGCACAGATACGTTCACAGATTCACACGAGTCGATTGAAATGCCAATACTGGGCGACACAGGTTCGAGCCACCCGGCATACGGGCAGGTACATGTATCCCTTCCAAATAATGGCAGGCAGGTGAGAACGCTGAGGTGATAATTCCCACCAGTCTTGGTAGTTGACGTCCATGCCACTGCTGTAGTCTGGAAGGACTGAAATAGGGCTCATGGCAAGGAAATGTCTAATGTTAACGTCTTCACGTGTATGTACCACACTAGCGGATCTACACGTGTCCACGACCCTTGGGTATGCGAAAAGAAAGATAGTAGGATCACGTTCTGGGCCGAGCAAGGCAAGGCTGTGGAAAGCAATAATCAAGAGCAGCGAGCAGCAGCGAACGGTGGGGCCAAAACACAAAAGGTACAGAACGGACGCAGAATGACGCACAGGGCAGAGTATACAGTTGCTAACTCACCAGATGGCGTGCGAGGTGGCGCGCTGTAGGTTGCACCCGCATTCAGGAATACATCCGCCGTTGTGAAGCAGACACGCAGATTATTGAGAATGGGTTCGGGGTACGCGGGCTGCGAATGGGGAGAGTCGGCAAGTCATGCCTCCGCGGGGCAGGATTGATTGGGGTGTCATGTCGGCAACGAGGCGCAGTCGCAGGAAGATTACAGCTGAAAGGCTGGTCGACGCGGCCAGGAATGGATGGACGGACGGGGTGTTGACGGCGGAGGACCCAAGAAATTCCGCTCTTGGCTGACTTTGCCCAGCCTCCAAGTTTGGCCAAGGAATTCCGCTCATGACAAGTTTGGGATGAGAGGCGTCGCGTGCGAGCGGCTTGGCTCTGGGCGATAAGGCTGAGGGGATGATGATGGATGAGCAGCAAGTTTGGTTAAGCGATGCAGATAGCAATGTGTTTTCGTCGGCTGGTTGGTCTCATGCACAATAGTAGTAGAGATGCTGCGACCTGCGGATGTCGCTCCACGATAGCCGAGCACGTTGTACGCCGTCCTATCAGCCGCTCAGTTGCCAGAGAGTGCCAGACTCACGTGCGGCAAGGCCCGGGAGGGGGTCTCGTTTCGCCAAGGATCAGACGAAGGAGCTGATAAACGGCGGCCAGCGGACGGTGAGCCAGCGCCCGCGCTGACGACGTTTGTGAGGTCAAGAGTGGCCCACGTGACTGTGAGGTCGTCTCGATAGCGATGAAGCGAGGTTGAGATTGGGCATATCATGCCAAGCCATGTGCCAAGAGACTTGCGCCCCACCCGGCCCAAAGGGGTCTAGCCCATGCTTGGAGTTCACGTCTGGCGGCAAAGGCGAAGGACGGCGGACGGCGGGCAGTTGGTCGCGCAGCTCGCAGGCGCGTCCCTTAAGAGAAAGGATGCCTCGCTGTCTTCCGCCAGCCAAGCTTTTTCCGCCTTCCCTCTCACCACGCGCACCCCCCGTCTCTACACGCTGCAAGACTCGCTCCGAATACAACTGCATCGTCTGATATCTGCACGCGTGCTTTCGCGCGCAAGTTCTGTCGAGTCGTGTTTGTTCAGGAAAGCCAGCAAGCGGACTCCACGAACTTGACCATCTCGCCAAGACGAGCTCTGCCAAGGACTTCATCCATTCACATACCAAACGTTTGAGCGATGGACGTCTCCCAGACTGTAGCAGAGGCCGTCGCCGCTGCAACTCAGCAACAGCAGGCCGCCGCGCAACAGGCTCAGCAGCTCATCAGCCAGCCATCGCCACCCGTGCAGCCTGTGCAAAACACTAGCTCAACCATCGACAACCTCACCTGCCAGTGGCAAGGCTGCGGAGAACGATGCGACAGCGCCGAACTCCTCTATGTAAGTTTCTCGACCATAAAGCCTGACGCGCACGACAGGCTGCCTTCTCTTCGACGCCACTTGCTAACCAATTTTCCAGGACCACGTGTGTGAGCGCCATGTCGGCCGCAAAAGCACCAACAACCTCAACCTTACGTGTCAGTGGGGCAACTGTCGTACTACCACAGTCAAGCGCGACCACATCACCTCGCACATCCGAGTCCACGTTCCCTTGAAGCCTCATAAGTGCGACTTCTGTGGAAAAGCCTTCAAGCGTCCCCAGGACTTGAAGAAGCATGTCAAGACGCACGCCGACGACAGCGTCTTGATGAACTCACCCCAACCCGGCGGAAATGCGCGTGCTAACGGAGGCAACAACGGTCTCGGTCCACAGAACGGGAAGCGTGAGTACCCGTCGCACTCTCCCTCTGACCCAGAGGCTTACTTGGTTGCGCGGCTCACAGCGTCTTCCTACTACGGTGGCAACGACCAAATGAACCCTTACCCGAACTACCAGCCTCAGATGGGCGGTCCTAACAGCGCCGCTCACTACCAGCCAAACGGTGCACAGTACGCTGGCTACGGCTCAGTCTCTTACCCAAACAACAACGTACAGGACATTCAGAGCATGGACACGCGCCGCCGTGCAATCGAGGCGCTTAACGACTTCCTCGGTGACATCAAGCGTCGTGCTATTGACCCCAGCTCCTACTACGACGTTGGCCAGAGGCTGCAGAGCAACTCTCTGCCTCTGCCAGTCGCTTCTGGCAACGGCTACAACACCGGCTACAACAATCAGTCCCAGTCCAACTCATATGGCGGCTTTAACACGGCCAGTTTGATCGACGCCTTCTCCAACAGTGGCTACAACGTCAGCGGTGCCACCGGTGGCTCAGGTAATGGTGGCAATGGAGGTGCCAATGTCCACGGCCCAATGGCCCAGCATGGCTACTCCCTTCCGCTGCCTAATGCGCGTTCGAAGGGCGACCTCCAAGACATCGACCGCTTCCTCGAGCAACTGCAGGCCACTGTGTACGAGACCAGCAACTCAGCTGCGACGGCCGGCGTCCAGCAGCCTGGCGTGCACTCGCAGTCTGTTGATGGCTTCAGCTTCGGCAACAACCACCAAACCTACAACCGTCCCAGCAACAGCCCTCCGAGCATGAACTCGAACCAGGGTTACAGCAGTTCCGGTACGCTCAGTAGTGTCAGCGGCAGTATGCCCGGCATGACCTCTTCGGCCTCGGCTTTGGACACCCCAGCGCTGACACCAGCTTCAGTGTCGTCGTACAGCTCCGGCCACTCGCCCATGTCCAGCCACGGCCGCTCGAGCCTCAGCAGCATGGGTGGCAACGCCATGTACCCCAACCTGCCCTCAGTCACCGGTATTTCAGACATTGGTGCCGGCTACCCCACCACCACTTCTGCACCCGCTTCCGGTCTTGCATCCGGCTTCGAAGGCCTGGAAGGCCGTCGCTACAGCGGAGGCAGACTTCAACGTCAAGCTCCTGAACAAGATACTGAGATGGCTGACACTGCTACCGAAGACGGCTCACGCACGCCAAAGCAATCGGACGTCAAGCGCGAGGCTAGTAGTATCGACCCTGCGCTCCGTGGCGAGGAGTCCAAGTCACCCTCGGAATCTTCTGGCACGCCCGCTGCACACTCTGAGCACGATGACAAGCGTCAAGAGGAGTGGGTCGAGAACATCCGCGTCATTGAAGCTCTTCGACGCTGGATTGCCGATCGCCTCCGCACTGGCGAATACGACGGCGAAGAGCAACAACAGCAGGAGCAACACCCTGCTGGCGATGCTCAAGAGGGCGCTGCACACGATATGGATGCCTCTATGATGGAGACTGCCAAGATGGTCGAGAAGTTGGCTGAAGCCAATGCAGCGCACAACGCCGCTCACCCCCCACCACAAGAACAACAGTCACAGCCAGAGCAGCAGCAGCACCAGGACCAACCACAGGACCAGGATGTTAAGTACCCGAGCCTGCCGGCTTGAGGTGTCTGTAAGCACTGGGAAAGGCGTTTAAAAAAGGGGTTTGAAGGTTCTCGTGTGCACTACACGCTTGGAGTTAGGGATGGCGTTTGACATGTGCTGTCAGCACTGAGCAAGGCTTGTAGTCGATCTACTTTGCCCGTGGAAGGGCAGAGTGAACACATCTGAGCGGGATTGAAGAACCTCGCTCTTGCTACTGTTTGCTTCTAATTCTCGCTGGGTGGGAACGACGTTACGGATTATCAACTGCGATTCTTCTTGTTTTTTTTCTGTCATTATTCCTGCCGGAGGCATCGAGTGTCATCTGCCTTATCTTTCCATCTTCTTCTACTTTTTGGAAGTCGACTGCTCCAAGTACACCATACTTTAGTATCACTAGTGTCATTTTTATTTTCAACTGTGCAACCTCTCTCCGAGTTTCTCTGTCTGAGGTGACGGCCATCTGTGAGAAGTGGGTAACCATTACTTACCATAGACGTAAGGTAGACAGACACCTATACACTTGACTCGTTGCATGCCCTTCGAGTTCAGGTTGTTACATTGTACGTTTAATCTCATTTTGCGACGCCATGAGGATGCATAACGACAATACGTGCCGGTGCGACGTGTTGATCAACAGATCAACTCTAGAGGCGCAGGTAAAAAGCAGCAATGTGCAAAAAAAAAAAAAAGAATCTGAAGATCGTAAACAGCCAGAGTTGTCGACAATTGGTTACAAGGGTATCGTTATCCGAAGAAGGGTAAACAAAAAATAAAAAAATAAAAAAATAAACAATCCGTTGTATGCCCCATTCCATTCCCCTCGCCATGCTACCGTCCAATCCAAACCATCCCGAATGCGTGTATTTGTTGCGTGACTGCCTTGCCCACAGCAGCGCGGCCGTGGCGTCCAGCGCCTGTCTTGGCTGGCTACTGAGTTCTTCTTCCCCCCCTCTAGCTATTGCTCATCATCATCTTCTTCTTTCAATTCCCCTCATTGTCTGAACCCAGGATCCATGATCATGGCGTTCCACTCGGCGCCGCCGAACAAATCCTGGATGTTGATGTTGTTGAAGTCCTGCTGCGGTTGTACGCCGTTGAAAGACGGTTGCTGCTGATGCGGCCAGCCGTTCGGCATTCGACCCATGTGCGCTTGCTGCTGATGCTGTTGCTGCTGTGGGTTGGGAGTCATGGGCGGCAAAGCAGGGCCACCGTTGAAGCCAACGTTGTTTGATGGGAAGCTGATTGGAGGGCCGTGGCGTTGTTGGGAGCGCGACTGTTCAAGGTAGGGCGGGAGGGCGAAGAACTGCGCTTCCATGTTGTCGTCCCTGCCACCCCGTGATGGCGGAGTGGTGTTGGGGAAGAGCTGCTGTGGTTGAGTGTGAGGAGTGTTCACACTGCTGTCTATTGCACCACCGCCGTTTACCATGTTTCCGATGTATGGATTACTCGGTTTGCTACCTCCATTTGCTCCGGACGCGACAAATTGTTGGTTATTTTCAAAGGTCGTCAAAGGTTGGTTGGGATATAGGAAGGGTTCGTCACCACCAGAAGGGAACATCATTGCAGAGACGTCTGGAAGGGCCGGGTTCGCGAAATTGGGGGGTAGCGTCATATTTTGCTGAGCCGCATGCTGCATTGGATTAGAAGAAGGCCCCGAGAAGTCCTGCGAGAATCCGCTTTGATCAAAAGCATTTGGACTTGTAGCCGCTGGACCAAAAGGAGATGATACCGAGGCGCTATCCCAGGGCGTTGATCCTATGAAGGAGTTCGGCTCTGATTTGGGACCTTGGCGAGGGAATGTACTAGATCTCTGCGTGAATCCAGGTCCTGGAGGTTCTCGGGTAGCAGCAGAGATGTCTGGGTGACTTTGGGCCGCTTGGTTCCGTCCGGCTGCATATGGCAAGGTTGATGGTCCATGTTGGCGTTTCTTGCTCGGCTGTGGTTGGTGTTGACCGTCGCGCATCCATTCGCTTAGTCTGTTGAAGATGATGTCCAGCGTTGCAGTGCATCGATCCGCGGCCATGCTTCGCGTTGCAAGTGATGCCAGAATCTCCTTGCCTTCGTACGCGTCCTTCAAGACTGCTTCCGTCGTTGGGTTGTCGGGGTTCTCAGCTGCAAAATATACCAACGAAAGGATGGAGAAGAAGGTGGTGTACATGGTGAACCAGAAGGAGCCGTTCAGTAGACCTTTCTGTTTCATCTGCGTGGTGATGTGTATGATGTTGCGAGACACATTCACGTACGACGCCGCACATGCGTAGGCTCGTTGGTCAACAGGCTTTGATCGCTTGTCGGCCGCTGTGAAGTGTAGGAAAGGGCGGTAAAGCAAGACTTGCGCGTGCGCATAGGCAAGTCGAAGCAGCTGTTGTACTCGAAGGTAGCGCAATGGTGCCTCGCATGGACTTAAGATCGGCGGTAGACTGTTCTTCCAGTTCTCGAGATCCGATTCGATTTCTCGGATGGTGGAGAAAGGTACAGTATATGACTTGTCAGTCTGGCCTTGGGAGTTCTGCACCTTGATGGGATAGACTTTGCGCACAATCTTCTGCAGTAATAGAACCAGTCTGGTGTGCGCATTGAAAGCTGTCAGTAGCGAAACTTGGCCCTCGGGCATGGGTTTGATGCCTTCATGCGTAATGTATTCATCGTCCACTTCGGCAGGGAATTCCTGGTCGATGTCATCGTCGCTGAGAGTTTGCGGTAGACCGAGCATGGCTCCAACGTATACGTCCATCTTACGAGCGACCCAGAATACTCGTTTCCGGACTTCACCTTCAATGGGGTCCCAATTACCGGCATACGACCGGTGGAGACCCATGCGAAGGGCCGATCGCAACGCGACACCAACGTAGGCGTAGCATTGTGATAGCTTTGAGGAGGATTGCATGAAGAGGATCATGAATATCACCGCTTGTACTGATGTGAGATCTCTGCAGTCGGCGATATCCATCATCTGTCGTGCGGATTTGAAATAGGCGAAGCCCTGCTGAATCGCGCTTTCGTACCCGACGCGGTTCAGATTGCTTTGCTCATCTTTACCAAACAGGGTCCCTAGGGCCATAGCGCTGTACAAAAGAGGCAGGAAGCGCTGCTCCTCATTGCCCCAGTTCTCTTGAGGCGTGTCGTAAATGCGCTCGAATGACGCCCAGAAAGATGGCACGTGAACAAATCTGAGAAGCGCAATGGCATCATCAACGGCATTACTGCAGAACTGTCGGGCTAATTCCTTCGGCGGAAGATCGCTGCTTGGGCTGCTGGGGTTCTCCGATGGTGAGTCTAGGATTGATCTTGGCGAGTCGAGTACGAGCGAGGGAGGCCTTGACTTTACGAATGGCGTGGCAGGAGAGTCCGGGCCCATGAGATCGCCGAGCTGTTCCCTCATACGGCGCATGAAACTGAGTCCAGAAGAGTGTCCGTGGTAGTCCCAATGGCCTTGCTCGTCTACGTCCATCTGCGCTACCGCTCGAACCATAGATTCCAGATTGGTGTCTGACTTGTTTTCGGGATTTGGCGCCGGGGGTGGTCGCTGGGTCTGTTGCGTCGCAGCGGCGGTGGCAGCAGCAGCAGTAGCAGTAGCGGCGGCGGCGACGGGCGCACCTGGGGCGCCAGGATGGCCTTTGCCCGGAGCGCCTGGAATCCATCCTTGCGCAACGGCAGCGTCAATGCCGGGATCGTTCAGGTCGAGGTTCGGAATTAGGATGTGCAAAAGAGTTTCTGCTCGGTGTACGCGGTGCTCGATGTTTTCGACGTATTGGGGCGCGGGGTTTCGCCTTCGGTTGGAGGGCTGATCGTATGTACACTCTGCAATTGCCTTGCATCAGCTTGCGGTTCGGAATTAAATTGTGGCCTGACACTTACCATAGCTGTAAACAGTGCAATGCGTGCAAGGCTGCTTGCCGTCGCATTTAATTTTCTTCCGTCTGCACTCATCGCATGCGCGAGTCACTCTGCGCCTCTTCTGGAGATGCGCAGGTGTCTTGGCGCCATTTGGCTTGCTGGAGGTGGTCGGCGACGTTTGTGCGTCTTCTAGCTTGGGAACAATGTCGTCGTCGCCGGACTCGATCTCGCTGAGCCGGTCGTCGTATTCCTCGGGCGATGTGCGCTCCATGGCTGCGGCTGCTGCTGTTCAATGACGGCACCAGGCCAGGCCAAGACGCGGAGAAGAATGATGATGTGATGAGCTACAAGTTGCGCTGTGGAGGACGTCGCGATCGTTGGGTGGGTTGTGCACGGCGTTTCGAGTTAGTCGGCATCAGAAGGCTCGCGGAGTGTTGAGAGTGAGGTCAGAATCTGGGTCCAGGCAGGCAGGCAGGAGCGGTATGGTATGTGCAAGAGAGGTTCTGCAGGGTGTGGCTCCGCGCAGGCGATATCGCTCGGTGTTTGCGAAGTGAAAGTCCGTCAGCAAACAGAGGACAGCAAGGCTAAGCAATGTACGCTTGGCGCAAGTGGCAATGATAGGCAGGACGACGATCATGCACTGGGGAAAGAATCCTAAGAGTTAGAAGGACTGAGTTAGAGCAGGCAGGCAGGCACGGAGCAGACTGGCAGACAGACTACATACAGTCCAAAAATGGTGCTGGACTGGACCTGTCCGTCCGAGCCCCACCAAACATCAATCAGCACACGGACATTGAGTGATTCGTCAGCCAAGCATGGCCGTTTGTGAGCCTGAGCCTGAGTCCTACTACTCTACATGTACTCTTACTCTTACTACCTAGGTATCGAGCCTTCAGGCCAATGTAATACTGGTACAGGCGGCTGTGCGTGCTACTACTCCTACTACGCCACCGTCAAGACTTGGTGCTGCAGGGCCACTAGCCTGCGCGTTGTCGACAGCGCTTGTTGGTATGCGAGTGCGAGACGACAACATATACCAAGCCCTTGCAGAAGGTCATGATCAACGCTGCCATGGCAGCAAGGCTGAACAGGGCTGAGTTCTTGTCCAGCGCCGAGACACCTGTTGTACATAACGGAGGAATACAAGCACTTGGCGGATGGTGTTGGCGACCATGTCGACCTGTTGTCCTCCTTCGTTGGCGACCGTGACCTTTCTTCTCTTACCGATGCGTATCACAGCACTAACTCCTGCCCCTTCTAGCTTCAATGCCATGCATGCTGTATCCACGCTAACCATCTTCTCCGCGGCAGCGTGGCGTAGGGCGAAAGCTTGGTTGGCGAACCTTCAAACCACGTCAATCTGCCGCCGCAGCGTCCGCAAGGAACCGTTTTTGCCGCACTGAACTCCGTATTCACATACCAGGATAACCACGCAATATATTGTCACACCTCCCTCCACAGGATGATGGTAAGCATTCACCACAGCCTTACAAAGATCGACACGTCCACTACGCCATGCACATCACCTCACTTGCATTGTGATGTACTTACATAACTAGGTACATGTATCCTCGTCCCTGCGGCTCAGCGTGGCGCCAGGACCAAGACGACATGCAAAAGGCGCTCAGCCCTGCCGCAATCTATCACTCCAAGCCTCGACGCCGCAAATCACAGAGCAAGGGCATACGTAGCACATCTCGCTTACGATCACAGCTCACCTGACTCATCCGCGTGTCCTCCTGCGAAACTGGTTTGCGTGTACTAAGTACTAGGTAGTATTAAGTGTGGCTTGAAGTTTTTGTCACCCTCGAAGGAATGGTGTCGTGGCGAGCGTGCACAGGTGGCACGACGCTCGTCGGACGTCGGAACTCGGAAGTCGATGGAACCAGCACCTCCCCTGGCGAAACGGCCACCTGTAGTGATTAATTCCTCATCAGCATCGCATCTCAGCAGGTGTTCAAATCCCTCGTCCACGGAGGATCACCGTTCCAACTTGTTACTTCACCTCGACGCGTGGACCTGCAGAGAATCTATGAATAGACGCCACATATCAGCTAATCCCAGCTAGCAAAGATAGACTTTCGGCGACCGAGGTACAATATACCTCAAGATAACCAAGGTACTGTATACAGAAACGACGACGACGAGTCCAGCCCTTACAAGCCCTCTAGAAGTGACGCGGCTAGCACCGTTATACCATCATCCAGTCAGGGGGAAGAAGAACGCATCTGCCTTCGTTTTTTCCACAAGCGAGGACCCGTTTTTTTCTCTCCCGGCAGATGTGGGTGAAGTGAGGTCGTGGAGATGGAGATGGGGGTAAGACTAATGCCGAAGCAGCATAACATTTTCCCAGTGGTGGTTACGGCAGTGGACCTCGCATTGAGAGATAACCTTTGCATTATCATGTATCTCCTGCAGGCCGGTATCGCATGTAACTGTCAAAACTCAGGTGACGAATCCTGCAAGTCATATTATACTTTCCACTTACACTTCCACATCGTAGCAAGGCAGCTGACCAGCGCGACGCGGATCACACGAAAGCGAAAGCGGAAAAGCAGAATTTATTCCAACATGACATCAATATATCCTAAAACGTGGCTAATCATGAGTACAGCAAATCCCTCTCGAAGGATCATGCCCAGAACCCATCTCCATGCTCCATGTCTCTGACTTTGAAGCCGGCATCTTTCATTTCCTTGACAGCCTCCGGCCCTCTGGTGGCGATTTGCGTTGCCAGCCGCCACGGCACGTCCATCATGTCGACGATAACCTCGATGACTTGAGGTCCCTTGGCGTAACCCACGGGATCCTTGACACGATCTAATGCAAGAATCCCGTCGAGTTCCGACCTGGTGGCCGCGCGGTGGAAATTCGCCGCCGCTTGCTCGGGCGACATGTTGAAGAACGGCAGCATGTGTTGGTAAGCGGAGGGGACGATGTCGTTGTAGCTCTGGTGGGCGCCGTGGATGATCCGCTCGATCGTGTAGCCCGCGTTGTTGACGATGAAGATCAACGGGCTCAGGTTCTGCTTCACCATGTTGCCGATTTCCTGCATCGTCAGCATCATGCTGCCGTCGCCGGTGACCAGCAGCGTGCGGCCGCGAGGGCGGGTGCCGGCGGCGGACTGGTCCAGGAGCGCCATTTCTGATCCCAGAGCTGCTGGCGTGGCCCAGCCGATGCTGCCGTAGTAGGTCTGCGTTATCCATTGGATCTTGGCTGGGAAGGTGCTGTCTGGGATTCCAAAGGCGGCTGTGCCTGTCTCGCCGAAGATGACATCGTTCGGTTGGAGGAAAGAGGCGAGGGTTGGCCAGAGGTAAGATTGTGTCAGCTCGGTGGAAGAGATGTCGTCTTCTTTGGGGCGAGGAGGAAGGGTGGGGATCGACGCGGATGGAGCCTGCGAGGATTTGACCTGTGCAGCTACCGCCGCGAGGAGGGGTTTGAGAGGCGCGGAGGGGTACTTCGTGCCTTTGACTGTGGTGGAAAAGGCGTCGAGGTAGATTGCATTCTCGGCCTGGACTTTGCGTGTGAAGCCACCAGAGTTCGTGTCAGACGCCAAGCTTCCAACGACAAGAACGCAATCGGACTTTTCGATGGCGGCTGCCACGCCGAGAGCTGACACCGTGCCGTTGTATACGCCTAGGTAGTTCGGGTGAGTCTCGTCGATGATGCCCTTGCCCATGTTGGTCGCAAAGATTGGACAGGACACCTTCGAGATGAGAGTTTCGAGCTCTGAGATTGCATTGTGTCGGTCCACGAGGCAATCGACAAAGATGGCTGGGTTCTTGGATGCGTACAACGCAGTCAGAACTGCTTGCGTAGCATCTTCGAGGGCTTTGGAGTCCGTTGGCGGCGAGAGGTCGAGTGGACTTTCCAGAGCTGCCGCTGGGACCTGAAGATCCACAATGTCAATGGGCACGAAGATGTAGACCGGTCCAGATTTGACGTAACATTCTCGCAGGACACGATCAATCTCTTCCACGGCACCTTGCTCGCTCTGCAACTCCGCAGCTGCTACGCGGAAGTTGGTGGAAGCTCTGTTGAACACTTGATGGTCGGGGTCAGGGCCAATCGAATGGTGAATCATCATCTTCTTGCTTTGCATCATCCTCGAGGTCTGCCCTACGACATGGATCACTCTGACTTGCTCTGTCATTGACCCGGCAATACCGTTCATAGCAGAGAGCTCGCCCACGCCGTGGGTGGTGACAAGGCAGCCAGCTCCGTGCATGGTTCTGGCATAGCCGTCGGCGGCATAGGCGGCATTCAGCTCGTTGGTGTTGCCGACCCATTCCAGTCCCTCTACATCGTAGATGTGATCGAGAAGAGTGAGGTTGAAATCTCCTGGAACACCAAAGATGCGGTTTACACCGACTTGCTTGATACGGGTCCATAGGTATCGACCGAGAGGAATGGTATCCGTCTTGCCGTTGACACCGTTGGATTCCTGAGTGTTGCCAGACATCGTGAAAGTAGTGGAGACTTGCAACGATGAATGGGTGAAGTGTCTAATGGAATGACTTGGAGAAGCTTTATCGTGAAAGATGGCTCAAGACAAGGCTATGGATGTACGATGTCGATCAAGCAACGACAAGCGTAGGGCGTGGATGCAAGTGTGCAAACGAGCAAATAGTGAAGCGATTGTGTACGTGTAAGAATAAGAAGATGTCGTCTGATGCTACCAGCTAGCTCCTCTCGCGGGCTAGTGTCATACCGAGGTGCCGAGAGCTTGGAGTCCCTTACCTTGAGCTCTGTTGTTGTGAGAGGTTGGGAGTAGGTCAGCTCGCTTATCGACGCTTTGCAGCGGCGAGTGCGGGCAGCAGCGGACAGAGGAGCATTGCCCGACTTCAACCTATGCCTCATCACCATTGTCTCGACAACTTGTCTCTTTACTTAATTTTAGTCAATCAACATATCATTATATCGCCCTTTCGATATCACGTTGCTTAATTGATATCCACTTCACTTTATCATATTCTACTCAACGTAGGATCTGTTCTCGACTAGCTCTCTTCAATCCATCCTGGCGATCAGGCTTCTTTTACTAGTTACGACCTAATTGATTTCGATATCTTGGAGATATATTAGAAGGATTTACACAGGGCGTAGTTTAACACTTAAAAATATTCACCAGTGGATTCCCAGTGACAATACAAAGCGATTGAGACGGTGATGCATGATGTCTACATGTACGACTGGCTTCAGATGGAACATCAGTCGAATGCTGTCATGGGTCCTGTCATCGTCTCAGAGGTGTGTTATGGCTAGTGGTTGCAAAGAGTACAACTGCCACTCCCTCATATTGCGTATCCGCGGTGCAATGGATTTACAGTGAATTCAGAGCTCGAAGGTAGTACGTTGCACATGACAAACAGATGTTAGATGTGTATCGCTTCTCGGATTTTCACTGTGGCACACAATCTGCGCTTCTGAGAGATTTGACAGGTGCTTCTACGATCATTAAACGATGTTGTCATTTCCATTTCGCATTGATGCCTGTCATCAACATCTACTGAGGCCACGTCATGGGACACTAAACTCAAAGTATCAAACTCGCTGCCCTGTCGAGGTCTCACTGCAAGATCCTGAGCCTCAAGGTGTCACACATCGCCTCTCGCTAGTCGGCTTGTCGCAAGTCCAGCAATTGTCAGATCTCAAATGTCAAGAGGGGCACCACCAGCTGTATAGTGTCCGCTCTTGCTCGGCGGCTGAGGGAGTGGCGCTCCACCATCATCACTGAGATCCCATCCCTCCGACTCCTCCTTGACCTTCTCCTTTGCAGCCTCAACGGCTTTCTGCATCTTAGCCTTCTCGCGCTCCTCGTTCTTTATCCTCGCCTCTTCCGTGTCACGCTCGGCTACAGCTTGCACGCTGATGGCAAGCATGGCCCACATGGTGTAGACGGCGTCGTTACCCGCGTTGTGGAGATGCCAGGCTGAGAAGTCGAAGTCGGTCATGATTGAGCCCAGGCCGCGCGGTGAGTGGTCGCGAGTGAAAGCTTGGTACATGGCTCTCGTGTCCATGATGGAGAGCATATTTCCGCGGCCCAGCACCGAGAAGCCCAGTCTGTGGCAGTACTGAACATCCTGCTCAACGTCATGACCAAGGAGAACGATGTTGCGTTTGTTCTGAGGGTCTTCTCTGATCGGCGTGTCGTCGTCAGATGAGCCTGGCTTGCTGAAAGGCTCATGGAAGCAGCGGGTAAGCTTGCTGGGCATGTCCTGGAGCCCTACCATTTCGCTGGTGCCGAACTCGAACTTGTCAGGGCAGCCGGCGACGAATTCGCCGTTGACGTAGCTTTTATGCTCATTCACACGGAAGTGGCGGGCGCGAACGAATTGCTGCCAGTTCTGGCCGTTCACGCCTGGAGCCGTACCCTTCAGATCTCTGGTGTCGAGGGTGCTCACGCCAACTTCGGTGATGATATGGGGGGCCTTTTCGTAGGCCTCGACGTCAATCGCAATGATGATGACATCTGCATCGCACAAGTAGAGAACAGGCTCTTCGACGTTCGTAGCTTTCACACTTGGATCGACATTCTCGGGCAGCGGATTCGTGGCCTCTCCTGGAAGCAGGCCCAAAAACCTTTGGGCTTGGAGGAGCTGCCTGCTCATGGTTTGACGGTTGAGAATGTTTCTTTCCTGTCGCACGCTCTTGTTCTTCTTGTTTTTGTTCTTGATAGCCTCTGAAGCGAGGGCCATCATCTCTCTGAAAGCCTCCTTGCTGCGGTCTTGAGGTGAGGAGTCCATATTGGAGAAGTCGGGAGGATCGATGTTTTCAACCAAGAAGTCGAATTTGCTGCGACTGTCGGTGCGCCCGAGGAAGCGCGGGCGGTACTCAGGGTTATGATCTTCGAAAGTGAGGACAAGCCCTTCCTCCTCGTGACAAGGTTTGAATTGCCAGTTGAGCTTGGGAAAGGTTGTGTTAACCTCTTCTATGAGGATCTGAGCCTGGCTGAGAGGGATGAAGGTGATTGCTTTGCCGGTTTGGTCGTTCCAGGCGTAGTACCTGGGGAAGGTCAGTATTGAAGTGATGATGACGAGAGTGAGCACTTACAAGTCCCACTTCCTGTTGTAAATCTTCCCTTCGTCGAAGTGTGCTGAGGCCATGGGCTGGCGGAAGAACTGGTCGACGTATTTGTAGGGGAACTTGGAGATGGCAAGGAAAGGACAGAAGCTCGTGCCAATCGCTGCCGGCTCGCCTTTGCGCGAGTCCAAAGTGAAGTCACCGGAGTCTGCTGCCTCACTCCTGTGTGATGTGCTGGGGATGTGGTGGGGTGGCTGGCCTTTGGCGCGTGGTCGTGGGCCGGAGCGGACGAATTCGTCGTAGATCTGGAGGTTACCAAAAGCGTCGACGATGTCCTTGGGTTTTTCGGGGATGTTGGCATAAGGTTCTGGCTGAGGTGGTGGTGTCGGCAGCTTGGGCGGTAGGTTGTCCTTGCCACCCACGAGGCGCGTGAAGGCGTCGAATCGGTCTGCCATGATGTGTTGCGAGTTGCTCCTTTTATGGGGTGCGGTGTTATGCGTGCTACGCTGACCTTTTTAACACCTGATCTCGCCTTGTCACTTCACTTCAGGTCACTGAAGGCAGGAGAAAGCAAACAGTGACTTGTATGCAGGAAGGCGCGACCTCACTGTCACGTGTCAGCCACTTTACGTCTGACGTTCCACAGGTCAGGGATTCCGAAGTTTCAGAGCTTGCGGACGTAGGAATTGATGTCGTCAAGTAAAGAAATGAAATGATGGCTCAGGTATACTCATACTGTCACTGTACGCGACAGTGTTTGGCGTTGCAGTCCAGCAAGTCTCAGCTTCTCATTGGGTATGCACTAAAGACATAAGTGAAAGCAATTACCACTGTCACTGCATCTCGCCGCCACTGCACATTTGATTCACTTCTCCCATAGGCTCACAGCCCGCCTGTATATCGAACTGGTCGATTCACAAACGGTAAATAAGGTTTGGTAATCACGTGAACGACTTCGGCTCCGCTCCCGCTCTGCGGGCCAACGCGCTATGCGAGCTAGCTTCTGTCTTCCAGCGTCCAGCTTCCACCCCATGCAACCTTTGCATCTCCTACCTCGAGTCCATCATCGCAATACCACAACAACGCGCCAACCATGTCGTGGCGCAATCAAGCCGGCAGTACCGGCTCTAATAACATCCCTCTCGGCACCCGCCGCCGTGGAGGCGACTCGAATGGAACACCTGACTTTGCTCCCCCTCAGAACGAGGGCAAGCGTGGTCGCAGTCCTGAGCCTGTGTCGAAAGAGCCTGAGTTGAACCCGGATGGCACCAAGAAGCGTCGCAAGCGCAACCGTTGGGGTGATGCGTCGGATAACAAGGCCGCTGGTTTGATGAACTTGCCCACGGCCATCACGGCACCCATGACTGCTGAGCAGCTGGATGCATACGTGACCCATCTGCGGATTGAGGAGATCAGCCAGAAGCTTAGGATCAACGATGTCGTTCCGGCTGATGGTGATAGGTGAGTTATCCTTCTGCCGTTTCCATGGAATGCGCTGACCTTCCTCTCTAGATCTCCCTCTCCTCCGCCTCAATACGACAACTTCGGTCGTCGCGTGAACACGCGCGAGTACCGTTACCGTAAGAGACTCGAGGAAGAGCGTCACAAGCTCATCGAGAAGGCGATGAAGATCATCCCCAGCTACCACCCGCCGTCTGACTACCGTCGTCCCACTAAGACACAGGAGAAAGTCTACGTGCCGGTTAACGATTATCCAGAAATCAACTTCAGTATGCTGCTAATTCTCCCCACTTGCACTTATCTTTGCTACTGCCTGAGCAGCAGTCTGTTGCTTATGGCGAGCAAAAGCCATTCTAACCCTCGCCCCACTAACACTTTACTTCGCTTCACTTGAACATTTACTAACAATAGCTTTTCTTCCACTAACAGTCGGTTTACTTATCGGGCCTCGTGGTAACACTTTGAAAAACATGGAAACCAAGTCTCTAGCCAAAATCGCAATTCGAGGAAAAGGATCCGTCAAGGAGGGCAAAGGCAAGTCCGATGCCGCCCATGCGAGCAACCAGGATGAAGATCTGCACTGCTTGATCATGGCCGATACCGAGGAAAAGATCGCCAAAGCCAAGGAGCTCATTCATCAGGTCATTGAGACGGTGAGTCTACCTCGCCCATCTTCCTGCTACCACAATTCATACTGATTCACGGACAGGCTGCTTCGATTCCCGAAGGTCAGAATGAGCTCAAGCGCAACCAATTGCGCGAGCTCGCCGCGCTCAACGGTACCCTCCGTGACGACGAGAACCAGGCCTGCCAGAACTGCGGCGAGATCGGCCACCGCAAGTACGACTGCCCGAACGCTAAGAACTTCACGGCAGGCATCATCTGCCGTGTCTGTGGAAATGCTGGTCACTTTGCGCGCGACTGTACCGAGCGTGCTCGCGGCAGCGATTGGCGCAACCTGCCACCGCGCGACGCTGGCAATGCCCAGGACAAGGAGTACGAGAACTTGATGAACGAGATTGGCGGCGGTACAGCTGGAAACCCCTCGAGACAGATCGGCTGGCAAGAAGGAGGCGCTGGCCCTGGAGCTGGAGCTGCACCGCCTGGTGGACCCGACTTGAAGCCGTGGCAGCGTGGCCCTCAAGGTGGCCCTGCGCCGTGGGAGGTCAACAGGCAAAGCGGCCCCGCCAACCCCGCGCCCTGGCAGCAACGTCCTGCTCCTTCTGGACCCTCCGGAGGACCCGCGCCTTGGGAGCAGCGATCTGGGGGTGGAGGCTACGGTGGCGACCGTGAACACCGCGGAGGAGGAGGGGGAGAGCGCGGACCCGCGCCGTGGCAACAACCCAGAGGTGGCCACGACAGCTACGGCGGTCACGGAGGTGGATACGGCGGTGGATACGGAGGAGGAGGCTATGGCCATGGAGGTCAAGGTGCACCACCTGCTGGAGGCCCAGCCCCTTGGCAGCAACCGCATGCCGGCTATGGTGCTCCAGGCATGGACAGCTACGGCGCTCCACCACCACCTCCGCCGCCTGGTGGGATCCCGCCACCACCGCCTCCCAGCGACCTGCCGCCGCCCCCTCCGCCTCCGCCACAGTAGTGGGCTTAGCATCAAACCGTTGGAAGAAATTTGTCGACGGCTTACGTGTACTGGCTTCAAGTGTACTCAATCAGTAGAATGTGATAATTGTGCAATTGAAAAGAACAACACTAGTTCCAACATTGCTGTGTGCCTTATATTACAGGGTTCCGCATGAGCTTTTGGGCTGTACAGGTGTGCCTGAATGTATGATCGCACTCTCTCTTTTAATTTTGAGCAAGTGATTGGACAAGCTAGCATCAATGCAGTACAGCGCGCAATATAAGTTTAGGTACTGATTCATGCCACTTCTGCGTAGGAGGTGGACTCTGGTCAACATGCAATTAATTTCATTCTTCACGTTCGCAGCTCGTTTCGGCCATTGCACACCATAAGCTTTTGGCGCAAGAGCACGCACGATTGCCACAATAGTCGATCCATAGCACTCGTCGACTATGCATGCAGTGTACAGTAGTAGTAGATAGTAACATATAGCCACATGTACATAGCGGTCGCGTCCACACGATGTAAACTTTTCGGACTGGGACCAATGACCACACATTTAGCCAAGGGGGAGATTATCAAGGTAACATTATTCGGCGGCCGCCCAGTGATGATCTCTCTACACGTATACATCCAAGTTTTGTCCTCCTCACGCGCTCTCTCTCTCGGCGGGCCTGCGTAGGCCGCGTTTCATCAGGAGGGGTTCGCTTGAATTCAGGGAGGGATGCTAATTCGTGAAATCAAGAGTCGCGATGATGGGTGTTACGTACTGCTGGCCCTCACGATCTAGACCGTTTCGCAGAGAGCGAGCAATCCATTGGAGGGATTGTTTGAGCGGGTGACACGGTGCCTGGCCTCAGGCTCAGGTCTTGCAGTCGAGTGAGTGAAAGGTACGAGAAGGCATCCACGATGCAGTACAGTAATCATCAGCAAGATCTAGAATGGTCTCGGTCTCTCGCCCAGTTGGCCGCCATTATTCGGAGTGGAATTAAACTTCAGAATCGTTATTTGGACCTGGATTTCCTCAAGCCTCAAGCCCTAATTTTGCTTCTTACACTCGTCACTCGTGGAGGTATTTTATTCTTGTCCCTCGCGATCGGCAGACCCGAGGGCCGTTGTGTCGATCTTGCGATGCTCTGGACCGGACACTGCCTGACCATAGTGCCCTGCCCCGTGTCCTGACTCTTGTTGTCTGCGGTGGGCGTTTTGGTGGATTCCACACGTGGGAAACGGAATGATGATGGCAAACTGCGCTGAGGAGATGGAATTTGTGATTTCTTAGACTGTAGGTACTGCGCCCACGATCGCCGATTCCAAAACGGCGCCTGACCCGGGCGAGATGAGGGGACCCCTGCGCTCTGCGGCTGTGTCGAGGCGTGTCTCAGTAGTGGATGCGGTAGTATTTCAGGCATGTGGCTGTCACTAGTACGTACTGGAATTGTTGGCTCAACCGGACTGACGAGACGCTGATGCTTGCATAAGACGATGACAAGTAATCTAATCACTAAAAGATATCGTAAATTGACGGCATCATCACGTTATCGCTACACTGGCAAGACCGACCCCTCCAGGCATGGCGTTATCGGCGGCTTCGCTTGTTCAATAATCGCCCCGTCATCAGCTATCTTAGCGATGTGCCGGAACAGGGCAAGGCGAGTCGATTCGGCTCTCGGCCAACATACTACTGAGGACTCGGTGGAGTAATCTAGCGAGGGTGGGCGGTGCAGCATGGCGAGAAGCAGGAACGGAGCATGAATGGACAAGGGACCGACCAACTTTTTTTCTTCTACATACCTATCAGCAACATTGACCATCTGGTATAGGGCGGAGATTAGGTATTGTCGTTCACAATCGCAGCGAGGGCAAGATCGGCAGGCCGGTATCTGGCTGGACTTTTTGGCATGATCACCGCTCAGCAGATCCAGGCGATAGACGACCAGCAAATCACTCCTCAGAGTAGACTGATTTGCAGGTTCGCAGCACGCAAGCGAGCATACCGAGCGGTCGGGCAAAGTACACGCCGATCGTAGCCAGCAATAACAAAAGATCACTGCCGTATTGGGGAGGCAGTGTTAATCAGCGGCGGGTCGCATGAACTGCATCGTCAGGCTTGCCGACGACTGCTATAGCAGTAGTGCAGTCATTTGTGTATACTGGATGCGGTATACCGTATACCACTGCTGCTACCTTCTCTGGCTCTACTACCTACTATAACCGGCCTACTACAGAGTGCTATCATCTCGCACCGTTTCGGTTCATGCGCGCCATCGCCACAAAAGGCCCCTGCGCATGGCCGACTCCGATAACCAAGGCTCTTTCAGCCTAGTCGTACACGGCCGTGTGCGCGTGTGTGGAGTCAAGTGACTACTGGCGCTGGGGAACCTCTGATCAATGATGGAATCGCGCGGAGAATGAGCCGAGGGCTCGATAGCCAACCACGACAACCATGAGGAAAGAGGAGTTGGTTGTCGCGAGGCTGATGCTGATGCTGTGGTACTGTAGGTAGGTAGTCGAGCAAAGGACTGTGGTGTGATGCAAAAGAAGCGTGATCCTCATGGTCGTAAACCGTACACACCATTGTTGTAGGAATCCATGTCTGATACCGTATCGTAGTTCCATGTCATGCTCAGCCTGGCCGTTCGTTAGCCGCCGCTCTCACGCACCTCTCTCCTCTCTGCCTCTGCCTCCTCCCTCTAGAGCACATTGGGGCCCCTGCCTCCAATAACCCGAAACCCCACTCCGCAGCCAGGCGCGCCAGTTGGAGGGAAACAGCTCCTCCCAGTAGTGCCGCTCCCTTGTTCTCGTGCGGGCAACAATCATTTGTTGTTGCCAGATATTCGTTTCCTCTCTCATCCACCAGACTGCCCCTCAACTCCTCCCACTACACCACCAATCTGCCACCGCTCTCCACTCACCACATACCCATCTCCCTCCCTACGCTGCTCCAAGACACCTGTCTCTCGTACCCTCGTAGCCCATCAGCTGACTGGCACTTGCCGGCGATCTTCGGACTCCATCAGCCGCCCCGAGGCTCAGGCTCCCTGGAAACATTTCCAAACAATTTCGCCATAACAAAGAATCTCCTTCCCAAAGGTCATCCGGTACATTTCGCTCCGGCCCATTGACCACTGCAACCCACTCACATCACCTTACCACAATGACTGCATCAAAGGTATGACCGCCTCGTCTTCCGCCGATACCGCTGATCGGTGCCGTACTTGTTGTGTACCTGCATTTCTAATCGCAATCTCAACAGGACATGTCACGCCAAACAGCAACCCAGCACCGCCCTTCTGTTGGCTCTATGCCTTCCAGCCTCCCAGCTCGACAGCCCTATAATCGCACACATACCGCCCCGCTCGGCACCGGCCGAATCAGCAGAAGAAAGAGCTCGTCCTTTGCACCCGGCAACGCTGCCGCAATCGAAGCTGCTGTAGAGAATGGTGTTGCTGACGGCTCCGTTTCCCTCAATCGCCGCAACTCGAAACCTGCCCTCAACATGCTCAGCGAGACAGAGCAGACACCTGTACCTGGCAGCCTGCCACAACAGGCCTCCATGGCTGGTCGCGCGGGCAGCAGTGCTGGCGTCCTCACAGACGGACCGGCGCTGTCCTCGTTCCCAGCGGTCGACAAGTCAAAAGCGAAAAGGAGAGCCAGTGATGGTACTGCTTTGACCAAGAAGGAAAAGGCCGCGACGGGCGAGTTGAAGTGTGATCACTGCGGCAAGGCGTATAAGCATGGCAGCTGCCTCAACAAGCATCTGTGAGTCGGACGATCGACCGTATGAATTTGTGGACACAGAACTAACGATCGACGTGCAGATGGGAACACACACCCCAGTGGCAGTTGACCTCCAAGCTGCTGATCTCCAAGCACCAACAGGTGCAGCTACTCGAGGCTGCATCGGTTCTGGTGGCTATGAACGCAGATGGTACTCCAGCTCACGACAGCGACTCCTCATCTCCTGCCGCATCTGGCTCGTCTGACCTTCGCGAAGACGAGCCGAGCTCAGCGGAGACATCGCCGCCTCCTCAAAGCGAACACGCTTACCGCGATTCCAACACCAAGCGCTACTCCAACTCCAGCAGTGCGTATTCGAGGTCTTATCAGTCTGCGTTCTCCGACAGCGCGCCCAGCGTCTCTGGCTTTGGAAGCCACTACCGCCAGTGGAGCGCCTCCAGCAATCGCCCTGGTACTGCTAACACCAGTATCGCGGAGAGCTACCCCGAGGAGGATCCCGCCGACTTGGCTGCAGCAGTTGGTCTGCTCAGTTGCTCATACGGGACGCCAAAGAGCGCTCCCACGGCATTGGCAGCTGACATCCCTCCTGTCCCACCGCTTCCGGCGAAATACCAGGGCGCATCAGTTCCGGGCCTGGCATCCCGTCTGTCCTCTTACACCGACGCGCAACACGACGTGGACATGGATGATGACATGTCAGACGAGGACACGCAAACCTCGTCCCGTCACCAGCACGACGATGATGACGGCATTTTTGGCAAGATGGATGCCTAGTAACACACCTACCTAATTTCTCGGGTCAAAGCGAGACCTGATCATGTGGATGCCTTCAAACGACTTCATCCAAACGAGCGAATCGTGGACCCCCTGAACACATTTACCTCGAGGGCGAACCGGATATCTCTCGACTTGGGAACTTACGACATTACGGAACTTGAAATCTTTCATCAGAACACAATTTTGCATATTTGGAGAAAAACACAGCAGCAGAAAATCATATTCAGTCTTTTTGAACCACCGGGTTTGCTCCGCTAGGCATTGCATCAGCACCGATGAGTCGCCTAGCCCATATCTCGTCCTCTACACTACACTGGAGGGCGTGAGCTGCTATGGTAACGAGGTTAAAGCTGGTCGAATGCAACTGAGCAACGACAGCGTCGAGCACCGGTGTCGCGGGCGAAGGAAAAGGGCACCAGGCTACCAGTGCCACCAGCATGAAGGGTCATCGCATGGGAAGGGATTTGTCCTGGGCTGTTTTGTGCCGCAACTTGCATGTCGACATGTTCGCTTCTTGACTTTGTTTGTTCTCCTTTTTTGTCGCCAACACCTCGCCTCGCACAGGCATGTCCTTTTGCTTTGTTCGTTCTTTTTTTATGCTCTTTACGCGTATCATGTAGCTTCTGAACTTCAGACCTTTGTCTTTTCTGAACGATATGCGATTCACTTTCGGTGATGGAATTTCAATCGTTGCTTGACGTGGCATGTGTGGAGGCTTGGGCATCTTCCAGAATGTACGTACATGTAATCAGAGGGCAAGGCGTGTTTGCCTTTTTCGACCTATTCTGACATCAGATCTCAGATCGATTGTTCATACCCCCCAAGCTGGACGTGATCAGCGCTATCTATCGAGCGTTGTGGTGAGGCTAGGCGATAGATAAACTTTACTCGGAATGGTCGTCTCAGTCGTCTTGATCTATGGTGAACGGACAGGTAGGAAAGTATGAATAATGTTCTTCACAAGACCTCAACAATTATGAGACCAAGGGACCCTGTTGCCATTTTTAATGTGCTACACTGTACCAAGGTACAAGTCAGGTTCGCGATCGGCCAGTCCGCATCGAGTTGCACCGGCCGCTCAGCCAAGACACGGCGAGCACCGAAAGGATTCACAGCCAGCACGCCGTGAGGCCACAGCGGCCCTTTCTGCCTACCTTGTAGAGTAGTATCCAGATTGCTCTGCGAAAAACTGTTCCCTTTGCCGCATGGTACGGGGGAGCGTGCACTTGTCGTCTCTCGCCGAGCACGAATGCCATTTGCTCGAATCCTTGCGCTAGTTCAGCTCGCACTGTAAGAAACGAGGCGCAGAACAGACAGGCAGTCCCACGTAGTACGGTTAGCTGAACCACCTTCTCCCTCTTGCTCGCCTTGGCTCTACTGTCTGTCGCTGGAAGATTACACTTTTCCCTCCTCCGTCCGCAAAGATTCTCACTCTCTAGCTGATACGAGCTTCTGTCGTTTTCTTTCTCACTCGATTTTTTCCCTCGCCAGTTCCGTACTGACGGCGACAACTACTATCGTCTGATCTTCACATCGCGGTCTCGCTTCGTCTCCAACAATCCGCAGATACTATTGGCCTTCCTCGTATCTGCTCTGCATTGGGAAATATTTGCTTGGCTTTTGAATCCTGGAGGCGTTTTTGGGCTTGTCGACTGCCAATCATGGGTCTGCTTCAGGTGGCATTATTTGCAACTATTGTCCTCGGCGTGACAGGATCGCCATTGGATGGTAAGTCGTTGCTCGTTGAACAAGAGGGATACGCAGGGCTGACCATCGCGGAAGAATCCCAGGCATGGCAAAACAACAGCACTGCCATTACTACCAACACCGCCAACACAACTACAACTTCCGAAGAAGACCACAAATGGACCGTTTTCGCGCCCGTCACGATGGTGTCGGAATGGGATCTCGACGTGCCTGATGCCGTAACATCTTCGCCAGTCACGGAACGCACACAGCTTTCTCTGGAGGTCCCAGAGTCACAGGCGTCTGCAACCGAGACTCCGACTCTGAAGCCAATAGTCCAGCCGTCAGAAACCTCGCTACTCATCCCAGTAGCGACTGTGTCGAACGGAAAGACTTATGTCACGATAGCTCCTACCGCCCACCTGGAGCACTCCGGAACCATCCTCGTCAGACCTGAAGGAGGCACCGCCAGTCCGACTCTAGGTATCGTGGGATCCGAGCTAGTCGACCTGCCTGCAAAGACTGGATCTGCAGCCGCCCACAATGACCAATCCAACTCTGCCTCAAATGCAGGCCCTAATGCAGGCTCGAACGGCAATCCGGAGCAATCCTCGCCTGCCATTGTACTCGTGGGCGACACGACTTTTAGTGCGGGAGGATCACCCGTCACCGTGGATGGCACCACCTACTCGCTAGAGCCCACTGGCTCTGTAGTCGTCATCAATGGAAACACGGTCTCGTTTTCTACCAACAGCCGCGGCCAAATTGTGCCCGTTGAGACCGCATCCAGCGATCAACCAGACAATGGCTCAAACGATGCCGACACTAAAGCCTTAGGCAAGCTTTCAGTAGCGTCAGCTACAGCAACTGCGACCGGCCAAGGAGCGCAAGGAACCGCATCCGCGACATCAACGAGAAATTCAGGCAACGGTGGTTCTTCGCAAACGACAGGTAGCGGTAGCAGCGGCGGCAGCAGCGGCAGCAGTAACAACGACAGCGACGACGGAGACGACGAAGATAGAGAGGCCACCGGTACCAGCACGTCCGATGAACCCGCAACTCAATCGGACAACGCTGGCGCGTCAGTTGCGGTCGAATGGTCCCTTGCGGCCGTCTTGGGAGCTGTTGGGCTACTTGCCGTGGTGGTGTAGACGGAAAAGCGCAGGGGTTTGTTGTTCATGTTTTTAACGCGATACACGTAATTTGACGACTCTATCACTGGTACTAGGTGTTGTTTCGGTGCTAGGTGGTTCGAAAAGTGATATTTGCTTCTTTCCTTCTTCAACCTGTTACCATTGACATTAGCATGTCCAAAATTCGACTTTACCAATGACAATATCGCTACCTTATCTGAGCAACATCGTTGAGTGTTTCAAATCGAGAACGTGGCTTTGCCAGTAGGACGGGCAGTAATCCGTACTATTGTTTGAGTGACAGGGCTGTTTCGTGCACACATTGTTTCTGTGTATCTACTGTTGACCCGCTGTGAAAAGAATTCTATTCCCGCCATGGTTTTGTTTTTGCACCATTGACAAGTTCAGACCACACGCCGACCAGCTCGTAGTAATTGTCCTACGTCAAGCGACCAGCACTGTACACCAGTTCGTTACATCCGACCCTGACTCCGCCTGTCAGATGCACTGTACTATTTTCGAAGACCGGATGGTGAGCCTGGATGATAACGGGAGGATGGACACCCTGGTTGACAAAGCCCTTGTCGCCGTCGTTGGCCATGCATACGTACTCCTTCTTGAGGTGATCCGGCTTCCCCTTTAGCCCGCGGTTGCTGGAGCTGTACAGTGGAAGGCAGTACATGTCTTGGATATGTATGAATAGAACCACCATCATGCGCTTCTTGGAGTAAGCCGGGCCGACGACTGTTAGAGTCAGGCGGTCGTCGTCCGGGTCCACGTTGGGGTTTGTGTTGGAAGTGTGGTAAGGCACTGTGATTACTTCGCCGAGGCGGAAGTGACGACGGGTGTAGTTTGTGGTTTTGCAGTGTTCGCTCAAGTAAGGGGGGCGAAACGAGCGAGTGCTGGACGCTTCGCTGGCCGCAACGTGCTCACGCCACGGTCTGGTCATCGTTGACCCGGTCGGACCTTCTGATGGGTTGTAGCACTTTTCGTTGTTCTGGTTCCAACCCTGGATTTGAGAGCCATTGATGTTCATGCTCCCTAGGTTCACTGCCACGTCCGACGGCGTTTGGACTTTTGTCATCATATTCAAGTTAGACTTGGCTTGAGGCGCTCGACGACCAATGGGAGCTCCACGTAGGGCTGCATTTGGTTTTCGTGAGTTAGCAAGGCTGGTTTTCAGTGCATTCGAGCCTTTGCTATCCCATACGTTGGGGGTGGGATTTGAAGATGGCGCAGTGTCTGCAACAGCCGAACTGCCGGGGCCAGGTCCCAGATTTACTTTCGCTGCTAGTTTCAGGATCTTTTTGGTAGATCCCTTGTTATTATCATTGTCGGATGGTTCATCGTCGAAAGCCATCGTGGCTGCTGTTAAGAAAATTGAAGAGCAGGATTGATTCCCGGGGTATAGAGTGAGAATCAGAATAAGTTGATTATACCATTTTGTGGGCGCGACTGAGTATACTTACAGTACAAAGGCGCGACTATTGCAGTCATGAGCTTGAGGGTTGCATCTCAAAGCTTTCCTTTGTCTGATTGAGTAGGCATAGGCGATGGTGCGCACCTTTGAATGACATGCCTATTCCGGTGTCAAAGTGAGACGGAATTCAAACAAAGAAACCCCCAAACCATGGGTACTGTCATCTCGCTAGCATTCTGTCCTGGGCTTCAGGAATTTTGCTTCAACTTCATCACGAGGTTCTTAATGAATCATCTCATAGCACATGCTTGAGCTGATGCCATGAAGACTTTCTCCAACCTCAAGCGCGACATTCGCACATTTTATAAACCGAAGAGCAAAAATCCCAGACGAGAGGACGATCAGGATACTGGCAGCGATTCTATCGAAGCGCAGTGTGCTGGCCCTGGCGTTCAATTGGCATCGAGGACTCCGAGAGTGACTGACCCGGATGAAGTGCAAGCGACTCGAGGCTCAGATTCGCACACGGATCCGACGGGGAGTGTCGGCGCTGATGCCCAAGCAGCAACCGACGACCACGAATCAGTGGTTTCTAGCAATCGCAAAGCGTCTTCGGAGCACTTTGATCCAACAGCCACCAGTCGATCAGCATCAGCTGCGGAACAGTCTCAGGGGGACAGTGCTACATCGTTGGCCGAGAGCGAACAAGAATACCAGGACAGCATCGCTGAAGAGACTGAGCTTCTTACTTTCGAGGAAGCCCAGGCGTTGCGCGATCAAGCTTACCGCACATTCGCATGCGAGGAGCCTGAGGACTTCACAGATGGCCCGACTCGAATTATCGTAGCCAGCGACAATATCAAAAGATGTGCTGCCCTGCTCGTGCCCTACGATCTCTCACAAAAGATACAAGAGGCACTCCAAGGACAACATGACTTTTCACGCATCGAGCGCGAAGGGCTGTTTCGAAGGCAGTCGCTGTTACGTTTGGAAGACGATGTCCATAGGGAGATTTTCAGCTGTAAAGCTAGACTTTGCAGACTGGAGGACGCGGGCCAGATGGAGGCTGAGGATGCGCAGAAGTTGCAGCAGCAAATGGCGAACTTGCAACTGATGTTGCCAGATATCACGCTCCGAAAACAAAAGGCATCCGTTGATGTCGACATGCACGCCAAGCGATTGCGAGGTTTACAGGCGGCGGTTAACGCACACCTAGAAGAGGCTTTCATCTGCGCGCATCTCATCGCGCCGTATGAGAAAGGACCTGAGCCAGAGATTGAGAAGCTTGATGTCAGCCAGGAGTACTTGGAGTTTTGTCAACGGCTTGAAGGCCCCGACGACTTCGTTTTCGAGGATATCGTCGCACCTCTCGACAACAACAGAGACTATCCGGAAGTACCGCCACCTAGTGAGGAGGAGCAAGCCAGACAAGCTGTTATAAACAGCCTCTGGGCAGCTAAAGAAGCGCTCGACATTGCCCACCAAGACTTCGACAACCGCGAGAATGACAGAGCTCGAGAGTATGAAGCCAATGTGCAAGCCGCGGACAGAGGTGATAACACCACAGAAGACTCTCCCGAGGCATTCGACGTGCGATGGGTGATCCGATTCCGCGATCTTACACGAGCCCTCATCGACGCGGAAGCCGCCTACGCCGATGTTAAACGCATGGCGTTCGAAGCCGGTGTGCCTTTGCCTTTCACCGACAACGAGTCGGTCTTTAAAGGTGTAGGAGACGATACCGGGTACACGATATCGAAGGAGCAAGACCTAATGGATTCGGCGCCTTCGCCAACGGTGCGAAAATGGCTTTCCAAGGTGCCTGAGGGTGGCGAGACGGGATCTGTAGGGGAGGAAGCTCAACTGGAAGCCGATGAGTGGGATGCGGAGGAGGTTGGAATCAGTGACTCGGTCAGTCTGGTCGCAGAAGGCCGCCAGCGGTCTATGATAGATCGCTGGCAGAATGCTTGCTTAGCAGAGAAGTCTCAATAGGTTGATAGTGGTCTTCCGTGCCGATGTATACTCGATACGTGTAATACCGGTGAGTTCCTCATTCTTGTGCTGCATTGCTCTCAACATGAACCTAGGTTCGCTCAGTATGGAGGCCTTACCAGGCGGCATGCGTTGACTGGAAAGGCCCAGACCGACGAGAGGTAGATGGTGTAGTCTAGTAGTCTTGTGTTGGTCGTAAGACCATGGCCTCGGCACAGCTTGAAAGACTTTGTGCAAGATTGTGCAAGGTTGTGCAGGTGAAGTGGTGTATCCCCAGTGCCTCGCAGACCGCCAGTCAGCCAAGGTGCCTGTCCAATCGCTTGGCTTGGGCCGAGGAGTTGCAGGGCTGTAGGAGGACTCGGCAGCACGTGATGGATGAGTGGATGTTCCGTAGGTTGTTGAGACATCGGATGCGCTGTTGATGGTGATGAGATGGCGGTTGGCGAGAGGGCGAAGAGAAGTGATGCGCTGTAATGTGCGTTGATGCCCTTCAGCCCTTCAGGTGCTTCTGTTCTGCCATCTCTTTCGTCTTGCCCATGGCACGCTAGACCAGGGCGGCAATGTCAAACCAACCAACACATCGTTCGACCTCATGATTGGCGCTTGAGGCGACAGCAGCTGAGCGGCGTTAGTTAGTACTGTAGGCGTATTTGCAGGCGAGCGTCAAGTAAACATCCTCTCAGTCTCTCTCAAGAAACAGACATGACTTCTTCTCCCTAAGAGCATCCTCCTTGCAGCGTACCTCACCTAGCAAATCGAGCCATCTACCTGACACTGCCTCGTGCCACCCCGTCCAGTAACAAAGTGTTTCGTCCTCCCAGGGCCTCCCAGGTAGTCCCCAGTCAGGCTACGCTGGCCTAGCACCACCACCACCGGCCGCGGCGTCATACTACCTTGCCAGGTACCCGCCATACCCATAGCACTGCTTACTCCTCCTCACCTCATCTCCTCCAAACCACCCGAACTGCCTCTCTTTCCGCCAGCAGGAAACATCGTCGTCTGTCTGGCACTGAGTCTGAGACACGTGCGAATCCTCCAAGGCTCCCTCCATCCCTCACTCAGCCATACCCGGCCCAAGGCCCCACTCCCGCTTGCTTGCGTCTTGCGTCTCACGCATTACCAAACACGCGTCCTGCTCGCCTATGAGCCCACTCACAAACCACCACCCACCGACCTAGACTGAGCCCTCCTAACCACTTCTTCTCTCGTCATCACTTCCGGCACCTTGCATTCTGCTTCCGCCGAATCGACTGCCCGCCTAGAGATCTGACCTCGCCCTCATCCTCACCCTCACCCTACCACCAGGCTGGCTGTCAAGAGGTTATTCCTGCCTCTTTGACGGCCTTTACCATAGCCTATCGTGGCTCAACCCCCTCCCGACCGAATGGACATGGCTTCTCCGGCGCCTCTCCTTCGTCCTCCAATCCCAGGCGCCAACCGCCATCAATCCGGTGGTAGAGTGCCGAAACTCGGTCTCTCTATCCCACCTTCACCAAATGCACGCCCCGTGAACAGCGCTGCCGCTCCACCAATGTCGCTAAACACCTCTGGACTGCCGCCCTTGTCAATACCTTCACGCCAGCCGCCGCCGAAGCTGAGTCTGGCGACGCCAATGGGAAACGTTCGAACACCACAGGAGAACAATGCACAGACGAAGAGGAAACTCACTCTGCAGATGCCTGGTACAGGGCTCTCTGCGAACGGAGGAGGTAGTAGCGACGACAGCGCACACAGTCGAACAAACAGTTTTGGGCACAGTACGAATCACGGCGGGTCAGTTTCCACAACATCGTCGTACTCGGCACTAAACTTTGCAGAGATGCTACGAAACCCCGGCGACCCGGAATCAGCGGCAGGTTCGCTCTACAGCAGCGGCTCGGCACATTCTGGCGGTGCGGGTATGGAGCGGGATAACAGCATGCAAGGATTACTGCCTGATCTGGATAGATTGAGCATCGAAAAGGGAAGACCTCTGGATGTTGAAGATTTGGACGATGCAGGTTGGAAAGTTGCAAGCAAGGAAGGCCGGATCGTTGAGTTGGGAAGCTTGGGTGAGGGCGCAGGAGGAGCCGTGACCAGGTGCATCCTCAAAGGTGGCAAGACCGTGTTTGCTTTAAAGGTAGGTGACAGCTGCTTTGTTGGGCTCGGAGACACGATTGACCGTTTTACTTCAGATCATCACCACCGATCCCAACCCAGATGTGAAGAAGCAAATTGTTCGCGAATTGTCATTCAACAAGTCATGCGCATCGACGCATATTTGCCAATATTATGGCGCTTATATGGACGACACGCAAGGCAGCATTGGCATTAGCATGGAATTCTGCGAGGGTGGCAGTCTCGACTCGATCTATCGCGAGGTCAAGAAACTCGGCGGCCGGACCGGCGAGAAAGTATTGGGCAAAGTGGCGGAAGGCGTACTCAACGGCCTGACCTACCTGCACTCACACCGCATCATCCATCGCGATATCAAACCCAGCAACATCCTACTCACCCGCACTGGCGATGTCAAGCTATGCGACTTCGGCGTCAGCGGAGAGTTTGGTACAAAGGGCGACGCCAATACTTTCATTGGCACCTCTTACTACATGGCTCCCGAGCGGATCACGGGCCAGAGTTATACCATCACGTCGGACGTCTGGTCCCTCGGTGTCACGTTATTGGAAGTCGCGCAACATCGCTTCCCGTTCCCCGCGGACGGCACAGAAATGCAACCGCGAGCTGGTCTGATTGACTTGCTTACGTACATCGTGCGCCAGCCGATCCCCAAGCTGAAAGACGAGCCATCCGAGGGCATCAAGTGGAGTGAGAGCTTCAAGTACTTTATCGAGTGCTGGTAAGTTATACGTCCCTTGATTGTTGAAACATCAAACTAATCGTTCTTCTACAGCCTCGAAAAGCAAGCCGACCGCCGTGCAACACCTTGGCGTATGCTCGATCACCCTTGGATGGTTGAGATGAAAGGTAAACGCGTCAACATGGTGCAATTCCTCAAGACCGTTTGGGATTGGCAAGATTGAGATGGGGTAGCTGAAGCTGCCGAGCACGATCTTGCCCTTTCTCGCTTGCACACCAGTGCAGAACGTGCTGGTACCATCTACTTGGTCAGGGCTGGCTCTCTGCTTTACCGGTGAAGCGTGCACTATCTACCTCCCGGGCGGACGACAGGAGCCCGGGGCACAAGGGTTACCAATATCTCTAGGAGGAACGATTCCTGGTGAGGCTCGCCGCTTCCAGCCATTGCACTGGCATCCTTGCCATCTACCGCATAGTTGGACAGCCCTGCTGGGGGGTATTTCAAGTATCTACATGTAGTTCGGGCGGTAGTCTTGCAGAGCACTACTAATGCGAAGGATCACGGGTCTTGGGACACAATTTTCGCATCTTCTAATAGCCCTCTCTTGGAAGCTAAAGTAGCCACCAAAAATTCAATCAGTGCGGAACGCGGAGCGAGGATGAGCCTGCGCCGTCACCGTTTGAAATCACATGTGTTCGACCGCTTCAAGTGACACCTTTCATGCAGCCCATTACGCCCTTCGATCGCTCTCGCGACACAGGTCATACATGAGGTAGACCTAAACGCGCCCAGGGAACCCATATCTACGCATCATCGCTCTTTCTATGATGAAAAGAAATCAATCATGTATGCCGAAATGTTACTCGCTGTGTTTTCTACATGTGCTATTCACGATTTGCCAGCCTACATCTCCACTCACTCACTCACTCCCAAACATCAACCTTACCCCTACCGTCAGCAACAGCAACAACACGACTCCTGATCCCCAACGGGTGTCCCTCGAAAACAACCCACTCCTCCCTCGGATCTCCTTTAGCTTTCTCCAAGCCAATAATCTCATACACATTGTCCGAGATCAACCCCAAAGCCTCCTTCTCGCCAATCATCCCTCCGCTGTTCGCCTGCGCGATTCCAGCGAACAGGTACATGTCCCTCGTCTGCCAGTCCTCCGCCGTCCCGAGCGCGAACTTCACACCCTCGGCGTGGAGCACATCGATAGCAGTGCCGTTGGTGAGAGGAGCGCCAGTGAGGCTGCGGCGCTGGTCCCAGGTCTCGCCGTAAGGGAATGGAGGAGCCAGGACGACGCTCACATTCGCTGCTGCAAGCTCTGGGGCGAGGAGGTGGGCTTCCGCGGCGCCTAGGAGGACTAGGCGCAGGCCAGACGAGGTTTTGCTGGCTTCGTTCAAGCGAGCGTCGATTTCCGATTTGAGGCGGAGGAGAGACACGATGGTGTCTGCTTTGTGGACTGTGATGACCAGGGGTAGCTCTCCTTGGGTGACACGGTACAGGGACCTGGTCTCTTGGTCTTTCTCTGCGATCGAGGTCTCGTTTACTGCGGAAGCTTTCAACAGCTTGGTCTTCAGGGCGTTGATCAAACTAGAGATCGACGGGTTGCCGCCTACTCTTGCGTCGAGAGTGAGTGTATAGTGTACTGCGACGTGGGGGTCGAAAATGGCGTGTTTTTCAAGGCCATGTTTTGCATTTACTCGGAAGCCGGCACTGATGCCCTTGTGCCCGCCTTGATCGTACGCCGGTGCCGAGATAGCTCGTGTCACGCCGTGGGCGTAGGCCGCCTGGAGTGACTTGCTGTCGAAAGACAAGCCATCTACAGCGGCACTGAAGCTCTCGGCGTTGTTGCCGCCATCGTTCGTGACTTCTTCGGCGGAAATCTCTTCGACGCCGAGGTAAGAGGCAAAAGCAGTAGCCGGAGGAGCAAAGTGTCCGTTGCGAAGCGAGATGACCTTTGCACTCGACAGACTGCTAATGGCATCCTTGCAGCTGCCGATGCATTCAATTTTGCCATCTTTGACAACAACGCTCGCCGAATCTTCAGTCCGCGTCTCTCCCATTCCAGGAAGCAAAATCTGCGTGATACCAGTGAAGACTACGTTTTCGTGGCCTGTGGCTGGTCCGGTTGAAGGCTCAAGAGCCTTGTCCTCGTTGATTGGCTTCGCATCTGGCTTCTTGAGCGACACTGGGTGCTCGAATTGTGCGGTGCCATCGATCCAGACCTGAACGGGCGTTGCTCCAACACTGAGAGGGTCCGAGTCCCAAAGAGCAATGTCTGCGTCAAAGTTCTCCTTCACCTTGCCAATTCTCTCGCCCAGTCCAAGCAATTCAGCAGATGCACTGGTCACACCGGCGAGAGCAACGTGATAGGGCAGTCCATATTTGTAAGCCTTTGCCGCTTCGAAAAGTACGTGTTGTGCGTTGATCACTGGGTTGTCGGACACGTAGACGGGAGTGATGCCGTTCTCATGCAGGATCTTGCCAGCCTGCTCAGAGCCGATGTACGCCTCAACCTTGTAGTACATGTTGTCCGCGAATAGTGCAGCGGCAGGAGGACGGCCGCCGTAGTTGCGCTTCAAGATCTCGGGTACCAGGTACGTTTGGTGGGCGTGATGGAATGCCCGAACTGGAAACTTGAACTCGTTGGTGTGTCTGATGAAAGCCTCGAGATCCGGGACTGTGTAGCAGTGGGTGTTGACGTGGACCTGACCACGCAGTACAGCCGCCAGACTCTCACGTTTGAGGTCCTGGGGCAAGTAGCTTTGCATGTCCGCTGGTTGCGTCTGATCAGCAGCCGCACACCAGTCGTCTTGCTCTTGTACAAGTTGCCTCGCCGAGTCAAAAGCATGCCTAAATTCCCAGGCTTCACCCATCCGAGAGACTGGGCCAAAGTCTCTTCCAACACGACCATAGACGGCTTTGGCGTTTTCGCCACAGGCCATCTTCATATACCTCCAGTTGCGGTCTGGATCAGCTAACATGTCTTCTACACTGAGTTCTGGACGACCGTCCGATTTCCCAACAGCATGTTTTATGACGAATGCTTCGCCGCCGATGTTCTATGAAAGTATTAGCAATGTGTCTAGTTCGTCCCTCAATCAGTCCGCTCACGTTTCCACTACCAGGTAGCACGAGTGAAGTGGTCACTCCGCCGGACTTGATCACCTGGATTTGCGGGTCCAGTGGGTTAATGCCGTCGAGTGATTTCACGTAAGGAGTAGTGTCGGAGCTCATCTCATTATCATCTGTCCCTCCGCGAGTTTCGGGTAGCGGTGAATCTCCTGCATGAGAGTGCATGTCAACTATGCCTGCAGTAAGCATTTTGCCACTACCATCTTGCACCACACAGCCCTCGGGCAGGTCCGCAATGGAGATGGACTTCGAAACGTGTGAGATCAGGCCATACTCCAACAGCACATCTCCGTGCTGCCAGGCGTACTCGCCATCAACGGGCTCTCCCGTCCAGATGGTGGTGTTGCGGATCAGAGTCGCGTTACCCCCCTTCCATCTGGCATTGCGGGACCGATAGCCACTCGGGTCTTGCGGCTTTGAGCGAAGCTTGGAACATTGTGCGTAGTCTGCCTGCAGTCTCTCAATGGACAATGATCTGGTGGCGGGGTCGACGCGAGTGTAGACAGGCTTGGGATTAAAGTGCAGGTATGTCGCGTATGCCACGAGGGAAAGTATGATGCATCTGAAAACTTGACGACGGCGACGTTTCTGTCGGTAAGAAGGAGTCTGCTCGTCGTATGGCGTATAACGAGGTAGGTCGTCTTTGTCCATGGCTGGGAAGCTTGATCTTGAGATAGACGGCCTTCCCGTGGTGCTGCTGATGCGATGGGATGAGATGAAATGAGACGGCGCCCCAAAACTGTCAATCTAGACGAGAAATGCAAAATGCCTAGAGGCTGGTATGGTTGAATGGGAGTCGAGGTGTGATTGACGTGATATTGATCGACCCAATGCGCTACGCCGCTTTGGGGAGGTCAACTCCACCCGGAGATAACAGGAAACGATCAGCACAGTGGTACAACATGGGGAGGTGCTCTCAATGGCGTCTCGATATTCTCCATGTCACAAGTTGCTGGCAGTACGACGAGTCATGTTCGCTGCTTTCCATGGGAGAGCGTTGAAAGTCATGCTTTCTCACTGGCATGTCGATGTTCAACTTCACCAAAGCCGCTGGTACCACCACACCTCAAAGAGGGAGAGTCGGAAAGACGAATAGAGAGATGTAACAGCATAGGTATTATCGTACAGAATTTTTACAAGGTCCAAAATTTTATGAGTCGAGATCTAATCGTCAACCGCCAAGTCGTCATCAGCAAAAACCAAGCGCCACGCTTCGGTAATGCACCCCAAAATGTACAAAATGCAAAAGACTCCCAATTTTTGAGGCCGTGCAACAAGATGCAACGCGCCAATCCTCAACCTTTAACCTCCGATCGTCCACCTTTTTGTACCTTCACTACCTTCTACATTACGCCTTCTGCTGCCTCTTCTTCGGGTTCGTCGTCTTCTTCTTGGGCGTCTGCTTGCTCGAGCTCTCGCCGTTGATGTACTTCAACAGCTCATCGACACTCTTCTGGTCGTTGCGGCCAGTCGCTTGCTGCAGGGCTTCGGGCATGGGGCTCGTGCTTTGGCCGGCCTGCGGCTGCGGGCGAGTTCCCATGACGGTCCTGGAGGCACCCGGGCGGCCTCCGTTGCGGAGCAGCAACTTACGGTTGGTGAGAAGCTGCTGGGCTTGCTTGGCCTGGCTGACAGCTGAGTGGGTCAGGGTCTCGAGCCAAGTCTCAGCCTCCTTAGTGTTCTGGTTGTCGGCACCGAGTTCAGTCTTGAAGATGGTGTAAGACTCGCGCATCTTAGTGACAGCGGACTTGCTGTCGTGGTCGAGAGCAAGTGCCTGGGCCAACTGGAAGAGCAAAGTGGCGGTGTTGATGCTCTGCTTGCCAGCGACCTCCTCGCAGATGGCGAGCGAAGCCTCGAACCAGAGACGAGAGTCGTGGAAGTGCTTGAGCGTTTGCAACATGACTGCAGCGTTGTTGATAGTGGTCATCGAGTCAGGGTGCTTGATGCCGTAAACAACCTTCCAAAGGTCGAGAGCGTGACGGACGAGCGCAAGGGCGTTCCTTGTATTTCCGGTGGCATGCTCGAACAGAGAAAGGTTGAGGTATGCCAGAATAGTCTCAGTCGAGTCAACACCAAGGGTGCGCTCGGAAACGATGACAGCCTTCTTCGCGAGCTCAACGGCGCCGGCCTTCTCGTCCAAGCTGTAGTAGATGGTCGAAAGGGCGTAGTAGACGCGGGCGACCTCCGGGTGAAGGATGCCGTAGATCTGCTCGTGCAAGCTCAAGCTCTCAAGCAGAAGCTCTTGGCCGAGATCCTTCTGATCCTGCTGGATGCTCATGCGGCCAGCATCGAGAGCCTCCTCGGCGAGAACGCTACGAGGCGAGGCCTCCTTGATGATGGGGACAGTGTTGAAGACATTGTCGGGGTGGAAGGTGACGGCAGGCGCAGCGGGCGCAGGGGCTGCAGCGCGAGCGGGCGAAGGGTCTCCGTTCCTCTTCTTGTTCTTCTTCTTGTTGCCACCTTCGGGCTTAGTGCCGTTGGTCTGAGGCACCTTGAGCGAGTCAGAAGAGGACTTCTCCTTCAAGTTGGACTGCTCAGAAGCGGTGTCCTTGGAGAAGGCGTAGTCCTTGGCCTCGAGCTGGAAGCCAAGCTTGAGGGACACTTCACGCAACATCTGCAGCTGCTTGCCCGACTGGACGATGTCGCCTTCGAGGGTGTGTCTGTAGCGCAGAGCAACCTGGCGGACGATCTCGTCCTTGAGGGTCTGCGGCGTGATCTTCTCGACACTGAAATCGGTCTCGGTGTAGATGGCCTTGAGCTCCTGATCGAACTCTGCCGTCGGCTGTGCGTTGTACTCGGCACCAAGGAGGCAGTTGAGGAGGTGAGCAATGCAACTCTGAGAGAAAGCAGGCGGCAGGTCGCGCAGCTGCTTGTTGGCGACGTGCTTGAAAGCTCTGCTAACCATCTCCTGAAGGCAGATCTGCTTGAGAGCCTGCATCCTGTTCTCCTCCTTCTCGCCAGCCAGGCGTGCGAGCTCGCCGAGGTAACGGACGTTGATACCGCGCTTGTGGAGGGTGCTGGTAAGGCTGGCGCCGTCCATAGGGAAACCAGTCTCGCCCTCTTGCAGATCGCGGAGGAAACGGGGGATGACATCGGATCTGAGGTAGTCGCAGACCTTGCGCACATCGGCCTCGTCTTCCTGGTAGCTTGCCTTCTCCTCGTCGTTCTGCGGAAGCTGACCAGAGAAGACATCAGGGTTGAGCGTGAAAGAGAAGCCGGACACATCGACAGACTCCTGCTGCTTGGGCTGCTCCTCGCCGTCCTTTGCCTCGCCATCCTTCTTCTCTGCGCTCTCTTCCTCAGCCTTCTTTGCTTCACGCTTCTCCTCAAGCATCTTCGCGATGTACTCCCTAAGCTTGGTGATGCGGTAGGAGTCGACGAGCTCAGGACGGAGCACAGTCATGCGGTGAGGGTAGCGCTTGTCCTCGGACTGACCATCTCCGCGGTGCTGCTCGAGCCAGGCAATGTCCAAAGGTGTGACGCGGTACAGATCCAGAACGTACTTCCTGCCATCGGTACCAAGCAGACCCTTGGTTTCGACGGAAGCCTCGAGATCGTGCCTCTTGCCCTCCTTATCCCAGACTGCGTGCTTCTTGACGCGCATGTTCTTGCTAAGCTCGCTGAACGGCTTAACGAAACCCTCATGCTCGGCGATGACGTCCTTGCCCTCAACTCCACCGTAGTCGATCTGGTTCTCACCAGGGTCGCGCTGCTTGAAGATACCAGGCACAATGCTCTGTCCGACGATACGCTTACCAAGGTAGTCGACAACAACGGTACCGGGAGTGCAAAGGCCGTCAATGTCCATCTGATTGACGTTCTTCACGCCCTGGACGTCTTTGCCAACGGCCACACGGGCGGCTTCGTCACCACCATCGCTGGTGAAGGTGCCTGCACCATCTGCGCCAAACGAGTAGAAAACGTTGTTGTACACGAAGATCTGGGCATCACGCTCCTCAGTCGGGTTGAGCGGCTGAACTTCACCACGTGCAACCAGGCATGCGCCACGGACAGCGGCCTCGTTGTACTCCGCAAAGAGCTTGCTCGTAAGCCTCTCCCTGAAGACGCGGTCCTGCACAGTCTCCTTCGGCAGCTCACGGGTGGACTGGAATTCCTCGTTCCAGTCGCGCAGCGTTTCCATGTTGTCGGCGCCAGAGAGGAGAAGGGCCTCCTGCGAGCGGGCCAGATCCGGCTGGTGCTGCTGCAGCGAGGAAGCCTTAACAAGCCAAGGTGCTGCGGGAATGCTGTTGGAGAGCTGGTAGGATGCGAGAGGGTCACGCTGGCCGTTGTATTCCTGTAGGCTCGAGAAAGACGCATCGAATGAAGGAGAGACTTGGGCGATCAGAGAGATGAGCGAGTGTGCCGAGTAAGCCTTGGGCGAGGTCTTGGGCGCAGGGTCGAACTTGTGGCCAGTCGAGCGGTTGACGTAGAAGCCAGAGACGTGGGAGGTGATGCTAAAGTGCTCGCCTTCGTTGGTGGTGACTTGGAGGTAGAGCAAGTGGCCACGATTGCGCAAGTTGTAGGGAGGTGGGTTCCAGGGAGAGAGCGAAAGGCTCTTGATCGTCTTCGGCGCAGGATCGCGCATCTTTGCGAGCATGGCGGAGATGGGGCCTGGTGCATTGAGGTCGTACCCAGTGACCGGGTTGGTGTCCTCTCTTTGGTCCTTGCTGTCTGTGATCTCCACGCCGTCACACAAGCTGGTACCAGCATCAATTCCCATGACAAGATCCGTCCTGTCGCCAGCTGCACCAATCAACTCTCTCACGCGAACAATGTGCATGCGAGCCTGTGCCTCGGTGTAGGGGTCCTCCACCAGAGTGCATACTGGATCTTCCATAATGTCGGGCACCTCAGAAAGCTCAACAAAGTCATTGATGCGCTTGCCCTTGTGCTCGAGATGGAAGCATGAGTATTGGAAAGTGTGCGGCTGGTCGACAATGGATTGCCTGATGTCCTGAACCTGCTCTTGTGTTGAGACCATCAACTGGGTCTCGCCAGGGGTGTGCGGGAGCTTGATGGTGAGCTGGAAGACACTCTCCGGGCCTTGAGGAAGGTCATCGCCCTCGCCCTCAGGCTTGTCTGTTGTAGCGACGGTTCCATCTTCTACGTTGCCGTTGGTGGTCGCGTGCTCGGGGTTGGTCGAAGGCTCGTCGGCTTTGGGAATGTCGTCAGTCTAAAGTGCTCCCTTGGAGCCAATGCATGCATGTTGACACTGTCGATGATTGCTCCATGTCAATGCCTTGCACGGATGAACACTTACATTTAATGTTAGCGTCATTGCTGGCAGCCATGATGAAGAGTCGTGAGTCTGCGCTGGTGGCCGAAAAAGGCTGTGTAGTGCGGTGCAACGAAGGAAGGGGGGGGTTGAACAAGCGCTGAGAAGTGGAAGATAATATAATACAAGCGCCACGTACTGTACAGAAGGTGTGATGGATGGAAGTGTCGATGGAGACAGTCTGCAAGGAGACGATCAACTACAAACTCAAATAAACTTTGTACCAGAGCGCTAGGACGCCATGGGGGGTCCAGCACGCACACACTCGAAGCCGACCTCGCCCGAATGCCAATGGTTGATGATCAATTGATTGATCGTGCTGCAGCTGCTCCGCATCTCCGGACTCGACATCATGTGATCAGTATGGCGAAGTGAGGTGAAGTGAAGTATCCTCTTGAGAATGTTCAATCAATGTTCAATCAACAGGTATTGATGCAAGCAAGCTCGACGTCTCGTCATGTCTTCCGTCCTCAGCTGTCTCCAACCAAAGCTTGATGTCCAGTCCAGCCGGGAACCTCCAGCCAAGCCTCTTCTTCTCCTTTGACAACGCCGTTGCACTGCCTCGAATCCCGTAGTCCACCACCGCCCATTTTCTCATTTTTCCCTTGTATCAACACCTTTTCCTTTGACTCTCTCCGAACCTGGTTGTTCGCGAGTAATCTGGCCGGTCTAGGGGGAGGTGTGTGTTATGATTTGAATTAGCTACAGTTCACACCCCGTCAGTCTCACTCGGGACAATGGCTTCCCTTCGTTCATTCCGTTTGTTTTCCGTCGCCACAAAATACAGTCTGGCGACACACCAGTCTTCGCGTTCACTCGGAGCTTGCTTCCCGGCCTCTGTCACGGCCATCCGGGACAGCCCAATTGGAATCTCGCAAAAGCGCTTCGCCTCTGTCCAACAGCCACCCGGACCAAACCTACCAGGCCCGCCAGATGACCCAAACGAGGAAGACGGCTCTCGAAGATCAGGAGGCGGCGAAGAGTCGTCATGGCGCTCTACAGCCCACAAGATGGCTGAATCGGCGCTGACCACGGCGGCCTCAGTCGCTATCCTCGGCATGGTCGGTTACGGCTACACGCGCTACTACAAATACATGGTCCTCGAGAAGATGGAGGGTGCTTTCAGACCTGGAGATCCCGTACTCGATCTGGCCGCGGCTAAGAAGCAAGGCTCAGCTACCGGTTTCGCGTATCTCGATGCTGAGGACAGGGACCGAGACCATTGGGTGCTCCGTGAGGAGCAGGGTCTGATCGACGACATCGTTCATGGTAGACTGAAAGGTCAATACCATTTACTCGTAGGCGAAAAGGGCACTGGAAAGTCCAGCATGCTCATCGACGCCATGGCGAAGATCGAAGCTGAGGGTTGTGCCATGTTCGAAGCCCACGCCGACCCCGAAATCTTTCGAATCCGTCTCGGAAAGGCATTGGACTTTGAATTCCACGAGGACAACATCGGCTCCCTCTTCTCTATCCGTGGTCCGCGAGACGCCAACGCTCTACTTGACATCGAACGCGCTTTCAACAAAATGGAGAAGATCGCCATCAGACGGCGAGAGATGGTCGGCCGGCCTCTAATCCTGATTGTCAACTCCATGCATCTTCTCCGCGGCAACGAACAAGGTCAAGATCTGCTGGAGCTTCTCCAACAACGCGCCGAGCAGTGGGCCGCCAGTAATCTTGTCACAGTAGTTTTCAACAGCGACGACTACTGGGTATACGAACGTCTGAAGCGCTACGCAACTCGTATGCACGTAATCCCCATCATGGACCTCAGCAAACCGCAAGCAATCCAAGCCTTGAAGAACTATCGCGTGCGCTACCGCAATGACAATCCCAGCGACTCCATCCTAGAACAAGTCTACGACAAAGTCGGCGGCCGCATCAGCTATCTCAGCCGCGTCGCCAAATCCAACAGCATGATAGAAACGTGCGATGAGATTTGCCGACTGGAGAAGACGTGGTTCCTCAACCAGTGTTGGATCCTGGGTGACGAGATGGACGACGACGTCATGGACCAGCAGAAGTACGCTTCGGCCGCCATGGTACTAGCGAAAGCGCTGGTCGACCGCGAGAAGGAAATGCAAGAGATCTACCACCCAGAGCAAGGCCACATCCTGCCTCAGATCCCTCTCCACGAAGCCCGCTACATCATGACGCGCGCAGACTTCATCCAGGAGTACGACGCCATCAACGTCTTCACCATCGACTCCAAGGCCCGCGTGCGAGCGGATTCGGTGCCGATGATGAATGCTTTCCGCGAAATTTGCGCCGAGGAAGGCTTCGAGGAGCACCTGGAGGCGACCCTGGATCGCATCGGCGACATCGAGTCTTTGGCGCGTACGAGGGAATTGACCATCAAGGACTTGTGGCATGGTGGCAAGTTCACGCTCAAGACTATGGATAACAAGGGCAATCAGACTGGCACTGTTTCTGTCGCTGTGGCGAGTGAGGAGGAAGGTGGGAAGGGGGATCAGTGGGCGACCAACATGTAAGCAAGAGGAGAGTGTAAGATTGAACCTACGTTACGATTATTGTACACACTCCCATCACGTCTTTCCAAGTAGCTTTAAGTTTATCTCATGGCTCCGAATTCAGCGTTCTCGTTCTCCACTTCACTTCAACCCAACCCCAACTCTAACCCTCCATCAATGACATGTCATATGGATGTCTTCACTAATGTTGACATTTGCCTATTGGTGTTGTCGCGCTACTGTCTTCGTTCAATGCTATGATACTACAAGTGTTTTCGATGTACTTGCTATGGAGATCAGGCCATTGAAATCGAATATTCCATGACAAAGCACTGCAGCTGAAAAAGGTCTGGATCTCTTCTTTCCATACATGTCGGCTGTGTCGTTGATGTGACCAGGACTTCTTCCATCACGAATCTAGTCGATCGCGAAGACAACACAACATAACAAGCAACTTCACAATGGTCGTTGCCCACAAAACATCTCTAGCACGCAAAACGTATCATACAAAGATCCGCTATCTATGCAAATCTCGCGTTATCCAAAGTCAATACGCCTACCCATGACATACCCGGCGCCACGTATGGCTACCTCTCTTTTCAATCATCCCACTCCTCGTTCAACTCATCGATCAACCTGTTCTCCGCATCACTACTATCTCCCCTCGCCCTCCTACCACCGTTGCCACCCTGGGCCCCAAATCCATTGTTGACACGACTGTAGCCTCGCCTGGAAGGCAAGCAGCGCGCGCAAGAAGACGTGAGGATGACGAAGACATCCTATGAGAAACGCGAGGTGTCAGCGCACACACACTTCAGAAATCAGAGGCCTTTGAAAGGGCGTTTGAAAGGTACCTTGAGGAAACCGCCAATGCCCGCCCAGAGCGCGTAGTTGGGCAATTGGCGCCAGCCGCGCTGCTGCAGCACCATGCGGCTGTACACGCAGCCGCCAACGATGTAGACGATGAAGGCGATGATGGCGATCACGCCGAAGACGCCGCCGGGCGAAAGCGTCTGCTTGGCGACTTCGATGCCTCCACATGCGGCTGACGAGCGCGCTTCGAAGAAGTAGGTGCACTCGTCCTGGTCGGCTCCGACGAAGTTGAGAGTGAGCAGAGGGGACATTGGGTCCCGGTCGCAGAGCATGGAGATGATGGTGCTCTTCCTGCGCTCGCCGCTGGCTGGGTTCTTCGATTTAGGCGGGTGGTCCTTGTCGTCGTCATCATCGTCACCTTTGCCTTTCTTCTTCTTGTCATCGTCGTCGTCGTCGATAATCTCTCTCTCGTCCAAGAGATCCACGCTTCGCCTGCTCTTACTCGAGCCACCGCAAGGCGACCCTCCAGTGTAGTTGAGCACCAATTTCCTCCCTCTTAGCACGGGCTCATGATTCTCCTGTCCAATGCTGAACACACTCCCACTAGCATCCTTGTAGTAGGCGCTCACATTCCTCAACAAATCCTTGTCGACACCCTCCACCTTCTCGAGCGGTTCGATCACAGGTCCGCAGAAGTTCAACGTGAAGTTGTAGCCATAGTCATAGCCGGTGGTGTTCCAGCTATTTTCGCGCGGGTGCTTTGACTTGGTTTCCGCAGGCGGCAGGATGTGCAGGGGATTGAGGTCGAAGAATGCGCCGCTCGTTGGCGACCGGATGGTGCATGGTTCGCGCGGCGTGTCGGTCGACTTCGCAGGTGCCGGATCGGCGGCAGCTAGGGACAGGTACAGCGCGAGGGAATAGTATAGCAGCTGCATCTTTGTGGTGTCGCGGTATCGTTTGATCAGGGAAGTAGTATGCGCCGGACGCAAAGTTGTATGTGAGATTGCTGCTGCCTGTGTGAAGAAGGCGGGCGCGGTTCGCACAAGGTATATGTATGGCGCTAGGAGAAGGCAGAGGAGACGTTGTATGGTAGGCTGACGCAGGGGACTTGTTCCTGAACGCCAAGTGCTGTACATGAAGGTAATTAAAGTACACTTCCAATCATTACCATTACTATCTGACAATTGGCCTACCATAGCCCTTTGCATACGCGACGAACGCTCGAGGACAATGCAGACCGTGGTAAGAAACTATGTAATCATCTAGCGAATCTCGTCCTACAGGCCAGGCATGCCGATCAATTGCCTGATCGCAGGAACTGCTCGCGGCACAAAGTACACTGCGTACAGTGCAGTGGAAGCAACGACCAATCCCGTAAACTTCTCGAACCATGTGTGGAAGTAGGCAGCCGTCATGAGCAGCATCCACCAGTTCATCACAGCGACGCCCAAGGCGACCTTGACCCCGCCGCCCAGCTGCTTGGGCGCATCCGAATTGCCCTTGCGATCCTGATCTTCTGGTGCGACCTCTGCGCTCGCACTGCGCACGAGACCATCCTTGACAATGCGCCGAGCCTCAGACAGCCCCGTCCACCTGGCGACGACGGGCAACAGCTCCATCCAAAGCATCCCGCTGCCCAAGACGAGCAGGAACACATGTCCGCTGACGTCGTGACCTCCCATCCATCTGCCGCCGGCTGCCTTGCAAGCCGCGTTGGAAAGTGCCTCCCTGAAGTCGCTCATTTCGGCCTTCTTTGCTTCAGAAATCGGGTCGTTGGAGAGCATGACCGCGCATTGTCCGCCAGTGAGTCTGAATCCGCGATCGATCAAGGCTGGACCAAAGCACCACTGAGTAGTCAAGTACCAGATGAGGGTTACACATGCGTATCTGGTGATAGCGCGCGTCCTCCTCGCTGTGAGCTCTAGGCTCGGACCCAAGCTCTTGTGGCTCGCGATGAAGATGAAGAACGCCGCCGTTATCCAGACCCATCCAATCTTGACAAAGTAGACGTTGAAGATGTTGGATTTCTTTGCAAAGTAGCTTGGTGCATTGTCGGGCGCGTAGCTCTGCAGTGCGGCGATGTACGGGGTAACCTGATCGTTGACTGTGAAGGTGCTGAACAGTGATCCAAAGATCAGAGTCCCCGGGTAGAGCGAGAGTAGGATGGCTTCCAAGGGCGTGGGGAGCCATGGGGACGAGGCGGGCGCGTCGATCCTGGTCATACCTGAGGTGGAGCGATTTGCTTCGGTTCGAGAGGATGCGTTTGCTGCTCTGGAAATCGGGACGTCCACCTCGGTCTTCGTCCTTCGTGTGGCCATAGGATCGCCGGAAGAGTGTGCTTCGTGGTAGGTATTGTAGATCGATGTGCGTTTACCTCGTCGAGGCCAAGGAGTAGTTGACAGAAAGCTGGCGGGAATGTTTGGCTATGACATTCTTCGTGTGGAAAATGGTGTGACGTAGGAACGACCAGGCGACTGCTTCCCAGCCAGTCGGCAGTCTCTCTCGAAACGGGCGCTAATGGGCGCCTGCAGCAAGGCTCCATAACGACAAAGTGAAGAAGCGTGGGAGATGGAACAAGGGAAGGAAGGCTTGATCAAGCTGAGTCGAAGTGATTGCATGTGATTTATTATTACAGCAACAAGGTCGCAGCCTACCAAGAAAATCGGAACAATAAATCAGCGACATATCCTCAAAAGAACAAGTAAAAATTGCCATAAGATTTCGAGTCATCTATCGATTTAGACCGTGTCTGCCACAATCATCCCCAAACAACACTCTGCGTTTGAGCCTGGATCACAAACCAAAAGCGAAACCCCTCACAACCATCATGGCTCGCGGCAATCGAGAACCGCCCACTCGGGCGACCCAAGTCTCCAAAAAGCTCGCCTGGCTCCTCCGCCACGGCGCCGAAGAAGAAGGCCTCCAATTCCTCGAAGGCGGCTACCTCGACATCTCCGACGTGCTCACGAACCGTAAATTCAAATCGATGAAAGTCACATTCCCCGAGATCAGAGAAGTCGTCGCCGCAGACGAGAAGCAACGCTACACCCTGTTGCCCAAACCAGATGCGGACGCCACATCCGACAAACCCGCCGACTTCATCATCCGAGCCAACCAGGGCCACTCCGTGAAAATGGAGTCGGAAGGCCTGCTCACGCCCGTCACAAAGGAGAACATGCCCGCTGCGGCGGTCCATGGTACTACTCATGCCGCCTGGGGTCTGATTGTTGCGTCTGGAGGACTGAAGCCGATGGCGCGCAATCATGTGCACTTCGCTTCTGGCTTGCCGGCGGGTTTCACTTCGGTCGTGGAACAAGATGAGAAGACTGAGGCTGCAGCAGCTCCGGTGATTTCAGGCATGCGGAAGACTTCGACGATTTTGGTTTTCCTTGACTTGGCTAAAGCTATGGATGCTGGGCTGGAATTTGGGTTGAGTGATAATGGGGTTGTTCTTACTGCAGGAAACAAGGACGGTCTCGTACCTCTAGAGCTATTTCAGCGGGTCGAAGATCGGACGGGTTTGGGGGTGCTCGTGGAGAATGGCAAGATTGTCAAAGAGGCTCCGGAGAGCTGGTCTAAGGGCAAGGGGAAAGCATGAACCATGCAAGGAAGGCTGGGACTGAACAACATGGACCAAGCCAATTGAATTTATTGGTGCGAATCGCCAGACTGGGGGGTGCATGGATTTATGAGTCTGTCGTGCAACGCTAGGATTCGATCATGTCTTCAGACAACCTCTTGGTCACCAACTACGAGAGCAGCAGAACGCTAAAAGCTAGACGGCGATCTGGCCTGCCCAATAAATCCTACCAACCCAATCGATCATGACGGCTCTGACCAATCGATTTGTTCGGTCAGGGGTGGGCCACCGTCCTTTGAATAAGTGAGACGGAGGCGAAGACGAAGTTTTGGCGGAGGAGGCTGTAGATAAAGTTAGCGTGTATTACAAACAAGATGGCACAAAAAGAGACAAGACTTACCCCCTGGACGCTCGTCACCCTCATCTGCTGTTGAGCATCCTGACCGCCCTCGAGCCCGGCACTACTAATGGCCTGCAACTGCAACTTTTGTGTTTTGGGGACGGCAGCCTGCAGGTTCAGTGCGCCAATGCTCTCGAAGTTGCTTTGGTTCTTGAAACGTGCCATGAGTTGCACAGCCTGTGCATTACGTTGCACGGCGAAAGTGACCAATAGGTCGTTCTTGTCATATGCCGTGTGAGTAGGTGCAGAAGCTTGCTGCTGTTGCTGGGGAGGCGGGCTACCCATGCCACCGAACAGATCGTTCGACGATGAGACCTGAGCTGCGGGTCTCTGTGATTGCGGCTGTGGTGTGCTAGACGATCCAGAGTCGAAAAGATCCATAATAGACGACATGTTGCTCTGAGGTGCGTTGTTTGCGACTGGGCTGCCGCTTGTGGGAGAAGCCATGGAGTCGCCGCCCAGGATGTCAGCAAGAAGATCAGCGTTGTTTGCAGAACCATTCATTGTTGCACTAGTGCTCGTAGAAGGCATCGAGGAGTCGCCGCCCATGAGATCAAGAAGCATGTCTTGCTCTGTGATCTGGCTGGGCTTCTTCTTTGCTGGTAGCTTGCTGTGACGCTTCTTCGTCGCTTCACCAAGTACCCTCTGTTCTTCTCGGATTTCGGGCGCAGGCATCCGCTCAAGTACGCCTCTCTTGATCTCATTGTATGCGAAAAGATTGCCGTACTCAACTGCACGTTGTTGAACTTCGATGTCGAGATTTGCTTGGTAGTTTAGCATGATGCGGCGTAGGCGGTCAACCTGCGCAGGGTCTTGAAGACGAGTTGTGAGCTTCATGGACGAGGTCACAATGTATTCCGTGACGCTCTGGCCTGCGTAGCTTGAATGCAGGATTGCTTGGAATGTGTCGACGATCTCGCTTTCCTTGACCTCCTTGACGAGTTCTTCTTCCTCGTATGAGCCGCCACGGATCAGAGCATCGCCAAATTCACCGATAACCCAAGCCCCTGCAAGATTGAGACCCTCCTGGCTTATGTCATCCCGAAGTGCAGAATAAAGCTTTTGCGCACAGTATGTCTGTAGTTCTGGTGTAGTCGCGATGAGGCGAACAAATGACGAGAGAATCTGCTCCTTGACGTAGTTGCCAGCAAGCTTGAGCACCCTCATCATCGTATCCACATGCCATCGCTTGTTGGGAGCAAAGCGGTCCGCCGCAATGCCAATTTGAGAGGTCATAATAGGCTTGAACTCAGCATCCGCTACCTCCAAGAATGCCAGAAGCTCGCGAATAAGGACTCGAACATTGCTCTCGTTGATCAAGGTAAAGCTGAGGTCCAGTGCTCGTCTTCGGATACTGATATCGGGATCCCGTAGGCAGTCGAGAATGGTGTTACGGTGCCGTTGTACCGCATTGGGCTCAATTGCGACGACCTTGATGAGAGTATTCAGTGCAACGTAGCGGATGTTGTTGTCCTTGTTGGTCAAGAATTTTCCAAGAATGTTCACGCCGAGTACGCGGAGACCAGAGTCAGCCTCAATGTCGAGAATAGTCAAGACGGCTTCATAAAGAATCGAGTTACCGACGTTTTTCGACGAGTCTGTGTTGGTTGCGACTTGTGCAAGAATATCGTTGATCTGCTCGCTGATCTGCGCGTCTCCAGTACCAAGTATTCTGAGCAAGCGCAAGATCTTGACCTGCAAGAATGGATCCGTAATGCCAGTAACGTCGTGCTCAGGAGCATATCCGGATTGTGACAAGCCTTTTAGCGACTTGACCAGACTGCTTGTCAAGGGCTTGAATGTGTCCACCATGCTTTGCTCGCCGCTCTCGTCGTCTTCATCGTCCGCCTCGCACATGCTGGTAACCAGTGTAAGACCAGTAAGCATCACTCCATGGTTTCGGTCGCTGAGGAGCGCCTTCGCTTTGTCGATGAAATGTTCCTGTAGATCGGGCACCTTCTTGCAGATGCGCATGGCGCAAAGGGCGGCCTTACGCCTGATGTACGGGTTGGTGGACGCCAGTATCGTCTCGACTTCGGGGAATAAATCACGAGCCATCTCAACGCTTGCAATGTTGCCCAATGTGCATAGTGCCAGTCCAACGATGTACTGGTTGTTGTGATTGAGATCGCTGTCACAGAGGGTCAGCTTCTCAACATCCGTTCACCACAGACCTGAGTATACGCACTTTTTCAGAGAGTTTGTGACCAATGTCAAGACCTCCTGATTCTCGTCAAGCAACAACATTGTTCCTAGGTAACCCAGTCGTTTGTCCGCAAAGCGCGGTGAGGCGAGGAGCTTCAGACATTCGATTTGTCCAAAGTGTGTTCGCTCACCGAGTGTGAAGAGGTATAGAAGTTTCGCGACATTGTTTCTCCTGCATTGTTGTATAAGCACATGTTGTCGGTACCGGATGCTCTCCTCATCGCATACCGTAAGTCAGAATTGTGGCTTTCCTCCCTGAAGCTTGCTCTTATTGCGGCGCTCTCCTTTTGCACAACAGCGCGCTCGTCGGCGATGGTTTTCGCTGCTCGCACATTGCGAATGAATTGCTTCACTGCGAGCCGGTATGGTCAGCGGCACTGCATGTAGGCTTCTGGCTTGCGTGTCTGGACTTACGAGAGCTCATTGCGCCAACAACCGCGGGAACGCTAAATGATCAAATCGTGCTAGTCCTGGAATGTTCAGTTCTTCCAGACCATCGTATGAGTCGTGAATAGGCGCTGGGTCGACTGCAGTGATCAGAAGATGTTGTTGAGTTCGCGGTCCAGGTGTCTTGGCTCAATTGTCGATGCTGGCTGCTTGACGACAGCGCGAGGGGTTTAAGCCGCGCCGATGAATTGGTCCCTTGGTCACATGACTCTTCCTTGGAAGTCGAACCCAACACGATTACCTACATTTTAACATGTACTGATTATCAAATTGGAAAATTTGTGAGGTGAAATCGTGTAAAGTGCTCAAGCTAAATCAAAATTTCGTACGTCTCACTCCGCCCCTTTGAATTACCAAGGATTGCATATCGGCATATCATGGAGCATCTCGAGGTGTAAGGGTGTGAAGACTCCCCACTACTCAAGATAGAAAAATGTAGTGCTAGTCTCATACGCAAAGCGTGGATGCAGGAAGGTAGATTCTCAAAGTGGCGAGAAAACTAACGAGCGTTCGGGACGAGTCCGCGACAAGGTTTTAAGTATCAGGCATAGAGCGATATAGATGATAGCTACATTTCGTAATTCGTGTGGTAAGTCCTCTGTCTTTTTTATGTATCTCTCGGAAAAGACCACGGGGTATCTCAAAAACTCGCTCACGTGGAGTGCATCCACTTCGTGCCCCTATGCAAATCGTACCATGTTGCTTCCACTTTCTTGCCAACGCCTTTGCAATTCCTGCGCCCGACGAGTCGCTTCTATTCTCTGTGCGGCCTGGGCTTGTGCTTGACTCGCAGCATAGTCTGGCAGCTCGTCTTCTATTGGCGAGACATCTGGCACATCTTCCCAGTGTTCCAATGGACCGAGGTTTGATATATGCGGCATTGAGAGATGTTGGGTCAGCCTGGGCTGAGAAGGTGGAGCTTGCAACCAGCTATCGAAGTCGGATCCAAACCTCTGTAGGTGTGGTCGTTGGTGAGCTGATGGGAGTGGAGGAGGCGTGCTTTGAGGCATCTGAGCTAGATGATGCAAACCTCGAAGTGTGCTTGGCGTATCTTCGATAGGAGGTACCGTTGATTGAGGTCCGGTGCGTGTATCTTGTACATGGCTCTCTGATGGTTCGGATGAAGGTTCCCTGCGGTCTAGGCTTGGGATTGGGCCTAGACCTGCTGTGGCTTCCACAAACAACCTGAATTCGTGTTCATCGTTGAAAGCGGCGTCGTTCTCACCGTGAGCAGGAGCAACTTCAGGTGTATAAGTGGGAAAAGTCAAGGCAGGTGCGGTAGGATCCTGAGAACTTGACTGAGGTAGACCTGGAGTCACTGGTTGGCTCACAGATCGAGGATAATAGTCAAAGGTTGCGTTTCCGAAGCCATCGTCAATCCCGTCATAAGGGCTCAGTTGTGGATACAGCATCGTCGAATCCAAGGGTTCGCGCAACCGTTCCTGATCCAATGGCCTTGGTCGTCTCCTTGGTCTGGGTGCAGCAGTTCTAGATGCGGGTGCACTGGTTCGAAAGCTGGGTCCGAAGCTTTGTGTTCTTTGGACGGAGGGCGGTTCAAGATCCACAATGTGTGGATTTGTCGCCCTGAATGCGCCAAACTCACGTGGCTGGGAGTGAGGGAACCATTGCCTTGACGGAAGTGGGTTGGTCGACGGCTGCTGTGATACTGGCTCCACGTGGTGATTGTGCTGTTCTATCGTGGTAACATCTCGCCGGTACGGTCGATAGGGTACGAATTCCTCGTATTGTGAGTGGTGAAGAGGGTCCATGCAGGTCTGGAACGACTGAGTTTCGTCGGAGAACCCGGATTGTGAGCGAGCCTTCGAGGTCTGGGTTGCTCTTGCGTCTGATAGCTTGTAATACTGTGTAGGTCTGTCAGTGCGCATCTGAGCACGTGAAGACTCCATGAACCAAGGGGAGGACATTGCAACGGCGAGATCGACCGGGCTGATGTTGCGTGAGTTAAGCGAGAAGGATCAAAAGCATCATACATACAGATGTTGCATGAAGCGGAGCCCTTCGAAGCAATTTGAAAACTGCGGTAGTTGTTCCTTGTTCATTTTGAGCTCGCATAAGCGAGCATTGTCCGTGCCTGTGTGTAAGAATAGTGGCAACGAGTCCGAAGAACAAAGAAGCCTCCCCGTTCTGCGGACCGTTATGAGCCGTAACTCTCGACAAAGCTAGACGCTAGGGCTGGAAGAGATCGGTCTGGGGCGACACTACTGACAACAGAGGATCATGGCGGCGGTGTGCTGCATCACTACTGCTATCATTAGATCAAGTTTAGTAGTCAGGAATCGGCGCGGAAGGAGGGTCTATGCGGTGAAGTTGGAGGCATGATCCCTACGGCATAAATCCTTTATACTCAATCTCGTAGGACATTGGCATCTATTAAGCGCGAGATCTGGCGATGATCCAACAGCGCTACAGGTCAATGAATCAAGGAGGGGATGTGGTTTGTGGGCTGGACGCCACATAATAATGCAAGGCGATATGTGAACACCAGGAGGTTCGCGTCCGTACAGCTAACGCCAGCTCGGCCCGCGAGACAGAGTCGAAAATAGCCAGGCTGCGACTATGGCTACCTAAGTAGTAGTAGTCAAAGCGACGGTGGCTCCTGTTCGAGACTGGACTACCGAAACGAGCTGCTACCAACCGTGGAGTCTGCTGTTGGTTCGGAGTGTTTCGCCGTACGAGGTCCACCGCGTAGAGGGAGGCACCTAGTTGTGCTAGTAATCTCGTGGCGTGGTATACGTACCTGAGAGACTGGCGTCAGCGGCGTGTATGTTATTCGCCTTCCCTTCTCACACCGTACGGCAGTTTTGTAGGGTGAGTGATGTCCGTCGCCGGATCAGCACGCTGATCTAGTAGAAGCCTCGTTCGTGGCGCAAAAAGATGAGATGCCACCCCCCAAGCGGATACGAGAGAGACGAGTCGAGTTTGGCCTAAAGATAGATAGAGACGCGCTAAAGGATATTGCTTCGAGTTCATTGGCGCGCTTCGTTACTTTGCCCAACTCCACACACTCCTTCCTGGATTTGATGCCTTAGAGAACTTCACCATTGAATTTTTACATCATCCTTGAGAAGTCCATCCTTGCTCGGTCGCCGGCCAATAGACACAATCAACACGGAACCTGCAGCCGAGATTTGTACTTGCATTCATACATACCGAAGAAGATGGTGTCTGTTGGTGTTTGCCCACGCATATTTGGTACCGATGTTTCGAAGCACTTCTGCTGCGTCAACACCTCACGACCATTGATTGCCCCTGCAGAGAGCCGCTGAGAAGCACATTACTTTCCAGTCGTGAAACAAACTCTGTCTTCACGATTCAAAGTGATATCATGCTCTCCGCTGAGCTCTTCTCATCTGGCACCGCTGAGACACATACGCGCGAGTGTTTGGGACATGATACAGATGGCGGTACATTCTTATCAGTCCTTCCAAGTTCCAGGAAAATGACCGGCGAAATCAGGACGCGTTCATGTCACCTTGACTACTTCCTCGCGCGTTGATACTGTCAACATGACCGACTCCAGGCGAACCACTTTCCGTGAAACGCTCGACAAGCCACAAATGCAATGCAACCAACACCCGTAGATGATTCTGATCCTACGGCCTACAATCTCCACAATGCACAAGAAATCTGCAAACCCTGACCTTTGAATACAGTAGTCTACGCCGAAACACATCCGAATGTTCCTTAGAGGAGCAGGTTGCTGCGACACCCAACAAATCTCGCAGATTCCTGCGCCAATGAGACCCTATGAGCGCTCTTGGTATAAGACATGGTTTCCATTCCGCTTCACGGTCAGATCCGGGTCCCAAGCTATCCGGATGAATAACTCCACTGGGCAAAAGAATCCACATCCATTGCCTACTTGCCGTAGGAGCCGCCAATCTCGCCAGCGCCCAACACCTAAGGATTTCAAACCAACACTCCGCCAAAAGCTATCTCACTCTGCGTGATGGCACTTTCCACCATCTTGCGAGCAGCTTTTTCGGATTTTCCCATACCGCGGTCCCTATCTAACTCAGAACCAACGATGGTCATGTAGTCGCGAGAGATTTCCTGGAACATGCGCTCGACGCGACCACTCATCGTCCTCCGGACTTGATCGCACATGGTTGCGAGTTTGTCTCTGACTTCAGCGGTCGCGTTCTCGAACATGGTCATGTGGGTCTCGGACACGTGCGCGTTCATGTGCTGTTTCATACGAGCATACGAGCCACGTCCTGCGTCTTGGTTAGCAACAACACCAACAAAAGAACATCCGCAACAGAGGGGAGTACCTACCATTCTCGAGACTGCAGAACTCGTACGCCTTGGCCATCGCCGATGCAATGGAAGGAGTGAACTCCCTGTTGACCTCACGCTGCGCCTCGTTGATGTTGATGATCATGCTGTTGGCAAGATTCTTGAACGCATTCTCGTAGACAGGGATGTTGTCCCTGAGCCGATCGATGCGGGAGACACCCGGGTTCTGCGACTTGCATTTCTCTTCTATGCCAAGATGGAACTCCTTGAGCGTCGCACTTGTACGCTGATGAAAGCCTTGGAAGACACTGGGCAGACGGCGCTGGAAAGTCTTCTCCCAAGGCGTTCCCAGCTCTTTGTACAGCGGATCGGCCAGCTCGACGTTGAAGTTGCGTGATCCAGAGGCGCCCTGGAAGACACCCTGGCGACGCACGGTCGCCTTGTACGTGGCCCAGAATAGCCCGCCGTTGTCGCGCGGAGCACCCCATCCGATTGCAGTCGAGACGGCGCTGGTGGCGGCGGTGTCGCCCGCGTCGGCAAAATAGTCGATGAGCTGTTCCCTCAGCGCTTCCACGGCATCGTCAACAGTCTGGTTCACGGCGGTTTCGAGATCCTCTCCAAGCTTTGCCAGACTCACTGTGATGTATGTTCTGACCGACATGCGTTGCTGGGTGCTCATCTGCTGGCCACCTCCGTCGTCTGACGTCCAGAGCGCCAGGGAAGAAAGCAATTGGCTCATACCATTCAGGAAGTTCTTGCACCCAGCCTCTCTCCCACTTTCAGCGAGCTTCCGACAATGGTCTTGAAGCTGGGGAATCTCGGTCTCATGCCTGGATGCGAAGCCACCGACACTTCCGTCTTTCTGAAGTCGACCGCAGAGCTTTTGATAAGCTCGAGCACTCACACAAAACACTGGTAGGGAGCGCGCAACTTCATCGTAGTCTCTGGTGTCCTCGTCGGGGTCGAAGTTGTCTGGATCATCTTCGGCGGCGTTCTCCTGATCCAGCTCCTTGATGCCATCTGCAAAATCCTCACGGATGTGCTTGCGAGACCAGTCGTTGCGGCCTCTGATGCACATGGCATCGGCACGTTGATCTAGCTCAACCTCCTGGACCTCAAGATCGTCTATTTGCTGCTGTAGCCGTTGTCGGCGCTCCCTCAGCTCTTGGCCATAGCGACGGGCTTCCTTCTTGCGGTTCTTACGTTCTTCGATCTTGCTGTAAGCCTGCTCGGCCGTCATTGACTGGTCTTCAAGCTCTTCATCGTCTTCAACGTCTGGGTTATACTTCCTCTTCCTTGACGCAGACATGAGCTCATCCACAGATCCACCATTCTCGAGCTTCTTGATGAGACCTTCCCAGTACTCGATCTGCTCCTCGTACTCTGCAATCATAGGCTCCTGTCCTTCCAACTCAACTCGAACCCTCTGGTTCTCATCAAAGGCAGCACGTTTTCGTTGGAAAATTTGACTGCCTTCCTCGTCCATTTGCGCCAGCTGACTACCAAGTCGAAGGGCGTCAGCAGCCTCAGTCCGGGAGATGTCGTCGGTCTTGGAGCAGATGAACGTAACGGCTGAGTACGTGCCATCGTACTTGAGCTGCCTCTTGAAACTAGTCCCGAGCAGATTCTTCGCTGCTTTGTCGTCGACGGCGCGCGTGATGGGAGCAACGATCCAGAGTCCGGTGCACTCTTTCATGTATCCATCGGCAACAGCGGAACGAGCTGCGTTGGAATCTTGCACACCCGGAAGATCCACGATCACTGCGCCGGTGGAGAGTGCATCTGCCTTGGTGTATATGCGGACGACCTTGATCAGCGGCCAGAATTCCTGCTCACGCTTGGACTTGCCGACAGAGTCGGCTTTCTGCTGGCTGTCAACGAAGTGCTGCAGTTCGCGGTAGAACGTCGCGCATTCGCCGCTCTTGATGCGCTTGGTGGTGCCCAGGATCGACTTGACGTTTGGAACTTCCATCAACTGCCTGGTGGTACTCTTCTGCAACATATCTCTGGTGTGGTTTGAGTAGACTGCTCGGATTTTGGCCCACGCAACACCGGCTATGGTATCCGGATTGTTTGCTTCTTTGCTCATGCCATGCAATTTGTCGAAAACCTCGTCGAACAGGACTGTGAGCTCGCGGTGCCAGTCTTCAGCACGGACAAACTCGATCTCCGCTCGATAAGTGCTGGCTTCGTCGACGCTGTCGTTGTAGGATATCTCCGTGACCACGGCGGTGCATGCACGCATGCAGTTCGTTGGCACCAGCCGCTCTTCGTCCAGCACAGCATTGATGACGCTGCTCTTGCCAGCGCCGGTGTTGCCGACGACTCCGACGACTGTCCGATTTCTCCTAGCAAGCGTGCGCACTTCGTCGATTTGATCAAGCCACTTGCGAGCATCTGGATCCTTTGAGATGGTCTGAAGGGTATCTTGGATCCCATCGAGTACATCAAGGCCCTGCTTGACAGCTGCCTCCAGTTTGTCGGGCGATTGCTCCTCGAGCAATTGGCGCAGGGACGATTGCTTCGTCGTGGTATGGGTCCCGGTCATCTCATCGTCCTCGAACTGGTTGGAGTGCTGGAGCTTGGAGTCCTCCTCGTGGGTTGTGAAAGGCGTACCACCAGGACTGGCAATATCGGCCATCGAAAAATCCACACTTGCCGTGCCACCATAAGCTCTTTCGATTATCTGTTCTTCCGTCAGAAACTCCTCGCTCAAGAGACCCATGCTGCTTCCCATGGCCACGTCCTCTGTGTCGACACCATGCGAGGATAACAGAAAGGAGGAAGGCGTGTCAACAACAGGGTCTGGTGGCGCAGCGCCCTCTCCTCCTGATGTTTGTGTGGTGAAAACGACGATACAATCGTTGTGTCTGTCGAGGTCCGCCAAAATCGTCGAGTCGTCCGCGATTCGCTGTTCAACACTAAACGTGAGTTCCAGGGTCTCGTCATCGTAGTGCGAGCGGTAAGAATCCTTGATCTGAGAAACCGTAGTTCTCTGCACATGAATAGTGAGTCAGTGATGTTTCTTTTTCTTTCGGTTCATTGTCTTGCTCGGAGCGGGGAGTACTGAAGGGCACAACGGGTTGAAAGGAAAGAACGAGGATCAACTTACATCGCGGGCCTTGATCCACAGGAAATGCTCCTCGACTGGTTTGAGGCCGTCGCGCCAGTCGCTATCATGCCGCTCGACGGCGGCAAGCCTGTTCTTCGGCTTTGAGAAAAATTGGTCGTACCCATTGATGGCTCTGCGTGAGTTTATCACTGCCACGCGATGCATGCGGCCCTCGTCCGGACGACCCATGACGGTCGATGCCATCTTTTGCTTGGGCGCCTGCGACGGCGCTGCGATCGGACGTCGCGTTTGACGAATGCGCTGCCGTGCGTCGTCGAGAAGTGATGTTCAAAGTGGTTTCGGATTGCTGATGATGTTGTGAGCGCTGCTACAAGCGACGTTGGTGTTTGGTGGTGGTTGGCGGGAGACGAGAGGTGCCACTCATTACCAGTTTGGTGTGTGGTGGTGCGTGGTATCGTGAGGTCAACGAGCTCCAGGTAAGTACAGATGTCTTGACGTTCACTTGCACGTGATGATTAGGCAGAAGTGAGGCGCAGGTCTCACTCCCTCTCTTGCTCGTGACATCAAACGTTGGCCAGAGCCGCAGGTAACACCTCGAGTCGTGCGTGGTGGAGCGGGAGAGCGTTGCTATTGGTTAGTAAGCGTGTAACATCACCTGACGGAATTAGTAGGGAGTGGAGCGTATTCTTGGTGACACGGTTGTTTCCAGGTGTTTGGCTCTCGCCGATCGATGTTCGAAGGAGCATGTTCATGGTTGACTAGAGCTGTGTTTTCAGTGCAACCTATCATGGCACTGTCTCCAATCTCGCCACTGACAACAATACTCAGGCTACGCCGACACTAGATCTGGCCATCGCAAGTTTACTTTAGGTTTCCATCTATCATGAAGACAACAAGAAATCACCCTCGCAAGACGATTTTCCTTGCAGCTGATGCCCATTCTCAGCCTACCTAGACTCTGCTGCAATCACCAGCACTGGTGGTACGCAGACCGCCCGCCACCACGGAGATATTCTTCAATCACACGCAGCGCCCGAATCATCTCCTCAACCCACACGAACACCCACACTCCGGCACAGCGCAAACATCATGTCCCTCGAACCATTTAACCGCATGATCCGCATGGTACCCATGCCCACAAGCAACGCAAAAGCTCAAAAATTGACCCATAGCGCTCTCCACCTTCGTCAACTCCCTCTTGCCAGCCCGCTTCTGAGGATCATGAGTTCCAAGCCAAAGTGCACAAATAGCGCAGCGAGGCATATGGCGGCCACACTTGGGACACACAGTGCCTGCATTTGCCGCCGGCCCTTTTGTCTTTGTCTGACTGGCAGTCCGGCGGTGCTGGGGTTTATTCTTGCTACTGCCGCCCAAGAAGCTGTCGTCGTGCTTTGCGAGAGAGCCCAGACAGTTTGCGCACTTGAGAGCCACTTGTGCAGGGATCTTTGCGATTTTGGAGGATCCCTCGCGCGTGCGGGCCAGGCGGTTGTGGTGGGCGGTGAATTTGGTTCGTTCGTTGAAGGCGCGCCACGATTGCATTTGCTCGAAGTAGACTTCTCGCCACATTTCCCAGCGGACGTCATCGACGTAGAGGGGGTTTGTGAAGCCGGCGGCGAGCACGGCAGATTGGAGGTCGTTGGTTCTCATGATGTAGGTTTGGAGGAGGTCCATGGCTTGCGATCCAAGGCCAGTGAGCAGGATGCCTTCGAGGTCACCGTTCCTGGTGGCGCGTGCTGTCTCTGACTGGATGAAGCCGCTCAGCTCAGTGTCGTTGAGATACCGCAGGCCAAGCGCCACTCTGTAACCAAGGTGCAAGTAGTTGGTTTTCATGACGTCCCGCCAGTCCCCGTTGGTCAGATATGTCAACAAGGCTTTGAGTGCAGGATCGTCAGTGTCAGCCGACATCCACATGCACATCTCTCGCTGTGCCTCATTGATTTCATCCGAAGCCAGTAAAGCGCCGAGGCCAATGTTCGGTATCGTTTTGCTTCTAATCAACGTGCGCAGTAGGTTCAGAGCTATGTTGCGGTAGCCGTGTAGTACAGCTTGCACAATAGCCTGATAGTGGAGGCCTCGATCAATGAGCTCCTGACACTCAGCCTCCAAGGTGTCAAGGGTAAACTTCCACCCACAAACGGCTAAACAAAGCTGTCTGTGCTCAGGGAATTCTGTCCGCTCGCCCTCAAAAGACGGTATCTCCTTTTCATCTGCCAGCCCAACAAGAGCATCCTCGGGCTGGGTGGGTGCAGGTGAGTGAAACCCATCTGCGCTGTGGCCTGGACTTTCCGACCAAAGACCTGCGACACCAACATAGCTCAGGTCTAAAGCTTCATAGACCATACCATTCCCTGCAGCCTGCTCTTCGAACCGGCCAACAATTTCCCACAACCGCTCGAGCTGCCAATTGCCCGCCACAATTTCCATATTCCTGCGACAATCAAAAAGATAGCCGCGTCGACAGCGTTCGCGCGGAAGGGTTCCTGGCGCCAACAACGCTGTGATTTGAGGATCTCCAGGAGCGCAGACGGGTACGGGAGCATCAGCTTCGTGAGGTAGCGTGTCGCTGTATTGGTGCGGACTGAAGTCTTCCGCTTCGGACGCACCGTGGTGCTGCACAACAATATCAGTTGCATTCTTGGGTTCAGTTAGGGACAGATCCTTCAAAGCCACGCTCAGTTCATGTCTAGGTGTCACTTCGGCGAGAGGCTTGTCGGTTGGGACGCGCAAAATATCGACTGAACGGTTAGGTCGAAGTGCGAGAACCCCCTGGTTTAAGGTCGAGCTACCATCCTGCATCCAGTCAAAGGCAACAATTCTGCTGTTGCTCGGTCTGCCATCCCGAGCGTCGTGCCATGGACGCTCTAAGCTCTTGCTTTCTGATACATAACGGTTGGTGGTCCAATGAGAGCCACCGAATGGGTTAAATGGCATGTACTCGGAAGACTGCGAGAGATGAGTTCTGCCCTCCACCATGTCAATGATCCTGACTTCACCGGTACTCGAACAGACAGCAAGACGTCCGCGCTGCTGGCCCGAGTAGCGCAGACTCCAAACGGACGTTCGTAAGCTGCTGTCGACTGCAGGCCTGAAGTCGAAGACTGCACCAGAGTTGGACCCGCCTGTTGCATGGGTGATCCATCGCTTATCCCATACTGTCACTGATGGGTCGTCGGTAGAACCAGCAGATGCGAAGTAGTTGTCATCCACAGGATCAACAGCGATGTTGTTAACGTTTCTGGTTGATACTTGTACATTGGCGCCCGTATTTCCATGTGGATCTTGCCTAAGTCAGCACAGCCTTTCTTGAGACTTGATCGACAAGACTAACCTCTCAAATCGTACAGTCGGATGAACGACCGCTGCGCCGCGAGCACAAGTTCCTGAGGTTGGCGCGGGAAGAATCGCACACTCGACACAAGCTCAGCAGGACAAAGCCTTCTGATGGGATCGCTTTGGCTCCCCGAGCTGCCGCCAGCATCATAGATATTGAGACAGACATCCGACCTCGTTTTATCCAGCGCCACGGCAAGCCAGTTCTCGGTGTTGAAAGCGATGGAATTACACTTCCGTTGCTGCTTGATCCTGAAAGTCGTCACGACCTCCGAGGGCTCGTTGGTCTCACTGAGCTTCACCAAGCTCGCATTACCAGAGACCAGTCCGATAGCAACGAGAGATTCATCGGTCCTGGACCAATCAAAAGCAGCGAAATTCGGCAGCTTGCCATGATGGGTGACTCTGTGGTGTTGGACTTTGGTCGATTTGGGCCCGTCCAGGTTTTCCGTATTGAATTCATTGAGGGTCACGCTGCTCTCGGCGACATCAACCAAGAGGAACCGGTGTTTGTCGCCGACGGAGTGTGGCGACCAGCGCACAGCCGCTTCCATTGGCGGCGAGCTGATCGTCTGATTGATGAGATGATGCCGCTCTCATAGCGAGAAAAGAGAATCGGCAAATATCTCTTCTCTCACGCTTTCGATGTTCTTTTGCTTCGCGCATCCTGTTCGTGGAGACGTGAAGTGAGCTTGGCCGATTCGGACTAGCGCAGGCGCGATCTGCAAGCCGAGGGCTCTTTCTCCAAGAAAAGTTCCAGTGCCTGCCCGTTTTGAAGAATTGCATGCCATCTGAATTAACAGCTGCCAAAACTCACGACACTTTAATCCCAGCACATCTCTTTCAGTCATCCGAGAAAGAGAGGACTTCGGAGAGGACTACACACACCCTACACATAATATCCCTCGCGACAACACCCACAACCATGGCCACCAAACGCCCCGCCCACGATGTCCACCCCTCGAGACAAGAACAAGTCCCACGCGACTCCAACCCACGCAAACGCCAAAAGCCCGACAACCTCAGCGGCAGCAAATCCTTCAAAAAAGCGCGCCCCGTCAACGAGCTGAAAACTAGCATCCGCAACATTAAGCGCCTACTCGAGCGCGACGTCGCCGAGAAATCCATGGGCGAAGCCGGCGGCAAGAACAAGCCCCTACCCCCGAAAGTGCGGATCAGCAAAGAGCGTGAGCTTGCAAGTGCACAGCACGAGCTGGCGGAATCGCAGGCCGCCGAGAAGCGGAGCAAGATGATTGCGCGGTATCACAAGGTGCGGTTCTTCGATCGCCAGAAGGCGACGAAGAGGCTGAAGAGGGCGAGGAAGGCGATGAAGGAGGTTGAGGATGATGCTGTGAGGCGCGAGGAGTTGGCGAGGGAGGCGGATGAGTGTGAACTGGATGTGCAGTATGCTATGTACTACCCACTGGACACACCTTATGTGGCGCTGTACCCTAGCCACAAAAAGGCTGAGAGTCAAGAAGAGGATGGCAAGGCTGTGGAGGTCGAGAGGCAGGGCGATGCGGAGATGAGGGCGCTTTTGAAGAAGTGTGTGGCAGAAGGGAAGCTGGATGCGCTGAGGAATGGCAAGCTTGATAAGGAAGGGAACTACAAGCCTGTGGAGGGAGCTGCTGATGATGAGACGAAAGCGAAAGACAAGAAGAAGAAGAAGGCCGAGGGCAAAGAGGACAAGAGTGGCAAGCGGAAGGCCGAAGAGATGGAGCCCGAGGCCAGCGACGACGAGAGCGACGGCGGCTTCTTCGAGTAGAGAGAAGAATGTACAGATATTCCGCGTGGTTGGCGTCCTGGTTTTGCTCAGAAAGCATATGATACCCATTATTTACCTGCCGTAGACAACAAACTATGTATTCGCAAGGGAACTTCGCTCAAGGTCTCTTCATCTAGTCAGCCGGACCAGCCGGTCAACTCTGCACACCGGGTATCGAAAGTAACAAGAAACACGATCCGACTAAACGTTGCCCAAAGCCCGTATGGAAAACTGGGCCTACGACTTCAACCTCATCCTGTCCATGCCACCCTCGATCCCTCCCTCGGCCTTGACCCAACCCTCAATCCTCTCAGAAACGTCTCCAACCAGTCTCTCGTAGCGTTCGTCCACGAAGAATAGACCGCAATGCGCGCCCACCTCGTCAACATCTTTCATAAACACTCGTGGCCAGCAAGGATCGCGCTGACCCTGAGAATCCTTAGGCGGAAGCGTACAGAACTTGCGGTCTTTGGGCGGCTTCTTGTCTTTGCCATCTTCGACAGCAGAAGCTTGGCGAGATGGAGGTGGCGGCGGACTGGACGAGGACGCTACGGTCGGCGTCTGTGAGCTTTCGGGAGAAGATCGTTGCTTTTCGAGCCTTTTCAAAGACTCGCCAGCTTCAGGCTCGGGTTCGCCTCGCATTCTCCTTGCCTCTTTTTCCATCCGTTCTCGCTCATCGGCCAGACGCTTTTCTTCCCTCTCGGAATGGGTCAATTCCCTGGTTTCCTCTCTCTTCCCTTCTGCTTTCCGTTCTGCTTTGTCTTCTGCTTTGTCCATCTTCTTCACCTGTTTTCCGTCCTCCTTCTCTGCCTTCAAGCGAGCTTTCTGCGCGTCTTTCTCCGCTTTGCTGGCTTCCTTTTTCTCCTTGCGCTCACGCTTCTCTTCTAGCTTGGCGCGGTCACGGATGATTCGCTCACGCTCCTTGACGGCTTGCTCGTATGCCTTGGTGGCACGCGAATGCTCTTTTTCCACGAGCTTGCGCGTCTGCTTGTCTTCAATAAAGCTGACGTCGAGCGGTGCAGGAGCAGTAGGCGGGTCGGGAATCGCTGGTAGTGACGATATGCTGGAGAGAACTGTTGTCGAGGCAGTGGTGGATGGAGCAGCTGTCGAGCTTGGAGAAGCAGATGAAGCGACGACTGAGTCCTGGGTAGAGGGCTCGTCGATGTCTTCTTCGGGCGTGGGGTCGACGTGGCTCATCTCGGGAGCAGACTCGTAGTGGTCTTCGAGCGAAGATGCATCAGAATCTTTCGCGTGGCGTTGGTCGTCAGCGTTCTCGATGGATTTGACTGCTGGACTAGGTGACCGCGAGGCGCTTGGGCTCTTCTCAGGCATCTTATTTTCAACAACCTCCAGTGACGCGCTGCTTCCAACGCCTTCAGGCAATCCCTCCTGCGGCGTTTTCGGCTTCTTCGGCCTGCCAGTACTAGCAGTATAGTAGTTCACAAATCGTACCCTTGGTGGAACGCCACCCTCAACCACACTCTTCCGCACAGCATCGCTGTCTTCCTCGAGCGCCCTCAATCGTGCATACCTAGTCTTCAACTCTCCGTAATTTGCCATGGCTCCACCAAACTCCAAGTGAGACGTTACGAGCTGCTTTGTCGCTTCTTTCAAGTTATCCGAGTGTTTCGAAACAAAGTGCCACGCACTGCGCCAGCCTTTTCGCGACGCAAGAGCAACATCATTCTGGAAAGCAGGATTGAAATTCGGATCCGGCTTTTCTTGCCGCCATAGCCCGTCCGACATGGAAGAAGGCGCCGGAGAGTTCTCACGCCCGTCGCTCGATGCGCTTGCATCGGCGTTGGTCGCCATCTGCGTGTCCTGCCAGCGATCCGTCGGTTCCTCCGGTGGTGCCGAAAAGATACTGGCCAGTCCACTTTTCACAACACCCGGGTGCATGCCTAAGAACGGCACGTCGAAATTCACAGTGCCAACAATCCTGTGCTTCAACGGCCTGTCGCTCGTAGGCGAAGGCATCAGCGCGACTTCTGCGATCACTAGGCCACCCATGCTGTGTCCCAACAACACGACATCTGTATTCTCTCCCTCATGCGGCGTCAGCCACGCGCTGAAATCATCGCGGGCGCAGGTTATGTTCCGGCGCGAGCGATAGCGGGGGTAGATTTTCGTGTGCACGGCGTGAGATTCGGCGAGGAGAACCGCGAGCAGGTTATGTACGTGGGCTGGAAACGATCGGAAGCTGGTCTCGTTGCCCATAAAGCCATGGACGTAGATGCATAGGAGCTTCCTGCGACGATCTGGGTGCGGCTGATGTTGGAGGTCCTCGGCGTTGTTGTCGTCGGATGGCGTTAGGGAATCCGATGAAGAGGCGCGAGGATCATTTCGGGCGGTCCAGGAAGGGTAGGGTGCTGTGGCTATTGAGTCGTATGAAGGTGGAGCTTCTTGTGGTATAGCTGAGGTTGAGGACATGGACTGTCCTCGGGCTGGAAGTGGTGGAGGCTGCCTGCCGCGAACCGGCTGTGTTTTGGAGTCCATGTTGGTGAGGTGTTTATGTAGGTTTGAACAACGACCATGCAGAGCGAGGTCTTCGAACTCTGGCCAATACTGACCGAGAAGTCGGAAGCAGAGCTGCTTCTCGACATGATGGCGTTCAAGTTTCTTGACTGGCAGGTGTTAGTGGAGCTCTCAACACATGCCCCCCACATGGCTCAGCCTTACGCGATGATGCAGCAGCAGAGACCCTTTTTTCTACGAGCCCGAGCCGTCTTCACGAATCCCTTCGGTACCAAAGCGAGTGTTCGGTTCGGGTTCTAGTTGTCGATCACAAGGTAGCAGAAGCATGTGGGCTACCTATCATAACTGTTGTTGAAACATCTATCGAAGACTTACCATACAGGGCCGCGTTCTCGTCGAAATCAGTGCTTCGTATATCTTAGGGTTCGGGTTGGGGTTAACATAAGTCTTTGGTAAAGCCGAACATGCGCACATCATCAAGCTATCAAGGGTTTGGATCGGATTGACGAGTAGCTGCGATAGGAGAACAGTTTCATCGACAGGCAGTGTTGGTTTGGGTGCTTCTGACGACTCTATATCGCGTTACGCGGAATTTGCTGACTTATAGGGATAATCTGCCGGTTCAAAGGTATACACATACGGGTTGAAGTTCACTTTCAAGAGAATGAATCAGTTTTAAACTCAACCACATGGTCGATACTTCACACGTCACTTGACTATCAGATGCAACCCCGTTTTCAAGTGGTATGGCCCAACG
>Ga0265780_10000144_pt1 | contig 114570 bp, 100 predicted proteins | sample P1T30metagenome_FD_192432 | JGI IMG/M metagenome (GOLD analysis project Ga0265780, IMG submission 192432) | Plant litter microbial communities from East Loma Ridge, Irvine, California - P1 T30 | ecosystem: Environmental > Terrestrial > Plant litter > Unclassified | place: USA: California...
GAAAAGACAAAAATTGTGAATCGTTAGTTTCAATGATAGTAAACATTTCAAAAAATATTCGTCGATAAAACAAAAAAGCCTTTACACTTCTGTAAAGGCTTGATATTCTAAAAATGTGGTCCCACCTGGGCTCGAACCAGGGACCACCTGATTATGAGTCAGGTGCTCTAACCAGCTGAGCTATAGGACCGGTTTAGAGGTTGCAATATTACTACTAATTTTTCTTGACTCCAAATGTTTTTTGGATTGATTTTACTCAAATAGAAAAATGTCGCACTTGAAAGCGGTATCTATTTGATTTCTTGGCACAATTCAATTAAAACGCCATTGGTTCCTTTTGGATGCAAAAATGCCACGAGTTTATTGTCGGCTCCTTTTTTTGGTGTTTCGTTTAAAACTGTAAATCCTTCTGATTTTAATCTTTCGATTTCTGAAACGATGTCTTCCACGTCAAAAGCGATATGGTGGATTCCTTCCCCTTTTTTATCTAAGAATTTGGCAATTGGGCTTTCTGAATTTGTGGCTTCCAATAACTCAATTTTGTTTGGGCCGTTCATGAAGAACGACGTTTTCACACCTTCACTCGCAACTTCTTCTTGCTTGTATGGCGGTGCTCCAAAGAGTTTTTCAAAGAGATTGTTTGAAGTTTCTAAATCTTTTACGGCAATGCCGATGTGTTCTATTTTTCTCATTGTTTAAAGTTTCAACGTAGTTAAGTTACAAAGTCGCAGCGTTTTTTGACAACAGTTGTAAGCGTTTAAAAGAAGCCTGAAGTTTGTAAATAGCCCCGATGCCGCAATTGTCTGAGCTCTTAAACCGGTGAACAAACCGGTTTAAAGCGAGTTGCTGCAGCGGGAATTTCATTTAAAAAAATCCTTTTGTTTGGCTCCAAAATTTTAAAACAAAGATATACTATTTGTCTTTTTTATTCTGCATTTTAAACTTTTGCCTTTTGGCTAGTTACTTTTGCCTTAAAAAGTTGCGCATAAAATCGTATTTTTGCAAAATGGAAACAAATAGACAGAAAAAAATAGGAAGCGTTCTGCAAAATGATTTGGTAGATATTCTTCAAGGTGAGGTGAGAAAAAACGGAATTTCAAATTTGATTATTTCGGTTTCTAAAGTGAATGTGACTTCAGATTTGTCAGTGGCTTCGGTGCATTTGAGCATTTTCCCAACGGAAAAAGCGGCCGAAATATTGGCGGCAATTAAAACAAATACGCCTTTAATCAAACACGATTTATCGCAAAGAGTGCGTTTGCAATTGCGTAAAGTCCCGAATTTGATGTTTTACATTGACGACTCTTTAGATTATATCGAGAAGATCGACAATGCATTGAAAGACAAAGAAAATCCGATTGAAAACCGTGATTTATTAGAAAAAAGACGAAAAGCATAATTGAATTTTCCATTTTACATAGCGAAACGTTACACCGTTAGTTTCAGCAAAAGCAGCGCCATTAATATCATTACTGGAATTGCTTCGTTGGGGATTATCGTGGGCGCGTGCGCTTTGTTTGTGGTGCTTTCGGTCTTCAGTGGCTTGCGTGATTTTAGCCTTTCTTTCTCGAATGACTTCGACCCAGATTTGAAAATCACGAGTACTTTGGGCAAATCGCTTTTGATTTCTGACGAGCAGGAAAAACAGTTAAAAACGCTTGAAGGAATCGCTTTTTACAGCAAAACCATTGAAGAACGCGTTCTTTTTTTATACGATGGAAAAGAAGTTGTGACTTATTTAAAAGGTGTTGACAGCTCTTATCAAAAGGTAAATAACGTGCAGAAAAGCCTTTATCTGGGCAATTGGTTGCAACCAAATTCACCCGAAGTTGTTCTCGGCCACGGAATTTTTCAGAAACTTTCTTTGAGTTTTGACTACAGTATTCCGTTGGAAGTTTATGTTCCAAAACCTGGAAAAGGCGCCATCGACCCAAAACAAGCGTTTAATGTCTCGAAGATTTTGCCTACCGGAATTTATGCCGTGAGCGAAGAATTAGACAATAAATATGTGTTTGCAGATTTGGGTCTAGCCCAAGAATTGCTTCAGTTTAAGCCAAATCAAGTTTCAGGAATCGAATTTAAATTAAAACCGGAAGCTGACCAAAGCATTATTTCAGAAAAACTCCAAAACATTTTTGCCAATAAAATCACCATTAAAAATCGCGAACAGATGAATGATTCGCTGTATAAAATGTTGAATACCGAGCAAACTGCGCTGTATTTGATTTTTACGTTGGTGATTATTTTGACGCTTTTCACCTTGGCCGGAGCGATAATTATGTTGATTATTGACAAGAAAAACAACTTAAAAACGCTTTATAATTTGGGCGTTGAGGTCAAAAAACTACGAAAAATATTCTTGCTTCAAGGTACCATTTTGACGGTAGTTGGCGGAGTTATTGGGTTAGCACTCGGAATCGGAATCGTTTTATTACAGCAAGAATTTTTGCTGGTGATGATTACCAACACGATGCCTTATCCAGTGATTTTCAATATCGAAAATGTGCTGATTGTTCTGGCTACGATTTTTACTTTAGGATTTATTTCTTCACTAATTGCTTCGAGCAGAGTGACCAAAAAACTGCTGGATTAAGGAATAGACCGCAGATGCACAGATTTCTTTTTTAGTCGAACATTTTTTCTGCCTAATTTTTCTCTACTTTTGTCAACTAAAATTTTACTGTTATGATAGTTTTTGTTTAGGCCTAAACCATTTTAGGTCATTTGATTAACCTTTTTTTGTTGCCACAAAATGACGCTGGCAACTTTCACTTTTTATTTATCAAATTATGACAAAAACACATAAGCCTAGTTTTTTATCCCGAATTATTACCGTTACAAAACAATCGCTTCGCGGAGAAGCCGACTTCGATTACACGTCTGGAAACATCAGAAAAGCCGTTATTTTATTGGCAATCCCGATGGTTTTAGAAATGATGATGGAATCAGTTTTTGCTTTGGTCGATTTATATTTTGTAGGACATTTAGAAAATTCCAGTTTTGCAATACAAACTGTTGGATTGACAGAATCAGTTTTAACAATCATATATTCCTTAGCCATCGGATTAAGTATGGCCGCAACCGCCGTCGTTGCTCGAAGAATTGGAGAAAAAGACCCAACAAAAGCAGCAAAAGCAGGAATGCAAGCGGTGATAATTTCGGTAGCCGTAAACGCAATAATCAGTTTCTTCGGATTTATTTACGCAACGGAAATCCTAATGTTAATGGGCGCTTCAGAAGATGCTGCGTTGCACGGAACCGCTTTTATGCAAATCATGATGGCCGGAAGCAGTTCTATCGTATTATTATTTTTGATCAACGGAATTTTTCGTGGTGCCGGAAACGCCGCAATTGCCATGAAAAGTTTGTGGATTGCCAATATTTGCAACATAATCTTATGCCCGATTTTAATTAACGGACTCGGACCAATTCCTGCTTTTGGATTGACCGGCGCTGCAATCGCAACCACAACAGGAAGAACGATTGGCGTTTTTTACCAAGCTTATCATTTATTTAACGGAAGAGGAATTTTAAAAATCATCGGAAGCTATTTCATTCCAGATTGGAAACAAATCAAAGCGATTGTAAAAGTTGCCGCTCCAGGAATTTTGCAATTTGTAATTGCGTCTTGCAGTTGGATTTTCTTGGCAAAATTAGTCGCAGAAACTGGCGGAGATCACGGTTCTGCGGGTTATCAAACGGCTTTGCGAATCATGATGTTTTTCATCTTGCCGGCTTGGGGTTTGAGTAATGCCGCAGCGACTTTGGTTGGACAAAATTTGGGAGCAAAACAAGTGGATCGAGCTGTAAAATCTGTGATGCAAACCGCAAAGTACAATGTAATTTTTATGGCTTCAATTATGGTAATTACTCTGATTGGTGCCGAATATATTGCCGCTTTTTTCACGAATGATGTTTTGGTGCAAAGCATTGCCGTGGAAGCGATTCGGATAATGAGTCTTGGCTATATTTTCTACGGAATTGGGATGGTTTTGATCAGCACTTTCAACGGAGCCGGAGATACTTGGACACCAACTTGGATCAATTTCTTCGGATTTTGGTTGTTCCAAATCCCGATGGCTTATGTTTTGGCAAAAGTCTTGAAAATGGGACCGACTGGCGTTTTTATGGCGATTCCAATTGCTGAAACCGCGATTACCATTGCTGGATATATTTTGTTCAAAAAGGGAAAATGGAAAAGGATTCAGGTTTAAAATAAAATCTCGCAAAGTCGGGAAGACGCAAAGTTATTAACTTTTTCAACTTTGCGACTTCCCGACTTTGCAAGACTATAAATTTTACTTAAATCTTACTGTTGCGCAAACTGAAAACCTCCGAAAACTTCAATAATTTCTTCTAAAGTTTTATAAAGTCCGTCGGCGTCATCTGTCGTTACTAGTCTTTGTTTGTATTCTTTAAAATTCGGAATTCCTTTGAAATAATTGGTATAATGTCTTCTCATTTCCACAATTCCGATGTGTTCGCCTTTCCAATCCATTGACCAAGTTAGGTGATTTTTTGCAGCTTCCACTCTATCTTCCATTGTTGGCGGCGCTAATTTTTCTCCGGTTTTAAAATAATGCTTGATTTCGTTAAAAATCCACGGATAACCAATTGCTGCGCGACCAATCATCATTCCGTCCAAGCCAAAACGGTTTTTATATTCTAATGCTTTTTCTGGCGAATCAATGTCTCCGTTTCCAAAAATCGGCATCGTGATTCTCGGATTATTTTTCACTCTTTCAATATGTGTCCAATCTGAATGACCTTTGTACATCTGCGCTCGCGTTCTGGCGTGAACCGTCAATGCTTGCACGCCGATGTCTTGTAATCTTTCGGCAACCTCATCAATATTGATAGAATCTTCGTCCCAACCTAATCTGGTTTTTACCGTCACCGGAAGATGCGTGCTTTTAATCACCGCTTTTGTCAAACGAACCATTAAATCCACGTCTTTTAAAACACCAGCTCCGGCTCCTTTGCAAACCACTTTTTTCACGGGACATCCATAATTGATATCGACAATATCTGGACGAACCGTTTCCACAATTTTTGCAGAAAGTGCCATTGCTTCTTCATCTCCACCAAAAATTTGGATTCCGACTGGTCTTTCATAGTCGAAAATATCTAATTTCTGGCGACTTTTCATGGCATCACGAATCAACCCTTCCGAAGAAATAAATTCGCTATACATCATATCGGCACCATGAAGCTTGCACAACCTGCGAAAAGGCGGATCGCTGACGTCTTCCATCGGAGCTAAGAGTAAAGGGAAATCAGGTAATTCTATGTTGCCAATCTTGACCATCTTCAATTATTTTGGTGCAAAATTACAAAATTTAGATTTAAGGAAACATAATTGCCTCGCAGTCTGCATTGAAATAAATTGGCAAATAATCACAATTTTTAAGATGTCACATTTTGTCACACTTTCTGTCACACTTTGTAACGCCTGAAAACACTGGAATTTATTTATTAAGAACTAAAATTGTAATCTTTTGATGCAAATCAAATAACAAACAAATTACACTAAAATAACTATTATGAAAAGAATTTTACTATTGCTTTTTTGCCTTGGAAGCTTGCAAACGGCTTTGGCACAAAATCCGACAATTTCGGGAGACACGATGCTTTGTCCTTGGACCGATGGCACCGCGACAATCACAAACGGAGTTACTTATGACTCATATCAATGGTATTTTAAATATTGGTTTTTAGATGATCCTTATGAAGCAATTTCGGGAGCAACTTCGGCTTCATTTACGTATGATTGGTACACTTATGACCAAGCTTTATTTAAAGTTGTTGCTATTAAAAATGGCGTGACTTATGAATCAAATGAGATTCAAATCGACAGTTACAATTGGGTTGGATTTAATGTAAGCTATCCGATTGATGAAGAAACAATGACCTATAATCCAGACACCGAAGGCTTCTATTTGTGCGAAGGAGCTACGGTTTTATTATCAACTGATCCGTTTTTTGTGAATATCGAATGGTATAAAGATGGCGAATTGATTCCGGGGGAAACCGGAAACACTTATTTAATCACTGGCGAAGGTTCATATCACGCAGTTGGTCATCCGGGAGTTTGCCCAAATAATTCGAATACAACTATTGGTCAGCCGATTGTTGTTACAGCAAATACAGAATGTTCTCTGGGAATCGAAAATCCAGAATTTGCTTCGATTAAATTATACCCAAATCCTGCCAAAGATTTCTTGAATTTAGAATTAGGAAACAGTTCAGATTTTACTTCTTACAGCATCATTGATGTTACTGGAAAAGTTTTAGGAACCCAAAATATTTCGGCTCAAAACACTCAAATTCCATTAAATCACCTTTCAAACGTATTTTATATCTTGAAATTGGAAGGAGAAAAGTTCAGCACTACCAAGAAATTTGTCAAAAACTAAATTTTCAAAGTAAAATAAAAAAGCGACTGTTTTTAAGGCAGTCGCTTTTTTTATGCAATCAATTTTTTAGGATTTATAAAGCAACGATGCCAATCTATCGTCTCTTTTATAAACGTCTTCATAGAAACTTACGTTCCCGTTTTCATCGGCTCCAGCAGTGAAATATGCGATATAAACCGGAATCTTTTTCTTTAAAGAGTAACTTTTTTCAGTTCCAGCGCTCATCGCTTCATCAATTTTTTTGGAATTCCAATTTTTGTCATCTTCTAAAATCGCGTTGGCCAATTCTCTCGCTTTTTCCACACGAACGCATCCGTGGCTGAACGCGCGACTTTCTTTATTGTAAAGTCCTTTTGCTGGCGAATCGTGAAGGTAAATATTGTTCGAATTTGGAAACATGAATTTTACCAAACCAAGAGAATTCGTCGGGCCCGGTTTTTGACGAACTGAGTTTCCGTTCCATTCCATATTGTGTTGCGCTAAATAATTTGAGTTTTTTGCGATTCCGGGCTTGATTTCTTTTTCCAAAATACTTTTTGGCACATTCCAATACGGACTAAAAACCAAGTAGCTCATCTGTCCGCTGAAAACAACCGTTTTATGCATTTCTTTTCCAACTACTACATTTGACTCTAATTTCAGCTTTCCGTCTTTAATGTAACGCACTTTATACGAAGGAATATTTACAGCAATATAATTTCCTCCTTTAATAAATTTTGGAGAAATCCATCTACAACGCTCCATATTTACTACGATTGTTTTGATTCTATCTTGAACAGAAATATTCAAATCTTTGATCAAATTTGGACCGATCAATTTATCCGGAACTTGGTTGTTTTTTATTTCGTATGCCGTAATTGCTTTCACCAATTCTTCGTCATAAACATTTGAACCAGAATCTTTGCTCAAATCACCCGAAGCCACAAGACGTTTTCTGACTTGCAAAATCGTACTTGAACTGTCGCCTGGCTTCAAAGACTTTACGCCTTCTTCCAAAGTAATCTTTTGCCAACCTCCTTTTTTCTCGATCTCCCGATATTTCTGAAGTCCTTTTTTCAAGTTATAATACTGCGGAATCATCTCAGAAACGTCTTTTTTCAAGAGCGTTGGGTCTTTCATCAACGTGTCTAAATAAGCCACGAAAGACATTTTTTCTCGAGGCAAATACCAGCCAGTTTGCTTACTTTTATCAGTATCTAAACCTTGATACACATTTTTCGCGTAAAAAAAGTACATTCCTGAAACCAGAAGCTCTGAATTTACATCGGGATCTTTATTTTGATTTTCGTTAAATAAATTATCAATCTGCTCTTTATAGGGCAATTTTGCTGGAACGCCTTCATCGTCAATTTGATTGACTTGATTATAAACCGCTTCGGCAAATTCGATTACGCCTCCTTTGTCAAACCACAAATAATGATAATCATGTTTTTTGTAAAGCTGTTTCATTTCTGATTCAAATTCTTTATACTTGGGGTATTTAGTAAAAAAACCAGCAATTTTTGTACTATCGAATTGAATCGTTCTATCATCGGGATTTACCTCGATATCAGACAAATCTTTATCTTTCTTCTTACACGAAACAACGGCGCTCAAGCAGAAAACGGCAAATAATAGGTTTAAAAATAATCTTTTCATAGGATTGAGTTTGTTTTAAATAAATGTAGCCAAAAATTGTGCCGTTAAAAAATTTGTTAGTTTGAATTTAACATAAATTGCTACTTGGATTTCCATTGCAGATTCACAGATTAAATCGATAAGCTAATAAATTTGAAGAGAAAAATCTGTGATTCTGCGATCAAATTTCACTACTAATTCTGATGAAAATTCCTCTTTCAACTTACCAACTAAAAAACTATATTTGCCGATTAAATCCTTACCTTTAAAGGAGATAAAGAGGAAAGCGGAGAATTTCAAATTTTTTCTTCGTGAACGCGTAAAAAATAGATACAAAACGAAGATGAAACATATTAGGAATTTTTGCATTATTGCACATATTGACCACGGAAAAAGTACGTTGGCTGACCGTTTACTTGGCGCTACTCAAACAGTGACGGCTCGTGAAGAAAAAGCACAACTACTTGACAATATGGATCTTGAGAGAGAGCGTGGAATCACAATCAAGAGTCACGCTATCCAAATGGAATACAAATATAAAGGTGAAGATTACATCTTAAATTTGATTGACACTCCGGGACACGTGGATTTTTCTTATGAAGTTTCGCGTTCGATTGCGGCTTGTGAAGGCGCACTTTTGATCGTTGACGCGGCACAAAGCATTCAGGCACAAACAATTTCTAACTTGTATTTGGCTTTAGAAAACGACTTGGAAATTATTCCGGTTTTGAATAAAGTAGATTTACCAAGTGCTAATCCTGAAGAAGTTAGCGACGATATTATTGATTTATTAGGTTGCAAATTAGAAGATATTATTCACGCTTCGGGTAAAACTGGTTTTGGTGTTGAAAATATTTTGGCGGCCGTAATTGAAAAAATTCCACCACCAAAAGGAGATCCGAATGAACCGCTTCAAGCGTTGATTTTTGACTCGGTTTACAATCCTTTCAGAGGAATCGAAGTAATTTTTAGAGTAATAAACGGACAAATCAAAAAAGGCCAAAAAATCAAATTTATGGCTACCGGAAATGAATATTTCGCGGATGAAATTGGTACGTTAAAATTAAACCAAGTTCCAAAACAGATGATTTCTGCTGGTGATGTTGGTTATTTAATTTCTGGAATTAAGGAAGCTAAAGAAGTAAAAGTTGGTGATACTTTGACCGATGCAAAAGTACCAACAACCAATATGATTACAGGTTTTGAGGATGTAAAACCAATGGTTTTTGCCGGAATTTATCCTGTAGATACTGAAGATTATGAAGACTTGAGAGCTTCGATGGAAAAATTGCAGTTGAACGATGCTTCGCTTGTATTTACTCCAGAAAGTTCAGCGGCTTTGGGATTCGGTTTCCGTTGTGGCTTCTTGGGAATGTTGCACATGGAAATTATCCAAGAAAGATTAGAAAGAGAGTTCGATATGACTGTAATTACTACGGTTCCCAACGTTTCTTATTTGGCTTACACTAAAAAAGATCCTGAAACAGCTTTCATCGTAAACAATCCATCTGACTTGCCAGAACCTTCAAAATTGGATCGTGTTGAAGAACCATTTATCAAAGCTACAATCATTACAAAATCTGACTTTGTTGGAAACGTAATGTCGCTTTGTATTGAAAAACGTGGCGTGATCACGAACCAAACTTACTTGACGACAGACAGAGTTGAATTGACTTTTGACATGCCTTTGGCGGAAATTGTATTCGATTTTTATGATAGATTAAAAACGGTTTCAAAAGGTTATGCGTCATTCGATTATTCTCCAATCGGGATGCGAACTTCAAAATTGGTGAAACTAGATATTCTTTTAAATGCGCAAGGAGTTGATGCGCTTTCTGCATTGATTCACGAAGACAACGCATATAATATCGGAAAGAAAATGACCGAAAAATTGCGTGAATTGATTCCGAGACAGCAATTTGATATTCCGATTCAAGCGGCGATTGGAGCAAAAATTATTGCTCGTGAAACGATTAAAGCGTTGAGAAAAGACGTTACTGCAAAATGTTATGGTGGAGATATTTCTCGTAAACGTAAGCTTTTAGAGAAACAGAAAAAAGGTAAAAAACGTATGAGACAAGTGGGAAATGTTGAAATTCCACAGGAAGCTTTTATGGCTGTACTTAAATTGAATGATTAATCAAGAATTAAGAAAATAGTATCGAATTGAGATAAACCCGATGGCGAAAGTTGTCGGGTTTTTTGATTTTGTATATTTGATAAAACATTTTCAAAATGGACGAAACTCCAAAACGGTTTGACAGAATTGTCGCAATTTTAATTCAATTACAATCCAAAAAAATTGTAAAAGCACACGAATTGGCTGAACGATTCGAGGTAAGTTTACGCACGATTTACCGCGATATCAGAACTTTGGAAGCTTCTGGAGTTCCGATTTATAGTGAAGCTGGAATTGGTTATTCTTTGATGGAGGGCTATCGTTTGCCTCCCGTAATGTTCACGCGCGAGGAAGCCAGCAGTTTTATTGCATCGGAAAAACTGATGCAGAAATTTACGGATAAGGAATTGGGAAGCCATTACGCTTCAGCGGCATTTAAACTGAAAGCGGTTTTGCAGAGTTCAGACAAAGATTGGGTTTCAAACATTGAATCTAACATTTTAATGCAACCGACAGGAAATTTGTTCAATGATAATTCTCCGAATACTTTGGCTTGTCTTTTTAAAAGTATTGCCGAAAAAACCCAAATTATCTTATTTTATCAAACCGCAGAAGCGGAAGAAGCCACAGAAAGAACTATTGAACCTGTTGGGATTTTTCACGATAATGACAATTGGTACACGTTGGGATATTGCCATTTGCGTAAAGATTACAGACAATTTAGAACCGATAGAATTCACGATATCAAAGTTACAGAAAAAGAATTTTCATTGGAACACGAACCTTTGGAAACTTATTTAGAAAAAGACAAGAATAAATATCCTACGACAAAAGTCAGAATTTTAATTGACAAAAAAGTCGCGAAACATCTGGATTATGAGAAGAAACATCATGGCTTTGTTTCTCAAAAATCTTTTGGTGATGATATCGAAATGACTTTCATGAGTCCAAATGTGGAAGAATATTTCCCAAGATGGTTTATGATGTTTGGGGATTACGGAACAATTTTAGAACCAGAAAGTTTGAAAGAAAGAGTTTTAGAATTAGTTGAAAAATCTTTGGTTCGATTAAAAAAGTAACCGCAGATTCACAGATTAAAATCTAAGCATAGCCTAAATTATTTAAAAAAATCTGCGAATCTGCGGTAAATATTATCTCTCCCAAAAAAATGGAGGCTGGATTCCCAAAGCTCTCAAATACACATAAACTTGACCGCGATGATGTATTTCATTGTCAATAAAATATAGAATATTCTGAATTACCGGAAATTCATATTGCCCGAAAAGATTAAAAGTATCGCTGAAATCTTCCATACTCAATTGTTCCCAAAGGTCATTGATTTCTTCAGTTGATTCGTCCCATTTTTTAAGAAATTGGGCTTTTGTCGTGAACTTTTCAGCTTCTTCGTGGAAAGGTTCTACTTGGCGATTTACGATTCCTTTTAAGCCTGGCGCTCCGATGGCCAATAATTCTGAAGTTAATTGCGCAAAGGTTCTCATTCCTGCAATTGAAAACTCAAAAAAGTCTTTTTCAGGAAATAATTCGATTACTCTTCGAGTCAAATTTCTGTGACCTTGCCAGTGTTTTAATAAATCTTCTTGACTGATAACTTGGGCTGTTGCGAACATAATTTTATCTTTTAATTGTTTATAGTACAAATTTAAAGACAGCTTGTGACAACAGTTTGTCAGTAGGTTTTGAAAATTTAAAAATAAAGAAAGACGTACTTTTCAGCACGTCTTTTTTTTTAAAATTGTCAGAAGATTACTCTTTCCTTCTATTATCTTCAGAATTGGTATCGATCAATTTATTATAAGGATCGATTCCCACTTCGGTTGGTTTTTCATCTACGATAATGACAAATTTATTATTGATTTTCGTGATTTTATGCTTCTTCAAATACAATTGTTTTTCTTTGGTTTTGTCTTTGACTTTCTCTTCGCCAAAAATTCCAACTTCCACATAATCGTTTAACGGATAAGAATCTACAGCATATTTCTCGCCTTTTGCTTTAAAAGTTAGCGTTTTTCCATAAGCATCTTTGAAAGATCTTTTTCCTTTTGCGTCTGAGCGATATTTGCTGACTTGCGCGTTGATCGTCACTTCATATTTTCCGTTTGGCAATTTCTTCGTAGAAAAATCCTTCACGCGATTGTCATATAAAGTGATTGTTCTGAACATATCATCAATCATGTATTTCAATGAATCAGGCGTCGCTTCGTTCAAATAAGACACAAATTCGATGGAATTCGTGTAAGGCGCTTCTTGATAAGCTACTTTTTCAATGTACTTTTTCAAAGCATTGTTCATGTTTTTTTCTCCGATATAATCGCTCAAAGTGTATAAAACCAGCGAACCTTTATTATAATGTATGTACTGCTGATTTTCGTTAAACATCAGCGGTTGCTCGCTTTTGCTTTCCATTGTTCTTCCCTGAAGATAACTATCTAACGCATCTTTCAAGAATTTGCGCATCTGAGATTTGCCATATTCTTTTTCCAAAACTTTCAAAGAACTATATTCAGATAAACTTTCTGACATTAAAGTTGCACCTTGAACATTTGCGCCAATCACTTGATGCGCCCACCATTGATGCGCCATTTCGTGCGAAGTTACCGAAAACGGATAATCAACAGCATCTTCGTTTTCATCGTCCACATCGGCAATAAATCCAATCGCTTCAGAAAACGGAATCGTATTGGCAAAAGATTGCGCAAAACCGCCACCAGTTCTTGGAAACTCAATGATTCTCGCTTGTTTGTGCTGATATGGACTAAAATTTTCAGTATAATAATCCAGCGATTTTTTAACCGCTTTAATCATTCGGTCGATGTTATATTCGTGCCCTTTTTGATAGTACACTTCGATAGCAACATCTTTCCATTTATCTTTTCTGATTTCGTAACGCGCGGACTGGTACGCGTAGAAATTCAGCATCGGACGGTCCATTTTGTAATGGAAATAATTTCTTCCGTTTTCGGTCCATTTTTTCTCCAAATAACCCGGAGCAATCGCTGTTTGGTCGTCTGAAGTACTGACAGTCGTTTCAAAATTAATCCAGTCGGCATCACTTGAAATATAGGTATTTTTTCTGGCAATCGTATCCGTTGCTTTTGCCATTCTATCCTTTGGCTTTAAGCCGTATTTTTTACGAGTGTCATCATCAGAAAGTTCGCCATCTTCAGAATAACCAATCGACGGAAACATACTATTATTGATGAAAGTTCCGTTTTCTAAAACAGGCGAATGGCTTGAAATCAGAGTATTTGGTTTGTTCTTGATTTCAAAATCAAATTTGATAGAATCCCCTGGATTTAAAGGCGTTTTCAGTCGGTAAATGTTGAAATTATAAAGCGTATCTTTTGAAACTAAAGTTACTTCTTGGCTAAATTTGAACGAATTTTCAAAATCGGTATAATTGATAAAAATTGTATCTATTGCCTTTTTCGATTTGTTTTTCAGAAAGTAATATCCTTTTACTTCTAAATCTCTTGTCTTTGGGAAAATCGCCACGTTCACGTTCACATCCGTGATTCTTGGCTGTGCATAATGCTGGAATTTTTTATATTTTTTCTCCCAATCAACCATCTGCTGTTCTTGCTCTTTTTGAGAATAGCGCGGATTTTCGATATTATCTTCGTAATAAATTGTTGCGCCAATTGCCAAAAACCCTAAAAATGCGACAGTCAACGGAATCGCTAATTTTGGCGCAAGGCGTTGTCTGGCATTCGCAAATTTCTCTTTTGCAGACATCGGAATTCCTCTTGTCCAAAATAATAATGCCAGACAGAAGAACACTACGCCAAGCAAAAGCCAATAAAATTTATACAAATAATAAAGTTCAAGTCCGTGGCCGTAACCGTTCATATCAGAATATTGGTAACCCGGATCAGAATTGTAGCTAAAAATATCTTGTTCCACGCCAAGCTGAGGCAAAAATGCCAAGCCAATCATCATGATAATCAACACGAAAAATCCTAAAAGATAATTCTTGAAAAGCGTTTGGATTAAAACAGCCAAAAATGCCCAAATTATTAAATTCCAAAGTTTTATTACGTATAATTCAATCAAATAATGTCCAATTTCAAAGTCATAAAACCCATTAAATGCTTGAATTGAAACGCCAGCAATTAAAATCAAAACAAGTAATAAGATTTGCATTTTTACAATTGCAATGAATTTTGAAGACAGTAAAACCCAATTTGGAATCGGTGTGACGTCAATCAAATGGTTCATTCTGGACGTTTCGCCACGGTGAATTAAAATTCCGGCGAACAAAAAAGTCAGCACATTTATGAAAAAATTAAAAGTGCTTCCGGGCAAAAAAAGCATCTGCCACGTGACCGGATATGTTTTGGTTCCAAAAATTTGGCCCGCCGTTACTGACATTAAAATAATGAACAATAATCCAACGAAAGCAATCACGATGAATGCCCAATTTTTTACGATAAATCTAAAATCAAATCTGGAAAGGCTCCATGCTGTTTTGAAATTTTGCCATCCAGAGTAATCATATTTCACAACTGGAAGTTCGATTCTTGTGATTCCACCAAAGTTATTTTTAATGGCACGATCTCCTTTTTTCCCTTTTCCAAAAGTAATTACCGTTTGGCTAAAAGTGAAAAATTTATATAAAAATCCGAGAATTACTAACGAAACAGAAATCCAAATCAATCGGTTGTAAATCACAACTTCTTTCAATGGAAGCAGGTTTTCATTCTGTTCAGAAATCGTCCAATACTTTGTATAATAATCTAAAGCTTCTGACCCAAAAGGCTCAAACAAAGCCACGACATAACGATTTTCTGAATCTTGAGTGAGGCTCGAAAGCATAATTTGAAGCAAGAAAATTACGATTACGCCAATAAATCCTACGAAGATATTTCTGGAAATTGTCACCAAAGCAAAGATGATAACTCCGATGAAAAATAAATTTGGAATCACGAAAACAAGATACGTTTCCGCGAAAGCGAGCACGTTAAAATCGGTTAGTAAATTTGGATTTACGCCAGGCAAAACCGATGCGGTCAAAACTCCTAAAATTAATGTCAGCGTAATTAAAATGACCACAAACAGCGAACTCAAGAATTTTCCGCCGATATAATCCCATTTGGTAAACGGATACGAAAATAAAATCGTGTGCATATTGTATCTAAAGTCGCGATATACAGAAGTTCCCACGATTATCGGAAGCAGAAAATAAATAAAAGTATTCAGCCCGTTTATGAGATTGTTGATTGCAATTGGTGAATTTGCATAGGCGTTTGAGTTTCTGACGGCGCTTACGTTTTCAAAAAAACCAAAGTTTATCGCTGCAAAAAGCAACGAAAGAAAAAAGAACAGCGACAGAAATATATAAAACGACGAGGTTTTCAGCCATCGTTTTAATTCGAAATTAAAGATAGTTGAAAACATATTATTGGTCAGATTTTAGTGCAACAAAGTAAACATCTTCAAGCTGTGGATCAGCGTTGATAAAGGTTTCGTCAGGTTTTTCTGTGCTGTAAACTTTAATATTTAAAGTATTGTCTTGGTTGTATTTTGATGAAATTACGTTGAAGTCTTTTTCATACGTTTCCAATTCGTCTCTGACAATAATTTTGGTCCAGATAAAACCTTTTAATTTTGCTTCAGCTTCTGCCGGAGTTCCTTGTGCCAAAATTTTTCCGCCGTTTAAAATCGCCATTTCGTTGCACAATTCTTTTACGTCATCCACGATGTGCGTGGAGAAAATTACAACGTGATTCGTCCCAATTTCTCTTAAAACATTCAAGAAACGGTGGCGTTCTGCAGGATCTAAACCGGCAGTTGGTTCGTCAACGATAATTAATTTTGGGTTGTTTAAAAGCAACTGCGCGATTCCGAAACGTTGTTTCATTCCGCCAGAATAACCGCTTACTGATTTTCCTCTTTGCTCATATAAATTAGTAACTTCCAAGACTTTTTTAACTAATATTTTTCTTTCCGAACTCGAAGAAATTCCTTTTAATCTTGCAAAATAATCCAACAAAGTTTCGGCGGACATATTTGGATAAACTCCAAATTCTTGTGGCAAATAACCCAAAACTTTTCGAAGCGAAATATTATCTTCAAGTACATTAATTCCTTCAAATTCGATGCTTCCCGAATCTGGTTTTTGAAGTGTGGCAATGGTTCTCATCAAAGATGATTTTCCGGCACCATTCGGACCAAGAAGTCCAAACATTCCCGAATTTATTTCGAGATTCAAATTATCCAGCGCTTTCACTCCGTTTTTATAGGTCTTACTTAAGTTATTTATTTTAAGCTTCATAATTGTGGTTATAAATGGTTGATTATTCTAATTAGTGGAAAGATAGCGAATTTTGTTACAATTTTTTTAACATATTTTAGAAATACTAATCGCAGAAGAAGATTTCAAATTGAATAGACTTTTAAACTTTGTACCTTTGCAACTTAAGAAAAATAAAAAATGATAGAAGATAAAACGCCTCAACGCACAAGCCTTTCTGATTTAGGCGAATTTGGACTGATCAAACATTTGACAGCCAATTTTGAAATCAACCAGCCATCGACTTTAAAAGGAATTGGTGATGACGCCGCGGTTCTTGATTTTAAAGATAAAAAAGCGGTGATTTCCACAGATTTATTGATTGAAGGAGTTCATTTTGACTTGGCGTACATGCCCTTGAGACATCTTGGTTACAAATCTGTTGTTGTTAATTTGTCAGATATTTATGCGATGAATGCAAAACCAACGCAGATTACGGTTTCTGTGGCGGTTTCAAATCGTTTTCCGTTGGAAGCTTTGGAAGAACTTTTTGACGGAATTGCTTTAGCAGCAAAAGAATATAATGTTGACGTAATTGGTGGCGACACAACTTCTTCACAAAAAGGTTTGATCATCAGCATCACAGCCATTGGCGAAGCTGACGAAGAAGAATTGGTTTATAGAAACGGAGCAAAAACTACTGATTTGCTAGTGGTTTCTGGAGATATTGGCGCGGCTTACATGGGATTGCAAGTTTTGGAAAGAGAGAAACAAGTTTTTCAGGTAAACCCAAATAATCAGCCTGATTTAGACGCTTACACTTATATAATTGAACGACAGTTGAGACCGGAAGCCAGAAAAGACATCAGAACTTTGCTTCACGCTTTAGAAATTAAACCAACTTCGATGATCGATATTTCTGACGGGCTTTCTTCAGAAATTATGCATTTATGCAAGCAATCTGGCGTGGGTTGTAATCTATATGAAGACAAGTTGCCGCTTGATCCGCAGTTAATTTCGGTTTGTGAAGAGTTTAATATTGACAGCACGACTGTGGCGATAAATGGTGGCGAAGATTATGAATTGCTTTTCACGATTTCTATGAATGATTTTGATAAAATTAAGGGAAATCCAAATTTTTCAATCATCGGACACATGGTTCAGGAAAGCGAAGGAATTCATCTGATTACAAGAGCTGACACGAAAATTCCGTTGAAAGCAAGAGGCTGGAATGCTTTGGAACAATAATTTTATAGAAAATTTTAAGCAATAAAAAAAGCGATGGTTTGGGGATCATCGCTTTTTTATTTTCCAATTCTTCAAAACAGTAAATTTAGGTTAAGTCCAGTTTTTGGGGCGAAAAAGGTGGCATTATAAATTGTTCTACTGTTTATCGGTTTCGGTTTTTTGAATTTTTAATATAAAATACTTTTAACTTTATTACGGTGTAAATATAATGTAATACTTAAGAAACTTGGTTACGGTTTTCCCGCATATTTTCGTTAAATACTGTTTTTAATTTATTAATTTATCTTAAAAGAATAAATATTAATCTATTTTTTTAGACTTAAAGCCTAAATAATTCTCGTTATGAAACGCATTTTCGTCAAAAATTTTCAATGAATTATTTTTTAAAATTCTTTCTTCCTTGGCTTCTGAATTTTCCGTTTTGCATAAAATCAAAATAGAAAAAATGGAACTGGCGATAATCAACTTACTTTTCATGGAGGTTTATTTTTCGCTAATTTACGATTGAAACGATATTAGGTGATTACGGTTTTACCGCAAAATTTTTACTGTTTAACCGCATTTGTGAAAATAAAAAAAAGCGATGCCTTTGGGAAGCATCGCCTTTTTATCTTGGGTCATTTTAGCAGTCTTTCATTAAGTTTGTAGGTTTGTCAAATTTGGGGGCTGACAAAAGGGTGGTATTATTTTTTCGACGACTGCTTAATTTGGTTTTTGGTTTTTATAAAAGGTTTCGGTTTTGATTACTTTGTAAAATTATTATATACGAAGTAAAGTTGGTTACGGTTTTACCGCATATTTTTTTTTCTAAAATTTTTCAGGAATCTGTGAACCAACGCCTTAAAACAAAAAAACCGTCCTTTATTAAAAAGACGGTTCATTTTTTCTGAAGAAATTAAGGCAAAATTTGGCTAGTTCAGTCAAACGGCATCGATTTAAAAAGGTTGAAAATTTTTAAAACACTTAATTTCAAATATCTAACTCAAAATTCTTGGGCCAAGATACCGTTTAAAATAAGAACATCTATACGGTTTTACCGCATTTGTTTTACGGTTTTACCGCATATTTTAGATGTAGCCACGCTCGCGACCTTCTGAAATCAAAGCTTCGTCATCGCCTCCTTTTATATTGAATAAATCTTTTAAATTTAATTTTCGCTTTTCAACCGCGCTCAGAGAAAGAGAAGTATGAAGCGGAATATTTTTGGTTTTCACGCCTCTTGACAAATGGTATAAAATCTGTCTGTCAAATTCGTCGATACGGCTGTTGTCGCCCGTTTGCTGACTTACAAATTTGATAACAGTTTGGCTATAATAATTTTCGCCTTTGAGAATTTTATCAAAAGCCACCAAAAGTTCGTCAAACGTAAGGTCATTTTTAATAATCAAACCATTTGGATTTATTGATTTGATGATATTGTTTATTTTCAACGATTCTGTGTGCATCGTCAGCAGAATTACTTTACAAGAAGGCAAAACCTTTTTCATTAAACGAGCCAAATCTTCGCCTGAAAGTATGTTTTTTTCTGTGTATGGAGGCATGCTAATGTCAAAAAATGCTACATCATAAGCAATCATATTTGGGTTTGACAAAATCTCATAAGCTGATTTACAATCATTTGCTTGTGTAATTTCGAATTCAAATTCAGTAGGTTGATAACCGGCAATCGTATTTTTATAAGCTTCAATTATAAAAGGATGGTCATCGACAATTAAAATATTTAATTTTTTTGCCATTTGTTATTCGGTTTTTATATTGGTTTCAATTGGGACTGTGATTGTGATTGTTGTGCCTTTTCCTGGTTTTGATTTGATATCAAAATTTCCGTTGCAGGCTTCAGCTCTGGAAAGCATATTTTGCAATCCGATTCCTTTATTTTTCTTGCTGACAGAAAATCCATTTCCGTCATCTTTTACAACAAGTTTGAGCTTATTTCCAGAAATTTTTATTTCAATTTTTATGTTTTCGGCTTGAGCATATTTGTTGATATTCTGGAGGCTTTCCTGTAAAATTCTGTATAAATTGATTTTTACAGTATTTTCAAGCTTTTCCCATTCAATCGTTGGGTCAATTAAAAACGAAACATTGGCGTCAGAAAGATTTTCCTGCTGGTCAATTAAATTATTTACAATGCTTACAAAGTTATTATTTAATGCCGACTTTTCTCTATTCAAATCATGAGAAATTTCGCGAATGTCTTGTTCAATGCTTTTAAGTTCAACAAGATACGTATTTCTCACGTCAATTGCTGCTTCATCTTGTCGCTTATTTAAACTGTCTAAATTTAATCGCGCGCCAAATAATCTTCCCAAAATTCCATCGTGAAGCTCTTGTGCAATCCTGATTTTTTCGTTCGCTCTTCCTTCTTCGATTTTGGCTTGCTGAAAAAGCATCAAATTATAAATATCTTCGTTTGCTTTTTGTTGGGCTTGTTTTAAAAGCAATTCTTTTGTTCTTGCACGTTGACTTCTGATTACAAAAAGCAAAATTCCGATCATAATTGCCAATCCAAAAAAGAAAATCATGTTTCTATTTTGCTCGGCTAATTTGTCTTTTTCTTGAATAATCTCGTTTGTCTCAAATTCTATTCTGGCAAACTTATCTTTTATTTTTCGCTCTGCGTTTTGAAGGCTGTCGTTTATCTTGATGTATTCTCTGGAATAAACACTCGCATTTTCTGGCTCCACAGTTCCTGCCTGCTTCAGCGCCATCAAAACATCGGCGTCTCTTTTTGTTTCTTTGGCCAATCGCAATGCTTCCTGCGCATATTTTTTTGCCCTAGAAGTATCTTTGTTTGCAGCGTAATATTCAGAGAGATGGATGTTTGAATAGATTTCTCCAAAGGTGAGATTTAAACTGTCCCTTATTTTCAAGGACTTATTAAATAATTCAGGTGGCAACTCAGAATTCTCACTGAGTTTAAATGTGGAATAACCCAAATTATCTAATAAAATAGCATACAAATTAGGTTTCTCAGAGAATAAATTTTTTGCCCGCAACGCTTCATTAAAATTTGAAATCGCGCTTTCATAATCGCCCTGATTTTGGTAAACATTACCAATATTGTTTAAGGAAGTCGCAACTTGAAAAAATTCATTTAAGTTATTTTCTTTGGCCAAATTTAGTGCCTTTGTATGATATTCTAAAGACTTTTCATAGTCTTGAAGCTCATTTGAAATGTATCCTAAAATATTATAAGCTTCATAAATTTTAGGCTTTTCCTGTGATTCCCGAAGTACATTTAACGCTTTTATAGCCGAAAGTTCTCCGCCCAAATAATCTTTTTGGTCTGCCTGAACCAAAGCCATACTAATGTAAACGCCCCCTAAATTTTTAACGTCATTGAGCTTTTGGTAAATTTTCTGGGCTTTTGTATAATATGAGAAAGCGCTGTCTTTTTTTGAAGTATTGGCATAAAAATCACCTAAATAAACATATGCTTTTCCAACGCTGGCTGTGTCTCGCTTTGCTTTTGCTTTTTCAATAATAAGCTTTGAAGTCTTTTCATATTTTTCCAACTTATTCATGTTGAAATATCGGTTGGCGACCTTAAAAAGATTTGCCCTGCTCAATGAATCGTTGTCATTGTCAAGTATAATTGACAACGCTTTGTCATTATAATTCAGTCGTTTTTCAAAAGGAACCGAATCTTCATTAGCATACGACAAAAAAATCGCCAGACTATCTGAATTATCTGAGTCAGAAAAATCTTTTCTATTCTTTGCGCATCCGAAAAGCAAGAGACCGAGGATGAAAAATATGGGGTAATTTTTTTTCAAAAGTCTTAGAGTTGGTTTCCAAAAGTAGTAAAACTATTGACAAAAAAAAAGGCCGGCAAAATTAATTGCCAGCCTTGTTATATAATGTACGAAAAACTATTCGTCATGTTTTTTGTTTCCTCCAATGCTTTGTCCGTTTCCTGTACCTCCGATTGCCAACTCATCGTGTTTCTTGTTTCCACCGATGCTTTGTCCGTTTCCTGTACCACCAATTGCCAATTCATCATGTTTTTTGTTTCCTCCGATGCTTTGTCCGTTTCCTGTACCTCCGATTTCAGAAAATACAACATCTGTACTGTTATTTTGAACTGAAGTTTCTGAAGTTGTAAAAGATGTTAAAACAACTAAAGAGAATAAACCTGCTGTTAAGATAGCTTTTTTCATAATAAATATCATTTTGTGGTTAATGAAGTCAAGTAAATTTGTTTGTTGTGATGTTTTATTTTCACACCGTAAAATTACCAAGTCTTTGTATTTCAACAACATATAAAACAGCATACATTGTAGATTGACCACATCTGTGAGTGATTGATATTCGTTTGCGAGTGAACGCACATTTTAGCGTCCTTTATATTTCTAGATAACCAGAATTTGAAATGTCGAGTAAAATTCGATCGATATTAGGTTTGTATGATTTTGAAAATGGAAGCTTTATCGTGCTATCTTTGACATAACAAATTGCATTACCGGTATGAATTCTGGAGATAAATGCCTTGTTTATAATGTAACTGTTGTGGATTCTATAAAAATTTGGTGGCAGGACTTTTTCGAAGTGTTTCAATGTTTTAAACGCCGTAATCATCTCGCCGTTAACCAGATGAATATCCGTTGAATTATTATCTGCTTGAAAATAGATAATGTCGCTGGCATTTATAAAACGATAATCGCCATAAGATTTAATGCAGATCGTCAGTTCGTTCGCTGAATTTTCGGAAGCATCGTTATCAATAAAAACTGGTGGGTTCGCCGCTGAATTCTTTATTTCCTCAACAAAATCAATTGCCTTTTCAAACTTAAAGATCGTCTTTCGCAATTCAGAAGTAGGAAACGGAAAAACCAAGTAATCAAAAACTCCAAATTTTAATGCTTCATAAGCAAGGTTTCCGTTTTTTGCCGTGACCACAATTTTTGGAACCACTTTCAGATATCGGTACAATTCATTAATTAAAGTCAATGAAAGGTTGCTTTTTTTATCTTTTGGATCAATTTCAAGGAAAACCAACTTTGGCTGAAATTCTAAAATTGCGTTTAATCCATCGGCATAATTATTTGCAGAAGCCACAAAATGAAGGCTTTGAAACTCATCACACAAGGTCTGAATTTTCAAAACATTCTCTTGATTATCGTTAATGATAATGTAGGAATTACTCATCAATTGCTTTTACAAATTTGTTTTTGGAGTTCCAATCAGGGATGTAAAAGCCTGACCGACATTTTATCGGAGCATTTTTTGACTAAGTTTTCAATGTGGCAAGGTAGTTTTGGGGAACTCTGCTAACCTAAAATGATTTCTTTTCTCCTATAATTGTTTTGTTTTTTTAGTTGAAGGCTGTGGTACACTATCAGACTAATTTAGTTTATATTCTACAAAAATAGAATTGTTGTTAATACATTCTAAATTATTGTTAATTAAATAATTTAACGGAGGCAAAAACCCGATGAACTACTCAAGTTTTCAATCAGGCATTTATCTTTTTCGATATTATGTAAAATACTTTTGTTTTGATTATTCAATAATAGCAAAGTAAAAGTCAAGTATTTATAAGTTTTTACATATAAAAATATCAGTTTAAAGCAAAAAAAAGCCAACCGAATGGCTGGCTTTTCTGATATCAAATTATTTAGTTACATTTTCATCAACCAATGTTTCATCGAAACTTCTCTATTGATTATATCTCGCAATTCAGAGATAGCAACACGATCTTGTTTCATCGAATCTCTGTGGCGAATGGTGACCGTTTTATCTTCTAAAGTTTGGTGATCAACAGTAATACAAAATGGCGTTCCAAGTGCGTCTTGTCTTCTATAACGTCTTCCGACAGCGTCTTTTTCATCATAAGCCACATTGAAATCCCATTTCAAATCTTCAATAATTTCTCTTGCAACATCAGGAAGTCCGTCTTTTTTAACTAAAGGTAAAACTGCCGCTTTTGTTGGCGCCAAAACACTTGGCAATTGTAAAACTGTTCTTGTTGAACCGTCTTCCAACGTTTCTTCTTTCAATGAATTTGAAAAAACTGCCAAAAACATTCTATCTAAACCAACAGAAGTTTCAACAACATAAGGCGTGTAATTTTTGTTTTCTTCGGTATCAAAATACTGCATCTTTTTGTTCGAAAATTGCTCGTGCGCTTTCAAGTCAAAGTCAGTTCTTGAGTGAATTCCTTCCAATTCTTTAAACCCGAATGGGAAATTAAATTCAATATCTGCCGCAGCATTTGCATAGTGCGCCAATTTTTCATGATCGTGAAAACGGTAATTTTCTTGACCTAAACCAAGAGACAAATGCCAGTTTAAACGCGTCGTTTTCCAGTATTCATACCATTTCATTTCTTCGCCTGGCTTCACAAAAAACTGCATTTCCATTTGTTCAAATTCACGCATTCTGAAAATAAATTGTCTTGCAACAATCTCATTTCTAAACGCTTTACCAGTTTGAGCAATTCCAAAAGGAATTTTCATTCTTCCTGATTTTTGAACATTTAAGAAGTTTACAAAAATACCTTGAGCCGTTTCTGGACGAAGGTATAAATCCATTGCGCTTTCTGCAGAAGCTCCTAATTTTGTCCCAAACATCAAGTTGAATTGCTTCACTTCTGTCCAATTTCTTGAACCTGTTTCTGGATCAGCAATTTCCAATTCTTCGATCAAAGCTTTTACGTCAGCAAGATTTTCATCTCCCAACGATTTTGCCATTCTTTCCAGAATTTCTCGTTGCTTCGCTTTATATTCAACAACTCTTGCGTTTGTTCTGATAAATTCTTGCTCGTCAAAAGCTTCGCCAAAACGAACCTTTGCTTTTTCAATTTCCTTCTGCGCTTTTTGGTTTAATTTTTCGGCATAATCCTCAATTAAAACGTCAGCACGGTATCTTTTCTTTGAATCTTTGTTGTCAATTAATGGGTCGTTAAAAGCATCGACGTGGCCAGAAGCCTTCCAAGTAGTTGGGTGCATCAAGATTGAGGCATCAAGGCCCACAATATTTTCGTGCATCTGAACCATTGATTTCCACCAATATTCACGGATGTTTTTCTTTAACTCCACTCCGTTTTGAGCATAGTCATAAACTGCGCTTAAACCATCATAAATTTCGCTTGACGGAAAAATAAATCCGTATTCTTTTGCGTGCGAAACTACATTTTTAAATAAATCTTCTTGTTTTGCCATAGTGCAAAAATATAAAAAGCGATTGAAAATTGTTTAAATTGTAAATCTTTATAACAAGAAAATTTTTGTTTATAAGTGAAAACAATTTTTTTGGAACAAAATATTTTTCAAAATAAGACTTACTTCATTTTAAAACATCTAAATTTAGTAGCAAATACTTTTACAAACTTCTTTAAATGAGCATACTGAAATTCAAAATATCTGTTGGTAAAATGATTGTGTTTTCAGCAATCATGATTTCGTGTCAAGATAATAAGATAGATGAGAAGACAGGTTTAGACGTAAAATCCGAAAAAAATGCAATATCTGAAGTTCCGGTAAACAACGAGTTTACATTTCTTGAAACTACGCCAGAACGCAAATTTCCTTTGACAGATTCGACTAATTTTGACAACTTTTTTTCGGATAAATTTTTAAACCAGCGCCAATTGGATTTAATCCAAAGCAAAAAAATCACTGACGAATCAGAAAATTTAGTGGTGAATTATCGACTCAATCTTTCTAAAAATTTCAAGACTTTTGTTTTTACCTATAATAAAGGAGAAATGGAACTTTTTACAACTTTAGTCAATTATGATAACGACTATAAATTTATTTCCAAACTTGATATCGCCTATGACGAGACTGCTGAAAGCTGGTTTAGAACTGAAAGCGAAATCAGCAATAAAGAAATCATTGTAAATAAAATAAGTTATACTGAAGAAGCGGAGCAATCCACGAAAACCAGCTACAAGATTCAAAAAAACGGAATGATTATAAAAAATTAAGCACCAATCAAAAAATGTTTAAAAGCCTATTTAATTTACTGTTTCCAAAGGTTTGCTTGGGTTGCGAAGGAATGTTGCTGTCGAACGAAGATGTTATTTGCACCAATTGCCGCCACGACTTACAGCTAACAAATTACCACTCAGTACCAGAGAATGAGCTGTTCAAAAAGTTCTACGGAAGAATGGAATTGCAATTTGCATCATCAATGATTTTTTATCATAAACATGGAATTGTACACGAGATGATCCACAATTTAAAGTACCACAGACACCAAGAAATCGGGACATTTCTGGGGAATTGGTATGCCGAAGATTTAAAATCACTTGAAATCATAAAAACTTTTGACGTGATAATTCCCGTTCCTTTGCATAAAAAAAGACTGATTGAACGCGGTTATAACCAGATTGAAACCTTTGGAAAAGCACTTTCTGAAAAACTGGATATTAAATATGACGATTCAATTTTAGTACGAAACCTATATTCAAGAACGCAGACAAAAAAAAATTTCTTTACAAGAACAGCTGTCAGCGAACAAATTTTTGATGTAAATTTTGATGAGAGTGCTCACGGAAAACACTTTTTATTAATCGACGATGTGATCACAACTGGCTCCACACTAGAATCTTGCGCAATAGCTTTACGAAAAATTCCCAGCATGAAACTGAGCATTATTTCGATTGCTGACACGCACAACATGGGCTTTTAGGGTCGATTGTAGCAAAATGCCAGTATGGCTTCTAAAACTGAAATATAATTTTCTTAAAAGATTTCATTTCCTCTAAATATAATTGTTATTTTGTGGCTAAAAATATTTTCCTGATGTTGAAGATTCATTTGCGTTTTTTACTTTTTATTCTAGCTTTGGCGGTTGTTGGCTGCGCCAAGCGAGGAAGTATTACGGGAGGTTTGAAAGATACGATTCCGCCGATGATGCGCTCTAGTTCGCCTGAAAATTTCAGCACTAATTTTGATGTAAAGGAAATCAGAATCACGTTTGACGAATATATTAAGATTAAGGACGTGAATAAGCAATTAATTGTGTCCCCACCGATGGAATATCCGCCTGTAATCACACCAACCAATGCGAGTAAGTACATCAATATTAGGATTAAAGATACTTTGAAACCAAATACTACGTATAGCTTCAACTTTGGAAGCAGTATTCAGGACAATAATGAAGGAAATCCTTACCAGCAATTTAAGTACGTTTTCTCTACTGGAACTTATATTGATTCGCTTGAATTAAGTGGCTCAATAAAGGATGCTTTGAACAAAGATGTTGATAATTTTGTCTCGGTAATGCTTTATGAAGTTGACGAGAATTTTAATGATGCTATTGTTTATAAGCAAAATCCTAGATATATTACCAATACTTTAGACAGCCTGAAAACTTTTAAATTGGAAAATTTGAAGGAAGGGAAATACATGCTCGTTGCTTTAAAAGACTTAAATAATAACTTTAAATTTAACGCAAACAAGGAAAAATTTGCGTTTAGAAAACAATTTATTACCATCCCGACAGATTCAGTTTATGAATTAAAATTGTTTAGCGAGGCGCCCGATTTTAAAGGAAGTAGACCTTACCAAGCATCAGGAAACAGACTTGTAATTCCATACGAAGGAAATGCTGACAAGGTAGCGGTAACCTTAAAAAACGGTTCGGAAGAATTGCCTATAAAATTGACAAAATTTCCTGAAAAAGATTCATTGCAGTTGTGGTTTAAGCCTTTAAAAGTCGACTCTCTTTCAGTTTCAATGAAGAAAGGAAACTTTGATAAAAATTTCACGGTTAAGCTGAAAGAATTTAAAAAGGATACGTTGAGCTTTTCACCAAAGCAAAACGGGACATTGCATCCATTGGATAAATTTACCATTAATTCTTCATTGCCTATTTCTTCGATCGATAATTCAAAAATCAGCTTGACCAACAAAGATTCGGTTGCGGTTGATTTTACTACAAATTATGATGAATTTTTTCAAAGCATACGAATGGATTTCGCCCGCGAGGAATCGCAATCGTATTCCATCGTTATGCTCCCTGGAGCGCTGACAACTTATCTGGAAACTGCAAATGATACTTTAAAATACAACCTAAAAACACAAGCTACCAGCGAATATGCCACAATGAGAATGAGGCTTCAGAGTGTAAAACAGTATCCGGTAATATTAGAACTTGTAAATAAAAAAGGTGAAGTTCTAACCTCAAAATATGTTGAGAAAGATGAAATTTTAGATTTTTCTGGAATTCAACCAGGAACAGTTCTCGTCAGAGCTATTTATGACACCAATAAAAATGGCATTTGGGACACCGGAAATTTCCTTGAAAAACGTCAACCCGAAGAAGTGATCTATTATCCAACTGAGTTTGATTTTAGACCAAATTGGGATTATATGGACGAAGTCTTCAATCTTTCTCCATAAATCATTTTTTAGGTTGTAATTTAAAATGATCACGGTCGCTCAAGAAACCGTATTTTTCTCTCGCTTCATTCAGGTCTTTTTTACTAAGCTCTACAATGAAAACAGCTTCAGATGCTTGAGGCTCTAATACGTATTCTCCCAGAAAATTAACAACTTGCGAATGCCCAATGTGTGGATAATCGTTATCATCTTCGCCGATTCTATTCACGCCAGCGATATAAGCCATATTTTCTACAGCGCGCGCTTTCAATAATGTATTCCAAGCTTCGATGCGCTTTGTTGGCCAATTTGCTGCATAAATCAATAAGTCATAATCTTCAACGTTTCGGGCAAAAACAGGAAAACGAAGGTCGTAACAAATCAACGGACAAATTTTCCAGCCGCGAAATTCCAATATCAATTTGGCACTTCCGGCGGTATATACTTCTTCTTCGCCGGCTAACGAAAAAAGATGGCGCTTGTCATATTTTTCTATTTCTCCCGAAGGAAAAATAAATACTAATCGATTGTATAATTTATCGTTTTCATTAATGATCAAACTTCCGGTAATGGCAAAATTCTTTGCTTTTGCTAAGTTTTTTAGTAGCAAGATTGTTTCGCCTTCCATAGTTTCCCAAAGATTTTTAGGTTCCATGGTAAATCCTGTAGTAAACATTTCAGGCAAAATCACGATGTCTATTTCTTGCGATATAGACTTGATTTTTTCTTCGAAATAGGCACGATTGGCTTGAGGGTTTTCCCAAACCAATGGCGCCTGAATTAATGCAATTTTCATATTATTCAATTGTGAATCCGTCTTCTAAAATTGCCCGTTTTTTGACAATGATGATTCCGTCTTTGATGGTATAAAGTTTTGTATTCGCGTCTTCCAGATGTTTTCCGCCTCTTAAAGTGACATTGTTTCCAATTTTGCAATTTTTGTCAATGATCGTATTGTCGATAATGCAATTAGTTCCAATTCCTAAATTGGTAATGTTATGCTCTAAGTTATGGCTGATTTCATCCAAATTTTGGTAGAAATCATTTCCCATGATATAGGTATTTGAAATCGAAGAACCTTTCCCAATTCTACTTCGGATACCAATCACCGAATGCTCAATTTTTGCACCGCTAATAATACAACCTTCTGCAATTACAGATTTATCAATCGAAGTTCCATCGGTGATTTTTGATGGCGGCAACGTTCTGGCTCTTGTAAAAATCTTATTCGTATTATGAAATAAATTAAACTTCGGAATATCATCGGTCAAACCTAAATTTGCTTCAAAAAATGAATGAATATTTCCAATATCTGTCCAATAACCTTCATATTGATAGCTCAAAACTTTTTCTTTCAAGATAGCTTCTGGAATAATTTCTTTCCCAAAATCTTTCGTGTCAGGATCAGCCATTAATTGAATCAAAAGTTCTCTGTTGAAAATATAAATTCCCATTGAAGCTAGGTAATGACGGCCTTCTTCCTTCATTTCATCGCTTACTTCTGAAGTCCATTCTGGTAATAAATCAGCTTTTGGTTTTTCAATAAAAGACGTAATCAAACTGTTATTATCGGTTTTCAAAATCCCAAATTCTGGTGCATCTTTCGCATTTACCGGAAGCGTTGCAATTGTCAAGGAAGCTCCGGCCTTTTCGTGCGCTTCAATCATTTCGTTGAAGTCCATTTGGTACAATTGATCGCCCGAAAGAATCAGCGCATAATCAAAATTGTGGTTCACAAAATATGACATACATTGGCGAACAGCATCGGCAGTTCCTTGAAACCAAGTTGGATTATCTGGCGTTTGTTCTGCAGCCAAAATGTCCACAAAAGCGTTACTGAAATGACTAAATTGATAGGTGTTTTTTATATGTTGGTTCAAAGAAGCGGAGTTGAACTGTGTCAAAACAAACATTCTTTTGATGTCAGAATTAATGCAATTTGAGATCGGAATATCAACCAAACGATATTTTCCCGCAATGGGAACTGCTGGCTTTGAACGGCTTTCTGTCAATGGCGCTAAACGGGAACCTTGTCCGCCACCTAAGATGATGGCTAGTGTATTTTTGTTCATTTCGTGGGTTTTATTGGGTTTGCAATGATTGATAAACGGCAACATATTCTTGCGCAGCCTTGTTCCAGGAGTGGTCAAGTTGCATTATTGTTTTGATAATCCCTTCTGTTTTTTCTTGATTTTGGTACAATTCTACCGCGCGATTTACCGAGTAAATAACATCTGAAACCGAAGCTTGCTCGTGACAAATCCCAAAACCGTTGTCGCCAATGTCGATCACGGTATCTTTTAAACCGCCAGTTCGCCTGACAATCGGAATCGTTCCATATCGCAACGAATACATTTGGTTTAAACCGCAAGGCTCAACTCTTGAAGGCATCAATAAAAAATCAGCTCCGGCATAAACTTGATGCGCTAATTTTTCGTTGTATCCAATGTAAGCATTGTAATTTCCTTGGTGGAATTTTTTTATTTCTTGTAATTTTTCTTCCAATTCTGGATTTCCTGAACCTAAAATAAAAATATTTATTTCTTTCGGATGTTCGAGCAAAGCCAAATTGCAGATTTCCTGAAGCAAGTCAGCGCCTTTTTCGTCGACTAATCTTCCAATGAAAGTGAAAAGCGGTTTTGAAACATCTAAATTAAATTGGTCACAAAGTGCTTGTTTATTTTTACGTTTTCCGACTTTAAAATCCTTCAAATCATAATTAGATTCTAACATTGGATCCGTTTTTGGATTCCAAATTTCAGTGTCGATTCCGTTTAAGATTCCGATGGATTTTGGTCGTTCCAGTCGAAGCAAATCTTCCAAACCATTCATTTCAAAACTGATTTGATCCAAATAACTTGGCGAAACGGTGGTCACTTTCCATGCACATTTTATGGCTGTGGCCAGAGGATTTATGATGTTATTCCAATCTAAAAAACCAGTTTTTAATTTATTGAATTCAGGAATATAATCGATTTTATCAAAGTCAAACCAGCCTTGATATTGACCGTTGTGGATTGTCAAAACCGTCGGCGTTTCTTTCAAGGATGCAAAATCATAGGAAAATTGCACCATAAACGGAATCAATCCGGTGTGATGATCGTGCGAATGCAGAATATCTGGCTGTTGATTTGTTTCTGAAAGCCACTTTAAAAAAGCAATTTGGAATGCTAAAAAACGCTCGGTATCGTCGTCATAAGAATACACATTTGGCCGATCAAAAAGCACGGGAATTGAAACTACGAAAAGTTCAAAACCCAAAACATTTGTTTTCTCTTTTTGGATCTCATAGTTAAAATCAAACATGCCAAGTTTTAAACTTCCAGAATGGATTGTTTCAAACTTATTTTCTTCGTTGAATCTGGTACCATATTTTGGAACAATAACTTTCGCTTTGTGACCCAAATCGTTTTGGTATTTTGGCAAAGCACCAACAACATCAGCAAGACCGCCGACTTTGGCAACGGGATAACATTCGGCACTTATATGGTAAATTTCCATCGGATTATAATAATTGTGTTATTATAAAGGTATGAAATTTAGCGATCAGAAATATATCGATCTCGCAGATTTAAAAATTAATTTACATTATTTTTCTTGATATCGTAAAGTTGAATAGCATCCGATTGAAATATCTTGAAATAACAGCGACACTGATTTGAGAAATTTTTAAAATTAAAAATCTGTATTGCGCCAATTTAATTTATTATAATTTCATCGATGAAAATAAAGGCTTCACCGCCAGCTCCTTGATGCCATTCTGGAAGTTTTCCGAAATTGTAAGCTTTTACTTTTACAAATCTTGCTTTTGTTTTTGGAATTAACGTTTCAAAATCAGCAATTTGAACTTGAGTATTTCTGGCATCCAATTTATTTTCGATGGTTTTTACCAATTTGAAATTCACATTATCTTCTGAAGTATAAAATTCCACTTTTGTCGGCATTAAAATCCAAGCTCTAGAATCTTGTAAAAATCTTGCAGAAATTGATTTCACTTTTTTAGTTTCATTCAAATCAATTACCGCTTCAAAATCTTGGCCTTGATAACCTTGCCAATCGCCTTTTCGCCAGTTTTCAGTTCCAAATATTCCGTCAATCAGACCTAAATCTCCGCCAGCGTGATATTGCGGATTGTATTTTGAGTTTAATTTTATGGAATAATTGTTTGGTTTTTTGATGAATGTGGCTGAGATTGTGTCGCTTTTTTCGTTTCCAATTTTTGAATAAGCCAAAATTGTACACGAATTATCAATTCTAAATGGTGTTTCGTATTTTTTGTAGCTTTCGCTTCCCTTGTCGGAAATTATTCCAAAGTAAATTTCATCTTTCGGGTTTTCAGAATACATCTCAACTATTATAGTTTCCTTAAAGGACTTACTTTCGGTTTTTACCACTGGAACTGCAATAATTTTTTCGAAACTCTGTTCTTTAGCTTTCGCCCAAACTTCCTTCAAATAACCTTTCATTCCTTTTTTAGAAATGTTCAAATTTTCTCCGTTTTCAAAATTGATTTTTACATTATCAAAATAAGGTGTTGTTTTTGTCCATTCACCACTTCCTGGAGTTACCGCATAAATCCCCATGGAACTTAAAACATACCAAGCGCTCATTTGCCCGCAATCTTCATTTCCAATCAATCCGTCGGGAGCATTTTTATAGAATTCATTTAAAATGTAATTCACTTTGGCTTGCGTTTTTTCAGGTTTCCCGATGTAATTGTACAAATAAGCCATGTGGTGACTCGGCTCGTTCCCGTGCGCATACTGCCCAATCAATCCTGTGACATCGGCTTGTTCTCGTCCTGTAGTTTTGCTTTCGCTATTGAACATTTCATCCAATTTGGTTTCAAATTTTTCGCTTCCGCCGTAAGCCTCGATCATACCTGGGATATCTTGCGGTACAAAAAAAGAATACTGCCACGAATTTCCTTCGGTAAAATTATTGTTGACTTCTTTTGGATCAAAAGGTTTGTCCCAACCTCCATTTTTCTTCGGACGCATAAATTTAGTTTCCCAATCAAAGATATTTTTCCAATTTTGGGAACGTTTCATGAAATAGTCGTAGTCTTCTTTTTTGTTCAAAATCATCGCCATTTGCGCAATACACCAATCGTCATACGCATATTCTACGGTTTTTGAAACGCTTTCATGTTCGTCGTCAATGCTGATAAATCCATTCTTTTTGTAAGCTTTCAAACCTAAATGATCTAACATTGCCGAATGTTTTGACGCTTCAAAAGCTTTTTCGTAATCAAAGCCAGTGATTCCTTTTGCCATTGCGTCAGCCATCACAGAAACCGAGTGATAGCCGATCATGCAATCCGTTTCATTGGACGCCAATTCCCAAACTGGCAATCTTCCGCCTTGTTCGTATTGCTTCAAAAAAGTATTGATAAAATCGGCCGTGCGTTTTTTATCAATCAAAGTATATAAAGGATGCGTGGCGCGAAATGTGTCCCAAAGCGAAAAAACCGAGTAATAATCAAAACCTTCTGCCGTGTGAATTTCATCGTCTCTCCCTCGGTATTTTCCGTCTAAATCTTGGGCGATATTGGGTTGCATCATCGTGTGATACAACGCCGTGTAAAAAATTGTCTTTTTGTTTTTATCCGAAGATGTGACTTCGATTTTAGATAATTCCTTGTTCCAAAGTTGCTCTGCTTCGGTTTTTGCTTTCTTAAAATCCCAATGTTTTATTTCAGACATATTTAGATTTGCTCCTTGAACTGACGTTGGCGAAAGCGATACTTTTACCAATACTTTTTCTCCTTTTTTGACTTGTTTTGAGAAGCTTAGTGATAGCATACTTCCCGCAAAAAATCTGTCGGTTACTTTTGCCGGAGCGAATGCATTATTATTCACTTTTGTGATTTTCATCGGCTGACTGAATTCAATTCTCGCAAACACTTTTTGGTCAATTGCCCACGCAGTGCTGTTTCGCATCACTTCAATTGTCTTTTCGTCGATGATTCTAACTTCTCCCATCATCAAAAGATCGCGATGATTTAAGTCTAAAATAACATTCGCTTGTCCAGAATTATTAAACGTATATTCGTGAAAACCAACTCGCGTGGAAGCTGTCAAACGAACGTCGATATTATGCTTGTCTAATTTTACAGCATAAAATCCGGCTGACGCTTTTTCATTTTTATGAGAGAATTTCGAAGAATATTCTTCGTTCGTCAATCTTGGCTCGCCCATTGTTGGCATCAACATAATATCTCCAAAATCAGAAACTCCGGTTCCGTTTAAATGCGTGTGCGAAAATCCGTAGATTATGGAATCGTCAAAATGATAGCCTGAACATCCGTCCCAGCTTCCGTCAATTCTGGTATCGGGAGAAAGTTGCACCATCCCAAAAGGTACCGTCGCTCCGGGAAAAGTATGTCCGTGACCGCCTGTTCCAATCATCGGATTTACATATTTTTGGTAATTTTGTGCGAAAGTAAACGTTGAAATAAGTAGTAATACGGAGAAATATTTCATTTTGTTTGTTTTGTTTTTCAAATATAGAAAATATTGTTGAAGAGCTTCCCTTTGCTGCGTATAGATTATTCGTAAGTTCGCTCCTAGCCCCGATTGTAGAGGAAACCCCGGAAACAAAAAAGGCAGTGTTTTTTGAGATAAAAAAGCGACCGGAGGAAGCTCTTTTTATCTTTTAAAAACACGCCTTTTTTGTTGAGGAGTTGAAGCGGAAAGCGGGATTGGCTTCAAAAAAAAACGCACCTGAATTAACAGATGCGTTCTCTTGTGTTTGCCTTTTGGCTATTTTCTTTTGGTCAAAACCAATTATTTCATACTTGCAACCAAATATTCTCTGTTCATTCTTGCGATGTTTTCAAGAGAAATTCCTTTTGGACATTCTACTTCGCAAGCTCCTGTATTTGTACAGTTTCCGAAACCTTCTTGGTCCATTTGGTGTACCATATTTAAAACACGGTCGTGCGCTTCTACTTTTCCTTGTGGCAATAAAGCGAACTGCGATACTTTTGCAGAAACGAACAACATTGCTGAAGAATTTTTACAAGAAGCTACGCAAGCGCCACATCCAATGCAAGTTGCAGCGTCAAACGAACGGTCAGCGTCGTGCTTGTTAATTGGAATTGTATTGGCGTCAATCGTGTTTCCTGAAGTATTTACAGAAATAAATCCACCAGCGTGTTGGATTCTGTCGAAAGAACTTCTGTCCACAACCAAATCTTTAATCACCGGGAATGCTTTTGCACGGAACGGTTCGATAAAAATCGTGTCGCCATCCTTGAACATTCTCATGTGCAATTGACAAGTCGTCACGGCTCTGTCTGGTCCGTGTGCTTCACCGTTAATGAAAAGCGAACACATCCCGCAGATTCCTTCGCGACAATCGTGGTCAAAAGCCACAGGATCTTCGCCTTTGTTGATCAAACCTTCGTTTAAAACGTCAAGCATCTCAAGGAAAGACATATCTGGTTCCACACCGTCGATTGGATATTCAACGATTTTTCCAGTTTCTTTAGCGTTTTTTTGACGCCATATTTTTAATGTAAGTTTCATTTTGTTTAGTTTATTAGCCAAAAGGCAATAGGCAAAAGCTAGTTGTGTTATCTAAATTATTTGCTTAAAGACTTTATGAAGGCATTTAACATTTTACTTTCTTCAGTAATTAATCCTATTATTTCGTCGAACTTTAATTCGCTAAGAAAATTTAATTCTTTTGCGATAATTATTTGTGTTTCTAATTCAAACAATGAACCTCTTGAAATTCTTAAAAACTGAATATAGCTTTGTGTCGAATCTCTGCCCCATCCTTCGGCTATATTTGAAGGAATTGATACTGAAGCCCTTTTTATTTGATTTTGTAATCCAAAAATTTCATCTTTTGGAAAACCTTGTAAATTATTGTAAACTAATTTTACTATTGTAATACCTTTCTGCCAAATCAGCAAATCTTTATAACTTTGGACACTCATTCTTTTTGGCTTTTATTTTTCTAAGTCTGCTTAACTTTTGGCTAATGGCTTTTGGCTTTTGCCTACTTGTAACTACGCTGTACTAATTTAATATTTTCGTAAACCAAAGGTTCTTTGTGTAATACAGCTTCGCTAGGTTTTCCTTTGTATTCCCAAGCAGCAACGTATGCGAAGTTTTCGTCATCACGCATTGCTTCTCCTTCTTCAGTTTGGTATTCTTCACGGAAGTGGCCACCGCAAGATTCGTTTCTGTGTAAAGCATCTTTTGCGAAAAGCTCTCCTAATTCAAGGAAATCAGCAACACGCATTGCTTTTTCTAATTCTTGGTTGAAACTGTCGATTGATCCTGGAACTTTTACATCTCTGTAAAATTCTTCACGCAATTCTGCAATTTCGTGGATCGCTTCGTTCAAACCTTCAGCGTTACGCGCCATTCCAACTTTATCCCACATAATTTTCCCTAATTTCTTGTGGAAGTGGTCAACAGAATGCTTTCCGTTATTATTGATAAATTTGTTCAATTGCTCTCTAACATTATTTTCAGCTTCAACGAATTCTGGTAAATCCGTAGAAATTTTTCCAGTTTTGATATCCGGAGCCAAATAATCTCCGATAGTGTAAGGCAATACGAAATATCCGTCAGCCAAACCTTGCATCAAAGCAGAAGCTCCTAATCTGTTCGCTCCGTGGTCAGAGAAATTTGATTCTCCGATTGAGAAACAACCCGGAATTGTAGTCATCAAGTTATAATCAACCCAAGTTCCACCCATTGTGTAATGAACCGCTGGATAAATCATCATTGGTGTAACGTATGGATTTTCGTCAACGATTTTCTCATACATTTGGAACAAGTTACCATATTTGTTAGCCACAACATCAGTTCCTAATTTGATGATTAATTTCTTGTCATCAGCATCAAGACCTTTAATATAAGCTTGCTCTTTTCCATAACGCTCGATTGCCGCTGCGAAATCTAAGTAAACTGCTTCACCTGTTTTATTCACGCCATAACCAGCATCACATCTTTCTTTTGCAGCACGAGAAGCCACGTCACGAGGAACCAAGTTACCAAAAGATGGATATCTTCTTTCCAAGTAATAATCTCTTTCTTCTTCAGATAAATCTGTAGGTTTCTTTTTTCCTTCACGGATTGCTTTCGCATCTTCCAATGATTTTGGAACCCAAATTCTACCGTCATTTCGCAACGATTCAGACATCAAAGTCAGTTTTGACTGATGATCTCCTGAAACCGGAATACAAGTTGGGTGAATTTGTGTATAACAAGGGTTTGCGAAAAACGCTCCTTTTTTGTGTATTTTCCAAGCGGCAGTTGCGTTACTTCCCATTGCATTTGTAGAAAGGAAAAACACGTTTCCATATCCTCCAGAAGCAATGACAACGGCGTGCGCTGAATGTCTTTCAATTTCTCCGGTAACTAAATTACGAGCGATAATTCCTCTTGCTTTTCCGTTTACGATAACTAAATCAAGCATTTCGTGACGGTTGTGCATTTTGATTTTTCCACGACCGATTTGACGATTCATGGCAGAATAAGCTCCTAATAACAATTGTTGTCCGGTTTGTCCTTTTGCGTAAAATGTTCTAGAAACTAGAGTTCCTCCAAAAGAACGGTTGTCCAAAAGCCCACCATATTCACGAGCCAACGGAACACCTTGTGCCACACATTGGTCAATAATATTTGCAGAAACTTCTGCCAAACGGTGAACGTTTGCTTCACGAGCACGGTAGTCACCACCTTTTACAGTATCGTAAAATAAACGGAACGTTGAATCTCCGTCACCTTGATAGTTTTTCGCAGCATTGATACCACCTTGAGCTGCAATCGAGTGTGCTCTACGAGGTGAATCTTGAAAGCAAAATGCTTTTACGTTATAACCTAATTCAGCTAAAGTTGCAGCAGCAGAACCACCTGCAAGTCCAGTTCCAACAACGATAATATCAATATTTCGTTTGTTAGCCGGGTTCACTAAATTAATATGGTCTTTATAATTTGTCCATTTGTCCGAAATTGGACCATTTGGTATTTTTGAATCTAAACTCATAATTTTATAAGTATATTATTTAGCAAAAAGTGAATTAATTTGTTCTGAAAAGTGGATGTAAACTGGGATAATTGCAAACAAAAAAGGTACAATTATAGAAAACCATTTTCCAAAACCTTTAATCAATCCGTTGTATTTTGGGTTATTTGCTCCGATAGATTGAAATGCGCTGGCGAAACCGTGAGACAAGTGAAACGCCAAAACAATCATTGAAATCACATATAATATTGTAGCAATCAATCCGAATTTTGGATCCTTAAAAAAAGCAAAAGTAACTTTGTGCAAATCTTTATAACCGTCTGCCACTTTCAAGTTTCCCGATTTGTCCCAAAACTCAGTTCTGTTTCTGATTTCAAGACCAGTTTGCTCTAAATTTGTTGGAATATATCTGTCTTTTCCAACAGTCGTAGTGATGTAAAAATCATATTTCTGACCTTGGTATTCAACTTGCGTAGTTTGCAGAGGCATATTTTTGTCAAAATGCATTACTGCCCAGAAGTTCACCATGTGCGTTACAATGAAAACAAGAATCAACGTCCCTAAAACCGCCATATTTCTTGAAGCCCAAACGGTATTTGCCGCTTGATTTTCTTTTGCATACTTGATTGGTCTGGCTTTTCTATTTTGGATGGTCAACAAAATTCCGTCAACGGCATGAAAAAGAATTGAAATATAAGTTACATAAGACAGAATTTTCACCACCGGATTTGTGGTCATGAATAAAGCATATTCGTTGAAATGCGACGCGTCGCTAAAAATCAGTTGCAGGTTTCCAGCTAAATGCCCAACTAAAAACAAGCATAAAAATAAACCTGTTAGAGACATCCAGTACTTTTTTGCAAGTGATGACTTTAAGATTGCAGATTTTGCCATAAGAGTATCGTGTGTTTTAAAAAATCCACACAAAAATAAGGCATAATCAAATTAACTACAACCTTTTCGGTTATTTATAATCAGTATAAAGTGAGCAATTTTCGCAGTAAAATCAGTATAAAATTTTGGTTACACTAATTTTTATTAAAATTTCAAGATGATTTCTTGGATTTTTTATTAAAATAAGATTATAATTTGCTTTAAAACTATTTTTAAATTGCGAAATTTTAAAAAGTTTTAATAACATCCTCGTCCACAACAATTATAAAATCCGCAAGCATTTTGTTTTCTTTCTCGATTTTTGAGATGTCTTTTTGAGAAACTGTTGCGATTGTCATAATTTTTAAATCTGGTTTTCCTTGTTTCAAATACCAATTGATTCCGTCAAAGTTATCGCTATGGAAACTTCCGTTATAATGTACGAATGTGGTGTTTGGTTTCAAATTTTGCAAGATAAAATAACCCATCGTCGCATCTTTAATTGCTTGTGCTTTTGGCATTGTTTCGCTTGCGTGATCGCCCATCATTTCTAGCATTTTCACATAGCCCGGAAGATTTTTATCATATTTAATTGGCAGCGGCGCGATCCAAGTTTTTTCTTCTGCCGATAATTTATCCAAAGCTTGAAAATCTTGCTTGTACACTAAACTTGCATATCGTCTTGGAACATTCGCCGCCACAAAAGTCAATTTATTTTCTTTCGCAAAATCCACCAATGGCTTGTAATCTGTTTTATGATTGTTCCAAAGTCGGGCTAAAGTATCAAACGCTTTTTGATTAATTTCTCCTGCCAAGTATTGGTTCAACTGCTTTTGATTATCAGCTTCGATCATTTCTGCACCTAAAACCAACGCCTTTTTTTCAAATAAATCTTTCGTAAATTCTAATTGAAGCCAGTGCACAATCGAATTGTCATGATGTTCTCCAAACAAAACAACTTCGGCGTTTTCAGCCTGTTTCACCATTTTTTTATACGTAGTTTTCTTTCCGTTTTTATCATACAATTGATACGGAAGCTTGTCTTGAGCCACGATATTTAACGAAAAAAGGAAAGCAATTATGTAGAAAAAATTTTTCATTTTTTGTAATTTAAACTACGCAAAAGTAGCCATAAATCATCGGTTGGCAAAATAATGTTCCTGTATTTCTAGCAAGATTTTAAAGACTTCATCGTGGTTTTTCTCTTCATATCGTCTTCCCCAAAAGCTATAAATCCAAACGACATTCATCTTATAATTGTATTCAAAATTGTCTTCAAATTGCTTGGCGTTTTCCTTTAACGGTTGCAGGGCTTTTTTAGAAAAATAAGGCTTTAACGATTCATAATATTCACCTGGAAAAGATTCTTTGTAGCCCATGTTCATTATCGTATTGATTTTTTTCATGGTTTCTTCTGCATTTCCCGTCGCAACGATATCGTCGTGGGCATAAACCAACGCGTCTACAATCATGAACAAATTAGAATCAAAGTAAATTTTATCATTTAAAAATGCATAAATCAAAGGCTTGTAACTATCAAAAGCTTCCCGAATTTCTTCTGGTTTCCTGCCCATCTGCTCATCAATGTCGTTAATTTCTGAAAATTCATCTTCGTGTTGTGCGTACATGATGGCGCGCCTGATTTCAGAAATATATTGATCGTCCCGAAGGTTTAAATTCTTAGAAAGAAACAGACTCAAAAGTTCTAGGGATTTTGCGTTTTCACTGGTTCCACGGTCGTAATATTTAGAAAAATAACCGCCGGTTTCTACATCGGTAAAATCCATTCTACTAAAACTATAAAAATCGTAGTATGCCTCGTCTGGTTCGTCAGCAACTTCAGTCATTTCATCAGCAGAATCGCTTACTTCAACAGTATTTTCAACGGAATCTCCAAAGGTTTTGTTTAAATAAAAATAACCAATCGCAGGAATATAAACCGTCAGTAAAAAAACAATAACTGAGATGAAAATCATTAAAATTCCCACGAATTTATTGACTTCCCAAACGGTTTTTTTTATCACCAACAGAATTCCAATGGCAAAACTTGCTATCAATAACACTAGCAGAATTGTGGCCATATCTCTTGAAAAATCATACGTTGCGACCGGAGCGATTTCAAATTTCAGCAACCAAATTATAATCACCGCGATAATGGCGACAATTCCAAATAAGAGATTTGTATAAAATGAAATTTTCCAGATTTTCTCTTCCGAAAAGCCTTCATGAATTTTTTCAGAATCAGATTGGATCACAGAAATCGCCAATTTCTGAAATAAAATACTGATTCCCAGTACAATCGCAGGTAGAAATGCCAAAATAAAAATTTGAAATGTTCCAAATGACCTGTTTTCATCAAAAGAAATATAGGGTTTAAAAAACCAAAACAAAAGAAGAATAACAGCTTCAATTATCAGAATAAATTTATAGGATTTTATCATTTTTGCTTCGGCTTTTAATTATAATTTTCTTGAATTTCTCTCAACACGGAAAGCACTTCGTTGACATTTCCTTCGTGATTTCTTCTAGCCCAAAAACTATAAAACCACACAATATCTCCGTTTGAAAATTGGCTTCCGTTTGAAAGTCGCGTACTTTCTAACAATTCGACAGTTTCGGCTGTAAAATATTTTTCCAATTGCGGATAATAATCTCCCGCGTCAAGTCCATAACCTTCGCGTTCAGCGGTCATAACTTTATATATTTTCTGCAAATTGCCTTCGTTTTCGCTATCAAATAAATCTTCATACGTGAAAAGCAAACCGTCAATTACTTTGTCAAAATTGGCGATACGGTACGTTCTTCGGGAAACCGAATTGTACAGAACAGCTTTATACATTTCAAAAGCCAAAGATATCATCGCGGGATCTTTTCGAATTTCCTTCATATAACCCGTCAAAAAATAATCGCCGTCGTCTTCGGTATTTAAGAGAAAATTTGAATACATCGGGAAACGAATTTCTGTAAATTCTTGTTTCCCTTTTAAGTCATATTTATTGTTTAAAAAGTAATTCCAAGCTTCTTCGATTTCCACTTGCTCACCTCGATCTTCACTTGAATCGCCTTCCTGATATTGACTTTCATCAATTTCTTCCTCAACAACTGTAGGCGTTTCTTGAGCATTATCTTCTAATTCAAGAGCTTCATAATGATACGTTGACATTTTTTTGAATTCATTTAGAAATAAATAATCGCCTAAAAAGAATGTTATGAAAAAGAAAAATCCCAGAAACATTGTGACACTTGCTAAGGTTTTATTCGTCTTCCAATATACGCCCGAAGTCAGCATAAACGAAGCTAAAATCAAGGACAATAAAACAGGCAAAAGCGCTTGAAAAAAAATAAAAAAGTAGAAGATTTCATCACCTCGAACAATTATATCTTTTGGATGTTGCAGTTTTATGATTCCGAAAAAAATCAAGATGGAGGTCGCTAAAATTACATTAGAATAGAACGAGAATTTCCAGAAATTCTTAATCCGTAAGCTTTTCTGAATTTCAACTTCTTCGGTTTCATCAGAATTCTTTTTCGAAAACAAATAAAAAATCGAAACCAGACAGCAAATCACAAAGAATAAAACTGGAAAAAGTGCCCCGAACTTAAACTCATTTGGGTGAAATTCTCGAATGTTTGCAATTTCCTGAAATTCAAATTTTGAATATAAAAACACGCCCAATAAAGCGATTGGAATAAACTGCAGAAGAATTGCGCTTTTAAAAAATCGGGTTTGGTTATCCATATGTTTTTGGCCTTGGAAAAAATCTTGTTGTATTTACTTACATAAAAATATTAAAAAAATTAACAAAACGGTACTTTCAAAGTTAATATTTCGGTTTTGACCCCAAATCCCTAAAAGTTTCAAATTAATCTTACTACTTTTGAAAATCAAAATTTTTAAATTATGAAATACCATCAAATCGACCGTCAACTTTTTATCAAAAATCGTGAAAAGTTTACGGCTCAAATGAAGCCAAATAGTGTTGCCATTTTCAATTCTAACGATATTTACCCGGTTTCTGCAGACAGCACTTTGCCGTTTGCACAGCACCGCGACATCTTTTATTTAAGTGGTGTTGACCAAGAAGAAAGTATTTTATTGCTTTTTCCAGATGCGCCTTATGAAAATTTAAAGGAGATTCTTTTCTTGAAAGAAACCAATGACCACATCGCTGTTTGGGAAGGAGAAAAGCTGACAAAAGAACGCGCTTTTGAAACTTCTGGCGTAAAAACCGTGATTTGGTTGCAAGATTTCCACAAAACTTTGAAGGAAATTATGGCTTATTCTGACACGATTTATATCAATACCAACGAACATTACCGTGCTTCTGTGGATACTGAAACTCGCGAAGCCCGTTTTGTAAAATGGTGGAAAGAGAATTATCCAGCGCACAAAGTAGAAAAATCGAATCCAATTTTACAGCGTTTGCGTTCTATTAAGGAGACTGAAGAAATCGATTTGATTCAAAATGCTTGCAATATCACCGAAAAAGGTTTTAGAAGATTGTTGTCTTTTGTAAAACCAAATGTGACCGAATATGAAATTGAAGCCGAATTGATTCACGAATTTGTGAGAAATCGTTCAAAAGGTTTTGCTTACACGCCGATTATCGCTTCTGGAAATAATGCGAACGTTTTACATTACATCGAAAACAATCAGCAATGCAAGGCTGGAGATTTGATTTTATTGGATGTTGCTGCAGAATACGCCAATTATTCAAGCGATTTGTCAAGGACAATTCCGGTTTCTGGAAGATATTCTGAAAGACAAAAAGCAGTTTACAATGCGGTTTTGAGAGTAAAAAACGAAGCTACAAAAATGCTTACGCCAGGAACGCTTTGGAAACAATATCACTTGGAAGTTGGAAAAATTATGACTTCTGAATTATTAGAATTAGGGCTTTTAGACAAAGCTGACGTTCAAAACGAAAATCCGGATTGGCCAGCTTACAAAAAATATTTTATGCACGGAACGTCGCACCACATGGGACTTGACACGCACGATTACGGATTATTGCACGAACCAATGCAAGCCAATATGGTTTTCACAGTAGAACCAGGAATTTATATTCCAGCAGAAGGTTTCGGAATTAGAATTGAGGACAATGTTGTGGTTCAAGAATCGGGCGAACCGTTTAACTTGATGCGCAATATTCCTGTGGAAGTTGACGAAATTGAGAGCTTGATGAATGCTTAAAAGATTGCAGTTTTTAGATTGCAGTTTTCAGAAAACGGCTTGCAGATTGCGAGCCGATTTTTTTTGCCACAGATTTAAAGAATTAAAAATGATTTTTATCGCGAATCTTTGGAAATCCATTTAATCTGTGGCAAAAAAAATGTCTGATACAATTAATAAATTATATTTTTGTAAAACAAAACAACGACTTTGAAACAAATAATCTACAAAAACACAAAAATTTCTTTCACAGATTCTGGTAAAGGAACGGCTCTCGTTTTCCTCCACGGATTTTTGGAAAACAGCAAAATGTGGGATTATTTTATTCCGGATTTTTCTAAGAAATACCGCGTGATTTCCATTGATTTATTGGGTCACGGAAACACAGAACCTTTGGGCTACATCCATTCGATGGAAGACAACGCTGATGTGGTTCACGCAGTTTTATCTGAATTAAAAATCAGAAAAGCAGTATTTGTAGGGCATTCGATGGGCGGTTATGTGGCTTTGGCTTTCGCCGAATTGTATGCTGACAATGTGAAAGGAATTGTGCTTTTAAATTCTACTTCAAGAGCCGATTCTGACGAACGAAAAACCAATCGTGATAGAGCAATTAAAGCTGTAAAACAAAATTATACAAACTTCGTACGGCTTTCTATCGCTAATTTATTTTCAGAAAATAATCGCGAAAGATTAGAATCTGAAATTGAAAATGTAAAAACCGAAGCCTTAAAAACGCCATTGCAAGGAATCGTCGCTTCTCTCGAAGGAATGAAAATTCGCAAAGACCGGGAAGTAATTTTGCATTTTGCTAATTACCCGATTTTATTGTTTTTAGGGAAAAGCGACCCGGTTTTAAATTACGAAGAAAGCATCGAACAGATTGAAAATACTTCGGTTAAATTAATCACTTTCCCAGACGGACACATGAGCCCGATTGAGAATCGCGAAGATTTAAAGAAGAATTTGTTGGATTTTTTTAAGAATCTGTAACTCAGCATTGTCATTCCGACGAAGGAGGAATCTCCGCAAAATAATTACAACAGAGACTACGTACTCGTAAGAATGAAAAACTTTCTAAACCTTTTTCTCCTCAAAAGGAAGATTTACATCTAAAATTTCATTCAGCAAAACCACCAATTGCTCGATATAATTTTCCGAAATATCTTGATTGATTGTAGAAATTTCAGTCTTATCGATTTTAAAATTAAACGGAAGAAATCCGTTTTTTAAGTTTTTGAACGAAATAATTCCAACTTCCATTTCTTGTCCTTGAAGATGCAGTTCATACATAAACGCATACGCCAAAACCTGAATAATTTTATCCGATTTTATTGCTGAAGTCAAGTTGTTCCATTGTTTTAGAGTCACATCTCTGGCATCTACTTTTCCGGTTTTGTAATCAATAATTCTGATTTTTCCGTTGCGAAGTTCGATTCTATCTACATTTCCTTTGATTAAAACCGAAAAAGGCAAACCTGAATGTTCTAATTTTCTTTCATAAGTTTTTTCCAATGCCAAAACTTTCACAGCATCACCATTTTCAATTTCCTGAAGTTCCATTTTCAAAAAATTCAAGACGTTTCGCTTAGCCACTTCAAAGGCCAAAAGGTTTCGCCCTTTCTTGATTTCGCCTTCTTTATAAACTTCCTTAAATTGCTTTAAAACTTCTTCATCAATTAATTTGATGCAATTTTTAATATCTTCAGAAGTAAGAAATTTATCAATTAAAGGTTTGTATAATTCTTCTAAAGTCCCATGAATAATGGTTCCCAGAGTATTTAAAGCAATATTTTCCTCCACTTCTTCCACTTCACGGATGCGCAGGATTTTCTGCATATAAAACTGAATCGGATTTCTGATATAACTCGTCAATGCCGAAGGAGAAAATCCGGTTTCTGCAATTTCTTTTAATCTTTCCATCACTTTTTCCGACTTTGGAATCACGATGGGTTGATACGCTACGTCTGGCAAAGTGGCATTGTAAACTTCATGCGTAATCGTATGATTTTTTTGCTTCTCAACTTCCAATTGGGTTATGAATCGGCTTTTTTCGCCTCCGTCCAAACCTTCACTTTCGGTATTGTAAAGCAGATAAATATTTTTTGCTCTTTGTAATAAATGATAGAAATGATACGTATAAATCGCGTCTTTTTCCTTGAAAGTCGGCAGTCCCAGTTCTCGTTTCACATCATAAGGAATGAAGGAATTTTGGGATTTTCCTGCCGGAAATTTACCTTCATTCATCGAAGTTACAATTACGGTTTCAAAATCCAAAACACGGCTTTCCAAAACTCCCATAATTTGCAATCCGTTCAAAGGCTCTCCTTCAAAAGAAACTTCGGCCAAATCGATAATCTGTTTGTAAATTGCGTAAAGCGTGTCAATCGTGTCGATTTGCTGATGTTTTGAGTAATAATTCATCAGCTTGTTAATCACTTTAAAAATCGAATATACAAAGGCTTTCGTGATTTTTTCTTCTTCGGAATCATTGCTTAAATTCGATTTTATCTGAAGCAATAATTCAGAAATAGTTTGTAAAACTGCCATCGCGCCATTTTCCCACTTTTTGAAAAGCAATAGAAAAAGCGGACTTTGATTTTGGTTTAATTCAAATAATTTGCTTTGAAGTATAAAAGTGTAATTATTAGCGTTGATGATTTTTACCAAATCGCCAGTTTTCGCGTAAGGTTCCACCAGCGGATGCGTCAAAATGTCAAGCACATCTTTGTAATAAAAAACGTAACTGTTCTTGTTTCTGGACAACGCATTGGTGTGCATTTTGAACAATTTAGCAATCAAAATCTGCGCTGGATTATTTTTTCCGGAATAACCCATCGTGATGTTTAATGCGCCAACACTGTTTGGAAGCGAATACAACAACGGAACCAAAAGATTTTCTTCGCCCAAAACAATTGCAGTTTTGTTCAAAGAACTTTCGTTTTTTTTGATATTTTCTTCAATGATATTTCCAGCGATTTTGGCTTGACCAATAGTTTTTGGAGTGCCAATAATTTGGATATTTTTTGATTGCGAAAAATCATCTACAATCCATTCAAACGGATGCGATTTGTAATGTTTCCAGCTTTCTTTAAATCGTCTTAAAAACAATCCGGCATCGTGGAATGGGTCAGTCAGAAAGGCGTCGTCTGCATCCCAGAAGATTTTTGCCTTGTTAATTGCCAATAAATGTTGCACGATTTTTTCTTCGGAAGCGTTCAAGGCGTTGAAACCTGCGAAAAGGTATTCATTTTTACCAATTGTGTCTGAGAAATGATTTAGATTTTTGACGGCTTCGCGGTAAATCAAACCTTGGTAACCGATTCCTTTTTTAAGAAGATGGTTGTAAAGTGACTCATAATAACTTGGAAGCAAATCCCAGAACTGAAGATAATTGTCAATCATCTTGGTTCTTTTTTCGGCATCGACAGACCAGTGCTTGATGTCTTCGATGTCTTTTAGGTAGGACAAAACGTGATTTGGTTCTAACAAATAGCGGTCGATTTCGTTGAAATCTTGAAGCAATGTTTTCCCCCAATTGGCAAATAATTCAAAACTCTGTTGTTTATCTTTAGACGTAATTTCTAGATATACTTCATAGAATTCAAAAACCAATTCGATACTATCCACAGAACGAATGCCAGCAATATCTTGTATAAAATCTTCAATACTTATAATCTGTGGTGCAAATACTGTATTTTCTGTAGCATTTCGCAAGGCTTCGATTAAGAATACCTTTGCCCTTTTATTTGGCAGTACGACTATTAAGTCTGATAATCTTTCGCTGTAATTATCAATTATCGTTTTGGCAATTTTATCAAGAAATGTATTGTTCTTCATAGGGTAAAAATAAAAAAACGTCCCGATAAATCGGGACGTTTTCAATAAAAACTTATTTAGGTTCTAATTAATCTTTGATTAATTTCACTTCAACTCTTCTGTTGGCAGCTTTACCTTTAGCAGTTTTGTTAGTCGTGATTGGTTTAGTTTCACCAAATCCTGTAGATCTTAATCTTGAAGATTCGATTCCGTTTTCAATCAAGAAGTTTTTAACTGCAGCAGCTCTGTTTTCAGAAAGCGTTTGGTTTAACGCGTTTGAACCGTCGCTATCAGTGTGACCTTCGATAGAGAATCTTGAAGTTGGGTATTCTTTAAGGATAGCGTTGATAGCTTCCAATACTGGCATAGTTTCTGGTTTGAAAGTAGCTTTACCGCTGTTGAACAAGATAGTTTTAGCGTAAGCATTCAATTTATTAACTTGCTCTTCAGTAATTTCTGGACATCCGTTGTTTGCAACAGTTCCTTTTACATTAGGACATTTGTCATCTTTGTCAAGAACTCCGTCTCCGTCAGTATCTGGCCAAGGGCAACCTGCATTTTCTTTAGGACCTTTAACTTGTGGACATTTGTCATCTTTATCAGCAACACCGTCTCCGTCAGTATCAGGACATCCGTTTAATGCTTTTGGACCAGCAACTTCTGGACAAGCATCATCTTTATCGGCGATTCCGTCTCCGTCAGTATCAGGACAACCTTGGAATTCTTTTAAACCAGCAACTTCTGGACAAGCGTCATCTTTGTCTGGAATTCCGTCTCCGTCAGTATCAGGACAACCTTGGAATTCTTTTAAACCAGCAACTTCTGGACAAGCGTCATCTTTATCGTAGATTCCGTCTCCGTCTGTATCTTTTCCTCCAAATTTGAAAGTAAGACCAGCAAAGTGTTGCATGTGAGATGCTACATCAACGTTTGGCGTTCTTGTATCATCAAATGAGTGTTTGTAAGTAGATTGAAGAGAAAGACCAACAGTTTCTGTAAACCAGAAAGTTAATCCTAAACCTCCATTCACAGTTCCTGTGCTAGCATCGCCAAGGAATGTGTAACCTCCACCAATGTGAAGAGATGGATCAATAACTTTAGATCCGATAAGTGGCATGAAGCTATATTTAATAACCCCATCAATACCATAATAAGTCAAATCTCCTGGATCAGTTGTCTGGAATGTAGAGTAAGTTCCAGGAACTTTAGACACAACTTTATCAATTTTGTTAACAGAACCTGTTACTCCAAAAACGAATCCTGAACCAACGCTTCTAGAAACGTTTAAGTAAGAAACTGAAGGAAGAATATTCCAGTTATCTCTTACGTTAAAAAATTCGTCAAATTGGTTTGTAAATTTTTTAGCTGCGCTAAATCTTGTATCCACAGCGTTCGCACCAAAGGTGATAGCCCACGGATTGTCGCTATCTTGTGCATTGGCGTTCAAGCCCAATGCTAACAATGCAGCAACAAAAATTTTGTTTAGATGTTTCATACTTAATTTTATTAGATTACAATACGTTAATTACAGACAAAAGTAAGATGTTAAAAATTAATTACAAAGATTTCTGTTAAAAAATTAACGCAATTTTAGTTAAATGTTAATTTAGATCACTTCTAAATGTTTTCCTACACTCGTAAATGCCTGAATTGCAGTGTCTAAGTGCTCTTTTGTATGAGCTGCTGAAAGCTGAACTCTGATCCTTGCTTTATCTTTTGGAACTACCGGAAAGAAAAATCCGATCACATAAATGCCTTTTTTAAGTAATTCATTAGCCATTACTTGCGATAATTTGGCATCATACAGCATCACCGGAACGATTGCAGAATCGCCATCGATAATATCAAAACCAGCCTCTTTCATTCCCTTTTTGAAATAATTTGTATTCCATTCAAGCTTATCTCTCAGCGTTGTATCTTTTTCTAAAAGCTCAAAAACTTTAATTGAGGCACCTACAATTGATGGAGCCAACGAATTTGAGAACAGATACGGTCTTGAGCGCTGGCGCAAAATTTCGATAATCTCTTTTTTGGCAGTTGTATAACCTCCCATTGCACCTCCAAGCGCTTTTCCGAGAGTTCCGGTAATGATATCAACGCGTCCCATCACGCCTTTTGCTTCCAAAGTTCCTTTTCCTGTTGCGCCAATAAATCCCGCGGCGTGGCATTCGTCAACCATCACCAAAGCATCATATTTGTCAGCCAAATCGCATATTTTATCAAGCGGAGCGACAACGCCATCCATAGAAAAAACACCGTCAGTAACAATGATTTTAAAGCGATGGCCCGCCTCATTTGCTTTGATTAATTGCTGTTCCAAATCTTCCATGTTGCTATTTTCATAACGGTAACGCGCTGCCTTGCAAAGACGAACGCCGTCGATAATCGAAGCATGGTTCAAAGAGTCAGAAATAATCGCGTCGTTTTCACCCAAAAGTGGCTCAAAAACACCTCCATTTGCATCAAAAGCGGCAGCGTACAAAATCGTATCTTCCGTTCCGTAGAAATCAGCGATTTTTTGTTCCAAAGTCTTGTGAATGTCTTGAGTTCCGCAGATAAAACGAACTGATGACATCCCGAAACCATGCGTATCTAAAGCATCTTTTGCCGCTTGAACCACTTCTGGGTGCGATGACAATCCAAGGTAATTATTGGCACAAAAATTCAATACTTTTTCGCCTGTAGAAATCGTGATTTCAGCACCTTGTGGCGATGTAATAATTCGTTCTTTTTTGAAAATTCCGTTATCTTCAATCGTTTGCAATTCTGACTGAAGATGTTCTTTTATTTTTCCGTACATATTTTTTGGTATAAGGTTTTGGGTTTATGGTTCAGGAACTTTGCATATTGACTTTTCCCTAATTTCTGCCTACAAATTTACTACATTTACTTGTTCTCCGATGTAAACCAACGCTTTTTTGGTCACTTTAAAGCCCATTTGTTCGATTGCAAATTGGTAATTTTCCAACTGCTTTTGGTATTTTTGATTGTGAACTCCGGTTTTATAATCGAGCAAATACACTTCTTTATTTTTTGCCAAAACCATTCGGTCGGGCTTAATTGGCGTACCTTGTTTCTGGATAATTGTCTGTTCGTTCATCACTTTATTTCCGATTAAAAAGTATTCTGATAGTTCTGGATGGTTTAAAATATGCAAGATTGTTTCACAAACTTCTGCCTTTTGATTTTCCGTAATTAATCCGTTTTCGATGGCTTTTGAAATTGCTAATTCTACATCAGAAATGGTTTCCACATACGACAAAATTTCGTGAACCACGTTTCCATATTCAATCGCTTTTTGCTGATTTGTGCCCCACATTAACGATTCTCTTTGGGCAATTTTTATGGCTTTTGGGTCTAAAACTTCGCTTACAAATGGCACTTTTGGCGCTTCTTCCATTTTGGACGATGCTTCTGATAATTTTACTGGATTTCCAATTTCATATTCAAATTTATCCGAACTAAATCCTCCATAAAGTTCTAAATAATTAATAAAAAAAGTCGCCATATTATTCTTTGGAATTTCTCCTTTTGACGACAAATTCATGTTTGAAATCACATATAATTGTTCTTCCGCGCGCGTCAAAGCCACATACAAAACATTGACATTATCAAGCAAATCTTCTTGTTTTTTCTGTTGGTAAACGAACGATGCTTCTTGGCCAAAACCTTCGACAGCACTCGAATTGTCAATCAAAACTTTTGGCAATTCTGATAAATTCTCTTCGCCATCGAGCCACAATTTATCTTTTGGTTTCAGCGAATAATTTTCTTCGGCAAAAGGCAAAATTACGACAGGAAATTCCAAACCTTTTGACTTGTGAATCGTCATAATCCGGACCGCATTTTTTCCTTCAGGCGACGGAATGCTGAATTTGCTTCCGTTTTTCTCCCAATAATATAAAAAATCAGTAATTCCAGCTTGATTTTTGACGTCTCGTTCTAGAACCAAATCCAGGAAATACTGAATATATGCGTTGTTTTGCTTCAAATTAATAAACTTTGAAACGATGATTTCAACGGCTTCATACAACGATTTTCTGCGTAAGTTTTGGAACGAAAGCGATATCTCGAATTTCACTAACCAATTTTCAAATGCCACCTCTTCTTTCAACGCCATTCCTTCAAAAATAAAGTCGTGAATTGGAAGTTCGTTTTGAATGTTTTGGGCAATGTATTGCAACAAATTTGCCTTTGATTCCAAGTCATTGCTGTTTTTCAAATACCTGAGAACGTTCAAAATAAAGATAACTTCCGTCGCATTTTCAATCATCAAAGTTTCTGAAGAAAGAATAGGAATTCCTTGTTCTGTCAGATAATTGGCAAGCGCAATTCCTTGGTCTCGCTTGCGCGTAAGAATGGCAATATCCTTGTATTCAAAGCCTCTCGCAACGCATCTTTGAATCGCATTTAAAGTTGCCAAGACAAATAATCCGGTTTTATCCAAAGCTTCATCTTCTGAATCTTCCGGCTTCTCCACCTTCGGAATAAAAGAAATATTTACGTAACCACCGACTTTTGAATTAGAATGCTGATGGCTGTGATTTTCGTATAAATCTTTGTAATCTTCGTTTGTAAATTCATTGGAAAGCATCTTGAAAAATCGATTATTGAAATCAATTACTTCAGAATAACTTCGGAAATTTCTATCCAAATGCTCCAGTTTTTTATCGGGATTCACAAACGGATTATGGTCTTTGCTTAACTCGATAAACTGTTCTGCTTTTCCGCCTCGCCAGCGATAAATCGACTGTTTTGGGTCGCCCACAATCATCAGCGAACCTTGTTCACCCGACAAATCTTCGCTCGAAAGCGCGTTGTCAATCAACGGAATCAGGTTTTGCCACTGCATTTCTGACGTATCCTGGAATTCGTCGATGAAAAAATGCTTATAGCGTTCGCCCAAACGTTCATAAATAAACGGTGCGGGTTGGTTTTGAATTTCGCGGTGAATTATCGCATTGAATTCTGAAATTGACAGCACGTTTTGCTCTTTTTGGATTTTGGCCAATTCTTGACTGACCGTATTTAAAAGCGAAAGTGGCGTGATATTTTTCAAAAATGCATTGTAGAAACCAATTTTTTCGTGATTTTTATAAACGCAAGCCAAAACCAAAAGCATTTCTGGAATGATACTTTCAATTATTGATTTGTCTTTTGCCGTTTTATTTATTTTTACGTCATCAAATTCGTGGTAGGTCTTATTTTTTGAATTGAATCGATTTTCTTTTATGCTTTGCAAATGTTTCGGAAAATGTCCTGCAGAAAATGATTTTTCATCAATTGCATTAGAAGAAATTTGTTCCAAGATTTGACTTGCGAAATCCACACATTCCGATTCTAAATTTTTAACCGTTTCCTGAATTTTCTTCTTTATGGCCACAAATTCAGCGATTGATTTATCTTGAAAATGGGTAATTTCAGTACGATTGTTCTCGTTGAGAAGCAATCTTCCTGTGTCCATAATTTCTCTGGTGATGTCCCAACTTTTATCGTCGTCGGTTTTTTCCATTGTAAAATCCACGAGCAATTTGGTCAGCGTTTCTTCTTCGCCGGCTTGTGCGATTATGGCGTCGACGGCTTCTGTCAAAAGGTTATCGGTTTCTAAGGAAACGTCAAAAGTTATCGGAAGACCTAAATCGTGGGCAAAAGCACGAATAACTTTGTGCGTGAATTTATCAATCGTGGAAATGTCAAACGACGCATAATTGTGGATGATATTTTTGATGATTTGCTGTGATTTTGTCTTGATTTCAGAAGTTTTCAAATCTGTTCCTTCGGCAATTATGTTCATCAAATCGACCGCTTTTGTGCTTGGTTCGTCTTTGGTAAACTCAAAAAGGCTCGTGACGATTCTGCCTTTCATTTCAGCCACGGCTTTGTTTGTAAAAGTGATGGCCAAAATATTTCTGTAGGCATCATTTTTTTTTGATGTCAAGAGAATTTTGAGGTATTCTTTTACCAAAGTGAAGGTTTTTCCTGAACCTGCGGAAGCGTCGTATATGGAGAACGCGGTTTTTTCTATTTTTCCCATTTGAGTTTTGGCTCTAAATTTTTAAATTCTTAATTGGTATTATGCAAAAAAACGTCCGCAGGAATACTGAAATAGTTTTTTAATTTTTGAGCCATTTTTAAGGTGATTTCCCTTTTTCCTGAAAGTACTGCAGAAACGTGACCTTTACTTCCGATTATTGGTTCCAAATCTTTTGCTTTCATTCCCATTTCTTGCATTTTATATTTTATGACTTCTAACGCATCGAGTTCTGGCAATTCATAATGTTTTTCGTCATAATCTTTTATCAAGACAATGAGCAAATCTAGCTCGTCATTTTCTGGCGTATTTGGCTCGGCGTGAAAAATTTCCATCATTCGTATTGAAGCTTTGTTATAATCTTCTTCTGTTTTTAATACTTTCCAGTTCATCATTATATCTTTTTAAATGGATGAAATCTTCCATTTGCCTTTTTAATATTTTTCTAGTGTAGCTTATCGACAATCTGCGTCAATAGCCCTGATTGTAGCGGAAAGCCCGGAGTTTTTAAACCTATTTTTTACAGCAGAAAAACAGCGACCGGAGGAAGCTCGTTTTTTTGCTAGTAAAAAAAGGTTTAAAAATGAGGACTTTGAGCGGAAAGCAGGAATAGCTTCTGCTACCAAATCTTCACATTTAGCCTTAAAAATTACTACATTATCATTTACGTTAATACAATTATAACAAAATAGTATTTCCAATTCCAAAGTTAAATGTTTAATTTTGAAATAAATATTTTATAAATCTTTAAAACAAACATATTATGGCTTTTGAATTACCAAAATTACCGTATGCTTATGATGCATTGGAACCACATATTGATGCTAAAACTATGGAAATTCACCATACTAAACATCATAATGCATACACAACCAACTTAAACGCTGCTATAGAAGGTACTGATTTGGCGGGTTTAACAATTGAAAATATCTTAATCAACCTTGACAAAAAAAATGCTGCGGTTAGAAATAACGGTGGTGGTTTTTATAATCATAACTTGTTTTGGAAAGTAATGTCTCCGAATGGTGGCGGACTTCCAAAAGGAGAATTATTAGACGCTATCGAAAGAGATTTTGGAACTTTTGAAGAGTTCAAAGCGAAGTTTGCAAAAGCAGGTGCTACTCAATTTGGTTCTGGATGGGCTTGGCTTTGTGTTCAAAAAGGTGGAAAATTAGATGTTTGCGGTACTCCAAATCAAGATAATCCATTAATGCCAGAAGTGGGTTGCGGTGGAACTCCAATCCTTGGGATGGATGTTTGGGAACACGCTTATTATTTGAACTATCAAAACAGAAGACCTGATTATATCGAGGCTTTTTTCAATGTAATCAACTGGGAAGAAGTTTCAAGAAGATATGCTTCTGAGAAATAATATTTCTTAAATTATAGAAAAGCGTTCTGAAAAGGACGCTTTTTTTATGCTTAAAGCCGAAAGTTTGTAAAATAAAAAAGGCGGAATTGCTTCCACCCTTTTTGCCCCAAATCTACCATAAACTTAACCTACTAATGCTATGGTAGTCCAAATGTATAGCTGTTTTAACCTTTGTGCAATTATATCTGTTTAAAGTTTAATAAACTCGATAAAGTGTAACTTTTGTGATATTTTAGCTACTTAAAAACAAAAAAGCATCTCAAATAAGATGCTTGATATGAAATTTCCGAAATTTTTAAAAATAAAAAAGGTGGAATTTCTTCCACCCTTTTTGCCCCAAATCTACCATAAACTTAACCTACTAATGCTATGGTAGCTCAAATATAATATAAATGTTTACTAACTGCAAAGTTTATTAGACCAATAGACTTATAAAATCGATTAAGTGTTCGATTTTAACCTTTTTTTAATAAGCTCGAGAGTCTTTTCCTTCATAAAAATTCATAAAGGCACGATTTACCACACGATTTCCTCCTGGCGTTGGGTAATCTCCAGTGAAATACCAGTCTCCTAAATTTTTAGGGCAAGCAATATGAAGATTTTCAACTGTTTGGAAAATAATTTTTACCTCAGCGTTAATATCTTCTGAGCTTAACATCGTGGCGATTTTATCTGAAACTTCCTGCGGCTCAAACGGCGCATAAATTTCAGTCACATAATTAACAACGTCAGCATCTTTGAAATTCTCTTGTGCTTTACATTTAGCATATACTTCGTCAACAATATGGTAAAGGTTTCTTTCTTTTAAAAGCTCTAAAGCCGCTTGAAAAGCAACTAAGCCTTCTAGTTTTGCCATATCGATGCCATAACAATCAGGAAAACGAATCTGCGGTGCTGATGAAACTATTACGATTTTCTTTGGATTCAATCGATCCATCATTTTCAAGATACTCTTTTTTAACGTGGTACCGCGAACGATACTGTCATCGATGATTACCAAGTTATCTTGAGGCTTGATCACGCCATATGTGACGTCATATACGTGCGCAACCAAATCGTCACGACTGCTGTCTTCTGTAATAAATGTTCGAAGTTTGGCGTCTTTAATCGCGACTTTTTCAGTTCGGATTTTAACTTCTAATAACCTTTGTAAAGTTTCAACCGTAAGCGTGTCTTTGTTCGCTAAAATATAATCGTTTTTTCTTTGGTTTAAGAAATCCTGCGCCGCTTCCACCATTCCATAGAAGGAGGTTTCAGCAGTGTTTGGAATATATGAAAAAACAGTATTGTCTGTATCTTGGTCAATTGCTTCCAAAACTGCTGGAAGAATCAATTTCCCTAAATCTTTTCTTTCTTGGTAAATTTCTGCGTCGCTTCCTCTTGAGAAATAAATTCTTTCGAATGAACATGCTTTTTTAACCGTTGGAGTCAGAATTTCTTCTTTCGTAACTGTTCCATTTTTCTTAATAATCAAGGCGTGACCCGGATCTAATTCTTGTACTTTTTCAAAAGGAACATTAAAAACAGTTTGGATAACCGGTCTTTCAGAAGCGACAACTGTAATTTCATCATCTTCATAAAAGTAAGCCGGACGAATTCCTGCTGGATCTCTGAAAACAAAAGCGTCGCCGTGTCCAAAAAGTCCTGCCATGGCATAACCTCCGTCCCAACCTTTTGCCGCTCTGCGTAAGATTTTACCAACGTCTAGTCTTTCTGCAATTACTGGCGAAGCTTCTCTTTTTGAGAGTCCTTCGTTTTTGCAATCTTGGTACAAATCAGTAACCTCATCGTCTAAGAAATGTCCAATTTTCTCCATTACGGTAACAGTATCCGCCATTTCTTTTGGATGCTGCCCTAATTCGATCAAGCTGTCGAAAAGTTCTTTAACATTGGTCATGTTGAAGTTTCCTGCAACGATCAAGTTTCTGTGCATCCAGTTATTTTGTCGCAAGAAAGGGTGAACACTTTCGATGCTATTTTTCCCGAAAGTTCCGTAACGAACGTGTCCTAAAAACAATTCGCCAATGTATGGAATGTGTTTTTTCTGAAGTTCCACGCTGTCAGCGTATTCTGGATGTTCTGTCAATTCTTCGTTAATTCTTGCATTGATTTGCGCAAAAACGTCTTGGATTGGCTGCGGGTCGTTTGACCGAACTCGGCTGATGTATCTTTCTCCTGCTTCCACATCTAATTTGATGCTTGCAAAACCAGCTCCATCTTGGCCTCTATTGTGCTGTTTTTCCATTAACAGGTACATTTTTTGTACTCCGTAAAATGCCGTGCCGTATTTTTCTTTATAGAATTCTAACGGTTTCTTTAATCTTAAAAGGGCAATACCACACTCGTGTTTTAAAGCGTCGCTCATTGTAGTTGTTGTGTTGTAGTTGTTGTTTTTGTAAAAGCAATTTTTGTACCGAAGTACTTTTAAAACACCTAGAATTTCTGCCAGATGTTGGACCATCAAGATATTAAGGGAATTAAGTTCAGTTTAACGAGACTTAATATCTTTAGGTTTAAATTTATTGTAAACTTTTTAGTTTAAAAAACATGTTACCATATAAGGCATTTAAGAAACTATACGTTGGATGGTGGCAATCTTTTCTTTTGGCTCTTGTTTCTTTTCTCTTTTCTCTTGGCTATTTGCTATTCTCTTTTGCCAAATATACAAACAAAAAAAAGCCCCGTTTCTGAGGCTTCGGTTTTATCCGTTATTTTTCTAAGACGATGTCGAACTGGGTCAAGGCTTTGAATTGTTGCAGTCTTTCTTGTACTTCTGCTTTTTCTAGTTTGACCATTCTTTCTGTTCCGAATTTTTCTACACAGAAAGACGCTAAATTTGAACCATATATAATCGCATTCTTCATATTGTCGAAAGATACATTTTCGCTTTGCGCAATGAATCCGGAGAATCCACCTGCGAAAGTATCTCCCGCGCCTGTTGGGTCAAAAACTTCTTCTAAAGGCAATGCCGGTGCGAAGAAAATTTCTTTGTTGTGGAAAAGCAACGCTCCGTGTTCTCCTTTTTTGATCACCACATATTTTGGTCCCATCGTGTGGATTTTAGCAGCCGCTTTTACAAGAGAATATTCTCCCGAAAGTTGGCGAGCTTCTTCATCATTAATTGTGATTACATCCACGCGTTTGATTACGTCTAATAATTCTGGCAAAGCGCAATCCATCCAAAAGTTCATGGTATCTAAAACTATTAATTTTGGCTGTTTATCCATTTGGTCTAAAACACTGCTTTGTACCAAAGGATGCAGGTTTCCTAACATGACTACTTCAGCATCTTTAAAATCCTGAGGTACTTTTGGTTGGAAATCTGCCAACACGTTTAATTGTGTATCTAAAGTGTCTCTTGAATTCAAATCGTTATGGTACAAACCACTCCAAAAGAAGGTTTTTCCTCCTTGCACGATTTCAAGTCCTGAAATATCTATATTTCTACTCGTCAATAAATCTAAATATTCTTGTGGGAAATCATCGCCAACAACAGAAACTATTGCAGATTGAACGTTAAAATGTGAAGCTGACAAACCAATATAGGTTGCTGCTCCGCCTAAAATTTTATCTGTTTTTCCAAAAGGAGTTTCAATAGCGTCGAAAGCAACCGTCCCGACAATCAATAATTTGTTCATTTTTAGATTTTCGAATTAAGGTGCAAAGATACTTTTTATGTTTGAAAGTTGCAACGGTTGTAAAGCACAAAGTTTTGGTAATATACGGCGTTGAATGACAGAAGTTTGCCTAATTTAGTCTGGAACAAAAAATCCAAGAAAATATTTACAATGAAACTACATTATTAATTAAAAATCCGTATTTTAACTTTAACACTGTAATCTTTTCAATAGCTCTTAATTTTAAAAATAGAATCGAATGTTCAAAAAATTTTTTCTTCTGAGCGCCATGGCGCTAATTTTTTTCTCTTGTAAAGAAGATAAGGTCACGACGAGTACACCTGATGTTCTTATCGAAAAGCTCGTCGATTCCACCGAAATTATTGTCGTAGAACCTAATAATGGTGACGAGCTAAATGCAATACTGGTCGAAAAAATCGATTCAATTTCCTTCTCAAAAATTAAAGATAGCGTTCGGCCACCTCGCAAAATGCTGAAGAAAATCACCGATTTTAAAAAAGTGAAAAAGTTACTTCATGGCACGGTAGAATTTGATGATAGCGAACAATATGGCGAAGCTCCAGCAGTAAAGACGATAAATTTTAAAAATGGGACAAAATTTAATGATAAAAACGGATTCTATGAAGCCTACTTTGTTGCCTATTTCCCTACAGAGGAAATCTTGCTTTGCGAAGGCGGACACTCGACAGATGTTAGTTTCGATTTAAAAAACGGAAAACTTACTGAAGATACCGGAAACCCTAATGAAATGGTTTCTTCACCAAAGAGCACTGTTCGGCTAAGTAGTCATTATGGCGGTCAGGAATGTTCGGCTTATTTCATCCAGAAAAAGAAAAATAAGGAGTTTGAGAAAATCATTCAGCTTGATGACGAATTTAAGAAAATCACCGGGCATTGGCTTTGCACTGTTGGAGAGGCATTTTGGGCTGATGAGAAAACGCTTTATGTATCAGAAACGAATAATGCTGGCGAAACTCAAAAATTAGTTACGCTATATTTTAAAATCTCATTAATCAAAAAATAACATTATCGATTTTTCCAGTATAGAATCACATCGTTTAAAACATCTGAAAGCGTCTCAAGTGAATTTGGTTTGTGGAAGAAACCGTTAATTTGCCGTTTGAAAGCTTCTTCTGATGTAAACTCACTCCAAGCGCTTGTAAAATATAGAAAAGGAACTTTTTTTGCTACAATTGACGGCTCTTTTAACATTGCATCTCTAAGTTCAAATCCGTTCATTTTAGGCATGCTGATGTCTGAAATTATCAAAAACGGATGGCAATTTTCTTGCAATAAATAGTCGATCGCCACAGTGCTATCGCCTAAAAGAACGATTTCATTTGGCACAAGGCTTGAAAGCACTTCCATAAAAAATTCTCTGTCGTCGTGATCGTCATCGATAATCACAATTGGCCCATCTTTTTTCATCGCTAAATTTAAGTGGCAAAAATACATTACCAAACATTTAATTTTATTATACAATTTTAGGATTAGTTTAAACGACTACATTTATCTTACTAAAAATTATAGACATGAGATCTCTAATCTGCTAAGCAAGTTAATATCGAGATTAATATTAATCAATATGGAAATCAGATCATTTCAAACCTCAGACATAACGCATGTGCTAGAACTTCTTCGATTAAATACGCCCAAATATTTTGCGCCAGCTGAAAAACGAGATCTTGCTTATTATTTAAAAAATGAAATTGATGAATATTTCGTGGTTTTAGAAAACAACAAAATCTTGGGTTGTGGTGGATTTAATTTATCCGAAGATAGTAAAATCGGAAAGCTTTCCTGGGACATTTTTCATCCAGAAAGTCAAGGAAAAGGTCTGGGTACGGCACTGACAAACTTCCGAATAGAGAGGATGAAGGAAATTCAGAGCATCGAAAAAATTTCGGTCAGAACGTCGCAATTAGCTTATCTTTTTTATTTAAAATTTGGCTTGGAACTAAAAGAAGTTGTCGAGGATTATTGGGCTGTTGGCTTTGATTTATATCATTTGGAAGCACCGATAGCTTTAGTTAAAATTAAATAATTTCAATTTTGGGTTACCATTGCTTCTGTTTTTTTTATAATATTGAGGTACAACACAACAAATTAGTTCATGACGAAAATTACCTTTACAAAAACCAATTCCAAAAATGGCGAATTTGAAAAGTTGGCCAGTCTTTTAGACGAACATCTCAAGAAAATAAATGGAGAAAATGACGATTTTTTTTCAAAACTGAATACGTCAGACACGTTAAGCCACGTCATCGTAGCATACATTGATAAAATCGCTGTTGGATGTGGCGCATTTAAACCGTTTTCTGAAAAAGAAGCTGAAATAAAAAGAATGTTTGTAATTCCAGAATTTAGAGGGCAAGGCCTTGGACGAAAAATCCTCAAAAATCTTGAATATTGGGCAGAAGAATCTAACTTTGATTTTTGTATCTTAGAAACGAGCAATGACATGCCAAAAGCGATTGAATTGTATCAAAAAGCGGGATATTCTGCCATCCAAAACTATGGCCCATATAAAGATGTAGAAAATTCTGTTTGTATGAAAAAATGGATTTCAGAGATCTAAAATATTTAATTACTAATATAATATGAATCAAGCATTTGACATTACAACCCAAAACAGAAAAGTGCTTTTAACTTTTCTTCAAAATCATTCATTGGAGCAATTAAACACGGTACCGCCAGGTTTTAGCAATAACATTATCTGGAATGTTGCGCATATTATTGTAGTTCAGCAACTTTTGGTATACAAGCTTTCTGGTTTCCAACCAATGGTTTCATCAGATTTAATCAAAAAATATTCACGAGGCACGAAACCCGAAGATGATGCAACTGAAGACGAAGTTGAAGAAATTAAAGGGCTTCTCTTTAAGACAATTGAACAAACGAAAACTGACTTTGAGAATTCAATTTTTAAAGAATATCGGGAATTTACGAACGATCTGGGATTTACATTAAAAAGTATCGAAGAAGCAATTTCGTTTAATAATTTCCACGAAGCAGTTCACCTGGGAATTATAATGAGTATAAAAAAGTTCGTTTAACGCTAAAAAAAAACCTTCTGTGAACCAGAAGGTTTTTTTTTATTTGATTTTCAAAAACTTATCCACTTCACTATAAGGAATCAAAACTTCTTTTGGCCCTTCAACATAAGCGGCGATTTCATAAATATTGTAGTAAAGAAGCAGCCCTTTGTCAGTATAAAAATAGGTCTGAGGCAATTCAAAAACTTCCTTCATAAACATCATTCCGGTAGAATTAATGGGCTTTCCCGCGGGAATCTTGAACTTCTCACGGAATTTGGTTTCGGCCAAAGCTTTAAAAGCAACGGTATCTTTCAGAATGTCGTTTTTTTCTAAAGACTTTCCTGTTGCTTTGTCAAAAATAAGGGAGCGATTTCCGTCATAACCGTGGGCTCCGCCAGTGAATGTGTAGTTGTGTAATTTTATATTTAAAATTTTATCAGAAGTGTAAGCCACGTTTGCTTCAATTTTTGCTTCCCATCCTGGTCTTTCATCGGCATATTCTTCTTTTAATTGATCATAAGAATTGATGAAAGCCGTCATTACTTCGTCGTAATTTTTTCCGTCAGAAGGTTTTTCTCCAAAATAAACAATTCCTCGCACGGTATTAAAAATCTTCTTATTGATGCTGTCTGAAACCACCGGAATATTAGAAGCTTCTGGAACCACGATTTTCACTTCGGCGCAAACATCAGTTTTACAAGGAAGCGTGGTTTTTTTCTCATACGTCTTTGTCTGAAATTCGAGAGTTGCTGTTTCTTTTTCTACGGTTTTGTCTTTTTGACAGCTTGCAAAAACTGAAATTATTGCTAGTGATACTAAGATTTTTTTCATGGCTTGGTTGTTAATTATTTATAAAGATACCCTTTTGGGTTGGAAATTAAAAGGTAAATTTGTCCAAAATATTGATATTTAAATAATCATTTATATGAAATTTAACACCAAAGTTATCCACGGAGGGCAACATCACGACCCGTCAACTGGCGCTGTAATGCCACCCGTTTATCAAACTTCGACTTTTTTACAAACCAGCCCTGGAGTTCCGGTTGGCGAATATGAATATAGCAGAGCGGCAAACCCAACGCGCACAGCTTTAGAAAATGCTTTGGCGAGTATCGAAAATGGTACGCGCGGTTTGGCATTTTCTTCTGGATTGGCAGCGACTGACTGCGTTTTAAGATCTTTTAAAGCAGGCGACGAAATCATTGCGATGGATGATTTATATGGAGGAACTTACCGAATGTTTACTAGAATTTACAAAGATTCTGGCATCAAGTTTCACTTTGTGGACATGAACGATTTAGAGAAGTTCAAGTCGTTGATTAATGAAAATACCAAACTGGTTTGGGTGGAAACGCCAACAAATCCGTTGATGAAATTAGCTGATATTGAAGCAATTGCAAAGATTACGAAAGATAAAAACTTGCTTTTTGCGGTTGACAATACTTTTGCAACGCCTTACCTGCAAAAACCTTTAGATCTTGGCGCTGATATCGTGATGCATTCGGCTACAAAATATCTTGGAGGCCATTCTGACGTAATTGCTGGTGCATTAATTACAAAGGATGAAAAATTAGGCGAACAATTGCATTTTCAGCAATTTGCAACAGGCGCAACTCTTGGACCACAAGATTCGTTCTTGGTTTTAAGAGGAATCAAAACGTTAAGTTTAAGAGTTCAAAGACATTGTGAAAACGGCGTGAAAGTAACTGAATTTTTAGATAAACATCCAAAGGTTAAAACAGTTTATTATCCAGGATTAGCTTCGCATCCGTTTCACGAAATTGCGAAAAAGCAAATGAAAAATGGTTTTGGCGGTATGGTTTCTTTCACTTTTGAATCTGGAAAAAAAGAAGACGCAATTTCGTTTTTAGAAAAATTAGAAGTTTTCACTTTAGCAGAATCTCTTGGTGGTGTTGAATCTTTGGCCAACCATCCGGCATTAATGACACACGCTTCAATTCCGGAAGACAAGCGAAAAGAAATTGGTATCTCTGATGACTTGGTTCGTTTGAGCGTGGGAATCGAAGATATCGAAGATTTGCTTGCTGATTTAGAACAAGCCTTGAAATAAGATAGTTTTATAAATAAAAAGTCCCGATGAGAATCGGGACTTTTTTATGTCGTAAATTTTAATTCAAATAATAAATATATCCAAAATTCAGCCAGACCAGCCAGTCATTTGCTTTGTTTTCAGGATATCTTGTTGGATCTGGACTCAATCCATCAACCCAGTTTGAGAAATAATATTGAAATCTTATATCGACCATCAAATCTGAAAGTTCAGTCAATTTATATCTTGTACCAACGCTTGACACCACAGACCAAGTATTTCCTGAATCATTTGTAAATGCATCTCTATATTTTACTGGCGTGTTCAAAACCGTCAATGGGCCATTTATAGAAGTTGCTTCAGGGTTGAAATGACTATATTGTGCTCCCGCACTAATAAATGGTGCCCAAGCGCCATTTGTTGCCGTAAAATCTCTAATACTCAACGGAAAATATTCCAATTGCATTCCAATATTTGTTACCGCCGTGCTTCCTCTCATATCTCGCAATTGCTGTGCTCCAACCGATGTTCTTTCTGGAGCAACCCATTCGCCAAAATGCTTTAATTCTGTTTTGTTATAAGAAAGTTCGCTTCTGATTTTAAAGTGGTCGTTAAAATAAGTGTAAGAATTAAGACAGTTACATTCTGGATTGTAAGCAAAATTCAAATAGTGTACGATTCCAACTCCGATTCCCGTATTTCCAGAATTAGTACTTAAATCATATCGTTCCCCATAATCAGATTGAAAAGCCACAGGACCAGCAATAACGCCAACCTCGTGCGAAATTCCCAACTGCGCTTTAGCAATGTTTAAACCACCAAAAAGTAAGGCTGTTAATAGGAGGTAAATTCTGGGCATCTGTCTTGTTTAAAAGAATTTAGCGACAAATATATAAAAACATAAATCACTTATTAAAAAAAATAAAAAAAATACTTTTTTGGTTGGAAAAATATCATAAAAACTTTAAAAATAACTCATAAAATACACCATAATTAAAGATTCCTTAACAAATAAATAAATCTATTGAGAAATCGAAAAAATATCTGCAATTATTAGTTTAAGATGTATCTTTGTACCCTCAAACGAAAACGTTTTCTTAAACGTTAATAACTTAATAATCATGACAGAAAGTATTCACTCTTTTGTTGAAGCAGTTGCAAAGAGAAATCCTAACGAGCCTGAATTCATGCAGGCTGTAAAAGAAGTTGCAGAAACTGTAATTCCTTTTATTGAAGAGAATAAAAAATACCAAAACAAAATGCTTTTGGAAAGAATGGTTGAAGCTGAACGTGTAATCATGTTTAGAGTAGTATGGGTTGATGACGCTGGAAACACGCATGTGAACAGAGGTTACAGAATCCAAATGAATTCAGCAATCGGGCCATACAAAGGCGGAATTCGTTTCCACCCTTCTGTAAACTTGAGCATCTTGAAATTCCTTGCTTTTGAGCAAACTTTTAAAAACAGCTTGACTACATTGCCAATGGGTGGTGGAAAAGGTGGTGCTGATTTTGATCCAAAAGGAAAATCAGACAATGAAATTATGAAATTCTGTCAAGCATTTATGACAGAGTTATCAAAACACATCGGTGGAAACACTGACGTTCCAGCCGGAGATATTGGTGTTGGAGGACGTGAAGTTGGTTATATGTTTGGCCAGTACAAAAGATTAAGAAACGAATTTACAGGAGTTTTGACAGGAAAAGGAATCTCTTTTGGAGGTTCATTGATCCGTCCAGAAGCTACCGGTTATGGCGATGTGTATTTTGCACAAAGCATGCTTGAAACAAAAGGACAAAGTTTCCAAGGAAAAACTGTAGTTGTATCTGGTTCTGGAAATGTGGCGCAATATGCTGCTGAAAAAGCAACACAATTGGGCGGAAAAGTAGTTACTCTTTCTGATTCTGCTGGTTATATTTATGACGAAGCTGGAATCGATGCTGAGAAATTGGCTTACGTTATGGAAATCAAAAACGTAAACTACGGAAGAATCAGCGATTACTTGAACAAATATCCAAACGCAAAATATGTTGCAGGAAAACGTCCTTGGGAAGTTAAATGTGACGTGGCTTTGCCTTGCGCAACTCAAAACGAGTTGAACGAAGAAGAAGCAAAAACGTTGGTTGCAAACGGTTGTATTTGTGTGGCTGAAGGTGCAAATATGCCTTCAACTCCAGAAGCGGTTACTGTTTTCTTAGATGCAAAAATCTTGTTCGCTCCAGGAAAAGCTTCAAATGCTGGTGGTGTTGCCACTTCTGGATTAGAAATGTCTCAAAACTCGTTGCGTTTAAGCTGGACTTCAGAAGAAGTTGACGAAAGACTAAAAAGAATTATGCTTGACATCCACGCTTCTTGCGTAAAATATGGTTCTGATAAAGATGGTCATGTTGACTATGTTAAAGGAGCAAATATTGCAGGTTTCGTGAAAGTTGCTGATGCAATGTTGGCACAAGGAATCGTATAATTTTCGATTTACATACAATTAAATGCTCTCCATTGTGAGGGCATTTTTTTTGGGTTAAACCCAATAAACAATAATTTCGAATTCGCTTTATATGAAAAAAGAAATAAATTCGTTTTGTATATATTTGTATCCAATTTTAAACCCGCAATGAAAAAGCTTTTCTTCTTCTTTTTATTGATTTCCCAAATTGCTTTTGCCCAAAATCGAAATCAATTATGGAAAGGCTATTTTTCGTACAACGAAGTTAATGATTTGACAGAATAACCAACAAGGATAACGGCTTCCACACAAAACGCGCTTTTTTCAAAACACCTGAACACTAACGAACTAAAGACTACAACAACAATCGACGGACTGTCTGGTCAGACCATCACAACAATCTATTATAGCCAAAATCTCAATAAAACATATATTGGACATGCAAACGGATTATTGCTCATAATAAACGGAAGTGATGGCGAAATAAAAATTGTTCCCGGAATCAGAGACCAAAACGGAATCACGCCCACAAAAAAGAAGATCAATCATTTTTTGGAACACGAGAACAAGCTTTATATTTCAACAGACTTTGGCTTGGTTCAATTCAATATGACAACACAATTGTTTGGCGATACGTATCTTTTAGGAAATGCCGGTCAGGAATTGCTTGTGTATCAATCGGCAGTTTTAAACAATTTTATTTATGTAGCAACAGATTTAGGTGGCATAAGACGTGCTGATTTAGCCAATGCAAATTTAAACGATTTCGCCCAATGGCAGACTTTTGATCCCGGATATTGGGCTGGTATCACCAACCATAACAATCAACTTTTGTGCTTAAACGCCAACAACGCAGTTTATCGTCACAATGGCACCGGATTTTCCCTAGTACTAAACTTACCGCAACCAGGAATTGACTTTAGGTCATATCAAAATGTATTGTCTGTTACCACAACAAATCATGTGTACACTTTTGACCAAAATTTAATACAGACTTCTCACATCATCAGCACAAATATTCCTGATATTGTAGCAAGTTTCACGTGTGCGTCTGTGATTGGAAACTCAGTTTTCATTGGAACAAAAGAAAACGGAATTATCTCGGCCCCCATCGCAAATCCTTCAACTTTTCAAATGATAAAACCTGATGGTCCCAGCAGAAATAATGTTTTTTCATTGCAAACTACGCCGTCAAATAAACTCTGGATCACTTATGGAGGATACAATGTTTACTACGTTCCAGATTATAGCAACTTTGGCGTTAGTAAATTTTCTGATACAGGATGGCTAAATATTCCATATGAGGAAACTCTTGAATCGCAGTCGATTACACGCGTAATTTTAAACCCAAATAATGAGAAGAACGTATTTTTTGGAACAAATCAAACCGGGATTCTCGAATTTCAAGATGATGTGGCGATCGCAAAATATGATCATAACACACCAAATGGTCCTGAATCTGTTTTCCTACCATTGTCACCAAACTTCAAATCAGTTAGAAATAATGGCCTTGCCTTTGACCGCTCCGGGAACCTTTGGTTTTCAAATTCGCTAATCAACAATGCGATAAAAGTTAAAAAGGCGGATGGATCGTGGCAGTCTTTTTCTATCGAAGAATTCGTGACGACCACAGATATTAACTACGGCAGAATGACAATCGACAAAAATGGAACGAAATGGTCGGCTTCTGAACTCGGCGTTTTTGGATTTAATGAAAATGTTGTTCCAAATTTTAAATTTGCAAAATCCAGCGATGACGAGGGAAAACCTTTTTTAAACAACGCCCGATGCGCTGCAGTTGACAACAATAACAGACTTTGGATCGGCACACTTGGCGGTCTAAGAATCTTGCCAAGTGTGGATCGTTTTTTAAGTGAAGAATTTCTTGAAACCAATCCCATAATTGTCATGGACGACGGGCTTCCGCAAGAACTTTTATACGAACAAGCCATTACAGACATTGCAGTTGACGGCGCCAATAACAAATGGATTGGCACAGGAAATTCTGGAGTATTTCTGCTTTCACCGAATGGCCAAGAAACGCTTTACAGGTTTACACGAGAAAATTCGCCATTGCCAAGCAACGTAATCAACGACATTGATGTGAACCGAAATACCGGCGAGGTATTTTTTGCTACCGATGCAGGTTTGGTTTCGTTTAAGGGAACTTCCACAGGCGCTTCTGATAACTTAAACAACGTTTATGTGTACCCAAATCCCGTTCGTCCAGAATTCAACGGAACCGTAAAAGTGGCTGGATTAATTGATGATGCAAACGTAAAAATCACCGACATCGAAGGAAATTTGGTATTTGAAACCACTTCTGAAGGCGGAACCATCGAATGGGACACCAAAGCTTTTGGAAAATACAGAGTTGCTTCTGGCGTGTACATGATTTTCATTGCTTCAAAAGACGGTACCGAAACCAAGACTAAAAAAGTAATGATTATTCGATAGGTGCAAGACAAAGGGCAACAATGTCTAAGGAGCCACAAAACCCTAAATCTGATGCCCATAACCCGAAACCTATGAATATCAAAACCAAAGCCATTGTAATTTCTTCCTTAAAATACCAAGAGAAAAGTCTCATTGTAAAATGTTTCACCGAAACAGACGGCTTGAAATCATATTTTGTCCACAATGCCTTTTCGGGAAAAAACAACAAGCAGAAAGTGGCTTATTTTCAGCCGTTGAATATCCTTGAAATCGAAGCGGTTCACAAAAACAAAGGAACGCTGGAGAATTTCAAGGAAGTAAAACTTTCCACAGCTTACCAAACGATAAACACTGATATTTTTAAAAGCACTATTATTATTTTTCTGTCAGAAGTGTTGCATCACAGCATTCACGAAGAAGAAAAAAACGAAGACCTTTTTCACTTTTTAGAAACCGCACTTTTGTGGCTCGACCATCATTCTGAAATTTCGAATTTCCACCTAATTCTATTAATTGAAACGACAAAATTCTTAGGATTTTATCCCGATAGTTCTGATGACGACTTGAAATTCTTTGAAATGACCGAAGGCATCTTCACGCCTTTTCAGTCGCTTTCTTGTTTATCAGAACACGAAACGCATCTTTTCAAAAAATTATTAGGATTAAAATTTGACAGCGACCAAAAGATTTTCGCCGGTATCGAGCGTTCCATTTTGCTAAAAATCATCTTAGATTATTACGCTTTCCACTTGGATGGATTTCGAAGACCAAAATCTTTGGAAGTTTTAAAGGAGGTATTTTCTTAGGAAGAAATTAAAATAAATTCCAAAATCTTTTCTATCCATTTTTAAAATATTTCCTTTGTAAAAAACTATAACTATGAAAGACAAAATATACTACTTAGCTTCTTGCGACACCTGCCGAAAAATCATCAAATCGCTTCCAAATATGGACAAATTAGAATTTCACGACATTCGTCAAAACCCAATTACGCCAGAAGAATTAGAGGAAATGCACCAGCTTTCGGGAAGTTATGAAAAGCTTTTTAGCAAAAAAGCACAACTTTACAAGTCACTAAACTTAAAAGACAAAAACTTACAGGAAGAAGATTTCAAGAAATATTTGTTGAAACATTATACTTTTTTGAGCCGTCCGGTTTTTATAATTGATAATAAAATTTACATCGGAAACAGTCAGCAAAATGTGCACGCGGTTTCATTGGTGTTGAAAGAAATGAAGTAATGAAACTAATCTATTTTCCTGGTTTTGGCGGAAGCGAAAAATCAAATACATACCTAAAAATTTTATCGAAGTATCCAGATTCAGAAGCAATTATTTACAATAATACTGATGCCGACGAAGCTTTTATGCAGATAGAAAATCAGCTAAAAAACATAGCAACTGACATTTCCTTAATTGTAGGGCAAAGTTTGGGTGGTTTTTGGGCAGAACATTTCGCGATAAAACACAATTTGAAGTTGGTACTTATAAATCCAAGTTTTGAACCGTTCACTTCTTTAGAGAAATATAATATTCCAATTCAAGAACTTGAAAAATTCAGAAAATTCAAACCTGAAATCCGAGCAAAATCAAAGGTTTCAATTATCCTTTCAAAAAATGATACTGTGGTCGATTCGACGCCAGTTTTAGAAAAATATGAAAATTTTGCGAACTTTAAATACGTAGATGGCGACCATAAATTCACCGATTACGACGTTCTCTTTGACGAAATTAAGAGCGTTCTAATTCCGTAAAAATTCAATTAGTCGCTTCGACCACTTTTTACTACATTTGTAGCTATTTAAATTTGAATATGATACAATCAATGACTGGTTTTGGCAAAGCTTCTTTGCAATTGCCAACCAAAAAAATTACTGTTGAAATAAAATCCCTAAACAGCAAAGGCTTGGATTTAAACGTAAGAACGCCTTATGTTTATCGTGAAATGGAATTGGGATTACGAAATCAAATTGCCCAAAAATTAGAAAGAGGAAAAGTTGATTTTTCTTTATTTATAGAAATTACTGGCGAAGAAACATCGTCAAAAATAAACGTTCCGATTGTTCGAGGTTACATCAATCAATTAAAACAAGTAGTTGACGGAGACGAAACTGAATTGCTAAAAATGGCAGTGAGAATGCCCGATGCGATGAAAACCGAGCGTGAAGAAATTGACGAAAACGAGTGGAAAACCATCCAAGGCGTTATTGAAGAAGGCTTGAAAAACATCCAAGAATTTAGAGTTTCAGAAGGTTCGGCTTTAGAAAAAGAATTTCTTTTGAGAATCGGAAATATCTTGTCTTTGATGAACGAAACCGTAGCGTTAGACAGCGAAAGAATCGAAACTGTGAAAACCCGATTGAAAACGGCTATCGAAGAATTAAACGTAAATGTGGACGAAAATCGTTTTGAACAAGAATTGATTTTCTACCTAGAAAAATACGATATCACTGAAGAAAAAGTTCGCCTTGAAAACCACCTCAACTATTTTATCGAAACCATTGCAGGAACAGAAGCCAACGGAAGAAAATTGGGTTTTATCACCCAAGAAATCGGTAGAGAAATCAACACGATGGGTTCCAAATCCAATCACGCACAAATGCAGAAATTGGTCGTTCAGATGAAAGATGAATTGGAAAAAATTAAGGAACAGGTTTTAAACGTTCTGTAAGTTTTCAATCCTGCGAGGTTTTCAAAACCTTGTAGGTATCTACTAAACACACCTACAAGGTTTTGAAAACCTTGCAGGAAAGCAACTAAAAATATCCACTTAGCTTAAAGCATAACGCTTCGAGCTTAAAGCATAAAAAAATGAATAACGGAAAATTATTAGTTTTTTCAGCGCCATCTGGTTCCGGGAAAACTACAATTGTAAGATACCTTTTAGAACAGAAAGAATTGCATTTAGACTTCTCTATTTCAGCAACTTCACGCGAAAAAAGAGGCGAAGAAATCCACGGAAGAGACTATTATTTTTTGTCAATGGAAGAATTCCAAAACAAGATTGACAACAATGAATTTGTGGAATACGAAGAAGTGTACAAAGACAATTTTTATGGAACGCTGAAAAGTGAGCTGGAGCGAATCTGGGCTTTAGGAAAACACGTTATTTTTGACATTGACGTTATCGGAGGATTAAAAATCAAGGAGCAATTTCCGAAGGAAACTTTGGCAATTTTCGTGAGTCCGCCGTCTGTGGAAGAATTGGAAAGAAGACTTCGTTTTCGCCAGACAGAAACCGATGAAAAAATTGCAATGCGTTTGGCCAAAGCCGAAATTGAAATCGCGAAATCATCTGAATTTGATGTAGTCTTGAAAAATTACGACTTGGAAATTGCGAAAAATGACGCGTATAAATTGGTTTACGATTACCTAAAAATGATTTAGGAATAAAAAGTTAAACACAGATTTCACAGATTATCACAAATTTTATCTGTGGAAATCTGTGAAATCTGTGTTCAAAAAACGTTTCAATGAAAATAGGATTATATTTCGGAACCTTCAACCCCATTCACGTCGGGCATTTGATTATTGCCAATCACATGGCGGAGTTTTCTGATTTGGACCAGATTTGGATGGTGGTCACGCCACACAATCCGTTGAAGAAAAAAAGCACTTTATTGGAAGACCATCACCGACTTCAGATGGTTTTTTTGGCCACGGAAGATTACCCGAAATTGAAACCTTCAGACATTGAATTTAAGTTACCACAGCCCAATTATACGGTAAATACTTTGGCGCACTTGCAAGAAAAATTTCCTGAAAACGAATTCTCGCTGATTATGGGCGAAGACAATCTGAATTCGTTTCACAAATGGAAAAACTACGAAGTAATTCTAGAAAACCACGAAATTTATGTGTATCCAAGAATTTCTACAGAAATCATAAGTCCGGAATTTGAAAATCATAAAAAGATTCACATTATTGATGCCCCAATTGTGGAAATTTCTTCGACAAAAATCCGCGAAAGCATTAAATTAGGAAAAAATGTAAAGCCTTTGCTTCCTGAGAAAGTTTGGGATTATATCGACCATAATTTGTTTTATAAGAAGTAGTAATGACTTTTGAAACTTCAATTTTCATTCCTTCGAAAAAGCCGTGGCTTAATTTTACGCTTTCAGAAAAACTGATGTTTTTCCCCATGTTCACAGGTTTTTGTTGTTGCTTGATTTTAATCCTGAATCAGAAATATTTTGAAATTGAAATTTTTGAATCAATCTTAAAATATTTGGCAATTTTGTCCTTAGCGTTTGTAATTATTGGGATGACCATCCGATTTTGGGAATACGAGAATTTAAATGGAAGTTTTAAAGGAAGATTAAAAATTGATTTAAATGCAATAATCGTCGACGACCGCAAATATCTTCTTTCTGATATCCAAAATTTTAAAATCGCTGTTGCAAATCACAAAGGGCAACGAACTAACTACTCAAAATCAGGTCCTTATTTCTATCAGGGAATTTCGGATTCCATCTCTTTCAAACGTAATTCTTACAGCATCTCAGTAGATTTTCTACTCGCATCAAAAAATCAAATTGACGATTTATATCGCATTTTAGTTGCTGCAATAACGCAAGAAAAAATTACCTATAATCGAGACTTGCTTAATTTGATTCCAGAAAAATATAGAGATTCTCCAGAATTTAAAAGTTTCATTTTAAAGCTAATCATTGAAAAAAGAATAGATTGCACGGAGGGACTTCTGATTCATGGCTATTCTTCTGATGAAGAAGCAAAACAACTTCGTGCGAAATATTGCCAATAAAAAAATCCATACAATTACGTTAGGTTTTTAATGGACGTAATTCAAAAAAAACGTTTTCAGTCATCAAAACTCTTAACACACCTTTACCACTTGTCAACTATTGCGTTTTGTAGTTTTGCATCAAATTAAAAATTATGCTAAACTTCGAATTATACAATCCTACCAACTTAGTTTTTGGTAAAGGACAAATCGCAAAAATTTCTTCTTTGATTCCAAAAGATGCTAAAATCCTAATCACCTTTGGTGGAGGAAGCATTTTTAAAAACGGCGTTTATGACCAAGTGCGTCAAGCGTTACACGGCTTTGATGTGACTGAATTTGGCGGAATCGAGCCAAATCCGAGATATGAAACTTTGATGAAAGCGGTGGAAATCATTCGTGAAAAGAAACTGGATTTCATTCTTGCCGTTGGCGGTGGTTCTGTAATTGACGGGACAAAATTTATTTCGGCAGCCGTGAATTTTGACGGAAATCCAATGGATATTTTGCACAAAAGAATTAGAATTGAAAGTAATGCTGTGCCTTTTGGGACTGTTTTGACTTTGCCAGCAACGGCGAGCGAAATGAACTCTGGTGGCGTGATTACAATCAACGAAACGCAAGAAAAATTGTCTTTTGGAGGTCCGGCGGTTTTTCCTCAGTTCTCCATTTGTGATCCGCAGACGGTTTCTTCGTTGCCAAAAAGACAAATCCAGAACGGAATCGTGGATGCTTTCACACACGTTTTTGAGCAATATCTCACGTTTCCGCACGATGCTTTGTTGCAAGACAGAATTTCTGAAGGAATTTTGCAGACTTTAATTGAAATTGGTCCTGATGTAGTCGAAAATCCAACAGATTATAAACTGGCTTCAAATTTTATGTGGAGTTGTACGATGGCTTTAAACGGATTGATCCAAAAAGGTGTTCCTACAGACTGGGCCACGCACATGATTGGGCATGAGCTGACTGCTTTGTTTGAGATTGACCATGCAAGAACGTTGGCAATCATTGGCCCAAATTTATATCGTGTGATGTTTGAAACCAAAAAAGAAAAACTGGCACAATACGGAAAACGCGTTTGGAATGTTGCTGACGGAGATACCGAAGATATGGCCAACCAAGCGATTGCAAAGACGGTTGAATTTTTCCACACGATGGGAATGCAGACGAAGCTTTCTGAATACACTTCAGACTTTGAAAACACAGCTGATTTCGTGGTAAAACGTTTTGAGGAACGTGGATGGAAAGCGATGGGCGAAAAACAAAATATTACTTTGGAAAGAGTGAAAGAAATTGTGGAATTGAGTTATTAAAACTTAGAATTACCGCAGATTCGCAGATTTTCTATTTGTGAGGTGAAGTAAAAGATTCATCTTTCGAAACATTAAAAAATCTACAAATCAGCGGTTTTTTTAGCCAATTTTGTCACGCAATGGTTCAAAAGTTAAAAAGAAGCCCGAAGTTTTTAATCTAGCCCTGATGGTGGTGACTATCCTTTTTTGCGGGACCCGACGATTCGGGACAGCAGAAAAGATTGTGCCAACCAGCAGGAAAATGGTTTAAAATATGCTATTGCGTTTGGCTCCTAAAAATAAATAGACATAAAATCAAAAGGCACTCCTGAATAAATTTCAAGAGTGCCTTTTTCAAAACACCAAAAACAAATTTTAACTGATTTGACAACCTCTAATAATCATCAAATAACGTATGTATTATGTAACCAACTCCATTTAATAACGTAGATTTTATTGATGCATTGTATTGAATATCATAATTTTGAGTTAAAAATAAAAAGTTTAATGATGGCTGTCATACGTTTCTTTCAAAATTAATAATAGTATTTGTTTTTTAATTTTCTATTACGGCTATTTTGAGTATTTTTGAGCAAACAAAGAACAAAAACAAAAAATGAATCACCATCCAAAATTTGCTGTAATCGGCGGAGGAAGCTGGGCCACAGCGATCGCAAAAATGCTTTGCGTAAATCTTTCTGAAATTGCCTGGTACATGCGAAACGAAAGTGCAATTTCGCACATACAGGAGCTGAAGCACAATCCTAATTACCTGAGTTCTGTTGAGTTTGACACGAAAAAATTGAAGCTGACAAGCGATATAAACGAGGCGGTTGCGTATGCTGATTATGTTATTTTTGCAATTCCGTCTGCTTTTTTGAGCGGTGAGTTGGAGCAATTGACGGAGATTCTTGATGGAAAAATTATCTTTTCTGCAATTAAAGGTATTGTTCCGGAAACGAGCTTGATTGTGGGGGAGCACTTTCATCAAAAATATGATATTCCGTATGAGAATATCGGTGTAATTACTGGCCCTTGCCATGCTGAAGAAGTGGCAATGGAACGTCTTTCGTACTTGACCATTGCATGTGGCGATGCTGATAAAGCAACGATTGTGGCCGATAATTTAAGCGGAAATTACATCAAGGCAAAAATTTCTGACGATATCATTGGAACGGAATATGCGGCGATGTTGAAAAATATTTATGCGATTGCGGCAGGAATGGCGCACGGTCTTGGTTATGGAGACAATTTCCAGGCTTTGCTGATGAGTAACGCGATTCGTGAGATGAAAAAATTCATCAGAAAAGTGCATAAAATGAAACGAAATATCAATGATTCTGCTTATTTGGGCGATTTATTGGTAACGGGATATTCCGTTTTTTCAAGAAACAGAATGTTCGGAAATATGATTGGAAAAGGCTATACCGTTAAATCTGCCATGATGGAAATGAGTATGGTGGCCGAAGGTTATTATGCAACCAATAGCGCCTACAAACTAAACGAAGGTTTGGGAGCAAAAACTCCAATAATCAATGCGGTTTACAGCATTTTATACGAAGGAAAAGAACCGAAAAAAGTGTTTAAAAAATTGACCGAAAAACTTAACTAATCCATCTGATGCAAAATCTTCCTTCTGACCATTTAATCAATCATCCCGGAATTCTGGGCGGTTTTTCAATTCTAATTATCATAATGTTGCTTTTAGATTTGGGTGTCTTCAACAAGAACAGTCACGTCGTTTCGAACAAAGAAGCTGCAATTTGGTCAGTTGTCTGGATTTCACTTGCAATGGGATTCAGTGGCGTCATTTATTATTTGATGGGCATGGAACAGTTCACGCAGTTTCAATCGGCTTACTGGATTGAGAAGGCGCTTTCTGTCGATAATTTATTCGTGTTCATTTTAGTTTTTGGTTTTTTTAATGTTCCTAAGCACTTGCACCACAAGGTTTTATTCTGGGGAATTATTGGAGCTTTAGTCTTTAGAGCTATTTTTATTTTCACGGGAGTTGAGCTGATTAATATGACGTATTTACCTGAAATGGAAGTTTTTGGCTATTTGGTTAAAATCAATGTTATCCTTACAATTTTTGGATTTTTCTTGGTGTACGCCGGAATCAAATCTTGGTTTTCAGAAAATGACGATGACGAAAATAAGGATTTTACCAAAAGTCCCGGAGCCAAAATAGTCCACAAATTTTTCAAAGTAAGTGACAATTATGATGGCGATAAATTTTTTACGGTTAAGAACGGTGTAAAGATGGCCACGCCTTTATTGGTGGTCGTTGCCGTAATTGAATTTACCGACTTGATTTTTGCGGTAGATTCGATTCCGGCGATTTTTGCCATTGCGCCAGACGACCCATTTATTCTTTATACTTCTAATATTTTTGCAATTTTAGGACTAAGAGCTCTGTATTTTTTATTGGCAAATTTCATGCACATGTTCAGCAGATTAAAATATGGACTAGCAATTATTTTGGCTTTTATTGGAATTAAAATGCTTATCGGCCCGTTTTACCATATTTCTTCTCCTGCTTCATTAATTGTAGTGGGTAGTGTATTAATTTTATCAGTAATAGCGTCATTCGCATTTCCTGTTAAAGAAAACAAACACTAAATATATGAGCGAAAGATGGAAATACCAGCTTAAAGTAGGATTGCCTTGGGGAATATTTATGTCAGTTGTGATGATTTTCTTTGGCGTAAACGACAGACCGTTCACAGAACAAATCCAATCCCAATTTTTCTATATTCAGACCGTTGGATTTTTACTATTTGGCGTTTTTGTATTAGGCTATTCCAGTTGGAAATCTAAATTAAGACGAGAAGGTCGAAAGTAGTTTAATACTTATTCCAAAATAGATTTAAACTTCCAAACGTCAGCAAATTAAAATTGCACTATTAAGTCTAGCTTGCAACTGGCCACATCAGTCAACTATCGAACAATAACGCCGTCTTGAAAAATAATCGGCACTTCCTCCACATTATTTTCATCGATAGAATTTGCCTTGAAGATAAAATTCTTGTCATAAAGTGTTTTTCCTATGAAAAACGTCACCATGAACTCGTTGTTTAAAGTCAAAACATCGTCTTGAATCAATTCAATTTTCACGGTGGAAACGGGAGGAACTTCCACAAAAGCGTGACGAAGCAAAGACGTTTTTTTCATCTCGCCATCAATCATTCCGGATGCTTTTGACACGACCATCACGCCATCCAACTGGAAATCGCTGTCGTTTATCAAATGTGCGTACCAAGTTTTCTGCATAAAATCATCGTTCCATTCCTGGATTGCGGCGATAAAAACGTTTTCTACTTGCGGGATGATGATGTCTTTTTTCATAAAAAAAATTGAAAAGTTTAAAGTTTAAGGTTTAACGTTGCCTAACTTGAAACCTTTAAACTTTAAACAATTTTTATATACTAGATTTGAATTGTTCTAAGAAACGAACGTCATTTTCATAAAACATCCTGATGTCGCCAATCTGGTGCAACAACATTGCGATTCTTTCCACACCCATTCCAAAGGCAAAACCTGTGAATTCATCTGGATTGATACCGCAGTTTTTCAAAACATTAGGGTCTACCATGCCACAACCGCCGATTTCCAACCAGCCAGTTCCTTTGGTAATTCTGTAGTCTGTTTCGGTTTTTAATCCCCAATAAATGTCGATTTCCGCGCTTGGTTCCGTAAACGGAAAGTACGATGGACGAAGGCGGATTTTTGACTTCCCGAACATTTCTTTGGTAAAATATAAAAGCGTCTGCTTTAAGTCGGCAAACGAAACATCTTTGTCAATATATAAACCCTCCACTTGGTGAAAAATACAGTGAGAGCGAGACGAAACAGCTTCATTTCTGAAAACTCTTCCTGGCGAAATCGTTCTGATTGGCGGTTTATTTTCTTCCATATAACGCACTTGAACTGACGATGTGTGCGTTCTCAAAAGCACGTCTGGATTGGTTTGGATGAAAAAAGTATCCTGCATATCTCTCGCCGGATGGTATTCTGGAAGATTTAATGCGGTAAAATTATGCCAATCGTCTTCAATTTCCGGACCTTCAGAAACATTAAATCCGATGTTAGAGAAAATGTCGATGATTTGGTTTTTTACTAAAGAAATTGGGTGACGAGAACCGATTTTCAAAGGCTCCGCCGGACGCGTTAAATCGCCGTAGATTCCCACGGTTTCTTCCTTGCTTTCCAATGATTCTTGAATCGATTTTACTTTCTCTTCAGCCGTATTTTTCAACTCGTTGATTACTTGCCCGAATTCTTTTTTCAGTTCGTTTGGAACATTTTTAAATTCAGCGAAAAAGTCTTTCAAAAGTCCTTTGCTCCCTAGAAATTTAATTCTAAAAGCTTCAAGTTCGTCTTTTGTTTGTGTTTGGAATGCTTTTGCTTCGCCAATATATTCTTTAATCTTGTCTATCATCGTCTTTTTGTAAAGGTGCAAATTTAAGGAATTTGTTTAAAGTTTAAGGTTTAAAGTTGACGCATTTTGTCGAACTTTTTGAAACAACTTTAAACGTTAAACATCAAACTTTTTAATCAATCACTTCTTTCTCCAAAAAATAATTCACAATCGCTTCTTTCATCAAAACCGATTGTTCTCCGGCTTTCAACGGAGGTAATTCCTCTTTTACTTTATAATGTGGCCAACCTTCGCTGTCAAAATAGTCGAATTCATAGTATCCATAAGGTTCTAAAAGTCGGCAAATGGCGATGTGCATCAGGTTTACTTTTTCGTCTTTTTTGAATTTTTGGTGGATTTTACCCAATTCCTGAATTCCGATTAAGTAAATTATGGCATCCAAATCCAAATCTTCACCTTGCGAAAACTGGTCCGAAAGTAAGTTAACGAGCTTTTCCCAGCGCTCTTTTAATTGTATATCTCTAGACATTTTAATTTTTGATTTAAGATTTTTGATTTAAGATTTTCTTTGACAACACTTCGACTGCGCTCAGTGTGACATCAGAATGACAAAAATTTAGTTTGCAAAGATACACTCTTGAATTTTGTTTTTCTATGAAAGGCTGTATCTTCGTCGCTTATTATTTTTTTAGATGGGATTTTTGGATATAATTTTGGGGATTTTCTTGGCTTACGGATTGATTCGTGGCATTTGGAACGGTTTTTTTGTGGAATTTGCTTCGTTAATTTCGCTGATGCTCGGAATTTATGTTGCTATAAAATTCTCATTCATAACCGCCGAATTTCTCTCAGATTTATTTTCTTGGAACCCAAAAACGATTGCCATTTGGGCCTTTATCTTGACTTTTATCGCGGTAGTTTTGGGCGTTTCCTTATTGGCTAAATTCTTTACGACTGTGGCTAATTTTGCGAGTTTGGGAATTTTTAATAAAATCGCTGGCGGTGTTTTCGGAGTAATAAAAATGTGCTTGATTTTAAGTTTTGCTTTGGCTTTGTTCCAAAAAATAAATTTCAATAATACTTTTGCAGAGAAGAAAACTTTGGATGATTCTTTGTTTTACAATCCGATTTTGAAAGTTTCTGAGTATGTTTTTCCTGTTTTTGAAGAATGGTTCGCGGAGTTGAAGAAATAGTTTTTTCACTTAAATAAAAAAAGAAAATAGACAGACTCAGAGAACGATTTGAAAATCTTGTGGGTTATTGGACACAGATAACACGGATTTAACGGATTTTTGCAGATTTTTTGTAACTTAATAATCTTTTTGAAATCTGAAATCTGAAATCTGAAATCTGAAATCTGAAATCTGAAATCTGAAATCTGAAATCTGAAATCTGAAATCTGAAATCTGAAAACTGAAATCTGAAAACTGAAATGATTCTGTGATTGCTTCGTTCCTCGCAATGACGGAACTTACTTAATTTCCTTCAAAGCTTCCTTAGAAATCCACCCAACTCTTTCATCAGCCAATTGAATTTTTCTCCAGTCGTTTGAAATTTCTAAAATTTGAACTTTTGTACCTTCGTGAAGCGTAAAACTGTCTTTGGCGCTTTCTTTTGGGTTTGCTTTTGCGGTAATTCTTTCAGCAAAAATAATCGCTGGTTTGTCTTTTTCAACTCTTGATTTTTCTGAAACTGCGAACGAAACGCTGAAAACCAATCCGATTAAAGCAAAAAACATTCCGATGAAGAAAATTCTTTTCAAAATGGTATACGAGAAAAAATAATACGCCACAAAAAACAATAGAAAAACCACTGAAAATCCGATGGCAATTTTTCCCCAATCATCAAAAGTATGCTGTGACGTGAAGTCATCTACCGTTTTTCCAAAACCTACTCTTTCAATCGGTTTTATTTCGTCGATGGTCATATTTTGGGCAAATCTCAAGTTGTTTTTGGCTTCGCCATAATTCGGATTTAGCAACAATGTTTTTTCATAATTGTAAATCGACGGTGCCACTTTGTTTAGTTTGTAATAGGCATTTCCCAAGTTAAAATACACTTCCGCCGAATGATTTTTTGTATTTAAAATCGATTCATATTCGGTAATCGCTTCCTGAAATTTGTCTTTTTTATACAACGCGTTTCCTTTTTCAAAAGCATTTTGTGCCCAGAAAACCTGCGTGAAAAATAGAAATATATAGATTATGTTTTTCATTCCTTTTAGTTTAAATCCGCTAAGACAACTGTTTTTCCAAATCAGAAATTACGCTTACGGCTTTATCAAAATCTTGCTGAATGGCCACGCTTGAATACGGCGCATATCGTGCCAATTCGCAGTTTTCTGTCAAGTCGATAAATTCGGTCACCGTTTCTGGTTTTGCATTTTTCTCAAGCAAAATTTCGGTGATGATTTCCTTGCTCATTTCTGAAGTTTCGATATGCAATTTGGCCTTCAAGAAATTATGCAACGCTCTTTCCAATGCAATATAAAATGGCTCTTTGTTATTGATTTGTTTCTTCGCTTGCGACAGATATTTCTTTGCCAAACGGTTCGACCTTTTACTTCTATTCCCAACAATATCGCTGTCCATCGCTTCTTTTCTCTTTCTTACCAAAACGATTATTGGAATCAAAATAAATGGTGTGAATAGCAAAACATAATACAAAGTTGTCCCGAAGAACACTTCTTTTTTCATCGACTGTAAGTTGGTTTTCAAAGCAATTGACGCAAATTTTGCGTTCTTTTTTTCGGGTTGAGTTCCAAATTTTGTGCTATCCGTTGAAGCCGTCGCTTCCGTTGGTCCGTCGATAACTTTAACAACAATATCTTCTGAAGTTACTGTTTTATAGCGTCTTGTAGCCGTGTCAAAGTATGAAAAAGTCAATCCTTTTATCGTATAATTTCCTTGAAATTGAGGCACAATAGTATATTTATCAGCAATTTTTCCTTGCATTCCAGAAAGCGGAATAGTTACTTTTTCAGTATGAACTGGGTCGTACATTTCCAAAGCGCTTGGCACAACCGGTTTTGGCAAAGTGAACAATTTTAAGTTTCCATTACCCGAAACACTGACGTCTAATTCTAAAGATTCTCCGTGTTTTAGTTCTGTTTTTGAAGGTTTTACGACAAAATTAAATTTCCCGACAGCTCCGCCAAAATCCTCTGGTTTTCCAGTTTCTGGCAAAGGTTTTACATTGATGGTTTTTGTTCCTGCGGAAATCGTCTTATTTGCCGTTGCATATTGGTATCTTCCCCACATATCACGGCGATTTGTTGGCGCATCGATAACCAAATCTAATGTCAATGGCTCGATGGTCAATTTTCCGGATTTCTGCGGATACAAAACGGTTTTTCTCCAAACCACCATTCCAGCTTCTTGACCTTGATATGTGCTTCGAACAGCCGTCAAGTTTTTCATATCAATGGCTTGGCTCCAGAAATCATTGTATTTTGGGCTCGAAGCTTCTCTGGCATTTCTGATGTTTACCGTTGGCGAAAAATACAGTTTGTAAACAACGGTAACTTGCTCGTTGAAATATGGATTTGGATTTGAAATTTCTGCAACCAAATGCACTCCAGCGTCTGGAATATAGTTTGGACTAGTTGGGTCTTTTGATTCGTCAATCGCGTCTGTCACCGTGATTGTGATGGGATTTGTCTTATAAATTTCGCCTCTAATATCAATAGAAGCTTGCTTTATAGCAATTTTTCCTTTTCGCGTTGGAAGCAAAATGTAGATGTACGATTTATTGAAAGTCGCGCGTCCATTTATCCAAGTTTGGCTTACTTGCTGGCTTGGACCGCCTACCACACGAAATCCTTCAAACGATGGTGGCGTAAAATTATCGCCGTCGTCGTTCATCGTAAAGTCGATTCGAAGGCGTTCGTTCAAGCCCAAAGTTTGCTTGCTTACTCTCGCCTCAAACTGCACTTGCGCCGAAAGTCCGTTGACACAGATTAAAAATAATGCTATAAAAAAATTCCTCATTTTCATCTCCACTTTTACCAATCTTTTTCGGTTTGAACCGGTCTGCCTTTTACTTTTTTGGCATTCACTTTCTCTTGAATTTTCTTTTCTTCGTTGTTTACGGCATCCAATAAATTCTGCATATTTTGTTTCGACGGACTGTTTCCTGGCTGTGGTTTTGGCTTGTCGCCGTTATCGCCATCTTTTTTATCCTTGTCATTTTTGCCGTCTTTATTATCTTTTTTATCGTCGCCTTTGTCCTGGTCTTTGTCGCCTTTATCGTCTTTTTTGTCCTTATCTTTATTTTCCTTCTCCTTGTTTTCTTTTTTGTCTTTGTCTTTTTTGCTGTCGTCTTTTGGCGGTTCAGGATTGTTTTTCAAATATTCTTTTGCCAAAGCATAATTGTAACGCGTTTGTTCGTCACTCGGATTATTTCTCAAGGCATTTTTATACGCTTCCACAGCATCGGAATACTTTTTTTCGGTCATAAAAATGTTTCCTAGATTGTGAAAAGCTCTATGTTTTTCGGGCTTTGTCTTAGCATTTTCAATCGATTTTACATACGCCAACTTTGCTTCGCTTGGCTGTTTTTGTCTGTAAATCGTGTTTCCTAAATTATAAGAAGCAATAGCTTTCGTCGGATTTTTTGATGCTGAAATTCGGTATTCGGCTTCGGCATCAGCATAATTTTTCTCTTTAAATTCATCGTTTCCTTTTGGCAGATTTTTATCCTTCTCTTGGGCAGAAACCGCCAAAGAAAAAGTGAGCAACGCATATAAAAACAGCTTCTTCATATTATTCCTTTTCATTAAATAAATTCAACTTTTTCACCCAGTGTGTTTTTTTCTCTAAGAAGAAAATATCTATAAATAGCAACAAGAATGCAAAACCGGCAAGCCATTGAAATTGAGATTGATAATTGGCGAATTGCTTGGTTTCAAATTCGGTTTTTTCAATATTATTCAAGGCATTTTTCACATAATCAACCACTTCTTTGGTATTGTTTCCGCTGATGTAACCGCCTTTTGTGGCTTTCGCGATTTCTCTCAAAGTCGTTTCGTTCAGTTTTGTGGTCACGACTTCGCCGTTTTGGTCGCGCTGGTAACTTTCAACGATGCCATTTTTCTTAAACGGAATTGGCCCTCCTTTTTCAGTTCCCACACCAATTGTCAAGATTTTCAAGCCGTTTTTATTGGCTTCTTCCGCCACATCTTGAACGCCTTCTGAATGGTCTTCTCCGTCAGAAATCATAATCACCAACTTGGCAGTTTTACTTTTTTCGTCGAAGTAAGTTGCCGAAAGCTGAATTGCCTCGTCAAGCGAAGTTCCTTGTGACGAAACCATTCCCGGATTCATACTTTGAAGGAACATTTTGGCAACCGAATAATCTGTTGTGATTGGCAAAACAGGAAAAGCGCTTCCGGCATAAGCCACAATTCCAATTCTATCACTTCCCAAATTGTTGATGATTTGCGACACAATTTGCTTGGTTTTTTCCAAACGACTTGGCGCAATGTCTTCGGCCAACATCGATTTTGAAACGTCAATTGCAAAAACAATATCGATTCCTTCACGTTTTACCGTTTCAACTTTCGTGCCGACTTTTGGGTTTACCAAAGCCAAAATAACGCAAGCCAAAGCCAAAAGTAAAATAGAAATTTTTAGCGTCGCTTTAAAAACAGATTTGTCTGGACTCAGTCTTTTTACCAATGTCAAATCGCCAAATTCACGTTGTTTTTTACGTTTCCAATATAAATTGAAAAGGTAAATCAACACCACGATTGGAATGATTATCAGCAGATAGAGATATTTTTTTTCGTCTAATTCGTCGTACATAATTTTTTAAATAAAGCTTCTAAAAACTGTATTTTTCAATAAGATTTCAAGCAATAAAAGAATTCCGGCGGCGATGGCAAAAGGACGGAACCTTTCATCATAGTTGTAGAATTTTTGTTCTTCTATTTCTGTGGTTTCCAGCTTGTTGATTTCTTCATAAATCGCTTTCAAGCTTTGATTATTTTTTGCTCTAAAGTATTTTCCGTCGGTGGTTCTTGCAATTTCTCGCATCAGATTTTCATCGATTTGAACCTGCATCATTCGGTATTCAAATTCTCCGTTAGGCTTGATTGCATAAGGAGATTCGGCCATTCCAGTCGTTCCAATCCCGATAGTATATACTTTTATTCCAAATTCTTTTGCAATTTCCGAAGCCATTCTTGGGTCAATCGAACCTGAATTATTGACACCATCTGTTAAAAGAATGATGACTTTACTTTTCGCTTGGCTGTCTTTCAAACGGTTCACGGCTGTAGCCAATCCCATCCCAATTCCAGTTCCATCTTGTAGAAGTTGGTCGTATTTCACAGTTGACAAAGCGTCTAAAATCAAGGCTTTATCACTTGTCACAGGAATTTTTGTGTAACTTTCTGCCGCATAAACCACCAATCCGATTCTGTCATTTGGCCTTGCTTCCACAAAATCTGCGGCTACTTTTTTTAAAGCTTCCATTCGGTTTGGCTTTAAATCTCGCGTCAGCATACTTCCCGAAACGTCAATTGACATTACGATATCAATTCCGTTAGTAATGTTGGTTTTATTGCTGATATCCACTGACTGCGGTCTGGCCAAAGCGACAATCAACGCACTTAATCCCAAGATTCGCAACACAAAAAGTATCGGTCTTAATTTTCCTAAAATCGACGGTTTTGCCTTAAATCCTTTTAACGAACTAATTTTTAGCGAAGCCTGTCTTTTTCCTTTCCAGATATACCAAGCGATTGCCACGGGAAGCAACAGAAATAACCAGAAAAACTCGGGATTTAAAAAGGTAACATTTTTCATTTTAGTTTACTTTTTTAAGTTCAACAGAGTTTATAATTCGGTCGGCAATCTGAGCTCCAAATTCGTCATTGTCAAGGTGCGTGATGATGATTTCTTGCAATCCGCCGTCTTGCGCAAAAACGATAATTTGGTACGCCAATTTCACAGATTTGTCTTGTTCAGCGTCATAAACCGTCATTGAACCGTATGCTTTTTGGCCCGTAATTCCTTCGCCTGTATCAAATTTATCTTGTTTCACAAAAACGTCTTTTGCTTTCAGGCTTGCTTCAAAAATCTTGATTTCTCTTTCAATAACTTTTTCAAGCGGCACTTGCACCGTATCTTTAAATGAGGTAGTTGCCACGGAAATTGAAAGTCCGCCAACAATGCTTCCGTAACCAAAACGCTGACTTTCTCTAACGTTTGCCTGCAATTTTGGCGACACAATTCTTTTCAAAACTTTTGGCGTTTCCATCGTCACGGCCGGGTTTCCATAATCACTTTTCACCCATTCGCCTTCGACCAAATCTTTTGTTGGATGTCCGATGAAATTATCTTTCAAATAGTCCATTCCAGAAGTGGCCATAAAATAACCGAAGGCAATCAAAACCAAGAATCCAATCCCGAAGGAAGCCATTAAAATCTTGCGCTTGCGTTTCTTTTTTAACAGCAATTCACGACGTTTTGCATCTAAAATCAAGGTTTCGTCTTCTTCCTCTTCCACTTCAGGAATTGCTTTGTGCAACGTGAAAATCGTTTTTTCAATTTTGCTTCGGTCTTCGGCAATTTCAAATTCTAACGGTTTTGATTTGGCAAATTTCACCAAATCCGCTTGACGGAGAACACGTTCTAAATTCTCAACCGTTTCCTTTGAAATCTTCATTTTCTTTCTGACTGCAGCGATTCTCAAGCCAGCAATTACTTCAGAAGTCGTGCTTTCCATCGCTGGAACTTGAATTTCTTCTTCGATATAAGTTCGAGCAATATCGGTCAATTGCGAATAATAATCTTTGATTTCGCCTTTTTGCCAAAGTTCCTTTTGTTCTAGATTTTTAAGCAATGAAACTGCTTTTTCAATTGGCGTTGCATAAACGATTTCTTCCGGTTTTTCTTTTCGCTTGTGTTTTTTAGCTAGGAAATAAATCAAAACACCGATTCCGGCCAAAAGCAAAATTCCCAAAAGCCATTTCCACCAATTTCCCATCGGTTCTTTGACCTCAGCGATTCCTTTGATGTCGTACATTTTTTGTTTTAAGGTGTCCACTTTTACGCTGGCAACCTCAACAAATAGTGAATCTGTAGAAAAAGGTTTGTTGTTAATCAAGACTTTTAAACTAGGAAGCAAGTATTTTCCAGAGTCAAATTGCGTCAAGCCATATCTTTTAGTCAGCAAATAACGGTCGTTTTCTTTGACAGTATCTGTTGGATAAGATTCTAAAACTTCCAATTGCCCAAAAGTCGTTCCTTCCGGAAAAACCACATTTGACAACGTATCGACAGAAGTTTTTAAAGTAAGATTAATTTGCGCTCCGATTTTAATTTTGGTTGAATCAACCGAAGTCGTCACTCGTTTTTGTTGTCCGAAACTGAGAGTTCCAACTAACAAAAATAGTAATATGTAGAATTTGTCGTTTTTCATTTGTTTCGTTCCTAATCTTTATTCGTAAAAAGGGGGAAAAAAGATTAACCTCTCGATTTAAAATAGCCCAATAATTTTGTTACATAACTTTCGTCAACCCTGGTATTTACTGTACCCGAACCGCTTTTGCTGAAAGTTTCTTTGAAATATTTTATTTTCTCCTGATAGTATTTTTCATACTCCAATCGCACCGATTTTGAGCCTGTGTTCACCAGCATCGTTTCTCCCGTTTCAGCGTCCAACATATTCACAACGCCGATGTTTGGCATTTTTTCTTCTCTACTATCATACACTCGAATTCCCGTTAAATCGTGCTTCTTTCCGGCAATTTTCAAGGTTTTTTCATAATCATCATCCGTCAAGAAATCAGAAATCATAAAGACGATTGCTTTCTTTTTTATAACTCCTGAGAAAAAACGAAGCGCTTGAGCGATGTTTGTCTTTTTGCTTTTTGGCTGAAATTCAATCAATTCTCGGATGATTCTCAAAACGTGCGACCTTCCTTTTTTTGGCGGAATAAACAATTCGATTTGGTCGGAAAACAAAATTAATCCGATTTTATCGTTATTTTGAGTTGCTGAAAAGGCCATTGTTGCAGCGATTTCTGTGACTATGTCTTTTTTAAAAGCGTTTTGTGTTCCAAAGCTTTCAGAGCCACTGACATCAACCATCAGCATCATCGTCAATTCCCTTTCTTCCTCAAAAACTTTGATGTAAGGCTCGTTGTATCTTGCCGTTACATTCCAGTCAATCGCACGAACGTCATCACCAAACTGATACTGACGCACTTCGCTGAACGTCATCCCGCGTCCTTTGAAAGACGTATGATATTCTCCCGAAAAGATATGATCGCTCAATCTTCGGGTCTTGATTTCTATTTTTCGAACTTTTTTGAGTAATTCCTTTGTATCCATTTCTTTAGATTTCAGATTTTAGATTTCAGATTTCAGAACTTAGATGGTCTGAAAACTGCAAACTGCCATCTGATTAAGGTACTTCAACTTCGTTTACAATTTTATTGATAATGTCAACAGAAGTCACGTTTTCCGCTTCGGCTTCATACGTAATCCCGATTCTGTGGCGCAACACATCGTGAACAACGGCGCGAACATCTTCCGGAATCACATAACCTCTGCGTTTGATAAAAGCATAACATTTTGCGGCAGTGGCCAAGTTGATGCTTCCACGTGGAGACGACCCAAAACTGATCAACGGTTTTAAACTTTCTAATTTATATTTTTCTGGATAACGCGTTGCAAAGATGATATCTAAGATATATTTCTCGATTTTTTCATCCATATAAACCTCGCGAACTGCTTCTTGCGCTCTAATAATCTGATCAACAGAAATTACTGGATTTACTTTTTCGAAAGAACCTTTTAAGCTTTGACGAACCACCATTCGTTCTTCCTCCATTTTTGGATAATCAATAACGGTTTTCAGCATAAAACGATCCACTTGCGCTTCTGGCAACGGATACGTTCCTTCCTGTTCTACCGGGTTTTGAGTTGCTAAAACCAAAAACGGACGGTCTAATTTGAAAGTCGTATCGCCGATGGTTACTTGCTTTTCCTGCATCGCTTCTAAAAGAGCTGATTGCACTTTTGCCGGAGCACGGTTGATCTCATCCGCTAAAACAAAATTGGCGAAAATCGGACCTTTTTTAATCGAAAAAGCGTTGTCTTTAATATTGTAAATCATTGTTCCCACAACGTCTGCAGGAAGCAAATCTGGAGTAAACTGAATACGGCTAAATGAACCGTGAATTGCTTGTGAAAGCGTGTTAATTGCTAATGTTTTTGCCAAACCTGGAACTCCTTCCAGTAAGATGTGACCTTGACCTAAAAGTCCGATCAACAATCTTTCAACCATATGCTTCTGACCGACAATCACCTTGTTCATTTCCATAAAAAGCAAGTCGATAAACGCGCTTTCTCTCTCTATTTTTTCATTGATTGCTCTAATGTCTAATGCAGTAGCATTTTCTTCCATAATGTAATATTTAAAGCCGTGAAATTAGTATTTTGTTTGATGGGTGCAAATTGAAAATTTATTTACTGGTAAGACGTTAAGAATCTGTTAAAAATTATTTGAAACCCTTGGCTTTAAGGATGATTTATGATTTTCTTTTCATAAATTTAGAAACTTAAATTCAGTATCGTGAAAACAGCCTTATCTCCTATAATTGCAGGAACAATGAATTGGGGTGTGTGGGATAAAAATCTCAATACCTCAGAGATGGCAAACCTCATCAATGTTTGCTTCGAAAATAAAATTACCACCTTTGACCACGCCGATATTTATGGCGGTTACACCACGGAAGCTTCCTTTGGGAAAGCCTTGACAGAGAGTAAAATTAATCGTGATAAAATACAATTAATTTCAAAATGCGGTATTCTTCAAAACTCAGAAAGTCGTCCTTATAAAGTCAAGAATTATGATTATTCAAAAGACTATATTATTTGGTCAGTAGAAAATTCATTAAAAAATCTCCATTCAGATTATTTGGATGTGCTTTTACTGCATCGCCCGAGTCCGTTGATGAATTCGGAAGAAATTGCCGAAGCAGTTGAAAAATTGAAATCCGACGGAAAAATTTTAGATTTTGGTTTATCCAATTTTACGCCTTCGCAAACCGATTTAATTCGTTCCGAAACCGAAGTTTCTTATAACCAAATTCAATTTTCTGCAACCGATTTTGAAGCGATGTTAAACGGAAGCTTGGATCACATGCAAGTAAACAATATTCGTCCGATGGCGTGGAATCCGCTGGGAACAGTTTTTAGAGAAAATACGGATCAGACAAAACGATTGAAAACGCTTTTGGCTGATTTGGTTTCAAAATACCACGTGGGTTCTGACACGATTTTACTGTCTTGGATTTTACAACACCCGGCAAAAATCATCCCGATTGCAGGAACCGTGAATGTGGCGCGATTGCAACAATTATTTAAAGCTACGGAGTTTAAATTGGAAAGAGAAGAATGGTTTTCAATTTGGACGGAAAGTATGGGGAATCAGGTTCCTTAAATAGTTAAGAAAAAAAATAGTTTCCCTTTAGAACAACTTTTATATCTTTGTATTATATGCCATCCAATAAAAAACACAGAACAATTGTCTTTTACAAAGACTATTTTGAAAATTTCTTTGAACATCAACGCGAAAAAGTTCAGAAAAAAATTGCTTGGACTTTTAACTTAATTGAAGAATTACCTAGAATTCCAGAGAGCTATCTTAAACATATTGAGAACACGGATGGAATTTTTGAAATAAGAATTCAACAAGGAAGTGATATTTTTAGAATCTTTTGCTTTTTTGACGATGGAAAACTAATTGTATTAGCAAATGGATTTCAAAAGAAGACACAAAAGACACCAAAAAGTGAAATTGAAAAAGCTACAAAAATCAAACAAGAATATGAAAGTGAAAAATAATAATCTTAAAACGTTAGACGAATTTAAGGACAAACATTTCGGTAGAGTTGGAACTCAAAAAAGAGATGAACTTGATGCTGAATACGAAAATTTTAAAATTGGAGCAATGATTCATGAAGCAAGACTTGAAAAAGGATTAACTCAAGAACAACTTGCCGAAAGAGTTGGAACTACAAAATCATACATTTCAAAAATTGAAAACAACGTTAAAGAAGTTCGTTTTTCAACTTTACAGAAAATTGTTGAACTTGGATTAGGTGGTCAATTAGAATTATCGATTAAATTTTAAAAGTTGAAACATCTAATTGAATTTCAACAAAGAAATAAAAAATGAAAACAGTCTTAATAACAGGTGCAACAAGTGGCATCGGAAGAGCAACGGCAATTGAATTAGCCAAAAATAATTTCAAACTAATTCTCTGCGGAAGACGCGAAGACCGTTTGGCAGAGTTGCAACTCGAATTAGAACATCGCACAAAAGTGCACACTTTAAATTTCGACGTAAGAAAGAAAAAATCGGTTCAAGAAGCGATTGATTCACTTCCCCCAGATTTCAACAAAATCGATGTCTTGATCAATAACGCTGGAAATGCGCACGGTCTAGATCCAATCCAGACCGGTGATTTAGACGATTGGGATGCGATGATTGATATAAACGTGAAAGGTTTGTTATATGTTTCTCACGCGATAATTCCGAAAATGGTGGAACAACGAAGCGGTCACATCATCAACATCGGTTCTACGGCCGCAAAAGAAGTGTATCCAAACGGAAATGTGTATTGCGCCACAAAACACGCTGTTGACGCCATAAATCAAGGAATGCGAATGGATTTAAACCAATACGGAATTCGTGTGGGAGGAATTCATCCCGGAATGGTGGAAACTGAATTTTCGCAAGTGCGATTCAAAGGCGATGCCGAAAGAGCTGCCAATGTTTACAAAGGATTTGAACCCCTAAAACCAGAAGATATCGCTGATATTATTCGGTTTGTAATCACAAGGCCTTATCATGTCAATATCGCCGATTTGGTCGTAATGTCAACCGCTCAAGCTTCGTCGACAATTGTAAATAGAATAATATAAACGCAACAAGCAATAGGCTTTAAGCTTTCATCCGAAATCTTAAAGCCTTTTTTTAATCTTGGACCTTAAACCCAGAACCCAGAAATGATCAACAAACGCCTCCTTATAAAAAACCTTCTCGCGCACAATGACGAGAGCAGTTTTTATGACAAAAAGCGCCAGTTGAATTTACACACGCGAGAAGGAAAAGGGAAATTCTTGAAACACATTTGTGCGCTTTCCAATTCAAATCCTGCGAATAATTCTTACATTGTTGTGGGCGTTGAAGATCACGATAATGAAATTGTGGGTGATGATTTTTTTGACGACAGCCGAATCCAGAATCTGGTGAATGCTTTCTTGGAAAATCCTCCGAAAATTCAATATGAAAATGTTCCGTTCCCGAATTTATTCAAAGACAAAGTTGTTGGTTTAGTTACGATAAAACCTAAAAAACGTGTTTCTTATTTCAAAAAGGGAATTCATACGATTATTGCAAAACAGGCTTTTATTCGAAGAGGAAGCAATTCAATTCCGGTAGAAGAATCTGAAGTCGAGCGAAATTACCAAAATACAGAAACGGTTATCAGCATTGAAAACAATTCGAGAAATAGCATCGAACATACTTTAGAAGGCGTTATTGATTTTATGAATAATCGTCACAAAGATATGTTCCCAAAGTATAAAGTTTTCAAGGAATTATTTGTGGTTTGCTGGGCGGGACATTCAAAAAAAGTCAAAGAAAAAACCTATTTATCCCGAGTGGATATCGAATTGGTGAACGAACAAGTCAAGCTTTTTTATTCGGCTTTGGATGAAGTTTCCATAGAATTTGACCACAATACTTTTTCGATAACCGAATACCTTCCGTTAGGCTTAAACGACAAAACGAGCTATTATCCTTTGGAAAAACAGACGATTTATTTTTATGATAACGGTTATTACAAAATTGAAACCGAATTTCTTTTTGAACCGCCAGAATACAATCGGAAGATGTTATTTCATATTTACAATTCAAATATTTCCTTACTTTCAAAATTAGAAAAATCATTGCCTTTGTCTGATCGGGAAAAAAGAGATTTAGAGAATCTTCCGTCCACCTTAATGATTTGTTATTTGAACGGATTTGATGATGCAAAACAAAGATTGATTGATGCAAAACCATTGCTGAAAGCTTTTGAAAACCCCAACGTTTATATCAGTTTTAAGGAAGCTTTGCGAATTCTCCGGAAGATGAAATACGATAAAAACGCAGAATAATTTGTGTCAAAATTTCTATTATTTGATTATCCCAAATGTTTTTCTGATATTTGAGAATATACACAAATGATGAATAGAACCTTAGTAATCGGCGACGTACACGGAGGCCTTCGCGCTGTAAAACAAATTTTTGACCGAGCAAAAGTCAACACAAACGATACCTTAATTTTTCTCGGAGATTATGTTGATGGCTGGAGCGAATCGCCCGAAGTCATTGATTTTTTAATCAAATTAAAGGAAACGCACAACTGCATTTTTCTTCGAGGAAATCACGATGATTTACTGCTTTCTTGGCTTGAAATCAATAAAGATAATCCGCAGTGGTTTAATCACGGAGGAAAGATTACTATGGAGAAATACAGCCTTTTATCTTTGAAGGAGAAGCAACCGCATATTGAGTTTTTAAAGCTTTTGGAAAACTATTACCTCGACGAAGAAAACCGTTTGTTCATTCACGCAGGTTTCACAAACTTAAACGGAGTCGCGTATGAATATTTCCCAAAAATGTTTTATTGGGAACGAACGCTTTGGGAAAACGCACTTTCATTAGATCCAAAAATTGATAAAGACAGTCCTTATTATCCAAAACGGTTTACGATTTATAAAGAAATTTTTATCGGGCACACGCCTGTCACACGCGTAGGCGAAACCAAACCAATGAACAAAGCGAATGTCTGGAATATTGACACCGGTGCCGGTTTTCGAGGTCCCTTAACGATCTTAGATGTTGACACAAAGCAGTTTTGGCAAAGCGATCCGCTACCAGAATTATATCCAGATGAGAACGGACGAAATTAAATATGTTGCAAATTCGTATAAAATTGTATATTTGCAAAAAATAACAGAAACATGAAGAAAATTATAACATTAGCCTTGCTTTTAACGGCTGGCTTCGCAAATGCTCAAGCTTTTAGTGGAAAAGGCGATGATAAGTTTCAAGTTGGAGCAAATTTCCAAGATATGGCAACCGGAATCATGGCTACTTATGACCACGGAATTGGTGAAAATATGTCTATCGGACTTTATACCACTTACCTTTTAGGAACTGACAATGACTTGGGAGATCCCAAATTTGATGACCGTTTTGACGTTAAAGCACGTTTCAGCGCAAACATTGGTAACGTTATGGGTTTGCCAGAACAAGTTGATATTTACCCAGGATTGAACCTTGGTTTGAGAAATTTCGGAGCGCATTTAGGAGGTCGTTATTTCTTTACAAATGGTTTTGGTGTTTTCACAGAATTAAGCACTCCAATTGCCAGATATGATAGCGATGTTATTGGTTATGAACACTTGAACAACCAGTTCACCTTTAGTGTTGGAGCATCATTCAACTTATAAAAATCAAAAAAATCCGATTCAAACTTAACTGAATCGGATTTTTTTTATAAGCAAATTCTTCTTCTTTTAGACTTTGCCCATAATGTTGAAATAAATTATTGCTTATTCTGGTTGTAAAGCCACATTTAAAGTTTCTGTCAGAACGTGGCATATGTTTGCTTCCACAGTTACAACTGGCGAAGTATAAGTTTGATAACCCTCTTTTGAAACTGTTACCACATAACTTCCAGCACGTTCTCCAGCTCCAATAAACGTAGGAACATTTTCCACAATTTCCAAAGTTTCAGAATACGTTCCGTCCACAGCTTTTACCGAAACTCCTTCTTGCAAAACGGCATTTGTAACAGCATCCTTGACATTTACGTCCAAACCATATACAAATTCTTCGGTACAATTTGTCACGCCGTCGTTGCTGTCATCATTGCTGTTGCAAGAAATAGCCAAAACCGACATAAATAATAAAATTTTTTTCATAGTATTTTTCTTTTTAGACGTAAACAATTTCAAAAGGTTGCTTCCAAATTCTGACAAAATTTATTTTTTCGCACATTTCGGTCGAAAAGCAAACAACTGTTATAAAATGGTTAAAATCGAAGCTTTCAAAATTCTCCCGAAACTTTCTTTGTAAATTTATGTAACAACAAACAAAAGAATGACGCTTTCAGAACAATACAATTCCGTTAGAAAACACTCCGAAATCATCTGTCAGCCTTTGAAAACAGAAGATTTCGTACCTCAGCCCGTGAACTTTGTGAGTCCACCGAAATGGCATTTGGCGCATTCCACTTGGTTTTTCGAGCAATTTGTTTTGAAAGAACATTTGCCCGACTACAAAGTTTTCAACGACGATTTTTCCTTTCTTTTCAATAGTTATTACAACACCGTTGGCAAGCGCGTTTTTCGTGCCGACCGAGGAAACATCACGCGTCCCGGCGTTGAGGAAGTTTTTGAATATCGCGCGTATGTGGATATGCACATGCAAATTTTACTGCAGTTGAAATCTGAAGAATTGAAAGATTTGCTAGAGCTCGGATTAAATCACGAACAGCAACATCAGGAATTATTGCTAACTGACATCAAATATATTCTGGGACATAATCCAATTTTTCCAATTTACAACGAAGATTTAGATTGGGAAAACGAGACAAATTCAGAAACTGGTTTTGCAAAGATTGAAGAAGGAATTTATGAAATTGGGCACAATTCGGAAGCTTTTTCTTTCGATAACGAACACGGAAATCACAAGGTGTATTTGCACGAATTTGAGATTTCAAAGGCTTTGGTGACAAATTCAGAATATCTTGAATTTATAAATGCTGGAGGTTATAAAAATTTCAAATATTGGCTGGACGAAGGCTGGTCTTGGGTAACCGAAAATAAAATTGAAGCGCCCTTGTATTGGCATAAAATCGAAGGCGAATGGTTCTATTTTACAATGAATGGCTTGCAGAAAGTAAATCCTGAATCTGTTGTCACGCACGTCAGTTTTTACGAAGCTTCCGCTTTTGCCGAGTGGAAAAAAATGCGACTTCCCACGGAATTTGAATGGGAAATTGCATCCGAAAAATTCAACTGGGGAAAGCGCTGGGAGTGGACAAATTCAGCTTATTTGCCGTATCCAAATTTCAAAAAACCAGAAGGCGCAATCGGCGAATACAACGGAAAATTTATGGTAAATCAAATGGTTTTGCGCGGTTCAAGTTGCGCGACCTCGCCAAATCACAGCCGAAAAACATACAGAAACTTTTTTCACGCAGACGAGCGCTGGCAATACAACGGCATTCGTTTGGCAAAATAAAAAACATGAAAATCAATACTCCAACATATAACAAAGCCTTTGCGGAAGACGTTTTAAAAGGTTTGACCGATGAAAAAAAGCATCTTTCTTCCCGTTATTTTTATGACGATGAAGGAAGCCATATTTTCCAGCAAATTATGGAAATGCCAGAATATTATCCAACGAATTGCGAGTTTGAAATTTTGTCTGAACAGTCAGAGCAGATTTTGGAACAATTAAATTTCAATGGAAAATTCAATATTGTAGAGTTTGGTTCTGGCGACGGAATCAAAACCAAACAGTTGCTTAAAACTTTTTTGGGCAAAAATGCTAATTTTACGTATGTTCCGATAGATATTTCTGAAGAAGCGATTTTGATTTTGGAAGAAAATATCAGAGCATCGCTTCCGGAAATCAGGATGAATTCTAAAATTGGAGACTATTTTGATATTTTGGAAGACATTTCAAAAGACGAAACTCCGAATCTGTTTTTATTTTTAGGAGGTAACATCGGGAATTATAAGAAAGAAGATGCGATTGACTTGCTTCAAAAATTTGCTTCCGGAATGAAAAAAGGCGACAAGTTGCTGATGGGAATTGACTTGCAGAAAAGTCCGAGAACGATTCAAAAAGCCTACGACGACCCACACGGAATCACAAAAGCGTTCAATATGAACTTATTGAAAAGAATCAATCGGGAATTGGAAGCCGATATTGATTTGAACCAATTTGATTTTTATTGCCATTATAATCCAGAAAATGGTGAAGTAAACAGTTATTTGTTCAGTTTGGTGAAACAAAATTTCCACTCAAAAGTTCTTGGCAAATCATTTGCTTTTCAAAAAGGAGAAACCATCTGGACGGAGCTTTCTAAAAAATATAGCTTTTCTGAAATTGAAGAATTAGCCGAAAAATTAGAATTTAAAGTCGTGGAAAATTTCTTGGATTCTAAAAAATATTTTACGGATAGTTTGTGGGAGAAATAAAAAAATCCCGCCAGTTTTCACCAGCGGGATTTCTCAAAAAATTCTATTTTTAAATCTTACAAATCAAATTTAATCCCTTGAGCCAAAGGCAAATTTGTTGTGTAATTGATTGTATTGGTCTGTCTTCTCATGTACACTTTCCAAGCGTCAGAACCAGATTCGCGTCCGCCACCAGTTTCTTTTTCACCACCAAAAGCACCACCGATTTCAGCACCAGAAGTTCCGATGTTTACATTAGCGATTCCGCAGTCAGAACCAGCAACAGAAAGGAATCTTTCTGCTTCACGTAAATTATTGGTCATGATTGCAGAAGACAATCCTTGCGCCACTCCGTTTTGGATTGCGATAGCGTTGTCAACGTCTCCGTCATATTTCAACAAATATAAAACTGGAGCAAAAGTTTCGTGTTGTACGATTTCAAAATGACCTTCTGCTTCTGCGATGGCAGGTTTTACGTAGCATCCGCTTTCGTAACCTTCGCCAGAAAGAACGCCACCTTCAACGATAATTTTTCCTCCTTCAGCAACAACTTTCGTCAAAGCTTTGTTGTACATTTCAACAGCATGCTTATCGATTAGCGGTCCAACGTGGTTGTTTTGGTCTAAAGGATTTCCGATTTTCAATTGGCCATAAGCCGAAACAATCGCGTCTCTTACTTTGTCATAAATACTTTCGTGGATAATCAAACGACGCGTTGAAGTACAACGTTGTCCGGCAGTTCCAACAGCGCCAAAAACAGCACCGATAACCGTCATTTTCACGTCAGCATCTGGCGTAACGATGATAGCATTGTTTCCACCTAATTCTAATAATGAACGGCCTAAACGTCCCGCAACAGTTTGCGCCACGATTTTACCCATTCTCGTTGAACCCGTTGCAGAAACCAAAGGCACACGAACGTCAGAAGTCATCCATTCTCCCACTTTGTAATCTCCGTTAATCAAGCAAGAAATTCCTTCTGGAAGATTGTTTTCTTTTAAAACTTCAGCGATAATATTCTGACAAGCAACACCGCACAAAGGTGTTTTTTCTGATGGTTTCCAAACGCAAACGTCTCCGGCAATCCAAGCTAACGCTGTGTTCCAAGACCAAACTGCTACCGGAAAGTTGAATGCAGAAATGATTCCGACAATTCCAAGCGCGTGATATTGGTCGTACATTCTGTGTCCAGGACGTTCAGAGTGCATTGTGAAACCGTGCAATTGACGTGACAAACCAACTGCAAAATCGCAGATGTCAATCATTTCTTGCACTTCGCCAAGACCTTCTTGCAATGATTTTCCCATTTCATAAGAAACCAATTTTCCAAGAGCGTCTTTTTTCTCACGTAATTTTTGTCCGAATTGACGAACGATTTCTCCACGTTGCGGTGCTGGCATCATACGGAAAGTCTTGAAAGCTTCAGTTGCGCTTTGCATTACTTTTTCATAATCTTCCTTGGTCGTTGTTTTTACTTTTCCAATTAATTGACCATCAACTGGTGAGTAGCTTTCTAGGATTTCTCCGTTTGAAAACCAAGAGTTTCCTGTTGAAGTTCCTTCGTTAATTTCTTTGATGCCTAGTTGTTGCAAGGCTTCCTGCATTCCGAATTGATTTGCTGTTGTTGCCATTTATAACTTTTTGATTGTAAATTGTAATATTTTTTGCGAAGTTATGATTTATAGGTGGAATTTGCGAATTAAAATGAGATTTTGGCAATCATTCTTATATATAAATCCATAGAACTTCGTAAGTTACCTAAACGGATACCTCGGCATGAAGAGTACAGCAGGGAATTGCTTTTAAAATAGTGGCTCGGTTTCTAAAACCATGACAATTGTCATTTTTCAAATCTCCAAATTAACCGTATATTTGCACCCGAATTCTTCTGTCATTGCGACATTGGAAACAATCTCATTCTCACTTAAAACGTTTATAGCATGCAACTGTACAACACCTTAAGCGCAGAAGAAAGAGCCGAGCTTATTGACCAAGCCGGAAAACAAAGACTTACTTTGTCTTTCTATGCGTATGCCAAAATTGAAGACCCAAAAAAATTTCGCGACGATTTATTTATCGAATGGAACAAACTCGACGCCCTTGGCCGAACCTATGTTGCCAAAGAAGGAATCAACGCACAAATGTCTGTTCCTGCAGAAAATTTTGAAGCTTTTCGTGAAACTTTAGAAGCTTATGATTTCATGAAAGATATTCGCCTAAATGTTGCCGTGGAACATGACGACCACTCTTTCTTGAAATTAACAATAAAAGTTCGCGACAAAATTGTTGCCGATGGTTTGAACGACGAAACCTTTGACGTAACAAATATCGGAGTTCACTTGAAGGCGAAGGAATTCAACCAAATTCTGGACGACCCAAATACAATTGTAGTGGATTTCAGAAACCATTACGAAAGTGAAATCGGTCATTTTAAAGGAGCGATTACGCCAAATGTGGAAACGTTCCGTGAATCGTTGCCGATAATTAATGAGCAATTAAAAGATTTTAAGGAAGATAAAAACTTGGTGATGTATTGCACCGGCGGGATTCGTTGCGAAAAAGCTTCGGCTTATTTCAAGCATCAAGGTTTTAAAAATGTGTTCCAATTAGAAGGCGGAATCATCAATTATGCCAAGCAAATCAAGGAAGAAAATATAGAAAGCAAATTCATCGGAAAGAACTTTGTTTTTGACCACAGATTAGGTGAAAGAATCACAGATGATATCGTTTCGCAATGCCACCAATGCGGAAAACCGTGCGACAATCACACCAATTGCGAAAACGAAGGCTGTCATTTGCTATTCATTCAATGCGATGAATGTAAAGCCGAAATGGAAAACTGCTGTTCAAAAGAGTGCCAAGAAATCATCCACATGTCATTGGCAGACCAAGTAAAGTTACGCCGTGGCGTGAAAAACGGCAATATGATTTTCAGAAAAGGAAAGTCAGATAAATTGCTTTTCAAACATTCGGGTGAACTTTCAGACGTCGCTTTGGCGAAAGCCACTTCGGCCGAAACTGAAATTGCAAAACCAAAAGACATCCGCCAAAAAATTAAAATCAAGAAAACGTTGGTCGGAAACGCCGAACATTATTTTCCAAAGTCACAAGTCGGGCAGTTCTTGATTGAAAACAATAAATTGAATATTGGCGATAAAATTTTAATTTCTGGACCAACAACCGGAAACCAAGAATTGCAGATTTCTGCCATGTTCATCAACGGCCAAGAAGAAACTGTTGCAAAACCTGGCGATAAAATGACGTTGAGTCTTCCGTTCAGGATTCGTCTTTCCGATAAATTATACAAGATTTTAGACTAAAAATATTTTCGCGAAATTTACGTTAAACCTATTTCATAGTTGTGAGATAGGTTTTTTTTGTACTAAAATTCAGCAAGTTATAACCTTTGTGAGTTCCGCCGAAAAATTGCTATCTTTACGCTCAAAATATTTTACGAATTTTAAGTTGCATTTACGCAACATCTATATAAAATTATGGCCTGTACAAGTTGTTCAACATCTGATGGTGGCGCACCAAAAGGTTGTGGAAATAAGGGTAATTGTGGCACAGATAGCTGCAATAAACTCACTGTTTTCGACTGGCTTTCAAATATGAGTATGCCAAATGGCGAAGCTCCTTTTGATTGTGTCGAAATACGATTTAAGAACGGAAGAAAAGAATTTTACCGAAATACCGAAAAACTGACATTAAGCATCGGAGATATTGTGGCAACAGAAGCTTCTCCGGGTCACGACGTTGGAATTATCACGCTTACCGGCGAATTGGTGAAAATCCAGATGAAGAAAAAAGGCGTGAATCACAAAAGCAGTGAAATCGCTAAAATTTATAGAAAAGCATCGCAAAAAGACATCGATATTTGGTCAGACGCCCGTGCAAAAGAAGAGCCGATGAAAGTTCGCGCTCGTGAATTGGCGATTGCTCAAAAATTAGAAATGAAAATTTCTGATATTGAATTTCAAGGCGACGGATCAAAAGCAACGTTTTATTACACAGCAAACGATCGTGTCGATTTTCGTATGTTGATCAAGGATTTTGCCAAAGAATTCAGCACCAGAATTGAGATGAAACAAGTGGGTTTCCGTCAAGAAGCAGCCCGTTTAGGCGGTATCGGATCTTGCGGAAGAGAGCTTTGTTGCTCGACTTGGCTAACTGATTTTAGAAGCGTAAATACTTCTGCAGCAAGATATCAGCAATTATCATTGAATCCGCAGAAATTGGCGGGACAATGCGGTAAGTTGAAATGCTGCTTGAATTATGAATTGGATACTTATATGGATGCTTTGAAAAGTTTTCCTGATTTTGACACCAAATTAGTTACTGAAAAAGGCGACGCAATTTGTCAAAAACAAGACATTTTCAAAGGATTGATGTGGTTTGCTTACACGAATAATTTTGCAAATTGGCACGTTTTAAAAATCGACCAGGTAAACGAAATCATTGCTGAAAATAAGCAAAAAATAAAAGTTTCTTCGTTGGAAGATTATGCTCTTGAGATTGTTTCAGAACCTGAAAAAGATTTCAATAATGCGATGGGTCAAGAAAGTTTGACGCGTTTTGACCAGCCAAAAAAGAAAAAAAGACCAAACAAAAAACGTAAACCAGAAGGTGAAGCGGTGATTTCAAAAGGTCCGGCGATTCAAAAAAATACGCCTGAAAATAGAAATCCAGGTCCAAAACCGGTTCAAAAAATTGTACCAAATGCGAATCCGAATCAAAAGCCGAATCCGAATCAAAAGCAAAATTTGAATCCGAATCAAAAACCGGCTCAAAATCCAAACCAAAAACCGGCGAATCCGAATCAAAAACCTGCAAATGCTAACCCAAATGCGGTTCCGAATCCAAATCAAAAGGCAAATCCGAATCAGAAGCCGAATCCAAATCGAAATAAAAACAGAGCTCCAAAACCGGGAAATGAAAATAAACCGACGAACGAGAACAAACCCGCAAACGAAAATAAACCTGATAATAAAATAATTCCAGTCAAAAAAAATGAGCCTGAAAAATAGCCTCCTATTTATTTTTGCAGTACTTCTTTTGGTTTCCTGCGACAAGAAAAGGGTTTTTGACCAATATAAATCCTTTGGAACCACTTGGCCAAAAGACAGCGTTGCTTCATTTGTTTACAATAATCAAGATACCACAAAGGCATACGATTTGTATCTAAACCTGCGTTCTAACAACGATTATCCGTTTAACAATATCTTTTTAATCGTGATGACAGAAGCTCCTGGCGGATTGACAAAAGTCGATACAGTGGAATATCAAATGGCGAATCCAGACGGAAGTTTACTTGGCGACGGTTTTTCTGACGTAAAAGAAAGCAAATTGTATTTTAAGGAGAAATTCAAGTTTGAAAAAATTGGAGATTATAAAATCGGGATTCAGCAAGCCGTTCGCCAAACTGGAAAAATAGACGGTGTTCAAGATTTGGCAGGAATTACTGAAGTTGGATTTAGAATAGAAAAATTAGATTAAAGTTTATGGCGACTAAAAAAAATAACAATACAAAAGTCAAAGATTTAGGGTATTACAACAGACAATTCTGGAAAATTTTCCTGATTGGTTTGGGTTGTGGCTTCTTGTTTTTCCTTTTTGCTTCTTGGGGACTTTTTGGTTCTATGCCTTCGTTTGAAGAATTAGAAAATCCAGAATCAAATCTTGCCACAGAAATTATTTCTTCGGATGGGGAAACGCTTGGAAAATTTTACAACGAAAATAGAACTGCAATAAAATATGCTGACTTGCCAAAACACTTAGTTGATGCATTGGTTTCAACGGAAGATGAGCGTTTTTATGAGCATTCAGGAATTGATACCAGAGGAACGTTAAGAGCAATCGCCGGTTTGGGAAGCAGTGGTGGAGCGAGTACGATCACGCAACAATTAGCAAAATTATTGTTTCACAAAGAAAGGTCTAGAAACCCAATTGTTGCGGTAACCCAGAAAGCAAAAGAGTGGATTATTGCAACTCGTTTAGAAAGACAGTATACAAAGCAAGAAATCATTGCAATGTATTTCAACAAAGCCGATTTTGTCAATAATGCCGTGGGAATTCGTACGGCTTCAAAAGTATATTTTGGCAAAGAACCGCGTGATTTGAAAATTGAAGAAGCAGCCGTTTTGGTTGGGATGTTGAAGAATCCTTCGTATTTCAACCCAATGCGTGAGAAAAGAAAGCAATTGGTTTTTGACCGAAGAAATACTGTTTTGGGACAAATGGTTAAAAATGGTCATTTAGAGCCTGCTGCAAAAGAGTCGTTGTCGAAAAAACCATTAGTTTTAGATTATCATCCAGAAAGTCATAACGAAGGAATTGCTACTTATTTCAGAGAATATCTTCGTGATTTTATGAAAACTTGGGTAAAAGAAAACCCTAAAAAAGACGGAAGCGAATATGATATTTACCGCGACGGTTTAAAAATTTACACAACAATCGATTCTAGAATGCAGAAATATGCTGAAGAAGCGGTTACTGCGCACATGACAAATCTTCAAAAAGAATTTTTTAAGCAAGCAAAAACTAACAAAAATGCTCCGTTTATCAAATTGTCTGATGCCGAAACGAATTCGCTGATGGATCGCGCCAGAAAAGCTTCGGAAAGATGGAGACAAATGAGCGCTCAAGGAAAAAGCGATGACGAAATCAGAAAATCTTTCAGCGTAAAAACTGATATGACCGTTTTCACTTGGAAAGGTGAACGCGATACAACAATGACTCCAAACGACTCAATTAGATATTACAAACATTTCCTTCAAACAGGTGTAATGTCAATGGAACCGCAAACAGGTCACGTGAAAGCGTGGGTTGGAGGTATCGACTACAAGCATTTTCAATACGATCACGTGGGCCAAGGCGCGAGACAAGTAGGTTCGACGTTTAAACCTTTCGTTTACGCGGCCGCAATTGCAGAGCAAGGATATTCGCCATGCGATTCCATCATTGATGCGCCTTACACGATTCCAAAAGGCAGACACAACGTGACTGAAACTTGGACGCCAAGAAATTCAAACGGAACCTATAAAGGAATGGTTACTTTAAAATCTGCGCTTGCAAATTCCATCAACACGGTTTCTGCAAAACTAATCGATAAAGTTGGCCCAGACGTGGTAATTAATTTGGTAAAAAAGTTAGGAGTAGAATCTAAAATTCCCTCTCAGCCCTCGATTGCGCTTGGAGCTGTTGAAATTACCGTTCAGGATATGGTGGCAGCCTACAGCACTTTTGCAAACAAAGGCGTTTATGTAAAACCGCAGGTTATTACTAGAATTGAAGATAAAAACGGAGCTGTTCTTTATGAATCCACTCCAGTTTCTCACGATGTTTTGAACCAAGATGTAGCTTATGCAGTGATAAAATTGCTTGAAGGCGTTACAGAATTTGGTTCGGGAGGGCGTTTGAGAACAGATGGCGGCGGATACGGCTATGAAATGATGACGGGTTATCCTTATGTTTTACGAAACCCAATTGCTGGTAAAACCGGAACGACTCAAAATCAATCTGATGGTTGGTTCGTGGGTATGGTTCCAAATTTAGCCACAGGAGTTTGGGTGGGTAATGAAGACCGTTCGGCGCATTTCAAAAGCATCACTTATGGTCAAGGCGCTGTGATGGCGTTGCCAGTTTGGGGATTATACATGAAAAAATGTTACGCAGATAAAGAATTGACAATTTCAAAAGAAGCGTTCGAACGGCCTAAAAACTTAGCCATAAAAGTCGATTGCTGGTCGCCTCCAGTCAAAAAAGATTCGACTACCGTGGATGTTGAAGAACAAAACACCGACGAATTTGATTTCTAAATTATATACAAAACGCCTTTTTTAAGGCGTTTTTTTATATATTTATCCTCCAAAACAAACATTCATTATATGATTAATAAAAAAGTAGCGTCGGTGAGTGATGCACTAAAAGATATTAAAGACGGGCAAACTATCATGCTCGGAGGTTTCGGACTTTGTGGTATTCCTGAAAATAGTATTGCTGAATTGGTAAAATTAGAAGTGACTGATTTGACTTGTATTTCAAACAATGCCGGAGTTGATGATTTCGGATTGGGACTATTGCTTCAAAAACGCCAGATCAAAAAAATGATTTCTTCGTATGTAGGAGAAAATGCTGAATTTGAACGTCAAATGCTTTCTGGAGAATTAGATGTAGAATTGACGCCGCAGGGAACTTTAGCCGAGAAATGCCGCGCTGCACAAGCTGGAATTCCTGCGTTTTTCACTCCTGCCGGTTACGGAACCGAAGTAGCCGAAGGAAAAGAAGCCAGAGAATTCAACGGAAAGATGCACATTATGGAAGAAGCTTACAAGGCTGATTTTGCCATTGTAAAAGCGTGGAAAGGTGACGAAGCCGGAAATTTAATCTTCAAAGGAACTGCCAGAAATTTCAATTCTTGTATGGCTGGCGCTGCAAATATTACGGTCGCTGAAGTCGAAGAATTAGTTCCGGCAGGAAGCTTGGATCCGAATCAAATTCACATTCCCGGAATTATGGTGCAAAGAATTTTTCAAGGTGAGAAATTTGAGAAAAGAATTGAACAAAGAACAACCAGAAAAAGAGATTAACGATGGCTTTAGATAAAAATCAGATTGCAAAAAGAATAGCAAAAGAAGTTAAAGACAAATACTTCGTAAATCTTGGAATTGGGATTCCGACTTTGGTTGCCAATTATGTTCGCGAAGATATTTCGGTAGAATTTCAGAGTGAAAATGGCGTTCTTGGAATGGGTCCGTTTCCTTTTGAAGGAGAAGAAGATGCTGATGTTATTAATGCCGGAAAGCAAACAATTACAACACTTCCGGGTGCAAGTTTTTTTGATTCTGCTTTTAGTTTCGGAATGATTCGTAGCCAAAAAGTAGATTTGACCATTCTTGGCGCAATGGAAGTTGCGGAAAACGGTGACATCGCCAACTGGAAGATCCCAGGAAAAATGGTTAAAGGAATGGGTGGCGCGATGGACTTAGTTGCTTCCGCAGAAAATATTATTGTGGCAATGATGCACGTCAACAAAGCCGGAGAATCAAAACTTTTGAAAAGATGTTCTTTGCCTTTAACTGGCGTTGGATGCGTGAAAAAAGTGGTTACAGAATTAGCCGTTTTGGAAATTGTTCCCGAAGGTTTTAAACTTTTAGAAAGAGCCCCGGGTGTTTCAGTAGAAGAAATCCAAAAAGCAACAGAAGGAAATTTAATTATCGAAGGAGAAATTCCGGAGATGGTTATTGATTAAATTATAAAAAAATAGAGGAAAGCAATTTGTCTTTCCTCTATTTTTATTTTGGAAAAATTTATTTTTTGTTCAAATATTCCAACAAAACTTCGCTTGCATTTCCAAAAGTTGGTGCTTGTTCAGTAAAACTTACCGCCTTCTTTTTATTTAATTTGTAAGTCAAATCAAATTCTGTCGTAAATAAAATAACCGACAAAAACGGATTATTTATAAACGGAAGCAAACGGTCAAAAGCACTATCGACTGAATGGATTTCAAACAATTCTTCTTGCTGAAATCTAAATTTCAATTCTAATTTCAATTCATTTTCATCTAAAACGGGACGAATAAAAATATTTTTTAGTTCGGCTTGTCCGATTGTTTTTGCAAAAGTAAGTTTGGCAAAAGTTCCGTCGGAAAGACTGGTTTTGAATTTTTCATAAAATTCAGAAAAAGTTTCGGTAAACAGCATATTTAATTTTTTTATCCTTTCGGAATTGCAGCAATTAATTTCTTCGTATATTCTTTTTGCGGATTTTCGTACAAGACATCGGCGTCGGCCAATTCTTCAATTTTTCCTTTATTCATCACCAAAACTTGGTCAGACATATATTTTACAACCGCCAAATCGTGTGAAATAAAAATGTAAGTAAACCCAAAATTCTCCTTCAACTCGTTCAACAAATTTAAGACTTGCGCTTGAACCGAAATGTCCAAAGCTGAAACCGATTCGTCACAAACAATCAATTTTGGTTGCAAAGCAATCGTTCTGGCAATCCCGATTCGTTGCCGTTGTCCTCCAGAAAACTCATGCGGATATCTGTTAAAATATTCCTCGCCCAAACCCACTCTTTCTAAAATTTCAATGGTTTTTGCTTTTCGCTCGGCATCATTTTTATACAATTTATGCACTTTCATAGGTTCTATAATCGCTCTTCCCACTGGAATTCTGGGGTTCAAAGATGAATAAGGATCTTGAAAAATAATCTGAATTTCTTTTCGCAAACTTCTGATGTCCTTCGACGGAAGCTTTGTAATATCAACGCCTCGGTAAAAAATTTGTCCGGCTGTTGCTTTGTCCAATTTCAAAATTGTGTTTCCCAAAGTTGATTTTCCACAACCCGATTCTCCGACCAAACCTAAAGTTTCTCCTTCATAAATTTTAAAACTGACATCGTTTACCGCTTTAAATCCTGTTTTTCTTCCGAATAAACCTGCCGTTGAAAAATATTCTTTTTCTATGTTTCTAACTTCTAAAATCGGATCTTGTTTGTATAATTTTTCGTGTGCTTTTTGTCTTTCTTCCGAAGAAATAATTTCAGATTTTACTGAGTTTTCTAAATAATCCTTGATCGTCGGAAGCCTTTTCAATCGAACATCTAACGAAGGTCTTGAACTGATCAGCGCTTTCGTATAAATATGTTTCGGATTATGAAAAACGTCGATCGCATCGCCTTGTTCCACGATTTCACCTTTGTACATTACCAAAACTCGGTTCGCTATTTCTGAGACCAAAGCCAAATCGTGCGAAATAAAAATGATGCTCATTCCCGTTTCTTTCTGAATATCTTTCAACAATTGAATGATTTCGTTTTGAACAGTTACGTCTAAAGCGGTCGTGGGTTCATCAGCAATCAAGATTTTTGGCTTGCAGGCAATCGCCATCGCAATCATCACTCTCTGCTTCTGCCCGCCCGAAATTTGGTGCGGATAACTTTCATAAATCTTCTCTGGATTTGGCAGTTTTACTCTTGAAAACAATTGCATAACTTCTTCCTTAATTTCTTTCTTTGAAAGATTTGTATGCTGTTGCAAAATTTCGGCAACTTGAAAACCACATTTTAAGGAAGGATTCAGCGAACTCATCGGTTCTTGAAAAATCATTGAAATTTCTTTTCCTCGTAAATTCTGGAGTTCTTTTTTAGAAAAATCTGCTACATTTTTTCCTTCGAATAAAATTTCTCCGTTTGATATTTTTGAAATATTTGGCGGAAGCAAACCCATAATTGCCAACGACGAAACCGATTTACCAGAGCCTGATTCACCAACGATTCCGAGAATCTCGTTTGAATTTAACGCATAACTTATCGTCCTTATTACCGGCAAAAATTCTTTCTCCCGCTTAAAAGAAATTTCAAGATTCGTTATTTTGAGCAACTCATTTTTCATAGGTCTAAAAGTAACAAAACCATTTTGAATCAAAAAGGAATCCAAAATAAGTTTTCAGACGTAAATAATGCTTAATTTTAGCCTTTAATTCAGAGATCCTCAAGTTTAAATTCTTATTAGTTACTATTTTTCAAAAATTCATTTCATAAATTAAATAGTTCTCTGAATACCATACGATTACTTATATTTGACAAAATTTTAAAATCCCTAAATTTCCCACAGTGAAAAAACTATCAAATTTCGCTTTTAAGTTTATCTTAATCTTTGCCCTTTCGACTTCGTTTTCAGCAATTTCCCAAACTAAAGAAGACATCATTCAAATCACTAAAGAATATGATTTGAACAAAATAAAAGAGCTCGAAAATAAATATTTTAAGAAATTTCAAGCAGAAAAAAATAAAGCCATCCTTGTGGCAAAAAAGAACAATTGGCCTGAATTTATTAAAAATCAAGATGGAACTGTTGATGAATTGGTGAAGTTGGCCGCTGATGGTTCTCCGCTTTATTATGCAACTACAAATGTAAATGCTGCGAAATCAACTCGAACTAATTTTTTAAATTCTGGAGGATCATTAGGTCTAAACTTGAACGGACAAAACATGACTGGACGTGTATGGGACGGCGGAAAAGTTCGCACTTCGCATCAAGAGTTTGGTGGTCGCGTAACGGTAATTGATGATATTGCTGGACCTAGTGGCAATAATTTTCATGCAACGCACGTAACGGGAACGATGGTTGCTGCAGGTGTTGACGCTGCTGCAAAAGGCATGGCTCCGTTAGCGCAAGCCAGAACTTTTAACTGGACAAATGATAGCAGCGAAGCACTTTCTGAAGTGACTCTGGGAATGCTAATTTCGAATCATTCATATGGCGTTCCTTTAGTTTCAAATGGGCAAGCGCTTCCGGCTTGGTACATTGGCGCTTACGTTGACGAATCTTATGAATGGGACGAAGTCGCTTACAACTCTCCTTATTATCTAATGGTGGTTTCTGCTGGAAATGATGGCGGTGCATCCAATCCAATTCCTTCAACAAATGGATATGATAAATTAACCGGAAATAAAGTTTCAAAAAATAACCTGGTCGTGGCCAATGCCGAAGACGCGGTTATTGGTGCTAATGGTGTTTTGACAAGTGTGGCGATTAATTCATCTAGCAGTCAAGGTCCCGCAGATGACCTGCGAATAAAACCAGATATTACCGGAAATGGTACTGGCGTATATTCTACTTTTGAAACATCAAACACAGCTTATGGAAGTATTTCTGGAACGTCAATGGCTTCACCGAATGTTGCTGGAACTTTGCTTTTATTACAACAACATTATAAAAATTTAAACAACCGCTTCATGAAGGCAGCTACATTAAAAGCGCTAGCTTGCCACACCGCAGATGACGCCGGCAGGCCTGGTCCAGATGCTGTTTTTGGTTGGGGTTTATTAAATGCAAAAAAAGCCGCGGAAGCAATCACGTCAAACGGACTTTCTTCAATAATTTCTGAAGAAAAATTGGCGCAAGGCCAAACTTTTACAATGACGGTAAATGCTTCAGGGTCAGTGCCACTTCAGGCATCGATTGCTTGGACAGATCTTCCAGGCACCATTAATGAGGGAGATTTAAACAGCGCATCTCCAGCATTGGTCAATGATTTAGACATAAAAATTACCAAAAACAACACGACATTTTTTCCATATAGCTTGACAGCCAACGCAAATTCAAATGCGATTGCAACAGGCCAAAATAATATGGATAATATTGAAAAAGTGAACGTGGCCAGTCCATCAGGATCATACACGATAACCGTTACACACAAAGGAACTTTACAAAACGGACCTCAAAATTTTGCGCTTGTGGTGACGGGAGTTTCGTCTTCTTTTGCATTGACAAATATATCTGAAGATCAAGTGGTATGCAACACGGGCAATGCGGTGTTTACTTTAAATCATACTAATATTGGTCTTGCTTCGACGGCGTTGTCATTAGTTGACCTTCCGGCGGGAATTACTGGTACTTTAAGCACACCAAATTTAATTTCAGGTGGTTCAGTGACGGTGACTTTATCAAATTTAACCGGACTTAGTGCTGGTGATTACACTATTGGTGTTAAAGGAGTTAGAGGGAGCGAGACGAAAATCAAGTATGTAACTTTTAAAGTTTATGCACCGACATTTACAAATCTGACACTGTCAAATCCGGCAAATAGCCAAAATGGTTTGGCGACATCAGTAAATCTTGCTTGGCAAAGTGATGTTAATGCCGAATCATATAGAGTTCAGGTTGCGACAGACAATACTTTTGCAACTATTATCCAAAATGAAGTGGTTACTTCTACTAACTTTTTAGCGGCAAATTTAAATCAAGAAACAACTTATTATTGGAGAGTTTTACCTCAAAACCGATGTGGCGCCGCAACTTCTGGAAGCTCATTCAGTTTTACAACAGGCGTTCTTTCTTGTGATCTAAACTTCACAGCTACTGATTTTTCAGATGCGGTTATTGAAAATACAGAAGATTCTGAAGCCAATATTCCGGTGACTGTTTCTGGCGGGATTACTATTGGAACTATTACTGCGACCGTAAATATTTCGCATACTTATACAGAAGATATCGTGGTAACTTTAATTGGCCCAGCGTCAATTGGTTCGCCAGAAATTAGATTGTTCAACCACGCTTGTACAGAATATGACGACATCGCTGCCACGTTGAGCGATGCCGGAACAACCTTAACTTGCTCAACGACTGCTCCAGCAATTTCAGGAACTATCAAACCTTACGATCCTTTTTACACTTTAAATAATCTTCCTGCAGACGGAGTTTGGACGTTGAATGTTTTTGATCCATACAATGGCGATGGCGGTGTTGTCAATGCTTTCAGCTTAAATTTCTGTAATGTTGCGCCTTCCGCGTTAGGCGTAAGCGAAAATATTTTTTCAACCGTAAAAGTATATCCAAATCCAACCAAAGGAATTGTAACTGTTTCTTTGCCACAGAATTTAGAGTTGACGACCTTAACTTTAATGGATATTCAAGGAAGACAAATCTTGAAAAAAGAAACTTCAAATACGTCAGAAACTTTAAACATCGAAAACTTTTCTGATGGCGTTTACATTTTAAATATTCAAAGTGGTTCTTCAAAAATTTCTAAAAAATTAGTCTTAAATAGATAATTTTAAAAATTATTTTCAGAAGCTAATTCGTTGATATTGAATCCTGATTGCAGTTTGCAGTCAGGATTTTTTATTTGTAAGGATTGCTTTAAAAAAGTTTTGGCACGCAAATTGGATATTCTAAAATAACCTTGAAAAACTCAAGATTCGAAGACGCTGAAAATCGCAAGAGTAAGCAAAACACAAAACTTTTTGATTATGAAAAATTTTACTTTTTTAGTGGCAGGTTTCTTCTTTTTTGGAAGCGTTGCAAATGCTTCAGAGATAATCAAATTTTCTGATGTAACGAATTTTAGAACTTTCAGCGATGCTGAGCCAATTTCATTCACCGAAAGAGGCATCGAATTTTATGTTTTTCCTGACGGACAATTTGATTTCAACACCGAAGCTTCTTCTTCAACTGGAGGAAATTATTACAAAAACGGACGTAGAGGTGTGAATTCAACTTATGGCGCTCCAGCAACAGTAAATGGCGGCGTAAGAATCGAACACGATAATCAAGGTCGCGTGAGAAGAATTGGCAATGTTTTTATCAATTATGACGCGCAAGACCGTATCAAAAGAATTGGTTCAGTTTATATGACGTATAACAATTATGCCTTGACAAGAATTGGGAATCTTCAAATTATTTATAACCGAAGAGGGCAGATTATCGACATGATTGGAAACGTAAACGGAAGAAGCAACGTCGCACAAAACGGAAGCAATTCTACCTATTACGGAAACAGCCAAGGTTACAACGATAACCAAAACGACAATATTTATTATAGAAACGCAAATGAAAAAGAAGTAAAAACCAAAAAGTAATGTATCCGCCTAAATGCAAAAAGCCTTGAGAAATCAAGGCTTTTTTTTTTTAAATATGTATAATTTCTTCCTCAATCAATAAATCTTCCCTTCTCAATCGAAGCATAATTTGCGCCACGGCAATCACATCTTTTTCGCAATACACGATAATTCTGTCGATGTCTTTTTCTACGTAATACACGTGCCCGACTTCACTTCCGGAAATATCGTCTTTTGGCGACGGAATATTCAAAACTTTTGTCAAGAGTTTTAATGAAGTGTAATGTTTAAAGTCACCGAATTTCCACATTTCTAAAGTGTCTAAATGCGGTACTTCCCAAGGTTTTTTTCCAAATAAATTCAACTTGTTTGGAATTTGCACTTGGTTTATAATCATCCTTCTGGCAATAAACGGAAAGTCAAATTCTTTTGCATTATGCCCGCACATAATATGCTGTGGCTGATTAAAATGCGTGTTCAAAAGATTGCTAAAATCTTGCAGAATTTTCTTTTCTTCTCCATAAAAAGAAGTCACACGAAAATGACGAATATCTCCTTTAAAAGTAAAATATCCGACAGAAATACAGACAATTTTTCCAAATTCTGCCCAAATTCCAGCTCTGTCATAAAATTCTTCGGGCGTATACTCTTCCCTTCTTTGATACTGCGTTTTCAGTCCAAAAAGTTCTTTCTTTTCTTCGTCTAAAAGTTTAAAATTCTCTTCTTCGGGAACGGTTTCAATATCTAAAAAAAGGATGTTCTCAAGGCTAATTTTTTCTATCATTTTCTAACATTTTATAGGCTTCTTCAACATATAAGTAAAAATCATTTCGGTGGAATTTCCCTTCATCGCGGTCGCCACGCTTGTGTCCGAGACGAACTATTATCAAATCATCTTCGGGAATTACGATTACATATTGCCCCAAATGGCCTTGCATATAATACAATTGTTTGCCCAAATGGTCGCTCAACCACCAGCCATAACCATACTGCGGACTGTCTTTAAATTTTGGCGTCACACATTTTTCAATAAACGCGGAATCTAAAATCTGCTCGCCTTTCCACTTTCCGTTTTGCTTGTATAACTTTCCAAAACGTGCAAAATCTCTGGCGTTGCTCGCGATACAGCAATACGCTTTTTCAATTCCGCCTTCTCTATCAACTTGCCAAAGCGCATCATTTTCAGCGCCCATGGGTTTCCAAAAATTCTTTGAAACATAATCCGAAAGTGTTTCTCCAGTCGCTTTTTCAAGAACCATCGCCAAAAGTTGTGTGTTTCCGCTTAAATATTTGAATTCTTTTCCGGGCTCGCTCGTGACCTTTAATCCTAATAAAACGTCGCTCAAATGTTCGTCAAAATAAGCCTGTGTCGTTACTGAAAACGGACTGTAATACGACTCATCCCAATCTAATCCAGAAGACATTGAAGACAAATCGCCAACGGTCATCTTGTTGCCAAATTTGCTTGAATACTCAGGAAAAAAATCGGTTACTTTTTGGTCCAAACTTTTTATTTTTCCTTGCTTAATTGCCTTTCCAAGGCAAGCCGTCACGATGCTTTTTGCCATTGAAAATGAATTGGATTTCGTGTCTTTATCGTATCCGTCAAAATAAGCTTCGTGCCAGATGCTGTCGTTTTTTATAATCAAAAAGGCCACGGTTTCAAATTCTTTGTTGGCTTCGGCAAG
>Ga0265780_10000145_pt1 | contig 114207 bp, 106 predicted proteins | sample P1T30metagenome_FD_192432 | JGI IMG/M metagenome (GOLD analysis project Ga0265780, IMG submission 192432) | Plant litter microbial communities from East Loma Ridge, Irvine, California - P1 T30 | ecosystem: Environmental > Terrestrial > Plant litter > Unclassified | place: USA: California...
TAACATTATCATAATAATTATATCTTCTTTTTAAAATTGATGAATCTGCCGTGCCGTATATTGATCTTGCAGCATTTGATCTATCATCTATAGGTATGTTATCTAAAGCTTTTCCAAATTGATTATAATAAAGACTATTTCCAGTACAATCAATCAAACCGTTTGTAAATCCTACTCCTTCAACACCTTTCGAATTTGTAATAGAATCTACTGATAACTACAAATCACCTAATTCTAAAAAGTTCAATCATTTTGATTTTACCATCACTTTGTTCTATAGTATACCAATGTGAATTATTTCCTATCAATCCAGTATTTTTATCATCAACATATTTTGATTTACCTGTTTTTAAATATTCATCAATCTTTTGCATATTATCAATATCAGATTTACTAACTTCAAATTCTTCATCTTTATCAATTAAATCATCATCGGTGTAATGCCTAATACCATAATAATTATTGTCAATCTTTAAAATAGTTTTTGTTCTATACGGTATATATGAATTATCACTAATATAATTGATAATTAGAAAGTCTTTTTTATAGGAAGTCTTTTCCAATATTTTTAAAGTATTATTTTCATAAGATTTAAGATATTCATAATGAGCGATACACTGATCATAAATGTTTTTAATGATCCATTCTTCAGTTTTTCCCTTTACAATTTCTTCACTTTCTTTATGACATTTATAAATATCTTGATTGTTAATTTTAAAAAATGAAACAATATTCATTTTTAAATTTCGATTGTTTTGAGCATTACAAGAATTTGAAACAAGTAATATAGCAAATATAAAAAAGGTTCTCATCTCGTTATTTTTTAGCATTATTATAATAATTAAATCTATTATTTAAGGGCTTTCCACATCCTATGCAATCCAAGTATGCATTTAATGGATCACTTGATTTCATATCAAAACGTATATTTTTGCCATAATTATTATAGTATACACTATTTCCGGTACTATCAATAAGTATAGTCCTAGTATCTACTCCATTAGCAACTTTATTCTTAAAATTGACAGCATAAGAAACCCTTAATGGTAACCCATTTTCTGCTCTGATCTTATTTTCTACATGACTAGCATAGATTTCACCTGCGCTTATTGTTGGATCAGCCCAGCTCCCGAATAATATATATTTAGAAGGATCCATTTTATGTGCTAATTCATGTCCGAGATTTACAAAGAATGGAGATTCCTGTAGTCCATTTGTTTGTGGTAATTTTCTTGACATTTTTGGATCCAATTTTATAGGGTCAGACTTTTCTACTCCAGCTTCAAAACTATTTTTTTCGTACATGAGACTTACGTCATGATCTGCATTATCAAAGTAAGAAACTAATTCTTTTCCCGTATCTCCACCATTTTCTAGTGCGGATAAACCTGCGACAATTTTCATAACATTATCAGATAAATGAACATTTTTGTCAATTGCCACCCATTTTCCATCTACTTGATGCTGTGTTTGACCATTGGAATAACGGTATTGATTATCTCCATCCGTAATACTTATCCATAAACCATCAGGATCAATAAATCTAATAGGATTATTTATAGCATAATTGTATGGGGAAAAATTATGTCCTTTTTCACCTAGTGGGTCTACTACCCCCCATCTTCCAATATCTGGCATATAATTTCTCCAACCATAATCATACATCCCACTTTCCTGCAACTCTTTTCCGTTGTACTTGTAATTCTTATATGAATTTATCCCAAAGAAAGAATTCCCGCTTTTCAGATGGTTCATGCCGAATGGGTAATAATCATTGGCATCTGTAATCTCAAGAGCGCCTGCGCTATTTCTTCCAAAGCTCATCCTGTTGTTTCCCAGGTGATCCTTGTACTGGTAAATATACTGATCTTTTTTGTAATCGTAATAGCCTTCTGCCGTCGGGAAAAACTGGAGGTCAGCGTTTTTAAGGCTCATGGGTGTTAAGGCAATAGGCTCTATGGAATATGCCTGTCTTTCAAATGCCCTTGCCGATTCAGAATTTGCCATCAATGATTCAGATCCGCCTCCTCCCGGTGGTAAAGGTGGATTTCCGGAGGAAAGGTACTGGAAGCCATCCAGGTAATCCGTGATCTTTATGTTGACCATATCACCCATATAACCCGAGGTAATCGTTGTGTTCTGTTTCCTGAGCTTTACCCCGTCTGCGCGGTATTTACTGTCAATGGTGATATCTTCAATCGAAGCCTGCATCTTAAGCTGGGCAGGAAGGTTCAGGTGATTGTATCTGATCTTACTGATCCCTTTGTCCGGCATTTCGGTCATATTGCCGTTAACGTCGTATTTGATCTCCTGTCCGCCTCCTTCATAGCCTGTAGGATTGTAAGCATAATCATTAATGTTCGTCAGCCTATTGCTCTTGTTCTGCGCTGCATAAATATACTCCAGGTCATCAATTTTAGTAGGGATGGTACTGCCGTACTCTGTTACCGAAGTCCTGTAAAGGCTGGTAATATTTCCGTTCAGGTCATAGCCTAAAGACTCGGTATTCTCCTTGCTATTCGGATTATTTGGGTTCTGGTAGTAGCCTGCCGTTAAGCGGTTCAGCCGGTCATACGCATACCCGTACCGTTTAGGAGTTAAAGATGGGTTCTGGCCTATGGTTTCTACTGCTCTCCAGTCCACTTCCGCAATATTCCCGTTATACTTTGGCAGTACATCCTTCCCGGAGAAAAGTACCGGATCTGGATTCGTCAGGCCTTCTTTTTCGTTGTATCTGATCCTGTAAGAGAACAGCCTGCCGCCCAGATCGGGAAGCAGCATCTGGTCTTTGTTGATGTGCGTCATCCAGCCCCGGATGTTGTAGGTGTAATCAATACTCTGAAGATTATTTCCTACTTTTTTATTGGAAAGCTGGGATAATTCATTATAGGTATTATCTGCTAAAACAACTTCAGGTTTATCATCTACTTTGTGGTAATGCTGCAACAGCCGGTTCTGGTGGTCATAGATAAAGCCTTCGCTTACCGACACCCCTACTTCACCCTGTTTTCTTAAATGATAGGTATTAACCCGCTGAGCCATGCCCGCAAAGTCCAGCAGGGATTCTGTCTTTGTATAGCCTCCCAGGTGGTTGATGGAATGGGTGGATACCGCTCTTCCCATGGTATCGTACCAGGTATAATTCTTCGTCCAGTTGGTATCCTCAATGTTCCTTACATAGGAAGCCGTAGGAAGGCTGTTGGTAGAGGCATCGTTCGCTGCATCGGTTCCCTGAGCCAGGGTATGCTGCCCTAAGACCGTTATTGGGATGGCCGGGGCTTCCGGCGGATAGGTATCATAATAGTTTACACTCAGAAGCGTCATGCTCCCGGTCGGGAAGGCCTGCCTGGTGTAATATACCTCAATACCCTGAAGGGTAAAAGGTATCCTTGACCGCTCTTCATTGTTATACGGGTTAGCCGCCATACTGTTTAAGGCATTCTGCATTACCTGACGGCTTGCTGTATTGGAAAAGAAGCCTGTATAGGCTACCCTTCCTAGCCCGTCGTATTTGGTAAACATCCATCCCCTGGTGTTAAAGGTATTGGCCGCAGTCCTCAGCATCCCGTCCTGCGTTAAGACCAAACGGTCCTGTTTATCATATACCATCCATTCCCAGTCCTTGCCCGGAAGCTTCTTCTCTACCAGGCGGCTTCTCCCGTCGTAGCGGTACTGGTAGCACAGCTCGTTTAAAATAACATCCGTTATCAGGTTATTGTTCTGCTCAATCTGCTGCACGGCTTTCGGGGAAAGCACATAGGACAGCTGGTTGTAGTTGTTGTATACGTAATAGGTATCCACATTCTGTGAGCCGTCATTCCTTCTGACCAACAGCGTCTGCCCCTGGCCATTGGTGAACTCCGTCACAGGGTTCCCGTCTTCATCCCTTACCGTATTCTTATACAGGGTGGATGCCGGGTAATACCCTGAATTCTCTGTTGATAAAGACAGTGCGGAAATACCCGTGGAGACATTGTTTACCGTACCGGGACTCGTTACGGCCATAAACTTCTTTACCTCGTTTCCTAAGTTGGCATCATAGGAAAGCTTCTGCGTCTTCCCTGAGCTCATCTTCCAAGGCTCTCCCGGAGAAGCCTGCTGCAGGACCCGGTCAAGCGGTGAGTTCTCCACCTCTTTTTCCAAGTAGGCATTGCTTACCCCGTAATAGGTATTGGCAGCGCTTTCATTCATGATCCCGGTATGGATCATTGAGTTCTGGGTATCGGCAGGGACCGGAAGGATATCCTTTACTTTCCTCCCGAACCCGTCATAGGTTACCGGGGTTACCAGGTCTTTTCCACCCGGGGTGTATTTTACGCTGACGATCTGTTTGGGCCTTCCCAATCCGTCAAAATAGGTAATGGCCTCAGAGACCCTGGTACAGTCCTCATTAAGGCAGGTTTTAGACTGCACATAGTTCTCCGTATTTGTCTGGGCATAAGACAATGACGCCAGGACCAGTCCAAGGACCGGAAATGCTTTTGTTAATATATAGGTTCTCATGGTTGGTTATGGCTTATAGTTATATTTGTACTCGGCAGCCTTTTTATCGCTGTAGGCTCCCGTACTGTTTTTGCTTCTGACTTTGGTTTCCTTCAGCCTGTTCGCGGCATCATAGGTAAAGGTCTGGCGTATTCCTGAAGGAGGGGTAATACTGGTCACCCCGATCAATGGGTCATAGGTATAGGTCGTTACTTTTCTGTCCGCAAGCTGGGTGTTTTTCCTGAATGTATTTAAAGCTTCCAGAAGCAAACCTTCTTTGGAAGGGTCCGCAGCATCCTGATCGGAAGCTGTGATAATAGCTGTCGGGGAAGCAAGGGAAAGAAGCTGGTCATACGTCATGCCTTCCACCTTGGCAATCGGCTGGGTCTTGTTGTACCCCCAGACAATGGTTACCGGAATACCGTCTTTAGTGGTGTACTGCACAATGTTGCCTTTCTCATCGTATTTATCGTAAGTAACATCCGTAGACATAATCCCCGTAAGCTGGTCCGCTGACTTTACAGACAAAGGCAATATAAGGCTGCCGGACTGCGCTGTGGGAAGCGATATTGGATAGATAACTTCGCTCTTTCCTAAGGTTTTGGTTACCCCTCCTTTGGTCTGGGTAATGGTGGTTTCCAAAGGAATCCCGATCATGTTCCTGTCGATCATCAGCTGGTTGCCCTTCTCGTGGGCGTAGGCGTAGGTGGTTTCACTTATTATTCCATCTGTAGAAATAGTTTTCTCGGATGTAATTTGATAGTGTAAATTACTTCCATAAGTTGCATTGTTTTGATATTCTAAAGTTTTATCACCTTTGTATTCAAAAGTTGAAGATTTATACCTTTCAATTTTACCGCTATTATAGTAATAAGGCTTATAATACACTTTAACATTTGTATTGTCAAAAATTAAAAAATTGTTATGGGGAAGCGTCCCATTAAATAAATGTGATAAGTTCTGATAAATTTTTGCCAGTGGCATCACATAATAATCTCTGTTCTTTTCATAATTTCTGATATTCCCATCCGCTATCTCAAAACCCATACCCGGACTAATTTCATATGGGCTATCAAATCCGCCAAATTTATATTCGTTTAATTCTTGCCTTAATAGATTATAAGAAATATTGTTATTGATACTGCTGTTTTCAAAATACTTTTTAGATTTTAAGAAGCCTCTTGTCCATTGATTGTCTGTTGATGGTGTAAAAGGGTATTTTGAAAAATTACTTCCATCAAAAAAGTTGGTATATTCATAGTCAATTCGTCCTTTATTAAGGGTTGAATCTCCGAAGTATTCTTTTACATATTGATAACCCAAACTGTTAGATTCCAAAGAAGAATTAAAAGACCCAGACATAGCGCCATTAGGATCTAGTATTAAGTCATTATTTGCGTTTCTGCCAATAATCCCAACATATTCTCTCATTCCAAATAAACTTCCGCTACTATTACCATCAGCATCTTTATATTCAAAAGCTTTTTTTAATTTTAAGATGTTATTATCTAAATATTTAATTTCTTTAATGCGGTTACCAGGACCATAAAATAATATTTCATTATCATTTCGGACCTTATAATCCAATGTAAGTGATACACTTTCTGAAGGGTTTGCAAGCGCATCATCTAAAGAACATCCGAAGGCTTTAATTACCAGCTTATATATATCTCCAGCAACAAGTGATCTAGTAATGCTGGTCCCTTTTACAATTGTATTATTAGCTCCTATGTTCGGATATAAATTTACCCTGCTGCCATTTTTCTCTATGAAAGCTGTATATAAGTTACAAGAAGTTGGAAAATCAGGATGTTGAAAATCATGGAAATTTAAATTAATCTTTACCTCATTATCGTATAATTTTGGATCAATTACAATATCTTTATAATATGTATTTGTAGAAACATCATATGAGGGGACAATATCACCTGCCTTTATTAGTATTTCAAATTTTTCTTTATAAGGAGAATTTATTTGCCCTAACATTTCGCTCATGTTAAAAGCAGGCTTTAAAATATTGTTTTCATAAATAAATTCTGTTTTCAAACCTGTAATAGAGCTTACAGACTCAAGTATTCCTGATTTGGACATATCATTATCAGTATTTCTATTGCTTGATAAATGATCGTTATAATCAAAAAAATGTAAATAAGATCCATTAAAAGCATTGTTATAATATCCCCACATATCCTGAGAGGTTGAAAATCTATTAGGCAGATTACCGATGTTATAATTATAATTATATTTTTCCAACGTTTCGTTGTTTTTTGAATAACGAATAGCTTGGCTAAGAAACATTCTTTTATTAGCAGAATTATCTAATGAGACGAGTAAATAATTTACATTTTGATTTGGAGCAGATTCTTTAACAGTGTAATTAAGTTGAAAATATTCAATCAGATTATTATTGTTATCATACACTTGTATTTTTTCAAGAGATTTACCCCCAATAATATCCTGGCGGCTAAAGGTTGATTGTAGGAATTTAATTGTACCTTCCGGGAATTCAATAGATTCCAATAGATATTTATTCTCATTAACTTTCGAAAAACTTGTGGAAACACCTATATTACTTGGTTGATCACAAGGATAGATACATGGATAAATAACTTTATCATAATTTTTTTTATAATAATATGATGTATCTAAATTGTAATTGTACTTGATGATTTCACCACTTACTGTTTCAATCTGTATTAAATACCAAGTGTCAATAAAATTATCTTCAGAATTAGATGAATCTGGTGCATATGAAAAGGAAGGAGTACCATTCTGAATAAAATTTTGGGACTGAAGTGTACTTTTGAATGTCTTACCACCAAAATTCCCAAAATAATATTTGTTGCCCTTTTCATCTATTATACTCCAACTATCCAATAGAGAATTATTAGTTGCATTGGAAATTATCTTATGGTCTGTAAAAGGCTGCTGAACAATTGATTTGTCAAAATGATCAAAAATAAACTTCCCAGAATAATTAGGAATTGAAAAATAGAATTGATCTGGCACTAAATCTCTTGAAGGGTTAAAAATAGTTTGGTTATATACTTCACCCCTTTTTTGAATACTTGTAAAAAAATTTGTATAACTATCAGTAGTAAGATATCCATTAGTAGAATCATCAGCCCTGTCCTTAACTTGTCTGCTAATCATTCCTCCATAATTTAAACTCCACCCTAATCCTACAGACGATGCAATATCTTCAACTTTAACCCCTTGTGAATGATAATTTAATTGAATAGGGATTTCTAAGCTTCTTGTTTTTATAGTATAGATTGGTAAGTTTACATTAACGAGACCATTGCTAAGAGAAACAGGAATCTCTGTAAATCTAAAAGCAGATGATGCGTCTAGGTTAGGAGATTTTATATTAATTTGGGCATATACAATGCTAACATAATTTAATAGAATAAAAGCTGCTATTTTCTTCATCTCGTTATTTTTTAATCAGTTTCGCACTCGCCGTTTTTCCCTCAGCCATTTTTACACTCACCAGATAAGCTCCCTGAACCAAGGCATGCGTATTGATCTTCGTTACTTTATTCTTTGTTTTCACAGTCTGCAGCTGCCTTCCGCCCATATCATACACCGTGATTTCCGCTTCCGATTTTCCGTCACCAAACTTTCCGCTTGCATCCTCCAAACCGATCTCCACATACGCATAATCACTCACCGGGTTCGGGTAGATCCTCATATCCTGCTTTTCGATCAGCTGGTCAATCTGCTGATCACCAAGCTTTACAATTTTCCAGTTCTCTTTCCCGAGCTCCTCTGCGCTGGTTCCGGCCAGGATAATAGAGCCGTCACGGTTCAGCTTGATATCAGATAACCGTTCTTCTCTTTTGCTGGATTCTCCTTTCACATGCTTGCGCCATTGTTCATTTCCGTTTTCATCTAAATACAGCATCCAGAACGTCTCATCATCCGTCTCTATTCTTCCTTCTGCCTGGGTATAACCTCCGAGCAGAATCCCTTTTGAGGACTTGTCATCCGAACTGTGCAGAACGCTCATCCCCATCAAGACATCACGGTTCTTAAAGCTGTACGATTTCTGCCAGAGATCTTCGCCTCTTTCATTTAAAGAGACCAGCCACAGATCCGTTCCTTCTTCAATGCCAACCGATTTATTGCCCGATCTTTCCGACCTTGATTCCCCGCCGATGAGAAAACCAGTGGAAGTCAGGGCCAGTGTCCTTGGATGGTCATCCCCTTTTCCGCCAAAGCTTTTCTCCCATTCCACTTTGCCGTCTTTACTGAGCTTAATGATCCAGTAATCGCCTTCGCCGAAGTATTCCGATTTCTTGGATCCTCCGGTACTGCTTCTGGAATACATGCCCAACAAAGCCCCGCCATCCTTAGTCGGGATCATCTTCTCCACTTCATCCAGGCCTTTCCCGCCTAAGATGAGCTGCGAGATTTCCTTTCCGTTTTTATCCAGCCTTATAACAATGACATCTTTCGATCCGTAGCCTTTGGCTGCATTCTGGACATTCCCTGCTACAAAAAATCCTAAATCTGTTGTCTGGATCACGGCTCTGGCTTCTTCATCAGATGCTGAGCCAATGGTTTTCTGCCATAATTCATCCCCGAATTCATTAATCCGGATCAGCCATAGGTCCGAACCGCCTTTGGAATCCTCCTTTTTATCAAGACCTTTCCCTGAATAGCTCGTACCGAAAATTAAAAAACCTCCCTCTTGGGTAGCAACGGTTGAAGAAAGAAAATCATGGTTCTGTCCGGAGAAATATTTTTCCCAGACTTCTTCGCCCTGTTGGTTCAATTTTACCAAATGAAAATCATACCCCTGATTTTGTTTATTGTCTGAAGAAATTTTATTGGTCTGGATGCTGCTGCCCGATACCAGATATTGCTGGTCAATGGTGGTAGTTACCTGCGAGAGGAAATCCTGCGTAGCGGATTTGATGTCCTTCTGCCAGACCACTTCCTGGGCTGAAATGCCAAGTACCGCACACACGGTGAGTGCGCTCATGTAGAGTCTTTTCATGTCCTTAGTATTTTAATTATTATTTTTTTATAATTCCTGCAAAAGTATACTTTTTAATTCACGATAAAAAGATAATCCATATCAATTTTACTTGAATATGATCAGCTTTAAGAGTTAATATTATTCTGTTTAATTTTCCTGTAAACTTTCTGCGGCAAAGGTATTCCTGCAATGCGACAGAACGTGTCGTGTTTTATTGATTTTCTAAAAACTACATTTTCCCAACTGAATATATAATCCATATAAAACATTTGATTCTTGAACCGAAACGTCTTTTTGAATGTTTTAAGCGCTGGAGAAAACCGATGACGAACCTCAACTTCACCTATTGGGCCTACAACCATTCCTGCTTTTCCTGAGAATCCCCCGAGGATTCCTTTTGTGATTCTTGCCATATTGTTATGTTTTTATGGGTTAACGGAACGAAGGTAACACAGGATTCCCTGTTTTCAGATACCCGGGAAAGCTGTGTCTGCTATTGTCCGGTTTTGGCAGGTTTTGGCAGGGTTCCCTCCCCTTTTCTTCGGTACTTCTTCGATAGTCCTTCGGTGTTTCTTCGGAAAAAACATCTTTTTTCCGAAGAAACACCGAAGAAATGCCGGACAACATCCGGAGAAAAGAGTGAATTCCGGTAAAGTTTACTGTTCTTATCTGGCTTTACTTTACAGATGAGTGGTTTGTAATTATCATGCTCTTTTTTTGAGGATTCCGAAAATGTTTTAACTGGTTTTTAGGCGATTTAAAAAACCGGTAAAGATTAAGTACACCAATACTTTAATCTCTATGGAAGGAAGTATAAATACATGTCAGTATAGAAGAGTTAAAAGTACATTTTTCCTATAATAACAGTCGTTTTCGTGTGCACACTACATGCATTTAAAGATGGAAAAACTTTTGAAACAGGCTGAATAAAATATTGAAGGCCCATACATTCTGATGATATTTCCTGTGCATAAACAACTGGCTGATGTATGATTAATTTTCAATATTATTGCATTATAATTACAGGTTTCGTAAATATTCTTATAAATCATAAAGGTTGAAAAATAACAGACTAATGATGCCCACTGCATAAGAAAAGTAGTCATTTTACCGATATTATTTCATAAATACAGGATCTACCGCAAGTAAATATCAGATACAAAATCCCGCTACAATATCTGAACCCCATACTATTTAACTAAAATTCCCGGAAGCTTTCAGCTTCCGGGAATTTCTATAAGATGAAAATCGGTTTTATATCATCTTCAGTAGCTCTTCAGCAACTTTTTCAGATGAAGCAGGGTTTTGTCCTGTAATTAACCTTCCGTCTGTTACGGCGTAAGGGTTCCAGTCTTCTATTTTGCTGTAGTTTCCACCGTTTGCTTTCAGCATATCTTCCACCAGGAAAGGAACGATATCGGTCAGCTGTACGGCATCTTCTTCCGTATTGGTAAAGCCCGTAACGTTTTTACCTTTTACCAGATATTCACCGTCAATTTTAACATCTTTCAAAACGCCGGGTGCATGGCACACAAATGCTACAGGTTTGCCGGAGGTATAAAAATCAACAATCAGCTGGCGGGAAACGGTATCTTCAGCCAGATCCCAGAGAGGCCCGTGTCCGCCGGGGTAAAATACCGCATCGAAATCCTCGCTTTTTACTTCTGATAAAAGATGTGTATTGTTAAGTTTCTCCTTTAAAACCGGATCACTATCCATTCTGCGGGTCGCATCGGTCTGGGCAGACGGATCTTCACTTTTAGGATCAATCGGCGGAAGCCCTCCTTTGGGGGATGCCAGGGTAATTTCAACGCCGTTATCGGCTAACTGATAATATGGGGCTGCCAGTTCCTCCGTCCAGAATCCCGTTTTCAAACCTGTGTTTCCCAATTCATCATGGCTCGTAAGCACAAATAAAACTTTTTTGTTCATTTTGGTATTGTATTTAAATTATATAACAAAGTTGAGCTTATTAAACGGTTAAAAACAGGACCTGTATCACTATTTTACTGTGACCTGTGTCACACTTTTTTCTGTATCCTGCTCAGGGTTTCCCTTGAAACGCCTAAATAGGAAGCGATAATGGTTTTGGGAATCCTCTGGAGAAGCTGCGGGTACTGATTTGAAAACTGCTCAAAACGTTCTTTAGCATTGGTGGTAAGCAGGGACAAAATCCTCTGCTGTAAAGCAACATAGCCAAAACTGTTTTTGATTCTGAAAAAATGTTCAATTTTATGGTTTTCCGAGCACATCTTTTCTAAATCTTCTTTTGAAATGCTGCACACCTCTACATCTTCCAGACAATGGATATTGGTGACGGACGGCACATTATTGTAAAAGGCCTGAAAATCTGAGATCCACCAGTTTTCAACGGCAAACTGTATGATGTGTTCCTTGCCTTCTTTATCAGTCAGGGAAGCTTTCAGAAGCCCTTTAACCACAAAAAACAGGTGGGTGACCGATTCGTTTTCCTGGATCAGGTATTGGTGCTTTTTAAGTTTCTTAATTTTAAAAAAGGAATCAAGATATCCGGATTCTTCGTCTGTAAGGGGTATGATTTCTTCAAAATGTTTTCTTAGTTCAGGATTCATCAGTGTACTGAATAATTTATTCATCCCAAAGATAAGGATACTTTCATTGGGCATGGAATTTTCCGACAGCCTGAATAAACTTAACCACGGTAATCAACTGTTTCAGAAAAATAAGATTATTACGAATGCATTTTATTGATAATTAAATCACCTTTAGTTTAGAATTTCCCTCAAAAGGCCAGATGCTTTTCTCGGGAAATTTTCTGTTGGGAATTATATATCCTCAGAATTTTCAGACGGTAATCACAAATACTTTCCGCAAAAAATCACTGTCAGGACAATCCGCAGGCTATATTTCTATCTCAGGTGACATTAACAGGTAACTGCAGGATAGCCGACATTAACGATAAGCATACTTTTATAAAAATAAAAACATGAGAAATATCATATCTATCCTGATAAGGCGTTTCGCATGCTTGAACTGACCGAATCACAGTAGTAATATTTTTATATAATAACCAACCAAAGAATGAAGAAATCTATAATAACGCTGGGCATTTTGATGAGCACCTCAGGTTTTATCTTCTCACAGGAAAAGCAGACGGCCGGTACGGCCAGGAATCAGGACAGTATACGGAAACCTGACAACAAAACCAAAGATATCGAGGAAGTGGTTATCATTGCTTACGGTACGCAGAAAAAAGGAGAAGTTACAGGCTCTATCGGCAGGGTAAATGCTGAAAGTTTCAGGGATCGTCCCATTGCAAGAGTGGATCAGGCTCTGACCGGCCAGATTGCCGGGGTCAAAACAAGGACCACATCGGGAAAACCCGGGGAACCTTTAGAAATCAGGGTGCGTGGCAGTGCATCCATCTCCGCAAGCAACTCCCCGCTTTATGTAGTGGACGGAATGGTGGCAGACGATATGTCAAACGTTTCCCCGGATGATGTGCAATCGATTGAAGTATTGAAAGATGCCGCTTCCACGGCCATGTACGGATCCAGAGGTTCTAACGGGATCGTTATTGTAACCACCAAAAGAGGCGTATCGGGAAAACCTTCATTTTCATTTTCCCAGTATTACGGTGTCCAGACCATTGAAAAAAAACTGGATATTATGACGAGTTCAGAGTGGATTGATTACGCTACTGAATCTATCAATAAAAAATGGGTCGCATTGGCACCGGGAAACTCCGCATCAGACAGTTACGCTGTAAGAGCCAATTATTTTAATCTGGCAAACACCACCAATTATAACCTGGCCAATGTCAATTTTATGGTTGATCCGCGTTGGGGAACTGACCAGGTGGCGTATATAGACTGGCAGGATGCTTTCTACCGCCCGGCAGCCATTCAGAATTATCAGTTGTCCGTAAGAGGAGGAGGCAAAGATGTGAAATATGCAATTTCAGCGGCGTATTTTGACCAGGAGGGCTTGGCGATCAATACAGGTTTCAGCAGGGTTAACCTGAGTGCTGTTGTTGATGTGAATATTTCAGATAAATGGAAAGCCGGAATTACTTTGAGGCCGAGTTATTCCACAAGCTACGGAGCTGCAGTGGACGGAAAAGACAATGAGGCCCATAAAATGCTTTCAATGGTTCCCGTGGCAGAACTTTCAGCAGGCATTTATACCAATTTCTGGAAAAACGACCGCTACCGGTGGGCCAGTTCCTCGCAAAGCCCGGTGGGTGTTTTAGAAAACACAACAAATAACACCAATGAATTCAGGTTGCTGTCCAGCCTTTACATGTCCTATGATATTTTACCCAGTCTGAATTTAAGAATTTCAGGGGGTGCCACCAATAACTTTAATCTCAATAACAGCTACATCCCAACTTTCAACCTCATCACCAATATTCCGGGGCAGGTAAGCATAGCCAGCCGCAGAACGGTAAATTACAACCGGTATTTAGGAGAAGCTCTGTTAAATTATAAAAAGACGTTCGGGAACCACAGTGTAGCTGCCCTTGCCGGCTACAGTGCAGAAAATTACAGGACGACAGGCCAGTATAACCGCAACAAAGGTTTTCCCAATGACGATTTAAAGACGTTTAACTTCACCCAATCTGCATCGGTGCTCAATTCAGAATATACGGCTTCAGAACGGATGCTGATCTCATTATTCGGGCGTGTAAACTATGACTACCAGAAGAAATATATGTTATTTGCAAGCATCCGCAGAGATGGTTCCTCCAGGTTCGGATGGAATAATCTTTACGGAACTTTCGCCGCATTTGGCAGCGCATGGAAAATGGATGAGGAAGAATTTTTAAAGGATAAAACCTGGTTAAGCAACTTAAAACTAAGATACAGCTGGGGAGAAAACGGAAATGACAACATCGGAGATTACCGGGCTTTTGGTACACTGGCTGGCGGAAATTATTCATTTGGAGGAGGTTTATCAAACGGATTAATACCCACCACCATTCCCAATCGTAATTTAACATGGGAAAAAACACAGTCCTCTGATTTCGGTTTTGAGCTGGGGCTCTTTAACAGAATTGATTTTACAGCAGATTATTATATCAAAAAAACCAATGACCTTCTTCTGCAGCAGCCGATTCCTTACGCTACAGGCTACAATATCATGTGGAAAAATGTAGGCTCGGTTCAGAACCGGGGTCTGGAACTGGATTTAAGCACCAAAAACTTAACAGGAGCCTTCAAATGGAATACCTCGGCGAACATTGCATTCAACAATAACAAAGTTCTGCAGCTGGGAAGCGATAATGCGCCGATTTATACCGGTTTCAGCAGCAGCACGAATATTATTAAAGTGGGAGAAGAACTCAACTCTTTCTACCTGTATGAAGCCATAGGGGTTTTGTCAACAGCCGATATCAACAATACAGGAATTGCAAAAACAAACGGTGCCATTGCAGGAGACGTTAAATACCGTGATGTAAACGGCGACGGGGTGATCAATGAAAACGACCGCCATATCATCGGCAGTCCTACCCCTGATTACTACTGGGGCTTTACCAACACATTCTCATATAGAGGATTTGACCTTTCGGTATTTTTCCAGGGGCAGAAAGGCGGATACAGCTATGCATTGCTGGGCCGTGCAATCGATCGCACCGGAATGGGAACCACCACCAACGTTATGGGCAACTGGGCCAACCGCTGGCGTTCCGATGAAAATCCCGGAGACGGAAAAACGCCGAGGCTTGACGGTACTACAGGAAGTCTTTTAGACACACGGTGGCTGTATGATGCCACCTACATCCAGCTGAAAAACGTAACCCTGGGATACAATTTTGAACAGGAACTGGCGAATAAACTGAAAATTTCCAACCTGAGGATTTATGTCAGTCTGGAAAATGTCTGGAGAAAAGACCACTATTACGGTGGCTACAACCCGGAATCCGTCCAGTCAGACGGTACCGATTACGGAGCATATCCCAATGCCAAGGTCTATATGATGGGCTTAAACTTTAACTTTTAAATGATAAAAAAATGAAAATCAACAAAATAAATACATCCCTCTTCTCATTACCTGTGAAATCTCTTACAAAAGCACTGATATGCGGAACCCTGATGATGGGAATGGCCGGCTGCGAAGATGATCTGTTGCTGGAGCCGGAAAACAACATTACGCAGAACTCTTTTTATACCACTGAGCTGCAGATCAGCCAGGCTTTGTCAGGCGTATACTCTGCCATGGTGAATGCTTCATCCAGAGGAGGCTATGACGTTAACTTTTACTTACTGGCATCAGAAGTCCGTTCTAATAATTTCAATGCCATTTCGCAGAACGGAAACAGGGATTATTATGCCATCAACCGTTTTCAGGATACCTCATCTACAGATGAGATCGAAATTCTCTGGGAAGATGCCTATCAGCAGATTTCTTATGCCAATATGCTTTTGTCCAGAATTGATGCAGTGCCGTTTACAGATCCTGCAGTAAAAGAACAATACCGTTCTGAAGCCCGTTTTCTGAGAGCGTATGCCTATTTTGAGCTGATGCGCACGTTCGGGAAAGTCCCTTTGATTGATAAACCCGTGAGTCCTGAAGAAGCCGCTAAAATACCGAGAACAGATCTGGCTACGCTTTATAATTTCATTACTTCAGAAATTGAGGCCTCTGTAGCGGGTTTAAAAAATGTCTATGACGCAGCAAATAAAGGACGGATTACAAAATCTGCGGCCCATGCCATGTTAGGCAGAATCTACCTTACCGGATCCGGTTATCCGCTCAATAACGGTTCGTATGCCGAAAAAGCAAAGGAGCATTTGTTTGCAGTTATCCAGGGAGAAGGCCAGTTTGTAACATTTGCTCCGACTTATGCAGATCTGTTTAAAAGTGCCAACGATAACAAATACCATATCTTCGAAATCCAGCACATCAGCGGAGGCTTATCGCAGGGTTCTTATCTGCCGAGTTATGTTTCTCCTAATTTCGGGACGGCTGATCCTTACTATAATGCGCAGGGCAGCCTATTCAGCTCTGCTGAGCTCGGGGTTTCCCAGTCGTTGATTAACACGTATGAACCCGGAGATTTGAGGCTTCCCTTAACGGTCAGGACCAGTTTCATCGCACAGAACGGACAGCCGGATAATGCCAATTTTTTCGTGAAGTTCCGCGAAAAAGGAATGGTGCTGACCAACCGTTACGACTGGCCGATCAACTTTCCTGTTATACGGTATGCAGATGTTCTTTTGATGTATGCGGAAATTTTAAATAACCAGGGGAATACAAGCGCTGCGGTTCCTTATTTAAACAGGATCCGCCAGAGGGCAGGCCTCGCTCCGGTTCCGGCTTCGATATCCGCCTCCGATTTTACCACGGCGCTTCGGAAAGAAAGAAGAGTGGAATTTGCCGGTGAAGGGGTTTACTGGCATGACCTGGTTCGCTGGAACACGGGAGTAACGGTGATCAACCAAGCTGCTGCACAGCTCAATTATAACTATACCATTACCACAAACGATTATTTATATCAGGTTCCTTTATCCCAGATTCAGGTGGCCGGATATGATCAGAATCCTTAACCTGTTTTTTTATGGAAAAGGTCAGAGCCTGTTTAAGTATGTACAAAGAAGTTACCGCAGATTACAGTAGGTTACTTATAGATCTTAAGGCTTTTTACTGAAGATTGTTATGCTTGAAATCATCTTGTGCCTGATATATTATCGTTAATTATGTAATAACCAAAAAAATATTAGATATGCCGAAAAATGAACAAGGTGATTACGTATGCACCAATCACGGAAGTGAACTTTTAACCAATATGACGTTCATCAATTTACCAAAACTGGATTTTGACAGTGAAACCAAGAAGCTGAACGAATCTTCACAGTCGTTTCCCGCAAAGTTAATGTTCTGTCCGGAATGCGGATATATTGAGTTTTACACGATTAAACCGGAACAGGACTTCCCGGATCACAACGCTGAACAGTAAAGAATAAAATAAGCAGATAGCAAAAAGCCCGGTAAATTTTACCGGGCTTTTGATTTAAACAGTTTTCATTATACTAAATAATGGTAAAATGAGGGTAATATAATAAAAAAGCCCCTGAAACAGGGGCTTTGGTGACCGCGGAGGGATTCGAACCCCCAACCGTTGGAGCCGAAATCCAATATTCTATCCAGTTGAACTACGCAGCCCTCATTGTTTATTTAGAAAGTAATCTTCACACCTCCCAAAACCTGTGCGCCAAGAACTTTGTAGCCTTTGTACGTCTGGTATTTTGAGCTCAGAAGATTGTTTCCGATGGCAAAAATACTGAAATTTTTGTGAACTTTATACTCTGCGGAAAGATTTAAATCTGCATACCCCCCAACTTTGTCATTGGTATCCTCTGCAGACTGGTACATCAGCGGGCTTCCAACTCCCTCAATTACAAATGAATTAGTGGTTCTGTCACTGTCAAAAATCCCTTTAAAACCAAGTAATAATTTTTGGTCCAGCATGGTATATTTTGCACCGATTGTGGCATTAAACAGCGGAACATTATAGATATTCTCGTAATTTTTCAGCTCAAACCTGGTAAATTTCACCTCTGCATCCAGTATTAAGTTGGCCAGCGGGAAATACTGCAGGCTACCTTTAACATCGCTTACATTCCCGTCATCATAGATCGCAGAGAACGTGTTTGCATAGTTATAGGCAGAACGGTTGACGGAAGTATAATCAAACAGATCATTTGCCCTGAAGAACATAATATTCCCCATTTTCCCGTACCCTGCGGAAACATCATATTTAAAAGTTTCATCAATGTCTCCCCTTAAACCTGCATAGAAATGATATTTGGTTTCGGTAGGTCTCAGGTACTGGTCGGAAACGATGAAAGGGTTCTGCTGTAATAAATCGGCGTAGGTATTCAGTTTCAGGCCTCCGTCTACTCCACCGTAAAACTTAAATTCCTGGGCAGCGGCATATTGAAATTCCGCCTGCGGGAACCAATACGTTTTGTTGTTTTTCATCTGCTCTGCCATCAGCAGGTTTGAATTTTTTGAGTTCAGGAATGAGAAGGACGACCCCAGCATCAGGTAAGACTCCCCTTTTCTGAAAGTCACTTTCGGTGCCAGGCTGATATTGACGAAGTTGCTTGAGTTATTATCAACGATGGCAAACTCACTTTTTACAGCTTCCAGCCCTACCCCTAAATCTGCATTCAGGTTAATGCCTGATTTCCCGATTTCAACCGCATGCTTGGATAAGTTGGCCAATACCGAAACCTGGTTTTCCTGGGCATCGAAATGATCCTTTAAAAAGGAAGATTTCACCCTGATGTCATTCAGGATCTCATTGGAATAAAAATCGTAGTACCCGTTTACCTTAAACTGGTTCACGCGCTGGTCAAGGTCCACATCTCCGGGATCAAGGGCATAAATACCGTAATAATTATAGCTGCTTAAGCCGTATTCGGCATTTAAATTAAACTTTCCCTTGTCACCGTAAGAATTAAGGAAAGCACCCAGCGTTGTAGAACTCTGTTTGGAATCCCAGGGGTAATCTTTTTTCAGGCCCTGTGTCGACAGGAAATGCGCATCCAGTCCCACTTCAATCTTATTCTGCAGGGTTTTGGAAATATTGGCATCCCCGAGGATCTTCCCGTAATTCCCCATTCCGAACTGGACGTAGTTATTCTGAACGGAACCTTCAAATTTCGGCGTTACGTCCTGGCCCTGGATGGTAGACGTCTTGAAGTCTGATACCGCAGGAACATCCGTAATGTTATACTGTACAGGGTTCTGTGATTTCTCTTCCGGCGGATAGTTTTTGATGGTCTCTACCGAAGTTTTCTTTTTTTCGATCTTCCTTACCTCCGGTTCCCTTTTTTTATTAAGAATCAGTTTTTCTTCTTTGATCTGGGAAAACGCAGCCGACGAGATCCCTAAGAATAATATAGATAATATTTGAATTTTCCTGTTCATTGTTTATTGTTGTATTAATGTCTGGTGTATCATGTATTTTTTACATGCTACTGTGTACACTTTATACTTACTTTTTAATAGATTTTTTAACCTCTTTTGCCTCTGCTACAATCTCCGGGAAGTCTTTGTAGTTTTCAATGATCTGATCACAGGTATAGCTCGCCTGGTAATTATCCTTCAAGCCTACATAATTTTTCGCCATCAATACTAAAGCGCGTGCTCCCCAGTATTCTTCGGAAGCGTAATTATTGGCCAGCTTAAAGATGGTTTCATTGGAAGACTTAAAGGCTTTCGCTTTATTCTGGTGATAGGCTTTTGCATACAGTGCTTCCGCTGCTACCGATGTATTTGAAGATTTCTCCAGAGCCGCATAAGCAGCCTGCGCATCTTTATCCTTTCCGGAATTCATCAGGCTTCGTGCTTTGATCACTTTTGCCGTCTCAATTACCGCAACGGAGTTTTTGTTGTTCGCAATGACCGCATCCGCTAATTTTTCAGCCTGCGGGAAGTTCTTTTCTTCTGCATACAGCTTCATCAGTTCTACATTGGCGTAATTTTTTATATTGACGTCTGAAGAATTCCTGAGGCTTTCCAGATAGGTCCTGGCCTGCGCGCTGTCTCCCTGCGCAATATAAATCTGCGCCAGGCGGGTCTGTGAATCATCCTGGTAATCATTGGCAACACCGGCTACATCCTGTAAAACCAAAAGGGCCTTGGTGGTATTCTTAGTCTGGTAATAACTTTCGCCCAGTTCATACTTGGCCTGGTACAGCCCATCACCTGTCGGGTTCTGCGTCAGGTATTTTTCGTAATAGGAAATGGCGTTCTTATAGTCTTTTTTCGTGAACAGCTGTTTCGCAGTGGACAAGTTGATCTCATCAATTTCAGATGCATCTATATTGACTCCGATGCTTCTGGCAAAGCTTTCATACCCTGCCACGTCACCGTTCTTCGTAAAGATGGGTTTTGCAGCCTGAACAATTTTCTCCGCATAGGCAGTGTTTTTATACTGTTCCCCTAATGATCTCAGTTCAGACAGGGCTTTATCGCTCTGGTTCTGGTCAATGTAATTCTGTGCCCTGTAAATGGAGGCATTGGCTACCAGATCTTTATCCGATGAAGTTTTAATCACTTTATTGAAGAAATCATTGGCATTGTTAAAATCATCCTGGGCCGCATACGCCGTTCCGATTTCGTACTGGGCATCATCGTAATAGTCGGAATCCGGATATTTCGATAAAAGCGTTTTAAGATTGGTGATTTTTGCCTGCGTATCGCCTTTAAACCCTAAAGCCATAGATTTCTGGTACAGGGTATAATCCGTTGCATCTTCATTCCGGTCATAGATCGCAATGGCTTCGTTCAGGTTGTTGTTGGCATAATTGATATCTGCCAGGCGAAGCTCTGCATCATTTTTAAACTCCGGTTTCGGGTTGCTTAGGTACTGTCTGAAATAAGTTTCCGCCTGGTCAAATTTTTTGGATTTGAAATAAGCATATCCTAAATCATAAGGCAGCTGCTGCTTTTCAGGGAAGGTTTGTGTAAGCAGCTTTTCATAACGGGCAATGGCCGACGGGTAATTCCCTTTCTGGTAATACACCTGCCCTAACCAGTATAATGCACGGTTATTAAATTCTTTATTGATGTTGAACCCTAAGCTTCTTAAGAAATACTGCTCGGCTTCGTCATAATTTCCTTTGTTGAATTCTTCGGTACCCAGCAGGTAAGAAACTTCCTGGTCGATCTTGTCAATATCAGGGGAGGAATTCTGAAGCCTGTCAATGGCATTCAGGGTTTCCTTGTAGTTCCCGGAATACAGGTAAGACTTCACCAGCAGCGACCTCATCTCTGCTCCGTTTGCACCGTTCGGGTTTTCGTTGATGTAATTCTGGATTACCGTTGAAGCACTTTCAAACGGGTTCCCGATATCGTAACTTAATTTGGCATACTGTTCATGGGCCAGCTTTTTAACTTTCGGGTCATAATTCATCTGGTAAGATGAACGGAATGCCGAAAGGGCCTCCTGCTTTTTACCAACCGCCAGATACGCATTCCCAAGCTGGTAGTAGGCATTCTGTGCCAGTGCGGAATTGCTGTTCAGCAACTGGTTGTAGTAAGAAACCGCTTCATCATATTTTTTAAGCTGGGCAGCAACAAACCCCATTTCATACAGGTCATTTTCAGACGGGTTCTGCTGGACGCTCAGGTAATCTTTCAGATGCGGATAGGCAGCATCATAGTTCCCTTTCATGAATTCACTTTCCCCGATGATCTTGTGGACTTCCGCTTTGTAAGCCTCCGAAATATCTTCATTGAGCAATGCCGTTCCTTCAGATATCGCCTTATCATAATCTTTGTCATTATAATACATCTGCACGTAATAAGGACGTACAAGTTTTGCATATTCCGGACGGTCTTTTACCCTATCGAAATACTGGAAAGCCTTTTCATTCTGCCTGTCCGAATAATACAGATGCCCGAGCATGTAGGCAATGTCTCCTTTTTGGGATTCATCAGCGGTTTTATACGCTTCCTCAAGAGCATCCGTAGCCCCTTTGGAATCGCCCATCATGAATTTGGCATACCCCAGTTTCAGGATGTACTGTGTATTTTCTTCTTTGGAAAGCTGGTACTGGTTGATCTTTTTAAGGGTTTCCAGTGCTTTCGGGAAATCCTTTTTCGCCAGATAATAATCCGCCAGCGGCAGGTTGGCCTGGGCAAAATAGGCAGAATTGGGGTACTGTTTGATAAAAGCCGTCAGCCCTTCTTCCGCATGGTTTTTCTGAAGGATCACGCCGATCACATTATCGAAAAACTGCGCCGCTTCCTGTCTGGATCTGGACAGGTTTTCATTATAGAAATATTGCCTTGCATATTCGTACTGTGCAGCATTGTAGATTTTGGTCTGATAAAGGTTTTCGGCCAGATTGAACCTGTAGTTTTCTTTATGCGTAAAGTATTGAGACTGTTGGCCATCGGCAATACCGAAATACAGAACAGCAGTCGCCAGGAGTATTTTTTTCGAGTTCATTAATTGTAAATTTTAAAATGGGCAAGCCTGAAAAACCAGGGCTAAATATTTAAAATTCTGCAGAAATTATCCACAATTGGTCAACGAAAATATCGAAAAGATATTGTATAAACAAGCCTTTTAACACATTGTTAATCGGGAGTTCACATTTTATGACTTCTTAACTTTTTATAAGAAACCTTAAGAAAAACAAAATTATTTCATAGAAATAATTACATTTGCTTTTTTCAAATAAAACAGAGTATTGAATGAGTCAGCTTTTTAGAAGGAAAATCTATTCAGATTCAGATACATCCACCGGACTGTTAAGGGTTCTGGGTGTTTGGGACATCGTATTTTTTGGTATCGCGGCCATTATCGGGGCAGGAAGTTTCAGCAGTTTGGGGGAAGCCGTGTTCAGGGGAGGCCCGGGCGTCATCTTACTGTATTTAATCTGTGGCTTTGCCTGCGGATTTACGGCACTCTGTTATGCTGAATTTGCCAGCAGGATCCCTACCGCCGGATCTGCGTATACATATGCCTACGCGAGCTTTGGGGAACTCATTGCCTGGATCATCGGCTGGGCGCTGATTATGGAATATTCTTTCGGTAATATTTATGTAGCCTTTTCATGGTCAGATTACTTCACAAGTTTCCTCGAACGGATGGGCATGCATATCCCGGATTACCTTACCTGCAGTTATACGGAAGCTAAAAAAGCTTTTTCAGGGGGTTCTGAAAACAAGGAACTGATTAATGCATGGACCAATGCGCCTTTAATCGGCAGCCTGAAGTTTATTGTTGATGTGCCGGCTCTGGTAATCAACGGACTGATTACCTGGTTATGTTATGTAGGGGTAAAAGAAAGCAAGAATTTCAACAATGCACTGGTTATTTTAAAGTTAGCCGTTATCGTATTGGTCATTTTAGTCGGGTTTTCCTATATCAGCACAGATAACTGGACGCCCGTTAATCCGGAAACCCAGGTAGCTTCTTTCATGCCGAACGGTTTTGCCGGGGTAATGAGTGCAGTTTCAGGAGTCTTCTTTGCGTACATCGGTTTTGATGCATTGAGCGTACTGTCTGAAGAAACCAAAGACCCGCAGAAAACCCTTCCGAAAGGGATGATTATTTCACTGGTGCTGTGTACCGTTATTTATATTGCCCTGACCCTGGTACTGACCGGAATGGTAGACTACAGGAAGTTTGACGGCGTGGGAGACCCGCTTTCCTTCATCTTTGAGAAGACCAATGCCAATGTGGCCTGGATGGAGCTTACGGTTTCCTTTGTTGCCATTGTTGCCATTACCACGGTACTGCTTGTTTTCCAGATGGGACAGCCGAGGATCTGGTACGCGATGAGCCGCGACGGACTGATGCCGCAGAAATTCCAGACGGTGCATCCTAAATATAAGACACCTTCATTTGCGACCATCGTCACAGGGATTGTAGTGGGTATTCCTATTCTGTTTACAGACAAATCTTTCATCCTGGACTTTACGAGTATCGGAACTATCTTCGCTTTTGTATTAGTGTGTGCCGGAGTTCTTATGCTTCCTGCCAAAGAAAAAATTAAAGGAAGGTTCCATCTTCCGTATATCAACGGTAAATTCATTTTCCCGATTATTTTTATCGGATCACTGCTGGTATTTTATTTCTGGCAGCCTGGATTTTTCAGTACGTTAATGGACTGGAAAGATCCGGCGGAAGGTGAATTCAGGGCTTCTATATTCTTCTTTATTCTGGTTAATTTAGTGCTTTGTGTCCTTACTTTTATCAAAAATTTCTCACTGATTCCTTTAATCGGATTAAGCTCGTGCCTTTACCTGCTGACCGGAATGAGCCATGACAACTGGTTCTGGTTCGGATTGTGGTTTGCTTTCGGCCTCATTATCTATTTCTGCTACGGTTACAGAAACAGCAAGCTGAGAAACGCTTAGTTTAATTACACGATAATAATTTAAAAGTCCGGACTGCATTTTACAGTCCGGACTTTTTGTTTCAGATTGGCGGAATTATTGCTTTAGTCTTTTTGAAAATACAAATTAAGAAGCCATGTCTGAAAGAATAAAAACCTTCAAAGAATTTTACCGGTTTTACCTTACCGAACACAGCAAAACAGGCACCCGGGTCCTGCATTTTATCGGCACGCTGATGGTCTTTTTTGTGATCGGATATGTAATCAGCTCGGGAAAGGAACGTTTTTTATGGTACGTCCCGATTTTCGGCTATGGATTTGCGTGGCTGAGCCATGCCGTTATTGAAAAGAATAAGCCTGCAACTTTTAAATATCCGATCTGGTCTTTAATCTCAGATTTTAAGCTGTTTTTTGAGCTGCTGATCGGAAAACAGAAGTTTACCGGGAACTCCGTTCCCAAAAGCACAGAACTGAAAGATCATTGATGCAGACTACTTGCATTTAAAATAATTTCACTCAGATTATAGGAATTACCCAGGTTTTCAAATCTATTTAAATCTGCTGAAAAATAAATTCGGGGGCTTGCTTTGCAAGCCCACGAATGAGTTATAAATCCCGGTTAAAAAGCCTTATGAACAATTACATAAAACGCTTTTTAAAGTTGAATTTCAGCATATTCATCAGTCCCGGCTCAATGATATCAATCCCAAGGCCGAAGTTGCTGTCTGCTATCGTATGGTGGTCCGTCCTGAACTTTTCAAAATCAGGCTGCGGGATTTCCATATTCACCAAAGGCTTGTATTCTATGTTGACGGTAGCGCCGTTTTTTATCACTTTCTTACGGCTGGTAAAACTGAAATACGGATTATCAATTGTGCTTTCCTGAACGGTATATTTTTCTCCGGTATCAATTTTCTGATCGGTATACAGATTAATCTCGTACTTTTCACTGTCGAAATTATGCCAGAAAGAAATGTCTTTATGCATAAAATCGCGTGCACTTGCCTTGATGACATTCCTGTCAAAATACATCAGGAAACGGTTATTTTTCGGATCTTTAAAATAAGGATTTTCTACGGTAGCTTTATACTGAATCTTAAATTCATTCATCTTCTTATCATCACTGATGATGTTGATGGAAGGATCTTTGAACACATTCCTGATATCCGTTCCGTTCCGGTCTCCGGAGTAGTTCAGGCTGTAAAAAAGGAAGTTGTTCCAGCTGTCTATAATTTCCCTCTTATTGGTATTTTTAAAATACCTTCTCATGGCATTGGCGCGGTTTCCTTTGTAAGAGGTGGTTAAAGTTAATGTTCCGGCAGTCCCCTGAACGTTGAAATCCACTTTCTCATCCACACAGAAATAAGGGTAACGGTAAGGTTTTCTTTCTTTTAATTCCTGGTCCGGCTTTACTTCCAGATAATGCATGAAATAAATGAAGCCGCGGTTTTCCAGCAGCCCGAATTCTTCACGGGTCGTGGCATCAATAAAGAAATCTTCGCCTTTATAATTAATTTTTACAATCGCATGGTTAAAGGTAAGCAGCGAAGGCAGATAGTATTTAATATAGAAATCCGTATGGAAATTCACCAGGACCACTGAGGAGTCCACCCCGATATAATCAAGGATTACTTTTAACAGAACAGATTTTGCTTTACAGTCGCCCTGCTTGTTTTCATAGGTAACGGCAGGCTCCTGAGGCTTGTGCCCGTTCATTTCATCAGCGTTGAAAATATAGTAAATATTGTTCTGTACATACTCGACTGCAAACTGAATTTTTTCATCCGAATCTGCAATCAGGTCCAGCTTTTCAGCCAGGTCCGGGGCAAAGTCTTTCAGTGAAACCGTAGCAAAAATTTCATCGTACATAGGAGCAATATAATTGGAAAGGTCTTTCCAGCCTGCGTCGGTGGCAAAATCAATGTAAGGGAAAATTTCACGGTTTGCATCTACCGGGTTCATGTAATTTTTTTCCTCGAATACAAACCGGTCATTTTTATTCAGGTAACGCAGTTCAGGTTCCAGTACATTCCCGTTTTCGTCCCTGAAAAAGGTTTTTTTGCAGGCTATTTTCTGCTCCCTGTCATTGATGAAGGTAAAGGTGTAGCTTCCGTAGGCCCAGTAGTTATCCGGGCTTACCCAAATATATTTTGAAAATTCTTTCCTTAAGAAATCACGGTCGGTAAACGTTTTCACCCTGGAGTCTTCCATGATCAGGATATCATACAGCCGGAGGTCTTTTATGGTGATATTGATTTTTTTATTGCTGCTTAAGATCCCTCCGCTGCTCTGGTTTTCGCTGTCCAGCACTTTTATTTTGGTATCCGGGATCTTATCAATCAGGACCCCGTCTCTCAAAACGCTGATCCGGTGGATATGGTACACCTCATTTTCTTCAACCACAATCTCCGAAACCGAAGCCCGTTCAAGATTGGCCGGCTCGTTCAGGGTGTAGGCCATACAGATGTACTCACTGTTTTCGGCATTGCCGGTACGGTATTTCTTGTCTAAAAAATAGCAGAAATCTTTACCGTCACTGATGTGCTGCTTTGAAAATTCAGACTCCTGTATCTTACTTATAAGCTCCTGATCATCAATATTTCCCGCCCATGATTCCGACTTCCGGATTTTGTAGTTTTCAATTTCAATCTGATTGTCCATATTATATAGTACTGTTTTGTATTAATGCGGCATAAAAATGCAAGGTCAAATTAGGTATTTAAAAGCTAAAAAACAAGAGTACAGATTGAAGATATTTTATGTAAAGTTCTGCCTGTTTCATCAGGCACATTTAAAACCGGAGATAAAAAAATCCCTTCAGCAGCTGAAAGGATTGATATTTTTTTAAAAAACAGTTTTAGTACCCCTGTTTTTTAGGAGGTTCGGTCATTTTACTGTATTCGTCCATTTTCTGTGTCGCTGCCATAGAAACCACTAAATCGTTCAGCATAGAACTGGCTGCCGTAGGCGAATTGGGAAGCAGTACCAGGTTGCTCCTGTTGTTGGCTCCGATGGAATTGAGGGTATCATAATGCTGCGTTACAACAATCAGTGCGGAAGCTTCCTGCGCATTGATGTTGGCCGCATTCAGCATTTTTACGGATTCTTCAAGGCCTTTGGCAATCTCCCGTCTCTGGTCGGCAATCCCCTGCCCCTGCAGTTTTTTGGATTCCGCTTCAGCCTTAGCCACCGCTACAATCCGTATTCTCTGGGCTTCAGATTCATATTCAGCCGCGGTTTTTTCACGTTCTGCCGCGTTGATCCTGTTCATGGCATGTTTCACCTGCTCATCCGGATCGATGTCGGTAACCAGTGCTTTGATGATATCGTATCCGTAACTCTGCATGGCTTCCTGCAGTTCACTCTTAACAGCAATGGCAATATCGTCTTTCCTTACAAAAACATCATCCAGTTTGGTTTTCGGCACTTCTGCACGAACCACATCAAAAACATACGATGTAATCTGGTTTTCAGGATTTTCCAGGCGGTAATATGCATCTTTTACGTTTTCCCTGATGACCTGGTACTGTACGGAAACCTTCATTTTAATGAAAACATTATCCAGTGTTTTGGTATCAATGATAACGTCCAGCTGCTGTATCCTGAGATTCAGGCGTTTGGCAATCTGATCCAGAAACGGGATCTTCAGGTGGAGACCGGCGTGGCTTACCTTAAGGAATTTACCCAGCCTTTCCACAACAGCCGCAGATTCCTGCTTTACCGTAAAGAAAGACGCAAATAATGTAATGAGCGCGAAAAAAGCAATAATACCTAAATAAATCATAGTGTTTCAATTTATCAATTAGCTGATAAGATACAGTTTTCCCGGCTGAAAATCAAATAAAAACAAATAATTCTATACCGTCATCCCGATGTCGATTCCTTTGATTTTGCGGTACAGGTCGGTGGCATAATTGTCTGTCATACCGGAAACAAAATCAATTACGCCCAGTACTTTCTGGTAATCGGTACCCGCTTCATACAGAAACTGTTTCGGCAGAAGCTTCAGGGCTTTTATATCATAGGACTTCCTCTGGTCTGAAGATTTTAAAATAGACGGGATGAAATGATCCAGCAATTCATACATAACATTATAGCCCGCATTTTCAATCTCCACCACTGCTTTGTGGTTGTATATTTTTTCTATGGAGAAGGTTTCTATGTCCTGCAAGGTCCTGTTCTCGGATTTGTACAGATCCAGCAGTGCCTTGTCCAGGTTCCCTTCAAGAATGGTATCGAAATGCTGCCTGTACATTTCAAGCGATTTGTTGATCAGGGCGTTGATTACCTTTGCTCTTAAATAAGAAATCTGTTCATTTTCATTGGAAATCGAGGCCAGTTTCCTGTCGATCCGGTTTACATCATCCGTTTCCGACTTTACCAGCTCGAAAAACAGGTTCTTGCAGTCTGCCGTTGAGACAATTCCCAGCCGGTGGGCATCTTCCATGTCAATGATATTGTAGCAGATGTCGTCTGCCGCTTCTACCAGCCATACAAACGGGTGCCTTTTAAAGATATGGGGTTCCCGGCTTTCTGAAATCAGGCCGGTCCCTTCGGCAATCTCAAGGAAAATATCTTTCTCGTTCTGGAAAAACCCGAATTTCTTCCGGTGGATGATCCCTTTCTGTTTGGCAATGGCTTCACACGGATATTTGGCAATGCTCGCGAGTGTGGAAAATGTCAGCTGGATTCCGCCTTCGTCTTTTCCCTGCTGCTGTTGCGCCAGGACCCTGATGGCGTTGGCATTTCCCTCAAAATTCACCAGGTCTGCCCACTCCTTTTCATTGAATTTGGGCTTCAGGTCATTTTCATTCCTTTCAAAATAACTGGCGATGGCATCTTCCCCGGAATGCCCGAAAGCAGGATTGCCGACATCGTGGCAAAGGCAGGCCGCGGCAATAACGTGGCCCAGGTTATGAAGGTAAAAGCTTCTGGCTTCTTCCGTTAAATCATCCTTGAAATGATCATGGATATACTCCCCCATGACACTTCCCAGGCTTCTTCCTACTGATGAAACTTCCAGCGAATGTGTCAGGCGGTTGTGCACGAACACACTTCCGGGAAGCGGAAAGACCTGGGTTTTGTTCTGCAGCCTCCTGAAAGCCGAGGAAAAAATAATTCGGTCAAAATCTCTCTGGAAATCTGTTCTTGAAGCCTTTGTGTGTGGATTATTGCCTGTGCGCTGGTTGGTGAAAATCCGGTTTAAGTTCATCATTTTTCAAAATTACTTTAATTTTTATTTTTACGGAATACTATTTGAATTTTTATCAGAAAATAAAGCTATGCCAGAAGGTCCGTCCATATTTTTAATGAAAGAAGATCTCCAGAAATTTGAAGGAAAAAAAGTTATGGAGGCCGGTGGTGATGCCAAATTCGAAAAAGATATTTTTGAAGGGAAAATTTTAAAGGAAATCAGGACGTTCGGAAAGCAGATGTATCTGGTTTTTGATGACATCGTGGTCAGAATCCATTTATTGATGTTCGGTTCCTACGAAATTGATGAACAGACAAAACCCGACCGGCAGCTGCGGTTATCACTTATTTTCAAAGAAGGCGCCCTATATTTCTATACGTGCCACGTGAAGCTTGTTGATCCTGAGTTTTTATCTGAGATAGACTGGGAAGCGGATGTGATGAGTGACGAATGGAACCCTAAAAAAACAGCGAAAAAATTAAAGCTATATCCGGAGATGATGGTTTGTGACGCACTGATGGATCAGGCTATCTTTTCAGGAGTCGGGAACATTATTAAAAATGAAGTGCTTTTCAGAATCGGAGTCCAGCCGGAAAGCCTTTTGGGGAACATGCCGGCAAAAAAGATAAAGGAACTGATTGAAGAGGCCCGCAACTACAGCTTTGATTTTCTGAAATGGAAACGTGATTTTACACTGAAACAGCACTGGCTTGCCCACACGAAAAAAGTATGCCCGAAATGCGGCGAAAAAATGATTAAAAAGCAAACAGGAAAAGGCAAAAGAAGAAGCTTTTACTGTGAAAATGACCAGAAGCTTTATTAATACAACAGAATAATCCTGTTCTCTTCCACTCACCTTCTGTTTACTTATCCTGTAAACTGAATAATCATTCAGATTTTCTTATAAGCTGATACACTGTACAAAGCCGGGTACAGTTTTCATCATTATGCATATAAATAAATAAGGAAATCACTCAATAAAACAACATTTATATATCACTGTTCTTTGAACCCAGGTTAAATTCCGTTAACCTTAGATCAAAATAAGGTGACATATTTTCGCCTTTTTTATACTGTTATGCTCTTCATCATTTAATTTTTGTTTTTGTCAATCTGTAAATAGAAGACCTTAAGTTATTAACAGATCAATAATTTTTTACGAATAAAATAACAAATACGATATAAAAATAATTAAAATACATTAAATTAATGTAAACAAATATCAACAAAATCCTGAATAAAAACCACCTAACATACTGATAAACATCATGATTATTTCATTTGGAGTATTATTTTAAAGTTGTAATATTGCAGTACGGAATTAGCAATAAATAATCAAATAATTAAAAATACAATAAAATGTTAACTTACATCGGAATCGCAACTTGTTTAGTCGTTTTTGCCTCTTATTTCGCAACAGTGAAAAGAGAAGAGAGAAACTAACTGCTATTTAATTTTAGGGCTGAGATTTCAGCGAACACAGAAACACACAAATGAATGCTACGGTTTATGTTTCCAACCGGGATCTTATTCATATCGATAAGGCATACAGAGAAGCATAAGCAACAACACTAAGGAAATCTTTAATTTTTATTATAGCCGATAGGGTCGAACTTTTTTGTTCGGCCTTTTTGCTTTATACTTTAAATGGTAATTCCTATGTTTGCCTATAAATTAAAATGGAACTTATGATACAGGAGCTTGAGCTGATCCGGCATACAGTTTTCGGCAGACTGGGGCTGGAAATTACTGATCTGAATAAAGATGCAGAATGTGAGGAATATTCGGGATTTAATTTTAAGCTCGGCCAGTTCAGCATAAAATTCCGGAAAGCCAAAATTACCCCTAAAAAGACAGGGCAGTTTGTGACATTATGGAAAAGGAATCCCCAAACCAAAGAAACAGAACCGTTTGCATCAGATGACACTTTTGATTTCTTTATCATCTTTGCTGAAGATAAAAACCAACAGGGCTTCTTCTTTTTCAGTAAGAATACTTTGGTTCAGCATAAAATTTTAACAACTTCATCACAAACAGGAAAGCGCGGATTCAGAGTATACGCTGCCTGGGATATCCCCGGAAACAGACAGGCAGAAAAAACAGGCATCTGGCAGAACAAATCCTTTATCAATTTTTCCGATCCTGACTGTCCGGACAAATGCAAAGCCATCCTGGATACAGAAATTTGAATTTTTAAGCTTTATCTTTGCGTGTAATTTTAATATACCATGAATCTGTATAACCTTATTATCCAGGATAAAGAAGAAGTTTCTCTTAATGATGTATTCCTGGAGCCGCAGAATAAGCAACATTTTGTACAGCTTATCAAAGAGCAAACCTATAGTAAAGAGCTGCAGGAATATGGCCTTCCGGTAAACAATAAAATACTGCTCCAGGGAAGCTCCGGCTGCGGAAAAACCATGACGGCCAAAGCAGTTGCCAATGCTTTGGGCAGGAACATCATCATCCTTAATTTAAGCAATATCGTTTCTTCAAGAATCGGTGAAACTTCCCAGAATATCAAAATGATTTTTGATAAGGCAGCCCGGGAACGCTCGGTCCTGTTCCTTGATGAGCTGGACCAGATCGGGAAAGCGCGGGGCAGCGATGATAAAGATGTAGGCGAAATGAGAAGGCTGGTCAATACTCTGCTACAGCTGATTGATTATTATCCTGAAAATGCCCTGCTGCTTTGTGCCACGAACCATGCAGAAATTATAGATACGGCTCTGCTGAGGCGTTTCCAGCTGAAAATTAATTACGGGATGCCTTCTGCCGATTTCCTCGATGTATTTTATGACAAAGTTTTAGCCAAATTTCCGGAAGACCTTAGAAATATTGAGCGGAAATACGGGATTTCGTTTGCGGAAGCAAAAGACCATGCCTTTACGGTGGTCAAGGGAAACCTGATTAAAAAACTTGAAGCCGGACCGGTTAAAGAATGATTGCCTGCTGAAAGAAACAATGTTTATAACGCCACCGGACTGTAACAATAGGCAGGATAACCCGACCCATACTTCAAAATTCTTATGATTAAAAATCTTATTCTTCTGCTGTGCTTTATCACGTCCGTTACCTGCTTCAGCCAAAACCATCAGAAATTCATCGATGCAGCCGTCCGGAAACAGTTCAGTAAATTTCCCGGTGTCGGTCTGGTAATCGGTGTTTATGAAGGTTCCAAAACGCGTTATTATGCATACGGCAGCCTGCAGAAAGACGGAAAGGCAAAAACAGACAGCACTACCCTTTTTGAAATCGGCTCTGCTACGAAAACCTTTACGGCCCTTTTATTGGCGCAGGCAATAAACAAAGGCAACATCAACGCATTTGATTTTATTGATGGTTATCTCCCGAAAGATGTGCCGTTTGGCTGTTCCCTGAAGAAAAGAATTTTACTTACCGACCTGGCTTCACACCAGTCGGGATTGCCGAACCTCAGCAACGACCGGTACTTTTCAGATTTAATGGAAAAAGACCCTTCCAATCCGTTCAGGTTTGTCGACAGAAAATACCTGTATGATGTTTTAAAATCAACGGACACCCTTTCTTCTTTCAGGCAATACCAATATAACAATTATGCATTTGCCCTTTTAGGAAGTATCCTTGCAGACAAATCGAAGATTGGTTATGAACGTATGGTAGAAGATCAGATCCTGAAGCCTTTACACATGACTTCCACTTCATTCAGCGTTACCGACAGTAAAAACCGTGCAGGTTTATACAGCCAGCAGGGTGAAGCCCAGAAACCCATGATTTTGAACCAGGCGAATCCGGCCGGCGGGCTCCATTCCAATGCCGTAGACCTGCTTACCTATTTAAAAGCCTTTTTACAGCATAAGGATTTTATATCCCTTAGAAAATTTACAGAGAAGACCTATTATGAAGATACCCGTAAAAAAATCGGGCTCGGCTGGGAAATCGGGAACGGTTTTGTTGAAAAAGACGGTGATACCTTCGGCAACTCCAGCCTGATCAGGTATTCCCCGGACCACCAGGTTGCCATTGTGGTGCTTTCCAATCATCAGAACGGAAACCTGGTAAGGGATCTGATGAATGAAATCTATACTGAAGTTACCAAATAACCGCATACGCCAGTTTATCATCCGGATTTCATACCCGACCTATCATAAAACCTGAAGGTATTAAATCTGATGTGATCCGATTTATATCTGTAATTTTGCAGCCAACTCCTGTAGAAGAATGAAAACATTATTTAATTATTTAAAACCCCATAAATGGCTGTTGATCTTATCGTTGGCCTTGGCCACGGTGAATCAGGTATTTTCCCTTTTCGGGCCTGCGATTACCGGGAATATTTTAGACCAGCTCGTAACACATCCCAATTTTTTTGATAAGCAGAAAACACTGCCCAGAAACCTGGACCAGTATCTGTACGGAACCGATGTGCACCACGGGGTGTTCTATTTTTTGGGACTGCTGATCGGAACTGCGATGGTAAGCCGGATTGCCAAAGCTTTTCAGGATTATGTGGTGAACGTTATCACCCAGAAGTTCGGTGCCAATATTTTTACCGACGGGCTGCAGCATTCCATGGCCCTGCCCTATCAGGAATTTGAAGACCAGCGCAGCGGGGAAACGCTTTCCGTTTTAACCAAAGTAAGGGAAGATTCCGTGAAATTTATCACCAATTTCATCAATATCTTTTTCGGGATCCTGGTGAGTATTATCTTCGTGTCTGTGTATGCCATCCGCCTGCACTGGTCGATTATGCCGGTATATGTCGTAGGGATTTTCCTCATTGCATTTATTACGAACCTGCTAAGCAAAAGAATTAAAAATATCCAGAAAACCATTGTTACGGAAACCACCGGACTGGCCGGAAGCACTACGGAAAGCTTACGGAATATCGAAATTGTAAAGAGTTTAGGCCTGACCAAACAGGAAGTCAGACGGTTAAACAACAATACCTATAAAATCCTTGGACTGGAACTGAAGAAGGTAAAAAGCATCCGCTCGCTGAGTTTTATCCAGGGAACCATGGTGAATTTCCTGCAGCAGTTGATTACCCTTACCCTGCTGTTTTTAATCTTCAGGAATATTGTAACGCCGGGGCAGTACCTTTCACTGATGTTTTACGGATTCTTCATTTTCGGGCCTATGCAGGAAATAGGGAACATCATTATTTCTTACCGTGAAGCCCAGGCCTCGCTGAATAATTTCGATAAGCTGATGAAGAAACCTGCTGAAGAAAAACCACTGACACCTAAAAAAATCGGGGCTATTGAGCAGCTGGAATTCAGAAATGTTTCCTTCAAGCACCAGACGGCATCCTATAAAGCACTGAACGATATTGCCTTTGATGTAAAGAACGGGGAAACCATTGCATTTGTCGGGCCGAGCGGCTCTGGGAAAAGTACGCTCGTGAAATTACTGGTCGGGCTATACCGCCCGAAAGAAGGTTCTATATTCTACAATAAAGTGAATGGGAATGAATTTGATTTTGATGAACTCCGGAACCAGATCGGTTTCGTTACGCAGGATACCCAGCTTTTTGCGGGCACCATCAAAGAAAACCTTTTATTCGTAAATCCGGATGCCACAGAAGAAGACCTGCGGATCGCTTTAAAAAAATCCAGCAGCACTGCACTGATCGAACGGGCTGAAAAAGGAATCGATACCGTGATCGGCGAAGGCGGATTAAAATTAAGCGGCGGCGAAAAACAAAGGATTGCCATTGCCAGGGCCTTACTGAGAAAACCCCATTTGCTGATTTTTGATGAAGCCACTTCCGCGCTGGACAGCATCACCGAAGAGGAAATCACTTCTACCATCAGGGAAATCTCTGAAGAAAAGAACCAGATTACCGTCCTGATTGCACACCGCTTAAGCACCATTATGCATGCCGACCGGATTTATGTCCTGGAACGCGGCAAGGTGATTGAAACCGGGTCACACGAGAATTTGTTAACCTTAAAAGGATTATATTATGCCATGTGGCGCCAGCAGATCGGGGAACGGAAGATGGTAAAACCGGGTTTATAATGCAATCTGTTTTTAATTGCTGAAAACAAGATTCAGGACTTATGAAAAGTTTGACGGATTAAAGGATATCCCGTATGAAAGCCATTTCATCGGGTATCTTCAGCATCATGAAAAATTATGCGTGGTGTCTGATATAAAAATAATGGACGCTGATAATTGGAATTTAAAATCGATGCTTAACAGATAGACTGAGATTCAGAAATTGACAAAATGAAACCGGGCAACACAGACCAATCAAAATCAGCTTTAGAAATCAGATCCCGGATTATGTTTTTGTAAATTTGAATACATAAATTCATTCATTAAACTTATTCGGTAGTATCAAATAATAAAAAATGTCCGGCCCGTCACCATCTATTCCGTTAAATACTTTTCCTGATGCTCACAGTCCGGGCATTATTTTCGTGGAAACGTCTGTTAAAGATTTAGAAATAGATAAAATAAGAGAAGCCCACAGAGATGATTATCATATCTTTTTTATGCTTAATGAAGGCAGTGGAGTCTTTGAAATTGATTTCCAGCAATATGAAATCAATGCACACTCGGTGATGTATATCCAGCCTTTTCAGGTGCACCGGGTTATTTCTATTGATGATGCGACATTTAATACGCTGCTGGTCAGCAGTGAAAACCTAAACCCCGAATATCTCAGATTATTAAAAGAGATTGCGCCTGCCGGACCTCTGCTTTTAGATCCTGAAATTTTTTCTGTAGCCTCGGAAATCGGAGCCGTCTGCAGAAAACTGTATCAACGCAAAAATGAAAAACTGTATCACCTGATGATGAAGGATGCCTGTAACAGCCTGGTAGGATATCTTATCTCACAGTTCTTGGTTCAGACACATCGGGCAGATCAGCCTGCACGGCATGAAGTGATAACCAAAGACTTTAAACTTTTACTGGATCAGGATTTCCTTACGGTGAAAAGTCCAAGCCAATATGCCGGAAAAATGAATATTTCTACCGCGTACCTTAATGAATGCCTGAAAAAAGCAACCGGACAAACCGTTTCCTATCACATTCATCAGCGTGTAATTCTTGAAGCAAAGCGCCTGTTATTCCATTCCGGCAAATCGGTAAAAGAAATTGCGACGGATCTCGGTTATGATGATTATCCGTATTTTTCCCGGCTCTTTACGAAAGTAACGGGAATCACGGCATTGGCATTCCGAAACAAAAACCTCGAATAATCCAATACTTACCGCTTCTCATCCATTTCAGAACGGGTTGCTTTGTCATTTCTTTGTATCATAAATTTTAAGATATGCCGACAGCACCAAAATGGATCAACGATACCCTTGAAAAATTAGCACCTTCAATGCTGAGAATGGTTAAAGTAGAACGTATTACCTACCTTAATCCCAACATAAAAATCATTCGGCTGAAAGGAAACTTTTCGGCAGTGCATTTTGCACCGGGATTCATGGTTTCGTTTCGGGTAAGCCCTACGGAACTTCGGCATTATACCGTGTCTCATGTTGATCCTTCTGCCAGGTTCATTGAATGTATTGTGCATATCCACGGCAATGCGCCCGGAGCAAATTACATCAATAAACTTCAGCCCGGCGACGAAAAAATAAAATTGGCAGTCCTGGGAAGTGATAAACAATACGATTCAAAAGTTAAAAAGCAAATCATCTTTGGCGATGAAACCTCTTTAAGCTTAATGTCTGGTTTTTTACCTGTACTCCGACAGAATGAACATGACTACCGGTTTTTCATAGAGCTGGATGAAGAAAACAGGAATATCCCTGAGAAAATAGGGTTACGTAACTGCACCATTTTTTCTAAAAATGATATTTTCCGGGATCAGGATAAAATTCAGCAACTGCCTTTATTTAATAACGAAGACTGGTCAGATGCCAATATGGTATTGACCGGAAATGTACGTTCATTACAGAATTTCAGAAAGGTACTGAAGGAAAACTCCCACAAAGGGAAAATCTACGCAAAAGGATATTGGCTTGAAGGAAAAAAAGGATTATAGCATCATTATGAAATATATTCTCATTAAAAATCAGGAAGAAAAGGAAGATGATGTATTGAACGACATCGCTGCATTCCTTTGGGATTCCGGGCATGAGGTGGATCTTGCAGACGGGACTGAAGCTTGTTTTGAAAATAAACTTCACACCCATTATGACTGTTATATTTCGATCATTAAAAATTATGATGCGTGTCAATCGGTTTTAGATAGGCACAGGTCTGTTTTTAAGAATTTTAATTCCTGTAAAAAGACCGGCAGTATTTTGATTTTTTCAAATACCGGCTTGTATACCGATGCCATTCCCTACCCTCATAAGATCTTTGATTATAACCATTTAGACCGGGAATCATTACAGCGTTTTTTTCGGTGGTGCAGAAAAATAAGCCTCTTTATTAAAGCTTAATCCGGATAGCGTGGATTTGAAATCCATATCTGCTTCATTAAACTGAAATTTAAAGTTCCGTAGAAAATTCCGGTATTATTAATTATCTTTAAATCAAAAGTTTTATTTCATACATTATGCCCGACAAAGACGAAACCGAACGACGCAGACAAATCAAAAGAGAACTTAGAGAAAAAGCAAATCTTAAATTTGAACAGAGCCTTCCTGTTTCCCGTGAAATTTTTAAAAGCATCTTTGATTTTATTGATAAGCATCTTCTTGAAAATGAATGTGATGACACACTAAAATTAACCTGGAAGTTTTTGAAAAAAAATCAGATTACAAATACGGATGAAGTGATCAGCTGGCTTCAAAATAATGGCGGATATTGTGACTGTGAGGTCCTTTATAATGTTGAAGAACAGTTTGATAATGTAATCTGACAGAGGATTTAAACTTTGCTGATTTTAAAATATCAGATGATACATGAACTACTAAAAACAGATAAATGATGGAATACAATTATTTTTACGGAGCAATTTTGATCGATCGTGATTATGAAAATTCTAAAAACTTCATTTCTCAAAAAATGATGGAGAAAAAGTACCTTTATTTTCATCCCAATATATTTTCTTTAGGAGAACCTGAATATCCTTACTACTATGAAAATATGTTAATTTCATTCTGAAGAACGGCAAAGTACTTTTGTGATGATGTTTATGAACTCAAAGCATTTTTACGTGAGTTTGAAGATATCTTGTCTAACCTGGATTTTGAAACTGCCCAAATAAAGGTTGAAGCAAGCTATGCGGAGTACAAATTATTCTGGATTAACAAACAAAGACTGAGAAGTAGTGACAGAGATTCTTTACATGATACATTTAATGAAGAACAAATAAGATATTATGAAACAGAAGATCTTTATTTCGGTTTTGGAGAAGTTGATTTATTTTCAGGATACGTTGACAAATATGAAGAAGAGAAACTATTGGATTTCGACAGGAAATATCCAGGTTTCATCTATCCTTAGATAAGTATTTAGTACAGATGCCATCACTGTCCTTCAAATCACAACATCACCCCCAAATAAAAGAAAAACCATGATAACAGAATTAATTCCTGCCATAAACACGATCATTACGTTTGGACTTGAATCTGGTCTAACCATTAATAAAAGTGACCGGGATAAATTGCTGGAGAAATCTTTAGTGAAAATATACAGTTTATATTTTGACATTCAGTATGACTATGACAATACGGATTTCGGAGAAGATCAAGAATACAGATACGCTGAAATAAGAAAGAATATCGAAAGCAATTTCCCGGATTTCGGTTTTTATAAGACCATTCCTGACCTTATGGATCTTGATAATAAAGATAATTTTGGAACGGGTGATGCAGCAGATGATCTGACCGATATTATCCTTGACCTGCTGGAAATAAAACGGAGAATAGAAAACAACAGCCTGAATGACGGACTCTGGTATTTTGAATTTATTTTTTCAGCCCATACCCGCCAACATCTGATTGATTTACTGAACTATTTAAAACAGAAAGACTGACAGTAACAAAGATTCCTTACTCTAAGGTTCACCAATACTTTATCGACATACAATCTGTCTCTCTAAAAAAAATATTTTTTCCGATAAAAGCAGATACCGTAATTTTGTAATCGTACTTCCGTGATGGTACTCATTAGAATTCGGGCATAATACCATTAAACTAGTCTGAACGATCAATCAACAACTTCTCGATACACTCCGCTTTGCTTCGTTACTCGAAGTGACGTGTACTAGTGTTCTACCTCCGTCAGTTCGTGTGTTTTTCGTAATGAAATGAAGAAAAATGTATCGAGAACCGGTGAATCACAAACTTCCCGATACACTCCGCTTTGCTCCGTTACCCGAAGTGACGAACCACCACTGTTGTACCTTCCGTCCAGTTAAAATAGTTTGTCGAAATAAAAACAGAAAATCCTTTCAATTGTTTGAAAGGATTTTCTTCTGAAAAATATGAATGAATTAGTGGTGTCCTTATTATTGGCTTACTGAACAACAATTTTAAAATTACTGTTCAATTGGTCTCCAGAAACATTCAGGATATAGTTTCCTGATGCTTTTCTTCCGGAAATGTTCAGGTTGAAAGTTCCGTTTCCGTTAGCGTTCAGCTTTTCCCTGATGATCACTTTTCCGGACATATCCATTACAGTCGCCGTTAAACTGGATTTTTTATATTCAGGAAGCTTGATAAAAATCTGGTCTTTTACAGGATTCGGATATACCGTTCCCACATTTTTGCTGATGCTCAATTCCGCATTCCCCAACACTGCCTGGTTGTACAGAGCCGATATTTCAATTGGAGACAATGCATAATTGTACATTTTCAGTTCGTCAAACGCCCCTTTGTACGGAGCCGGAGTATTCGTCGTTGACAAAAATTCCAGTTCACCGATGTTTCCGATGATCAGATCACTGGCTTCACCGATTCCGGCAACCGCAGTTTCATCGCCTTCAGAACTCAATACACCATTGGTGTAAATTCTCATTTTATGCGTCGTCACATCCCTCTGGATCGCCACATGCACCCAGTTATTGGTAAAATAATTGGCAATCGGGGAAGTGATTTCCTTTTTCGTAACATCATCATCAATGGCAAACCGCAGCTGCCCTCCTTTGATTTCTACATTGAAACGTTTACCCGTGGCTCCTGTTGCGGTATTTTTCGTGAAAGAACCTTTACACAACACATATAAACTGGTCGCCGAAGATGACGGAATCATACTTTGCGGAGCTTTCATCCAATAGGAAACGGTAAAAGAATTGGTATTGAATAAAATCTGATCCTGATGCGGAATACTCACGATGTACGGTGTATTCGGCGAAGTGGACAGATCCAGGGCATTGTTTTCTTTTCCGGCTACTCTTACATTTGCATTGTCGTAGGCTACATTTAAAGTTCCGTTGTTGGCATACGGTGTTACATCCGCAATCTGCTCACCTGATAAAGGTGCTTCTGCAAACGGCCAGTTCCCCACAAGGCTTGGTGTCAGCGCCCGGAAACTCCAGACATCTCCCGTTACGGAACCGAGCGCATTGGAAGCATCAACCCTCCAGTAATAATTGGTTGCCGTATTTAAATTGTTAACCTGATAAGACGGCGTGGCAGAATAAGGTACTGTAGCCACATTGGTTAAATTCTGGGGACTTGTCCCGAAATAAACCGTATAGGCTGTTGTATTGGCACTGCCGCTCCATTTTAAAATGAAACTGCCGCTGTTCAGCTGGACATCATTAAATCCGTTGGCCGGAACCGGATTTGTCGGTTTTACGGGAGCAGACGGAACCGGCGGTGTCGTCACGGATACGCTTGACGTATATACGGAGGAATCTGTAGCGTTGGTTGCTTTCACCCTGTAATAATATTGGGTATTCGGTGTTAATCCGGTTTCATTATAACTTGTTGTATTCGCTGGCAATGTGGCAATCTGCGTAAAAGTGGTTCCGTTGGCAGAACGCTCCAGAACATAATTGGTTTCATTAGCGGCATTATCATTCCAGTTAACCGTTAAAGAACTCGCCGCCGGGCTTCCTGCCGTTAAAGCATTTGAGAAATTCAGATTGGTTGGCGGAATAATAAAATCCGGGGCAACGGTATTGGGCAAACTGTTGATGTATACTTCAATATTCAGATACGGAGCCTGGGTTGTGCTTACAGCAAGAGCATCGGCAACATTGGGATTCAGTCCGTTAGCGGTTTCCCATGCATCAGGCATCCCGTCATTATCGGTATCCAGGGGAGCCGGCGCACCATAGATATGCCCTGCCCCGCCGTTGGTAAATCCGAACTGGGTGGTTAAATCAGATTGTACATACACATAGGTAGCGGTTGTCCCTTTCGACATTAAATCTGAAACCATCAGGTTGTCCACCTGGTCGCGTCTCGGATATGATACACCCACGCCTGCCACAATATTATCGTAGGCAGCCTGTGCCGTTACTGTTGTATTTTTCATCGGATAATCATACGGAGCCGACATGATTGAAGTTACATCCCCAACAGGATATCCTGTTAAATTCTGAGGCACCACAGCCCCGTCCAGGATTCCGTTTTTATTATTGTCGAAATAATTTCCGGAACCGTATAGATTGAAATTGGCATTCCCTACACTGAAAGGTGTGGTAACGGCAGAATTTGTATTCGGGCCGCCGATGAAATAATTGTTGATGATATTTGCATACGATGCTCCCGCAGAATCTCCACCCATGATGTAGGCTTCCCCGGACTGCGTGTGGCCGTATGTATTTCCGTAATTCCCCCAGTTGTAAACCACATTGTTTACAAACTCGTTGATCCCTTTGATCTTATTGTTACGGGTTTTATTGCAGATGTATAAATTCCCGATCAGGCTGATCTTTCCACCCGGCGGCGGCTGCATCAACCCTCCCGCAGAGTGGTTGTGACGGTGCATTCCCTGTCCGATAATCGAATTCTGAATGGTGATATTATCAGGGCTCGTTCCGTTGTTATCCCAGTTCACCGAAAATACTTCATCGGTTCCCCAGGTAAAAGTCATGTGGTCCAGAATGATATTGGCACCGTTGGCAATTCCTGAAGCGTCCTGATTTTGAGACGTTCCGCCGTAACGGATCCTCATAAATCTGGCAATGGTATTGTTGGCTCCGGTAAATGAAACCCTCGGCCCCAGAAACAGGATCCCTTCTCCGGGAGCGGTCTGTCCGGCAATCGTTGTATTGGCAGGTACCGCAACAACGGATTGTAAATTAACAATCCCTCCTACTTTAAAGATCACAAACCGGCCCGGCTGGCTTACTGCATCACGGAACGAACCCGGTCCGCTGTCATTAAGATTCGTAACCAAGTATATCTGAGGATTGGCAGCCCCTCTGGCTCCTGTTGTATACCGCCCAAAACCGGTAGCTTCCGGAAAGGCCAGTGTCTGAGCATCCAAACCAATGGTGGATAAGGTCAATCCACAAAGCAATAGAGATTTAAGTGTTTGCTTAAACAGTAAAGATCTGTCTTTCATAAATATTAATTTTGTGTTAACCAATCTACCTACATTGCAAAACATGAGCATCCTGCGCCATCCTGCTACCCATTAAAAATCAAATATTTACACTTAAAATAATTATTTTATATTATATGATATATTTTAACATATTGAAAATCATTATAGAAAAGAATATGAAAGTTGTCCTTTTAAAACTTTTAATTTCATTTTTTCATTTCAGGTTGAATTAAAATTGTGCTGTTTGCGATATTTATCTATTTTTAGATATATAGAAGTATTCTTATTAAGTGGAAGTCCAGAAGAAAGAGAATATATGTATTTCTTTCTAGAGAAAGATATATGGCTAACATTTAATATTTCACAGTATATCTTCGTGCATTAAAAGCTTTGTTAATTGATACTTTATTTTCTTAATTATAATTTTTAAACCTTAATTAATATGACAGTAATTTTAACCCAGAAGATCTCATTTGGAATTGGTGAGTTTTTTTCAACAACACTTTCAATACTTATTATTTTATCATTCTGTGTATTTCTTTATAGAATTTCTAAAAATGAACGTTATCGAAAGTCTAAGTATGCTATTGTCTCCCTCTCACTAATATTTACTTTGCATTTAATAGCATTTCCTTTTATATATACAATAATGCTTAAAAATAATCCAGACAGTTTTGAATTTAAGACTTCAATTTATACTAATCAAAAACAGATGATGGTTGAAGAATGGAAAAATGATTCGCGTCATATACCTAGCGAAATTAAAAATCTAGAGAATATTAGACTCTTAACCAATACTGTTTTGAATAAAAAATTAAAAGAATTGAAACAATTGACTTTTACAAAAAATTATATAATATATGTTGATATTAATTCCGCTCTTCCAAGAGGTAATTATATGGCAACTGTTTATATATTTGACTTGAAAGGTTTTCTGGAAAATAAATTATATAGAGGTGGAAGCAAAAGTGAATTGGATTCTACAAAATTTGGAAGTGTGATCACTCATGATATAAATTACCTTAAAAATAAGCTTGAATATTACAAAATTAAAAAAGCTGAATTAGACAGAAATAATGTTTGGACTTTTACATCATTGCTCCCTTATAGTATATCTTCAATATTTACAGGAAATATGTCTCCAATAACTCCGACAGCTAATATATTTTATTCCCTGCATTATTTTATAATTTACTGTATAGGAATAGGAATCTTCTTACATTTTTTAATTATGAATATAAGTTTCTTGATCAGAAATGGGAAATCTTAATTGATATCAATATGTTTTTAAATATATGTAATTGTGAAGTTTGAAAAACTATATAATGAAATTTTTTATTTAAAAATATAATTTTATAAATCTAACAAAAATCCCTTTCAAAACTGAAAGGGATTTATTATTTATATCGAAAACTTGTAATTACATATAAGCTTCAATCGGCTCACAGGTACACACTAAGTTTCGGTCTCCGTAGGCTTCATCAACCCTTGCAACGGTAGCAAAGAATTTGTGGTCTCTTACCCAATGTAAAGGATAGGCTGCTTTTTCCCTGCTGTATGGCTTATCCCAAGAATCTGAGATCACCAACTGTTCCGTATGAGGTGCATTTTTCAGTACGTTGTTGGCCTGGTCGGCTTCTCCATTGGCAATCTCATCGATTTCATGTTTAATCGCGATCAATGCTTCTGCGAAACGGTCAATTTCAGATTTGCTTTCAGATTCTGTCGGCTCAATCATTAAGGTACCTGCAACCGGGAAGGAAACCGTCGGTGCGTGGAACCCATAGTCCATCAGTCTCTTGGCAACATCAGCCACTTCAATGCCTAATGATTTGAACTGTCTGAAATCTACAATACACTCATGCGCTACCCTGCCTTCGGTATTTGAATACAAAATAGGAAAATGCTCCGCTAAAATTTCTTTTAAATAGTTTGCATTTAAGATGGCGTGCTCAGTTGCTTTTTTCAAGCCTGAAGTGCCTAACATTTTGATATAAGCGTAAGAAATATTCAGGATCAATCCGGAACCGTAAGGCGCTGCAGAAATACCTTCAATCGCTTCTTTACCTCCGATTCTGATGTTCGCATTGGATGGTAAGAAAGGAACCAGGTGCTTCGCTACACAGATCGGACCAACACCTGGACCTCCGCCTCCGTGAGGAATGGCGAATGTTTTGTGAAGGTTCAGGTGACAAACGTCTGCTCCGATGTTCCCCGGACTTGTATATCCTACCTGAGCATTCATATTGGCACCATCCATATAAACCTGTCCGCCATGATCATGAACCAATTGAGTAATTTCTTTGATATTGGCATCGAAGAACCCGTACGTTGACGGATAGGTAATCATCACACAAGAAAGATTTTCAGAATTTGCTTCTGCTTTAGCTTTGAAATCTTCGAAATCAATCTCTCCGCTTTCAAGGTTTTTCACGACTACAATTTTCATTCCTGCCATGGCTGCGGAAGCCGGGTTGGTTCCGTGTGCCGACTGAGGGATCAACACTACATTTCTGTGGCCTTCCCCTCTTGAGATATGATATTCCCTGATTACCATCAGTCCTGCATATTCTCCCTGCGCACCGGAATTCGGCTGAAGGGACGTTCCTGCAAAACCTGTGATTTCAGATAAATCTTTTTCAAGTTCAGTAATCATTTCCTGATAACCTCCTGCCTGGTCTACCGGTACAAACGGGTGAATTGCTCCCCAGTTATCCCATGAAAGAGGCAACATCTGGGTAGCCGCATTAAGCTTCATCGTACAGGATCCCAAAGAAATCATGGAATGCGTTAACGATAAATCTTTTCTTTCCAGACGCTTGATGTAACGCATCAATTCTGTCTCTGTATGGTATTTGTTGAATACTTCTTCCGTAAGGATTTCGTCTTTTCTTAAATTTTCTTCCGGAATGCTGTATCCTTCTTTTATTTCTAATTTGAAGGTCTGCTTATCTTTAAACTGTGCAAAAGAAGCCATCAGATAATTCAGCTTATCCAGAGTCGTGCTTTCATTGATCGCGATGCTTACTACGCCTTCCGTGAAGTAGTTCAGGTTCAGCTTATGATCCAGCATCATTCTCATCAGCCTTCCTTTATCCTCTTCACTGATCGTGAATTTTACGGTATCGAAGATAGGCTCTTCCACGATCTGATATCCTAATGCTTTAAGACCGTTTTTCAAAGCATTTGCTTTAAAGTGAATCTGATCAGCGATGTAGTTTAATCCTTTCGGACCGTGATAAACAGCATACATTCCCGCCATCACCGCTAAAAGAACCTGAGCTGTACAGATGTTGGACGTTGCTCTTTCTCTTTTGATGTGCTGCTCTCTGGTCTGCAAAGCCATTCTCAGTGCACGTTTTCCGTACATATCCTGGGAAACCCCAATGATTCTTCCCGGAATATCTCTTTTATAATCTTCCTTACAGGAGAAAAATGCCGCGTGAGGTCCACCATAACCCAACGGAATACCGAATCTCTGCGTTGTTCCAACAGCACAGTCGGCACCCATCGATGCAGGTGACTTTAATTTCACCAAGGCCATCGGGTCACACGCTACCACGACCTGAAGATCTAATTTTTTATATTCAGTAATATCTTCCGTATAATCTAAAACGATCCCGTTTTTACCCGGATACTGCAATAAAACTCCGTAATAAGAACCATCCAGTTTGTGGGTCTTGTGATCGCCTTCCACGATTTCAATCTCCAGTCCTTCCGCTTTTGTTTTTAAAACGGAAACCGTCTGAGGCAATACCAGATCTGAAACGAAGAATTTGTTTGCTCCTGCTTTCTTCTGGTCTTTCGTCCTATTATTGAAGAACATGTGCATTGCTTCTGCCGCCGCAGTAGATTCATCAAGCAATGAAGCATTGGCCAATGCAAAACCGGTAAGGTCACACACAACAGTCTGGAAATTAAGAAGCGCTTCCAGTCTTCCCTGTGCAATTTCCGCCTGGTAAGGCGTATAGGCCGTATACCAGCTCGGGTTTTCAAAGATATTTCTCTGAATTGCCGACGGCAATAAAGTATTGTGATATCCAAACCCGATATAGCTTGTATAATCAGTATTTTTCGATGCCAGCTCCTTGGAATGGATCAGCATTTCGTATTCCGAAAGCGGTTCTGAGATTTCAAGATCCTTTTCTAAACGGATAGAAGAAGGAATGGTCTGAGAAATAAGCTCTTCGATGCTTGAAACGCCTACTTTCTCCAACATCGCCTGTTTATCGGCTTCATTCAGGGAAATGTGACGGCTCACAAACTGTTCTGTATTCATTTTTTATATTAGATTTTGTTGTAAAAAAGATGCGTAAAATTACGGATTTTTAGAAAATTGTACAAGTAATTTAAGAACGCAGATATTTCAGGAAAAGTATTCTAAATAATCTAATATTAACAGGTATTTATTGTCATTATTAATAGTAAAACAGTTAATATTTACTATTATAATAGAATAAGTATGAACAGGCTTTTTGATAAATTTATAAAAGACGGCAGTAATTGTTATTATTTTCTGTTTTTCATCAGTTTTTATTCAGGTCAGGTCAAATTTTCTTAAACCTTTAATAATCAGGGGAAATAATTTATGTTAATTTATTATCTGTATTTATTCTAAATTAATATATTTGCAACATGAATATGATTGTCCCTTTCAAAGTTCCGCCTTTGGCCCCTGCATTTACCATGAGTAATGAAGAAATCTACTGCGGCGAAAAGAAATCCTGCTGCAAGAAGTTCAAAAAAGGAAAAAGATGTAAGAAGTGCCCGGGAAATAAGAAAATTTCCTAATTAACTGAAGTTTGTTATCAGGAAGTATATTGCGATTGCAAGGATCAGGATTCCCCAGATCAGCATAATTATTTTAGGCATGCCTCTCCGGTTCACCATGGTTCTTGGCTGTGGCCTGAATAATTCTTCCACGCCGTCTTTAAATTTTTCGGCATCGTTATCAAAAACTTCGGTAATGGTGATGCCCTGAACTGCCGTCTTATGCAGCAATGAGTTGGTTGCGTGGAGCAGGACCTGAAATTTCCCGTCCTTGAATTCCGTAATTTTAAAAATCCGCTCGCCGTATTGTTTTTCCAGGCCGAACGGCAACACTTTCACCACATCTGCATTCTGGGTCTGCCAGGTAATAATAATCTCCTCCCCTTTTTTGGCATGTACTTTATTCGCCGTAAACGTTTTTATGGAAGGCGGAACGGTATACCTGAAACTTTTCTGGTGGCTTTCCAGGTTCTGGTCATAAGAATACCTCCTGCCTTTATCACTCAGCGTTTCGTAGGCTTCCTGAATTTCCCGGAACCGGTCTGCAAAAAAATCATCATTTTCATTTTTATCGGGATGGTATTTCAGGGAAAGTTTCCGATAGGCTTTTTTGATGTCTTCTTCTGAAGCATCATGAGAAATCCCGAGAAAATAGTAGTAATCTTTCATTGAACCTTACAAAAATAAGGATTTTATTTTTTTCATGCAGCAATACAGCCGATTTTGTCATGACAAAGAACGGTGAATACAGTATTTACTGCTGGTTCGTGGCGGAATAAAAAAGTTCGGGTCGGGAAGCGAAGCTTCCCGACCCGAACTAACAATTTCAATTCTTACTTTTATATTATGCTTCGGCAGTACAATGCTTTCTGCTTTCTCTTGTGCAGCATTTTGAAGCGAACTCATTCCTGAACTTTCCTTTCAGCTCATTGTATTGTTCCTCATCCATCTCCCTGATTTTGTCTGCCAGTCCGAAAGGGGATTTTTCCCTGATTCCGTACTCTTCAAAAATACCTTTTACAAATCTTTTTCTCTGTATTGCTTTTTTAGCAATCAATGCTACGCCTGCAACGGCCAGTGCTCCCAGAGCACCCTTTAATACTGAATTTTTCATTTTTTTAAATTTTAAATTTTACTACTTCTTTTTTTATAAAGACGAATACATTGTTGTTTTACTTTACTACTTCTAAAATTTCAATTATTCGTTGGTTCTTTTATTTTTGCTGAAAAAGCCGTTTTCACATCTGCTCCTCCAGACTTCCTTGAATTTTTCTTTTTCTTCATCAGACATGCCTTCCATTTTATGCCTCATGTGTTTTTCCTTCATATCGCGCATCCCGCGGTCAAATTTCCCGTGAAATCCTCCGAAGAGAATCTTGCTCAATACCAGGATTCCCATGGCCTGCCAGTAATTAATGGTTTTTACACCGATAATTTCAGGGAGAATGCAGTTCCAGAGCCACATCACAATCAGTGCAACAGCAAGGAAAATCAAGGGCGGGCATAAAATTAAAAGTGCCCAGCTTTTTTTATATTTATTGTTCATGATATTTTTTCTAATTATTTAAATCCTCGTACAATTGTTTCAGTCTGTTTCTCAAGTGTTTCACCGCATAGTTTTTCCTGCTGATGATGGTTTTGATATTTTCACCCTGTTCGTCGGCTATTTCCTGAAGGGTCTTATCATTCAGTTCATTTTCCACATACGCCAGCCGCTGCTTTTCGGGAAGCTCGTCCAGGGCCTCAAAAAGTTTTTTCCAGATTTCGTCCTGGAACATTTTTATTTCCGGTCCCGCGCTTTCATCCATCAGCAGAATATCCTTAATGGAAAAACTGCCGTCTTCGTCTTCGTACACAAAATCCTCAAGATTCTCGGTTTTCTTTTTCCGGTATTTGTCCGTAATCTTATTCGCCGTTACCCGGTACAGCCATCCGCCGACATTCACGATCTCGGACAAATTGGTAATACTGCTGAACTGGTACCACACCTCCTGTAAAATATCTTCTGCATCTTCCGTATTCCTAACCTTCGGGCGGATATACGACATCAGCTTTCCTCCGTACTTTGAAACGGTCTGTGAGATGATATTTTCCTTCTCTTTTTGTGGCATTGTTATTTTTTCGACAACCTCCATATGGCTATGACGGTTGGTATTTTTGTTTTACTTTAATAAATTTAAAATATTTTTCGGGAAGTAAGGAATTTCTTTTGGTTATCAGGGTTTGAGGCAGAAATATTTATTTTGACATTGAGATGAATCGTTTTTAAATTTATTATGCAAATTAATAAACACCGTCAATTTTTTTAAATCTTTGATTGGCTTAGCAGACCCCCGTCAAAAATTCTTTGAATTTCTGCCACCCCTCCGAGGGAGGGGAATTTAAATACAGTTGGTAAGTCAGTGTGAGTTGAATACTATTTAGCAATTACCTGAATTAAAAAACGGAAAGCAAAAACTTTCCGTTGGTATGATGTAGAGATTTCAACACGTTAATTCAGATATATGCCGAAGTACCAGGTCCATGCGAGCAGGATCACCTGCATCGGGATTCTTTCCTTGTAGAGATAGCCCATTCCGGGACCGGTATAATCTCCTTTGAAAATATTGATTTTCTTTTTTGAAGACTGGATGTTGGCTATAAAAACCAGGACGTAAAAGATCAGCAATAAGACAGCGGTGAGTTCACGGATGGAAGGAATCATCAGCCCGATCCCGGCTGCAATTTCAACAATGCCGGTGAAATAAACCCAGAACAGTTTTCCCGGGATAAAATCAGGGATCATCATTGTCATTCCTTTCTGGAATTTAAAATGAGCCAATCCGGTAAATATAATAAATACAGCCATTCCCAGGTTTCCGGAAAATAAAAAATTCCAGTCGCCCTGAAATAGTTTAGTCCCCAGTAAAGCCAGAATGAATGTGGCAAAAAGAATTGTTAACAGTTTCATCGTATTGTATTTCGCAGGATTAACAGATTTCGAAAGCTTTTCTGTTATACTTTTTAAAATTAAATAAAAATCTCCACTTTCCGCTGAATCTGCGAAGGATAAGCTATTCAGCTCCTTTTAATTTAACTTAAATTCCTTCCGCGAGGCTTTTAATCATATCCAGGCCTTTGGTAAAGCCGGCATCCATATCCTCGCGCCGGTCTTTATCAATCTGTACTTCCACGTGCAGTTTCGTACGGCCTTCAAAATCAATCAGGATGTATTTTTCGAAAAAGCCGCTCCACTCCATCACTTCCCTGCTCCGGGTATCTTCATTGCCTTCTTTATCCACGGTTCCCAGATGCTTGAAAATGATCTGATCCGGTTCATCAAGGGTATCAATGGTTGAAATCAGCCCTTCTCCTTCAGCATTCAGAAAATAGGTTTTGCCACCGACCTGCCAGTCTGATTTGATTACAGATCCGTGCCCGAAAAACTGGGTCCACTGGGCATAAGTTTCGGGGTTCCAGATCACATCCCAGATTTTCTGCTTAGTGGCGTTGATTACTTTTTCGTAAGATAAGGTTTCCATATTGTCTATTTTTGATTTGTTCAGTCACTGCTTTATCCGGAGATTACAGCTGGTTTTCCGAAAGGTTTTTAATGATCATCAGTGCATTAGGGAATTTTTCTTCATAGAAACTTTTAAATTCCTCACTGGTCTCAATTTCCACCATCAGCCCGGTTCCCTCTTCGTTTTCTTCCAGAATGTAAGCTTCGGTAGCCTCACCCCATTCACGCGGTGTTTCAATCCCTTCAAAAATCTCTCCCAGATGCAGCATCTTCAGTAATTTATGCGGGATATTTTTTTCTATCCTGCTGTACATTCCGTTGTTATGGGAATCAAAGAATTTCATTGTGCTTCCTTCTTCCCAGGTTCCCTGATAAAAGGATCCTTCTGTAAAAGCAGTTGTCCATTGCCTGTAAGAAATATCATCCCACAGCACGCTCCAGACTTTCGCAGGCTCTGCATTGATCTCTATTTCAAAATGTAATTTTTCCATTGTCCTGTAAAGTAAAGTTAGTATAAAGCCTGCCTAAAGATAAGCAGACTTTATGATGTTAAGTTTTAAAGTTAATTTATCCGCCCACGAAGTCACCTCCGTTAATATGGATGACTTCACCTGTAATAAAGCTGGAATCTTCCGATGCCAGAAAAACATAGGCCGGCGCCACTTCAGACGGCTGTCCTGCACGTTTCAGGGCGGTATCTTTTCCGAAAGTGGAAAGGTTGTCAAATGTTTCCTTTACCAGAGGAGTCCAGATCGGACCGGGAGCCACTCCGTTCACCAGAATCTTTTTCTCTGCAAGGTTGGTGGAAAGGGAACGCATAAATGATAGTATAGCCCCTTTTGTTGCAGCATAATCAATAAGGTGATCACTTCCGCGATAGGCTGTCACAGAGGTGGTGCAGATAATCCTTCCGCCTTCGTTGATCATTGGCAGCAGATCTCTTGTAAGCGAAATCATCGAAATAATATTGGTATTGAAGGTTTCCAGGATCTGCTCATCTGAAATTTCTTCCAGCGCATCTTTTGAAGTATGGATCCCGGCATTATTCACTAGAATATCCAGCTTTCCCCATTCCTTTTCAATCTTTCCGGAACATTCGGTCCTGAATTCTTTTTTACCCAGGTCTCCTTTGATCAGGATACAGCTTCGGCCTTCTTTTTCTACCAGTTTTCTAGTTTCTCCGGCATCGTCATCGCTTTCTTTGTAAACGATGGCAACATCGGCTTCTTCCCTGGCAAAATGAACGGCAACCGCCTGTCCGATTCCGCTGTCTCCGCCGGTAATCAAAGCTTTTTTACCGGTTAATTTTTCACTTCCGCGGTAGTTTTCACGGATAATTTCAGGCAATACCCCTTCATTAGGAACTTCTGATTTTGAATCTGACTTGTTCTGTGTGTTCATATGCAAATCTTTTTTTCTACAGTATATCAAACAGCACGCCGAAACAGCCCGTCTGCAGAATATGAAACGGCTGATAGCGGATGAAATTCCGGCTTAAATCAGGTATTTTTTCAATCCTTCCATGATTCCCTGCCATAAGGTATTGAAAAAGCTTTTGTTCGGGTCTCTTTCTTTATCAACTTCCACATGGCTCGGCTCGCCTTTAGAATCATTTTTAACAAAAATATTGGCAATAGCACTCAGCAGCTTCCGCTCCTTACCCGTATTCTTATTCATGAAGTTCACGTTCATATCGCTGTATTTGAAGTAGAAATTACCTCCGATATTTTTACTGTTCCCTTTATAGTCAAATTTCAGGTAATGGATTTTCCCGTCCAGGCTTACATTCAGGTAAGGCCTTACGAAGAGATTGGCATTTTCCACCGACAGATCATTAATCATCCCGTTAATGGCATAGGCATCGCTTTTATCGGCAACATCAAACTGCCAGTTTACCTTGGTATCGGCATCTCCGAAAAGCCTGAAATGGGAATCTACTTTGATTACCGTAGGCCTGCCTTTCATCTTTGCGCTGTTTACATTATAGATAGAAGCACTGAAATCTTCAAACGTGATTTTCCCGGGAATCTGGGCTTTTTCAGCAACTTCCTCATACGCAAGGCGAGAGTTTTTAATATCAATCTGCCTGATAAATAAAGGGAACTTCACATCGCGGAGCTTTTTGCTGAACATATAACGGACACCAACATCATCAGGAGGTGCCAGATCATGGAAAATATTACAGTTTACCCCGTCAAAAACAATACGGTCAAGATCAATGGCTGTATTTTTCCCGATTACGGAATTTTTATCTGTGATGTTAATTGATTTTACATTTATGGTATACAGGTCTTCTTCCACCGCAATCATCCGGTTGAACTTTGCTCTGGAATATTTCGGAAGGAATCCGAAATCTGTAACCTGCGTTACTTTACCCGTATTTTTTATCCCGTTTACTTTCAACCGGTAGTATTTACCGGCATCCACATCAATTTTATTTGCTGTAATCAGCTGGTTCTTCATATGGAACGGAATGGATTCTTTCAGGATACTTTTATCCGTTGTAACCGAATTCAGTTTAACATTAAAATTCCCGACCTTTATTTTATTAACACCTTTTGATTTCTGTGAGAACGTTCCGTTAATGATATTCACAGCTCCGATATTGGCAAGAAAGTCCGAAGCGGCAGATTTATTTTTACCTGTATTTTTCTTCTTTTGATCTGCTGCGATAATTTCAATATCCGGCCGGTACACATTAATCGTGGCGAGCTTCAACTGAAACTGCTGGCCGGCAAACCGGGACGTGTTTTTAAGGATTTCGATTTTCTGTGTCTTGATATTGAAAACATCTTTTGTCCTGCTTTTTCCCAATGCGCTGAACCGGACATCATCCAGAAAAATATCATCATTGTCTGAAGAAATCTTTTTAATGCTTACTGCCTGCAGCGGATCGGTCATAAAATAAATATTCTCAAACTCAATATTATGGCTGGAAAATGCAAACGGTACCTTTTGTTTTACCGTATTTTTATCAAAGACAATTTCATTTAAATTCAGACGGAAATTATCAACCGATGCGGTTTTTACTTTGTTTTTCTGCTGAACCAGAACAGAACCTTCCCGGATATCAAGGTTTTTGATGCCTATTTTTAAATTGACTTCCTTCGGGTTTTCTTTTACCGTTTTCTTGTTGGTAGAGGTAACGACCAGTTGCGGCTTTGTAAACCGGGTATTTTCAATGATCAGGGAATCCTGGTCTATTGTAAAGTTTTCTGCTAATAGCCGACTGACTTTCAGGTCAAAAACATTTCTGGCATTATACAGGCCGGGGCTTTCGATAGGTTTAAGGTGAAATCCACTGATGTCTAGCTGTTTATTCTTCGCATCAATCTTTGTAGCTAAAATCTGGTAAAAATCGTTTACCGTAACCACCACTTCATGCGCATCGATTTTAAAATTTTTAAAAGAAACAGGCAGCTTTGAATCATCCCTGCTCTTTCGGATTTCCGTAAGGCTTACATTGACGTTTTTCCCGTTAAATACATCTTTCCGTTCTGCATTTTTTACTGAAATATTTCCATTGGTAACTAGAATATTATCAATTCCGAAATCTGTTTTCTTTTTTACCGTATCTTTCTTTTTTTTCGGTTTACCTAAAGAAATCCGGATATCAGGATCAATCAGTTTTATATTTTTTACATGATATGATTTATTGAAAATAGCATTCCAGATCCCAAAGTCTTCTACCTGCAGGCTTTTCATACTTCCAGTGATCCTGGTTACGGCAGAATCTGTAGTCGGTTTGGTCTGTATAGCGACAGAATGTGCAGAGATATTCCCTTTGTAAAGGTCAAGATCGAAATCTTTCAGGACAATCCGGTAAGGTGTTTTTTCATTGATGAGTTCCGGAAGTTTGTGTTTAAGGTAGATATTAAGTAAGAATGGAGAAACAAGCGCTAATAAAATCAGAACGCCTAAAATAATCAGTATTGTTTTTTTCCATTTTGCAGGTTTTTGTTTAATTTTCGTTTTCATGTAAGCAGCAGCTGATTATTTAAAAAGTAAACCAGCATACCTTACATTATTCTCAAATCCTATTCCAAATCCGTAACAAAAATGATTTTAGCCTTAATTTAATTATTTTCTGCGTATTTATGAAATTATTAAGTCGACATAACAGAAGTTTCCCTGCATTTCTCCCATTTCTCTTATTCTTTAATTTAATCTTCTAACTTCCCGCCTCCATCTGCTTTCTCAAAAATCTATGAAGAATACGCCTTTTCCAGTTCTTCAATATTTATTTTCTGCATCCTCATCATCGCCTGAACCACTTTATAGGCCTTTTCCTGATCAGAATCATTCATCAGCTGGATCAGTCTCTTCGGGACAATCTGCCAGCTGAATCCGTATGGGTCTTTCAGCCATCCGCACATGCTTTCCCTTCCGCCGCCTGAAGTCAGGGCATTCCAGTAAAGGTCAGTCTGCTGCTGGTCATCCGTCATCACGACCATTGAAATACCTTCGTTAAAATCAAATGCGTGATCATGAGAATTATCCATACAGAAAAAGCTGTACCCGTCAATTTCAAAATGGGCCTGCTGAATATGTTCCGCAGGTTCGCCGGCCGGGTTACCGTCACCGTATTTTAAGATGTTTCCGATGTTGGAGTCCGGAAACGTTTTGGTGTACAGTTCCATAGCTTCCATGGCTTTTCCGTTGTTTTCATGAATAAACATAAGCGTCGGAACAAGTTTCTGTACGGTCTGTTTTTCACCTAAAAAGATCTGCCAGGAAACATCATATTTATCTTTGACCCAGCCGTATTTTTTGCTCCAGGGGTAAGCATCCAGAGGCATCATTACATTTCCGCCTTCCATCAGCAGGTCCCAATACTTCTGAACCTCATCTTCCGTTTCACAGATGACCATAAATGAAACCGAAGCATTTTTCTTAAACTGCGGGCCGCCGTTCAGCAGCATTAATTTCTGTCCGAAAAGTTCAATATTCATTACAACCGGTGTATCTGCCGTAATCTTTCCGTCAAATATACTGCAGTAAAATGTTGCGGCATCTGCAGCTTCTTCATCACACCACAGGCATGGGAATATGTTGTTGTTCATAAGTATTATTTAAATTAGGTTTGTTTGGGGTTGATTTATTTACATTATAAACTCAGGATAGGCAATTTTGATTTTAAAGCAGCCGGTTTTTTAAAAGAAAGCTGGTGTTCCTTCATATGGAGTTTCAGCCTGTTCATGGTGTTTTTCCCGAAGCCGTACAGCTGTGCGATTTCATCTTCAGAATATTCCGAAAGTTTTTCCAGGGAATCTATCTTCTCCTTTTCCAGAGCCTTCCTTGCCGGATTTGCAATAATCCCTTTCAGAAAATCATCTTTTTCCAGATGGCTTGCGGGACACATGGAGGTCAGGCATTTTGCCATTATGACTAAATTGATCATGACTCAAAACTTCTGCCCGGATTAATGGTTTTCAGCGTATTTGTGAAAATTATTCAGGATCGCATACCATCCGTCACGCTGCATTTCTGCCGGATTCTGTTTTTCGGGATCGAATATCTCGGTAACCTTTGTTGTATTTTCATCAATCTTATCAAAAATTATTTCCACTTTCCGGCCGTCTTCAAGGTGGTATCTAATCTTTTCACAGGGAATCACCTCATCATAGGTTCCTTCAAAATCAAACCCGAAGCTTCCGTCTCTGGCTTCCATTTTTATCTTGAATGTCCCGCCGGCCCTCAGATCATTTTCAGCAGTCGGGCAATGCCAGGTTTCATGGGCAAAATTCCATTGGGTGATGTGTTCCGGTCCGTTAAAGTAATCCCAGACTTTCTGTACGGGTGATAAAATGGTGATATCAATGGTAATGGGTTCCATATTATTGTATTTTGGCGGTGTAAAAGGGCAACCGCATCAGCCGGTCGCCCTCAGTATATAATTCAGTTTAAAGATAAGCTATTTTATATATTCTTCATTATAATTGATCATCCAACAGATACCATATCTGTCCTGAAAACTTCCGAAATAGTCTCCCCAGAACTGGTCTTCTATCGGCATTTCAATTTCTCCGCCTTCAGAAAGCTCTTTAAAAATACGGTCGGCCTCATCACGCGATTCAGGGAAAATAGAAACATAGCTGCTGTTTCCCACAGTGAGCCTCTGTCCGAAGCCGGGAATGATGTCAGATCCCATCAACAGGTCAGTTCCCACCGGAAGCGCAATATGCATCACCCTGTTTTTTTCTTCATCGGAAAGGTTTTCTGTACCGGGAGCACTGCTCATTTTGTACACGTCACCAAGGAATTCGCCGCCGAAAACGGATCTGTAGAAATGAAAAGCTTCTTCTGCCTTTCCATCGAAATTTAAGTACGGATTTAATTTTGCCATGATTGGTTGTTTTAAGAATGTATTGTATTTAAGAAAACGACATCAGATAAAACCTGAAATGTTAATATTTTAAATCTTTGTCAAAATCATATTTCATTCCCCCGTAGCCGAGGATTTTCCGCATCAGTCCGATCTGCCCGCACAGGTAATCTTCACGGCCGATGCACATTCCGGTAAAATTCAGAATGGTTTCCGGGAAAAAGTCGACATCCATTCCCATGGGAAACGGTGTATCCAGTTCTTCATCGGTGGTATCCAGTAATTTCTGATAAACCAAAGGTGAAATTTTATGAAAGCTGTCTTTCAGCTGCTGCAATGACGGGTAATCCAGGCTTTCATCCAGTGTTTTTCCCTGAAAGAAAGAATCCTTATATTCAAATTCTTCCTGAAGCCCGAGGGCTGTTCCCAATGCATAACGCATATCCAGAAAATTCCCGGCCATCCAGATGATGTGGTTGGTTTTGCCTTCAATCCTTTTCAGCGCATCTTCCTCGGAAATTCCGTCAAGAACCATAAGAAAATTCTGGCTGTGTCCCCGGAATGCAGGAATAACGATGTCTAATTTGTGTGATGTTGGTGTGTCCATGATTAATAGCTAAAAGTTAAGGCTGTGACGGCATCTGAGAAACATCTGCAAAAGTTACATTCCAGCCATGCCCGTTGATGTCCCAGAAAGAATTTTGGTACATCCATCCGTAATCCTGCGGTTCTTCGTGCTGGGTTGCGCCGTTTGCGACAGCCGCATTTACAACCTGATCCACTTCCTCGCGGCTGTTTAATCCGATGGCAATTAAAACCTGGGTGGTATCGCCTTTCGGAACCGGCCTTTCAGAAAAGGTCTGGAAGTATTCTTCGGTTATGAACATAACAAAGGAATTGTCATTTAAGATGATGCAGACTGCTCTTTCATCTGAAATCTGATCGTTGACGGAAAATCCGAGATTCGTCCAGAATTCTTTCGTTTTCTGAATATCTTTTACCGGAAGGTTAACATAAATCTGGTTGATTTTCATTTTATAATTTTAGTATTAATTCTTTGATCTGAAACTTTTAAAAACTTTTTAAGCTTATTTTTAATCTCTTCACACAGATTACGGTAATCATTAAGACTTTTTACCCGCATCTAAGCCTGCTGAATCTAAAAAATCAGCAGAAAATTATTTTACTCAGATAGATTTAAAGGCTTTAAATTTTTAACCAAATTACCGGGTTACCATGAAACTTCGCTTGCCATAGGACAAGATTTACATTTTTGTGGCATCAAAAGAAAGCAACTCCTTGCGGATCCGACTCAGGGAAGTATCGGTAATTCCCAGATAAGAAGCAATCTGCTTCAGCGGGGCGAATTTTATAACCTGTGGTTTCTGCTCCAGAAGGCTGAGGTAACGCTTTGTTGCGGACAGGGTAAATACATCCAGCGAACGCTGCTTGTAGATAAAAAGCTGCTGAGACATCCACGCCCTTCCCCACTCCCTCAGATTGGGGATTTTATGGAACAGTTCCTGGAAAGTATCGAACGTCATTCTTTTACATTCACAGTCTGTAATACAAACGATATTTTCCTGTGACGGGATTCTCTGAAACAGGGAAGATACTTCGATGATAATTTCATTGTCCGTGAAAAAGTGGGTGGTGACTTCATTCCCGTTAAAATCATTGACCAACGAACGTGCCAGGCCTTTTTCCATAATGTAATATTCATTGGCTGTTTCTCCTTCTTTAAGGATGCAGTCTCCTTTTTTAAAATGTACGGTTTCATGAGCCTGAAAGATTTCTTCAAGTTCTTCAGACAGAAAAAAGGGAAAGTCGTAGCAGATTTCCAAGGCTTTGTGTGTGCTCAAGTCAATGTTTTTTAATGCTTTAAAAATAATAAAAAATATTAAACACAAGTATTTTATATTGTTATTCCTGTAACAGATGGATGGATGCTGTACACAGAGCGTCAGAGCATTACCTTATTTGACTTTATTTCCTAATCATGTTCAGCATGATGATGATTTGATTGTTTAATGATAGAGCGATATGACAGATCAGTTTAAAACAGGGAAAGCTGGATTGATTTAGGAGGAGATGGTTTTTTAGCATCCCCGAAAACGGTTTTACCACCGAAGCGCCATGAGTTCTGCCTCTCCTCTTCAATAACCTGCTGAATATCGAAATCAGGAATAAAATCCTGCTCCGTTTTTACCACAATCTCATGAAGTTTGTTTAACGTCCGCAGCTTATCGGAATTTCCGAGCTTTGATTTTTCAATTCCTTTTTTAATGATGCTGATGCTTTCATCATAAACTTTGGTGGGCACAGGAAAGGGATGGCCGTCTTTCCCTCCGTGGGCAAAGGAAAAGCGGGCGGGATCTTTAAATCTTGACGGTGCACCGTGGATTACTTCACTGACCAGGGCCAGCGACTGCATGGTACGCGGACCGACTCCTTCGAGCATCAGCAGATCCTCAAAATTCTGTGGCTGCCGTTCCCTTGTCACATACAAAAGTGCTCCCAAGCGTTTCAGATCTACATCGGAAGCCTCTACATGATGATGATTCGGAAGGATCAGCCTGGAAAAATCGCTCATGATTTCTGCAGAATCGGTATGGGAAATTTCAAGGATTCCTTTCCGGTTTCCGGAAGCTTCCGCATCGGTAAGATTGAGGATCCGGCCTCTTGAAATTCCGTTGATTCCCGTGTGAGGTTCTTCTATAAAAGATTTTATATTTCCGGAATGCCAGTGGTAGCGTCTTGCCGTACCGTCTGATTCATGCATTCCCTGCTGAACCACGCTCCAGTTTCCGTTATCGGCCAGGATAAAATTGTGCAGGTAAAGCTGATACCCGTCCTGGATTGCCGTATTATCCACCTTTGCAGATAGCTTGCTGGCTCTTACCAGTTCATTTCCGTTCAGTCCGGTTTTATCGGCAATCTGAATCAGCTCCGACGGTGTTTCCCGGGAAAACTTGCCTTTTCCGCCACAGATATAAAGCCCCAGCGACTGTGAATTGGGATTGACCGAACGCTTTAAAGCGCCCATTACCGAAGTAGTTATGCCGGAAGAATGCCAGTCCATTCCCATCACCGCGCCGAAACTCTGGAACCAGAAAGGATCAGCGAGCCTCCTGAGCACTTCGTCTTTTCCGTAATCCATCAGAATCACCTCAATAACGGAAAGACCGAGAACGGACATGCGCTCGTACAGCCAGGGCGGTACTTTGCCATAGTGAAGCGGTAAATCTGCAGTTCCGGAACGTTTCATAACGTAAAGATACGGTTTAAACTGTTTGGATTTAAATGATCAGGATCAGCTGCCTGAATTAAAGATGAAAAAGGATTTTAGTATATAAAAAGAAAAGCCCTGTGAAAAAATAATCTTCACAGGGCTTTATATATTGTATCCGGATTATTTCAGTGCTGCCAAAGCGGCCTCATAGTCAGGTTCATCAGCAATTTCTGAAACCTGCTCGGTATAAACGATTTTGTTGTCTGCATCCGTAACAATTACCGCACGGCTCAACAGACCTTTCATTGGTGAATCTGAGATTGTCAGTTCATTATCGTCCCCGAAAGTCCCTCTGAAATCTGACAGGGTTTCTACATTATCCAGTCCTTCAGCAGCGCAGAATCTTCCCAAAGCAAAAGGCAGGTCTTTAGAAATATTGATTACCACGGTATTTTCAAGGCCTGAGGCTTCTACATTAAATTTTCTTGCAGATTCCGCACAGGTAGGGGTATCAATGCTTGGGAAAATATTGAAAACTTTTTTCTTCCCGTCAAAATTTTCCAGTGTTCTTACGTTCAGGCCGGAATCTACCAGTGCAAAATCCCTGATGGTTGTCCCTACGGACGGTAAAGTCCCTATCGTATGTACTTCGTTTCCTTTTAAAGTAATGGTTGTTGACATAATTTTATTTTTAAATGTTTCCCAAATTTAATCAAAACCGAAAGTTTTTACCTTACAATAAGGTTAAATAATTCTTAAAGTGGAAAATCTTATTTAGGATTGATCTTAAAAAATTAATTTTTAACTAAATTTGTGAGTCTTAAAAAATCAAATAATAAATAACAGTATAATGTCAGACAAATCAAAAATCTATTACACCCTTACGGATGAGGCTCCTATGTTGGCAACACACTCGTTTTTACCGATTGTAAAAGCGTTTACCAAATCAGCAGATATTGAGATCGCCGTTCCGGATATTTCTTTGGCAGGAAGAATTTTAGCCAACTTCCCGGAGTTCCTGAATGATAACCAGAAAATCGGTGATGCGCTGGCGGAACTGGGCCAGCTGGCCACCCAGCCTGATGCGAACATTATCAAATTGCCTAACATTTCTGCTTCCGCACCCCAATTGGATGCTGCCATTGCTGAATTACAGTCTAAAGGTTTCGCGGTTCCGAACTATCCGGCAGAACCTAAGAGCGAAGAGGAAAAAGCAATCAAGGCCAAATATGCCAAAGTATTGGGAAGTGCCGTAAACCCGGTGTTAAGAGAAGGAAATTCTGACAGACGTGCTCCTAAAGCCGTTAAAAACTACGCCAAGACCAATCCGCACAGAATGGGTGACTGGGCATCTGACAGCAAAACGGATGTTGCCCACATGAATACCGGAGATTTCTATGGTACTGAAACATCAACAACCTTAGAAAATGCTACCCGATTCAAAATCGTATTTAAAGGGAACGACGGTGCAGAAACTTTATTAAAGGATTTCGCCAATCTTCAGGCCGGAGAAGTAATCGATTCTTCCGTAATGAACCTTAATGCCCTGAAATCATTTGTAGAGCAGGCAATCAGCGAAGCGAAGGACAAAAATGTTCTGCTTTCCGCCCACCTGAAAGCAACGATGATGAAAATCTCCGATCCTATTATTTTCGGGGCCATCGTAGAAACGTTCTTCAAGGAAGTATTTACCAAGTATGCTGAAACGTTCAGGTCTCTGGATGTTAACCCGAACAACGGTCTTGCTGATCTTTTCGATAAAATCAAAGGAAATGAGCAGGAAGCCAATATCAAAGGGGATATTGAAGCGGCACTGGTTAACGGACCGAGAGTAGCCATGGTAAATTCTGACAAAGGGATTACCAATTTCCACGTTCCTTCCGATATCATTGTTGATGCTTCTATGGCAGCCCTGGTAAGAGGCGGCGGTAAGATGTGGAACAAAGACGGGAATGAGGAAGATACGGTTTGTATTATTCCGGACCGTTCTTATGCAGGTTTCTACCAGTCTGTTATTGATGATATGAAAGCACACGGAAAATTAGACCCGACAACCATGGGTTCTGTTCCGAATGTAGGCTTGATGGCTCAAAAAGCTGAAGAATACGGCTCTCACGACAAGACATTCCAAGCTGTTGCCGACGGAACGATTGAAGTTCAGGATGAAGCAGGAAGCGTTCTTCTTTCCCAAAAAGTGGAAAAAGGAGATATCTTCAGAATGTGCCAGACAAAAGATGCCCCGATCCAGGATTGGGTAAAATTAGCAGTGAACAGATCCAGACTTTCTGATACGCCTGCGATTTTCTGGCTGGATAAAGGAAGAGCTCACGACCGGGAAATGATCAAAAAAGTTGAAAAATATTTAGCTGATCACGATACCAACGGACTTGACATTAAGATTCTTGATGTGAAAGATGCCATGACGGAAACCCTGAAAAGAGCAAGAGAAGGAAAAGATACCATTTCTGTTTCAGGAAACGTACTGAGAGATTACTTAACAGACCTTTTCCCGATTCTTGAACTGGGGACTTCTGCAAAAATGCTTTCCATTGTTCCTTTGATGAACGGCGGCGGGTTATTTGAAACCGGAGCCGGAGGTTCTGCACCGAAACACGTAGAACAGTTTGTTGAGGAAGGTTATTTGAGATGGGATTCTTTAGGTGAATTCTTAGCGCTGCAGGCTTCTTTGGAACACCTTGCACAGACTCAGAATAATACAAAAGCCCAGGTTTTAGCCGATGCACTGGATGAAGCGAATGCTAAATTCTTAGCTACCGATAAATCTCCTGCAAGAAAAGTAGGACAGATTGATAACAGAGGCTCTCACTTCTATTTAGCCATGTACTGGGCAGAAGCACTGGCCAACCAGACAGCAGATGCTGAACTGTCGGCTCAGTTTGCTCCGATTGCGAAAGCGATGCAGGAAAACGAAGAGGTTATTAATTCAGAATTAATTGGTGCACAAGGTAAACCGCAGGATATTGACGGCTACTACAAAACTGACAAGTTTAAAACGTATCAGGCCATGAGACCAAGTACGGTATTGAATGAAATCATTGACGGAATTTAATTCCGGAACCGATTAAAATAAAGTAAAGCTCCTTTTTAAAAAGGAGCTTTCTTGTTTCTGCTAAAGCACAAATGATTTTAAAACAGCATCAGACTACATATTATTTGTCATTCTGATATCAGGAATAATCTTAGTTTGATCAGATCGATATTCTTTTCTTGATATATTAATTCTGTCATATTTCTCCGCAAGCTAAAAAATACAGGATTGATTATCTATGTTCACAATCTGTTTTAAAGCCGTCAGGTTCATAATTATTAACCATGCGCTTTTCTCAGTTTAATCATGCTTAAAACAAGCAATCCTAAAATCCCCAGCACAAAATACCCTTCTGCCACTTGCAGCTGAACCTGCGGTTTTATAACGGCTACAATACCGTAGCTGATGGCTGAGGTGATGATAAAGGCAACCCCGCCTGTCAGCCCGCCTGCAATTCCGGCAGAATTCGGGAAACGGCCGATACAGTAGGAGAAGTAATTGTTGAAAATAAATCCGGCCGTAATATGGATTAAGAAGGCAAAAGCCACCAGGCTGTAAATGTTATTGGAAAAATAAGAAGCGGCAAACATGGTGATGATCAGTCCCAGCTGTACAAAATTTGCATACCGGATCTTGGGTAAAAACGCTTTGTTGATCAGTGCTTTTCCTAAAAAACCACCCGTCATCCAGGCAAATCCAAGGATCAGAGAAACATACCCGGCCACCACTTCCGAATATCCCATTTTATGCTCGATAATAAATGATCCGCACAGATTGAAAAACATAATCATGGAATAGCTCAGTCCACACATAATCATTCCGTAAAAAAAATCTTTCGCCTTAAACATAGAATTGTATTCCTTCAGTAAAAACTCAAAATGAAAAGGATTTCTTTTTTTCAGCGTTTCCCCAGAGAAGACAAACTCCAGAATGAACAGCAGCAGGCTATATCCGGCCAGCACATAAAAATTCGACTGCCATCCGAAAATTTTCTGCAGATACCCACCGATAAACGGAGCAATAATAGGTCCTACCGACCAGACAATAGTCATAATGCTGAGGTAATGCTTCCGCTCTTCCCCATCATAGACATCCACAAAAAAAGCCCGTTTTGATACGACGGCGAACCCAGACAGCATACCCTGCAGAACCCGCATCGCGTAGATCACAAAAATATTCTGGGTAGTTGCGGTAATCAGGAATGAAATCACGAAAAGGGCCAGTGAGATCATGGAGATTTTATACCGTCCGAATGAATCAACAATGCTTCCGGCAAAAAACTGGGTCAGCCCGTAGCTGATTAAAAATATCGATAAGGTAAGCTGGATATTGCTTTCCGGCTGATGCAGCCCGACGGCCATACTTGGCATGGAAGGCAGATAGATATCCGTTGCCAGCCCTGACATCGGGATTACGGCAAATGCCAGAACAGTGGCAATAAATTTATTTTTTTCTTTGAGTGTAACCATTGCTGTTTCTAATCTTTGTAATAAAATCCGGATCCCTGTGCTTATCAGAAACCCGGATCAGTATTGTCTTTAGTTGTTTACCAGTTTCATGGAGCCTTCACTGTATCTTTCCCCGGTATCCGGATATTTTTTCAGGATGGCATCGATGGTTTCCAGATCTGATGAAGAAAGTTCAAGGTTTGTAGCCTCAATATTCTCTTCAAGGTATTTAATGCGTTTGGTTCCCGGGATCGGGATAATGTCTTCGCCCTGGTTCAGTACCCAGGCCAAAGCCAGCTGTGTTCCCTTAACTCCTTTGGAAGATGCAAATGCATTGATTTCTGCAGCCAGGTTTCTGTTATTTTCCAGGTATTTTTCCTGATAACGCGGCAGCGATTTCCTGAAATCTTCATTACCGAAATGCTGAACTTCGGTGATGTTGGAAAACAGCCCTCTTGCCAGCGGCGAATAAGGAACCAGGGTAATGCCAAGCTCCCGGATTACGGATGAAATCCCCCCTTCAACATCACGTGTCAAAAGAGAGTATTCCGACTGTAAGGCGGTAATCGGATGCACGGCATGTGCTTTCCTGATTGATTCTGCAGAAGCTTCCGAAAGTCCGAGGTATTTTACTTTTCCGGCCTTTACCAGTTCGGCCATTGCGCCTACCGTTTCCTCAACCGGAATATCCGGGTCTACCCTGTGCGCATAATACAGGTCGATTTCATCAATCTTCAGCCGCTGAAGACTCAGGTCAACGGCCTTTCTGATCCATTCCGGTGAACCGTCAAAGTATGTTCCCGGGGCACCGCTGTGACTCGCCTGGCCGTCTTTAAACCTGAATCCGAATTTTGTCGCAATAAAAATTTTGTCGCGGTTCGGAACCAGCACTCTGGAGATCAGTTTTTCATTTTCCCCATTGGCATACATGTCTGCCGTATCCAGGAAGTTTACGCCCAGGTCCAGTGCTTTATGAAGAGTCTGTATGCTTTCCTGCTCGTCTGCGGGGCCGTAAGCAAAGCTCATTCCCATGCATCCCAAACCGATGGCAGACAACTCTTTTCCAGTGTTTCCTAATTTTCTGAATTTCATAAGTTCTTGTGATTTTAAATTAACAGGACAAAATTATAACAGAAACGGCGCGGTTACAATATAGAAATCAAACGAAGAATTATAAAAATCAAACAACGGACGTTCTTACGGCATTCGGGGTCATTCCTGTCTGCTTTTTAAAGTAATTGGTGAAATAGGCAGGCTCTTCAAAACCCAGTCCGTATGCAATTTCAGAAACGTTCCAGTCTGTATGCTTCAGCAGTGCGTTCGCCTCATGGATAATCCTTGAGGTAATCTGCTGCGTGGTGGTTTTCCCGGTAATTTCCTTAACGGACCGGTTGAGTGAATTGACATGGATAGAAAGACTATCTGCGTAATCAGTCGGGGTTTTCAGTCTCAGGTAACGTTCCGGGCTGTCAATCGGGAACTGCCTTTCCAGCAACTCCATGAACAGGACAGCCACCCGTTGGGAAGCATTCTGATACGGTTCAAAATTATCTGCAGGATGCATTTTCATCGTCTCATGGATCAGCAGGTGGAGATAAGCCCGGAGCATATCATATTTATGCACGTAATCTGACTGGATTTCGGCCATCATTTTATGAAAAAGGCCATTTACCGTTTCCTGCTGCCATTCATCAACAAAGAAAACAGGAGTTCCCCCAACTTTAAAAAGTTTGGAATCATGAAGGGTTCCGAGGCGGTTGCCGTTGTGCAGGAACTGATCGGTAAAAAGACAGAAGAAGCCTTTCTGGTCTTCATTCTCTGCTTCCCATGAATAAGGGACTACAGGATTTGAAAACAGCAGCGCAGGACGGTCAACATAAATCCATTTATCAGCATAATGAAGCGTTCCTCTGCCTATTATCAGTGAAATTTTATAGTAATCTCTTCTGCTGTAAGGCGTAATGAATGAACAGTGATCACGGGAAAATACATTGAAGTGCCCTATCCCGGGAGTTTTTACGCAGCCGAACTGATCTGCATTGCGTTCATAAAATCCCTTTATTGTTTCTTTAGATTCCATTATTCAAAATTATAAAAATCAAACAAACCTGCCTCATTAATTAACAAAAAAATTGGCTGCTCCGGAGAACAGCCAATCGGTTGGCAATGAATATATTTCAATCACTGCTCTTAATGATTCTTTTTTCCATGCTGTTTGGCCTGTTGGACCTTTACTTTTTTATTCATGTGCTTATAACGTTTATCGTTATTTTTACTTCTGTTATAAACAGCTACAGGATTCTGCCCTTTGTAATATTTATTTTTGAACTTTGCATATTTATCCTTCCCCATGATCCTTTCAAGCTCCATATACCGGTCATTTCTCCATCGGTCAGGATTACTTACGTACACACTGTTCCAGGAATTGTAATCCCGGTAACGGTCATTTAATGCATATACCTGGTTTGCCTGGGTGTTTGACAGTACAAGATCTGAAATCACGCTTTGCCAGTTGACATCCGTGACACTTCTTCTGTAATCATTGTAATAATCGGACTGTGCATAACTTAAGCCGAATGCTCCTAGAAACACCGCTGTTAATATTAACTTTTTCATTTTTTCCATTTTTGATTAATGATGTATGATGGTCAAATAAAATGCCAGAGACAATTTTTAAATCTATAATATTTGTTAAATATTTATAATTTTTAACATGTAAATCAATTAAATATTTATTAAGTTCACTCAATTGTGTTTAATTTCATTTTAAATCCTTAATTTTAATACATTGATTAATAAAGCACTTTAACCTGTAAATACGATTATTATGGAAAATATAAAATTTCAAGTTTCTCCCCATCAGGATGAACTCCAGTTGCTGATTGACGGAAAAAAATCCGGATATATGTCTGTAAAGATTGACGGCAGGGTACTGATTGTATACTACACCAAGCTCGACGAAGAATATGAAGGTAAGGGTTATGCCAAGATATTACTGGATGAATTGGTAAGATATGCCGAAGAAAATGACTTACTGGTAGATCCTGAATGCGAGTTTGTAAGGCAGCAGTTTGAAAACCATCCGGAAAGGTATAAAGAAATCTGGCATGCTTAACTTTAATCAATCCACCACCTTTTAAACTTGTGATGAGGTTCATTCAGATCAACCGGTTCGCCGATCATCGGAGTCAGGACATTCAAATTTTTATCTTTTCCGAGGCGGGTAACCTGTTCCAGAGGTTCGTTCCATGCATGCAGCGCCAGGGCAAATTTTGATGAATGCACCGGGATAATATTTTTGGCATTCACGTCTATACTGGCCTGGATCACATCTTCCGGCAGCGCATGGATGTACTTCCAGGCTTCGTTATACTGTCCGTTTTCAATAATGGCATAATCAAAAGGCCCGTATTTTTCACCGATCATCTTAAAATGGGTATCATAACCGCTGTCTCCTCCCAAAAACAACTTCTGAGACGGGGTTTCCAGGACATAGGAAGTCCATAAGGTAACATTCCTTCTCGCCTTACGGCCGGAAAAATGCCTGGCCGGGGTAAAAGTAATTTTAATATTGTTCTTTAAAGCTGCTTCAGTTCCCCAGTCTTCTTCAATCAGCTGTCCGGGCTCATATCCCCATCTTTCCAAATGGGCACCGACGCCCAACGGCAGGATGACCTTCCCTACCCGGTTCCTGATGGCTTTTACAGTAGGATAATCAAGATGATCATAATGGTCGTGGGTAATGACCAGGTAGTCAATAGGAGGGATATCTTCAGGAATAAACAGGTCTGCCCCGGCAAAAGCTTTGTTAAAAAAACGGAACGGGGAGCCGTAAGAACTCAGCACGGGATCCACCAGAAAAGAGACACCGTCTAACTTCATATAATAGGATGAATGTCCCAGCCATATAAAAACGTCCCGGTCTGCAGGCAGGTTCTTAAGGTCGGTATGCACCGCCGGAATATCTTTTACAGGTTTTAAAAGCGGATTTTTTTTCTTAAAAAAGAAATCAAGCATTATCTTGGGCATGGAATATCCTTCTGCAAGCGACGGCGTGATACTGAGATTCTGAAACTGACGGTCTTTATAATGTTCTGACCGCCGCATCTTTTCCAGCCTTTCCCCTTTGGCTTCTGCACCGAAGACCTCCCGTCCGGTAATTACAAAATACAGGATAACAACTAAAACGGCTATGGCAATTATGGTGTACATCATTTTTTATAAGGCATCAAATGTATGATATTACAGCATATGACGATCCATAAACCGTAAACCTTTAAATTAATTGAAATAATCATTAATTTATTTTCAGAATAATGGCTAAACTTCTTTATTTTTGAAATCCAATACAACAAGAATTGCAGAAGAACTGTTTCCTCATCTTCTTACTCATTATAGTAACTTCCTGCGCATCAACCAGAAAGCACAATGAGCAGAGATCATCCTGCCTCCCTCCGGAAAAACTGAGAGCGGATGTAGATTTTGCCTATTCCAGGCTGAAAGAGTTGCACCCCCAACTCTACTGGTATATTTCAAAAGAAAACCTGGACCATAAATTTGACAGTGTCAAAAAAACAATCCATGAGCCGCTTACACCGCTGGAATTTTATTTTAAATTACAGCCGGTGATCTCAGATATCCGCGAAGCGCATCTTTCGCTGAGAATCCCGATGAAAAGACTTTCAAGAAAGGACACCAGGGCACTGGAAAACAAGAAAGCCATGTTCAGCCGTTTCGGGTATTATGTTCAGGGGGAACGCCTTTACATTACAGAAAACAAAGATTCAATCCAGGGGATTAAGCCGGGAACGGAAATCCTGTCCATCAATTCGGTTCCGGCTTCGGTTTATGTCAAAAAATACGGGCAGCTTATCAACAGCGACGGTTTTAATACGACCTTCCAGCCGTATTTCCTGAAAGACTGGCTCTTTTATTTTTATGTGGCAGAGAACGGATATGAAAACGGGGCAAAACTGGAAACCCTGTACAACGGAGTTAAAAAAACCTACTTCCTGACGAGGGAAACAAAAAATACGGCAGATCTCGAAAAAGATAAAGCACAGAAAAAACGGACGCCGGAGAAAAAAATCAATGATTACGTAGCATTCAGTGATTCCTACAACCGTCATTTTAAGTTTCTGGATGCCGACAGCAGTATTTCGTATATTAAAGTAAAGAGTTTTTCAAGAGCCTATTCCGTAAAATTTTACAGTGAAACGTTCAGCAGGATTAAAAAAGCAAAATCTGAATACCTGATTATTGATATCCGAAACAACTACGGCGGATCCCTGGAAGAAATCCATAACCTGTATTCTTATCTGAGCCCGGAACCTTATGTTCTGGTAAAACCTTCGCTGGTAACATCAAAAACCGCTCCCCTGAAAACGAACTATTTCCGTAAAAGCAGCCTGCTGGAATATATTATCAAAGGGATTACCTACCCGGTTTTTTTCTTTGCCCAGACATTCAGTACCTATGAGAAAGACGGGAAATTTTATTACCGTATGAAAGCTGACAAGGAAGCAAAACCGGACAAAAATGTTTTTACAGGAAAGGTATTTGTGCTGATGAACGGCGGGAGCTTTTCAGCATCTTCTATTTTTACGGCGAAACTTAAAAATGACAAACGGGCGGTTCTGGTTGGTGAAGAGACAGGAGGTGCCAATGACGGTACGGTAGCCGGTTTTTATTCTTACCAACAGCTTCCTAATTCTAAAATCGACCTTCCTATCGGGCTTGTACTGGTACAGCCCAATATTACCTTTACCAACACCCAAAAAGGGGTCCTTCCGGATGTCGCCATCAAAGAGACCCTGAACGATATCATCAGCAAAAGCGACCCTCAGCTGGACTGGGTGATGGATGAAATCCAAAGAGAAAAAACCGCAAATGCGAAATAGACCCACCCCTATTTTATGGTAAAAAAGCTTTTCACTCTTTTTAAAATTACTGTATCCGTACTTATGGCATGGTTTATCATTCATTCTGTGTTCATTATAGTTGACGGTATTTCTGATGACGGTAAAAAAGCAGACCTTGCCGTTATTCCGGGAAGCAAAGTGAATGAGGACGGTACTTTGTCAGAAAGGCTTAAACAGCGTCTTGAAAGCGGAATCGATTTATATAAAAGCCACCGGATCAGAAAGATCCTGGTCAGCGGAGGACTGGGAAAAGAAGGCTATTACGAAGGAGACCGGATGAAAGCATTCCTTATTTCAAGAGGCATTCCCGATTCTTTGATTACAGTTGATAACTTTGGGAACAATACAAGGGCAACGGTTGAAAACACATTACAGCTGAGGAAAAAGTTGAAGTTCAGCAGTATTATGGTCGTTTCCCAGTATTTCCATGTGACCCGGACGAAAAAATTATTTAAAGACCGTGGTTTTAAAGAGGTAAGCAGTGTCAGCCCGGATTATTTTGAATGGCGCGATTTATATTCGCTGCTCCGGGAATTTCCGGCTTATTATATACAGTAAAAATAGGTTACGGCGGGCTGAAAGCCCGCCGTAACCTATTTTTCCAGTTCATTCAAAAGATTCCTGATCTGCAGAATATATTTCCCGTACAGCCTTTTAAACCAGAAAGTTCCGACAGCAAACAGAGCAAATAATCCGAAGATCAGAGTCCCGATAAGCACAGTGGCAATTTTTGCATCGGAAAGAGGCTGCGGCCGTGGGATAAATTCCATGACAATAATGAGTTCACATACCAGGAACGGAACAAAAGTAAGGTAGAACGAAAGGTAATACTGTTTGTTTAAATCAAACTGGTATAAAAGGTCTTTCAGGCTTTCAGATGTCTTCATCACAGGATCCGTCATATCTTTATAAAGCTGAAAGAATTTACTGAAAAAGAAAAAAGTGACGCACACCATGGAAGCTAATAGGATGGACATGTAAAATTTAAACTTAAAAGATGCTTCACAGAAATAAACAATAAAAAATCCGAAAATAAAAAGGGCAAAAGTGGACCAGAATTCCATGCGCATATTCTTACGCATTTTTTCCAGCGGAAGATGGATGGTTTTCTTCTGTTCCATGCTTATTTCCGGAGTATCTGCAAAGGAATCATCTTCATTCCATGCGTTTTTAAGCTCATCTATATTCATAATTTCTTGATTTAAAAGTTAGTGGTATTGTTTTGTAAAATCTCTTTCAGTTTATTTTTGGCACGGTTCATCTTCACCCTCACATTTCCCTCAGAAATCCCCATCTGTTCTGCGATTTCCTTTCCGGAAACGTCTTCGAGGTAATAGAAGATAAATGCTTTGTCAATGGGATTCAGCTGATGGATTGCTTTATACATGGCACTCAGTTTTTCTTCTTTTCCGGCATCAAATTCTTCCTGTGCGATTTTATAATCAGAAAATTCTTCCTGACCGATAAAACTTTTTCTCTTTTCATTTTTAAGGAATATGATGGCTGTGTTCAGGGCAATCCTGTACAGCCAGGTAGAAAATTCGCTCTGCCCTCTGAAATGGGGATAGGCTTTCCAGACCTGGTAGGTAATCTCCTGAAAGAGATCATCCCGGTCATCTTTTTTATCCATATACATTTTGGAAATCTTAAAAATGATTCCCTTATGTTTTTCGATTTGCTGTAAAAATTCCTGTTCTGCTGAGGCCATGATTTCTTATGCTCTGTAACGTTAGTTCCTCTTTTAAAAAATTGTTACACTTTTTGTGAAAATAATTAAAAAACGGATGCCGATACTGAATGCTTTTCTGGATTTATCAATTTTATACCGGATTTTTATGGCTCAATATTTGTGACCCCTCAGTTACATCAAAAAATATCAATATGCCTTACGTCACAAAAAACGACAATAAGAATGTCGAACTTTATTATGAGGATTTCGGATCCGGACAACCCATTATTCTAATCCACGGATGGCCGTTAAGCGGCAAATCATGGGAAATGCAGATTCCCGTTCTTTTAAATTCAGGATACCGTGTCATTTCTTATGACAGAAGAGGTTTCGGAAAATCATCACCTACTGCGGACGGATATGATTACGACAGCCTGGCGCAGGACCTTCATGAATTAATTTCCCAACTGGAGCTGAAAAATGTAATCCTTTTCGGATTTTCCATGGGCGGCGGCGAAGTGGTGCGTTACCTGACGAACTACGGATCAGAGAACGTAGACAAAGTAGCCCTGATTTCTTCTATTATTCCATTGGTAAAACAGAAAGAAGACAACCCGGACGGTGTTCCGCAGGAAAAACTGGATACGATTATGGAGAGCTTAAAAACCGACCGTGTTACCTTCCTGGAATCATTCCACAAAGATTTTTACAACTACGGACTGCTTTCAAAGTCAGTAAGCCAGAAACAGCTCGATTACGACTGGTCTATCGCTTCATGCGCCAACCCGATTGCTACCGTTAAATGTGCAGAAAGCTGGGCCAATACAGATTTCCGCCCGGAACTCGGTAATGTGAATGTAAGGACCCTGATTGTACACGGCGATGATGATAAAGTAGTCCCTATTGAAACGGCCGGTCAGCAGGCGGCACAGGGAATTGCCAACAATGAATTCAGGATTATCGAAGGTGCACCGCATGGATTAAATGTTACCCACGCAGAGGAACTGAACAGCATCATCAGCGGGTTTTTAGCCACTGAATAACTTCTGTCAGTATATAAAAAAAACGGCCAGCATTCAGTTGCTGACCGTTTTTTTTATTATAACTATTAATTATCATATGTGAAATCTGCTTTAAGATACGGCTTAATGTTTATTAAAAATTTTCAGATTAAAAAATATAATCAGTACTTAGGAAATTAGAGTCGTGGTCCCTGACAATGCTATTCAGCAGGGTTTTATTGGAATCTGTGATTTTTGCCGCGACCAAAGAACGGATAGAAAATGAGCGCAGTGCATCAAAAACGGAAAGCGTGCCTTCCGCACTGTCTTTTCTTCCGGTGAACGGGAAAACATCAGGGCCTCTCTGCGCCTGGCAGTTGATATTCACACGGCTTACCAGATGAACAAACGGGTCAATCAATTTGGAAACCTCCATCGGGTCTTCACTGAAAATGCTCACCTGCATCCCATGGGAAGCATTTACCTGATAATCGATCGGCTCTTCGATATCTTCAAACGGAACCACCGGAATAACCGGGCCGAACTGTTCTTCATGATAAAGTTTCATATCACTGTTAACAGGATATACCACAGCAGGAAAAACAAAGGATTCTTCAGTCAGGCCTCCGTTTTCATTAAGTACTTTTGCGCCTTTGGAAACAGCATCATCAATACATTCTTTTAAATAAGGTGGCTTGTTCACTTCTGGAAGCGGCGTGATCTTTACATCTTTTTCCCACGGCAGGCCGGCCTTCATGGCTGAAACGGCAGCGGTCAGTTTCTGGGTAAACTCTTCTGCCACTTCTTTCTGTACAAAGATCAGCTTGAGTGCCGTACACCGCTGTCCGTTAAATGAAAGCGCACCCAGCATACACTCGCTTACCGCCACATCAAGATTCGCATGTTTGGTCACGATGGCTGCATTCTTTGCATCCAGGCTCAGGATCGCGCGTAAACGGTTTACTTTGGGGTGAAGCTTTTTCAGCCCGTTGGCCACTTTACTGGAACCGATAAAAGCCAGGACATTTATTTTTCCGCTTTCCATAATCGGCGTGATGATCTCTGCTCCTTTTCCGTATAACGTATTGACGGTTCCTTTCGGGAAAGCCTCTTTAAACGCCTTTAATAATGGGTAGTGTGCTAAAACCCCATGCTTGGGAAGCTTAAACAGGATGGTATTTCCCATGATCAGTGCAGGGATCAGGGTTGTGAAAATTTCATTTAAAGGATAGTTGAACGGCCCCATGCTCAACACCACGCCAAGCGGTGCCCTTCTGATCTGTGCAATGGTTCCTTCGGCCTGCTGAAATCTTGACGATTCCCTGTCCAGGTCTTTTAAGGCATCAATGGTCTGGTTAATATAATCTACGGTTCTGTCGAATTCCTTGGTAGAATCAGCCAGGGTTTTCCCGATCTCCCACATCAGCAGTTTAATGATGAGGTCACGTTCTTTAATCATCAGGTAGACAAACTTCTGCATACATTTGATACGCCCTTCTACGGACATGGTAGGCCACTCGCCCAGCCCGTTGTTATAGGCTTTTACCGAAGCATCCAAAACTTCCATCGCTTCTTTCGGGCTGATGTTCGGGATGCTTCCCAACAGCTTTCTTTCCAGTCCGTTTTCCGTACGGATGCAGACCGGTGAATAAATTTCCGTTACCTCACCGCTCCACTCTACCAGTTCCCCGTTAAGGAGATAGACGCGCTGATGGATCTCGGGCACTTTATATTCTTCAGGTATTTCGTTTTCAGTTTTGAACAGGTTATGGAATGAAGTCGTGTTTTCTGAACTCATAAGTCTTTTATTTTTTTAATAAATAATGGTGAATTGATATTTGAACAGAATAAAGGTAGCCGTAAAATTTGACTTTAAAAAGAGAAGCTTAATAGATTTGCTCTATTTACGGGGTTTTTGAATGAGAATTAATATGCGGTCTACAGGAATTATATTTTTAAGATAGGCCTGCGGCTCATTTGGTGAGAAATTCAAAGCCTTGATGGATATATCATTTACAGATTATAAAGCTAAAATACTCTATAAACAGATGCATTGCTGTTTAATCATCAATTTTCAAGAATAAAAAAATATTTAGTTAACAATGAATCATTGTTTTTTTATATCTTTATCGCGAAAAAATAATTCATTGTTTTATATTAATCAAAACTAAAATAAAGTGGCTTAAAATATTCATTTTCATTTCACTTATAAAATATTTAATATCACTTTGAAGTGATTAATAAAAACACTATATTTAACAAACTAAAAAACAAAATTCTATGACCATGAAAATTGTGCCCAGGCTCTGCCTGATGATGGCTATATTGCTATCATTCTATTCCTGCATTCATGATGACCTCAACTCATCATCTGATCTCACTTCTAAGGAATACACCAATAAAAGTCTCTGGAAAGAAGATGAAACGTATATTAAAAATGTAATGAAGGTTTACTTTGAAAACGAATCTGAAATAAAAAAAACAACAGGTATACCTTACTGGGATTATGCTACGACGGTAGGAAGTTTCGATGAGAGCTTTCTAATGGTTCCGGTAATTGAAGAACAAAAAGTGGTGTCAGTACTTAAAGTTCCAAGACATGGGAAAAGTATTTATTTTTATTACACAAGTTCTGATAGTGATCTTGCTTTTTTCCAGGGTTTTGTTTTTGCAAAATTAAAAAAAGCAGTTGATTCTAATAACTCTCTGCAAGTTAGCAAGATTACCTGCCACCGCCAGACCATTTCAATCTGGATGCCCGATAATCAAAATAACCCTAGTAACTCGGGACATTGGGAAAGCAATTCAATTATTGTCTGCAAACAGTTGAAAGACGAATGCGTAGGTATTATTGACCAGTTTGGAGATTGCGATACTTCTACCGGCGATGGTGGTGGATATGATTATCCAGGCGGAGGTAGTGAAGATCCTGAACAGCAGGAACCAGAGGATCCCTGTGATAAAACAAAAGCAATGCTTGCAAAACCCAACGTACAGCAGGGTATAAACAGTATAAAAGCACAGGCTTTAAGTACCCTGGGTAATGTATATGCCGGAGAAATAGGTTTTAAAGAGAAAAAAGACGGGACCATAGTTCCTGCTGATGTAAACTCAAATCATAAAGTAGTATACAATGACGTTACGGATGGCTACGGCGGCTATCATAACCATACGGCTACCGGAACCCATATGTTTTCACCACCGGATATTACCGAGACCCTATTCGGTTTTGCCGCGGCACAGAACAATGTTGAAGATGCTTATTTTGGAATGATTGCCGCAGAATGGTGCAGTACCTGTCCGAATAATGTCCAGTATATACATTATGTGATTCAGTATACAGGTGCGGCTTCAGATTTGGGAATAGGGGGAAGCTATAATTTTACCTCTGAACAAATAGCAAAATTTGAAAAAGATTATTTAAAAATAGTCAGAAATTTAAGAAATACTTATATAAGTGGAAATACATACATCAAAAATACTGCAGGGGATTTAAATGAAAAAGGCTTGGAAAAACTATTTTTTGAGACACTGAATAGTATGAATTTAGCTGGAAAAGTAAATTTACAACGTATAGAAGCAAACGGCACTATTAATAATATAACTTTGGACAGTAGTAATATGCCTATTAAAACACCTTGTCTATAATTATTTAAAATTAAAATAATATGAATGCAACACAATCGAAAATATTACTGATATTAATATTTATCTTAAATCTAATGTCTTGTAAATCACAAAATCTCCCAATAAATACTGCTTTAAGTGAAATTCCTCCTGGAGCGCATTTAAAGGATACTAATAATGACTTTATACCATTTATTGGAACATATAAAGCAGATTTCAATGGGATGGAAATTACTCTATTTATCACTAAACAAGAAAATAAATTAGAAGAAAGTTCAAATAAAAATTATTATATGGATGCATTAATTGTAAAATATATTGTCAAAAACTCGGCACAAAACGTTTTACAGGATACACAAAATAATAATATATATGATATTGAGTTTTATAGTATTGATATACCCGCTCCAAACACAATAGGCTTTTTATATAGTGGAACCAACTGCAGTGTAGGTTGGGGAGAAATTAATCTTAAAAAAATTAATTCAAATCAGATTTCTTGGGAATACAAACCAAATGATATTACAACAACAGCAGCTAAATGTCCGCCAACTCTGGACACAACGATCTATCTTCCGGAAACCAAGGATTTAATTTTCACTAAACAATAATGAAAAATTTAATGATATATATAGGAATATTTGTTGCGTTTTCTGGTAAGGCGCAACAAATATATCCTTTGAATACAGATTATGAAAAAGTTTCGCGAAATTCATATTTAAAAGATCTGAATAATGATCTTTTACCCTACATTGGAATTTATAAAGCTAATTTTAATGGAAATGAAATCACCCTCTATATAAATAAACAAGAACAAAAATTAGAAAAAACTGGGCAGAAAAATTACTATATGGATGCTTTAGTAATAAAATACATTGTAAAAAATTCTACAGGTACAGTTTTGCAAGATACTAAAAACAATAATTATCCAAATATTGAATTATATAGCATTGGAACAACTCCTGCTCAAAATAGAGTAGATTTTATTTATACTGGTACAAATTGTAATGTTGGCTGGGGAGATGTTTATTTGAAAAAACTTAATGCCAATCAAATTTCATGGGAATACCGTCCCGAAGATATTACAACAACAGCAGCTAAATGCCCGCCAACTCTGGACACAACGATCTATCTTCCGGAAACCAAGGATTTAATTTTCACTAAGCAATAATATACAGCCGCTGAAAAGCGGTTTCTGCTTGGTTAAGGGATAGGAAATACTTTGTATAAAGAAAGAAAATTGAATCCTCCACAATAAAACATAACCGATCTCTGGGATCCTCAACCCTTATGCAATTCTTAAAACACAGATCACAATCTTTCCCATCAAATTCATTTTTGTAATTTTCTTTATATTTGAAAAATAATAACCGTTGGGCTTTAGCAAGAAACAACAGACTGTTTAAAGCCAGATACCATACCCATGAAGGAAGAAAATATAAATAAGCTGAATACTCTGTTCTCAAATCTGAAATCGGAGGAGCAGAAGCGGAGAGAAAGCCTGGAAAAGAAGAAAAGCGAAGAAGACCTGTTTATTGAAGGTTTCAAAAACCTGTGCAAAAATTTTATAGATCCCAAAATGCAGGAGTTCAGGAGGATGCTGAGAGAAAACGGATTTGGATGTAAAATCACCTTCAGTGAAGAGCATACCACCGGATCGGGCATCCATTCCCAATGCCATATCAGGCTTCAGGTTTCAAGGAATGTAAATTCTAATTTTTATGCAAACGACAAGTTTCCGCACATCATGTTTACGGCGGACAAAAACTTAAAGCGAATCGGGGTTCACCTGGATACTATTTTCCAGAACGGTACCGGAACAGCAGCCATGAAACCCCAGACTTATACGCTTGAAACACTTGATGAGGATACAATAGAAAAAGAAATTCTTGATTCTGTCGAAAAAATACTGGTGAACAGGTAATGAATGAATCAGGTTAATCTGTTTCCTGTTTTCATTCCTGTTATCTAAAAAACTGCTGTACTCCAGGATTAACTATTCAATTCATATACTTCTGCTTATAACGGATCATAAGACGAAATGTACAGATCCGGTTTGGTAAATTTCAGTCTCCGTCTCCACCAATACCATTAAATTCTTTTGTAGAATAATGCAGGAACAGCAGTATAAGCAGATCATCAACATCATCATCAGCCTCCACATGAAAAACCGTTTCCTTAGATCTGTTTCTTTCTTCACTTATTTCTGCCAACAGGTCTCCTTTTTCAGATAAACGGCTGGTTTTACCCAATTTAAAATAATAAACCCTTACCTCTTTACCGGATTTAACAATGCGCTTTTTGGCTAAATCCGTAAAATAAATTACTCCATTTGCATTGAAAAGCTCAACATCATTTTTTAAAAATCCGACATTCCGGATGTCATAGCTTCAGGATCTGAATATAATATAATGCTTTAAAGAAAAAAAATTGCTTACATCTGCTATTCTTCCAATTTCTTCACGAGCTTCCGTAAGCAGGACAAACTGTTTTCCATAATGCTGTGCAGTATACTTTTTCAATAAATTATCTTTTAGTCATTATTATTTTCTCTTTCGTTTTACCGTGACCAAGATTACTCCGTTCTTAGCTTTTTCACCATAGAGATCAGTCGCAGAAGCCCCTTTGAGTACCTGTAACTCTTTAACGGATTTCGTGTCAAGGGCTTTGAAATCACTTTCCGTGCTCACTTTGCCATTGATGACGTATAAAGGCCGGTATGTGTCCAGGCTTACCCGGTGGATGCCACCTAAAACAAGGTTCCGGGTATCCGCCGTATCCTTCTTTATCAATCCGGGCATTACTTTTCCTGTTACTTTTGATTGCCTTATTACCTTTTCCTGTGGTTCCTGCTGTTGGGCATGGATAGGGATAATTCCTCCTGCTGTCACTACAAAACCTACCGCAAACTTAACAAAAAGGGAATTGATATGCGAATACTGCAGATCGCGGTTAAGCTGCGAAGCCCTGAAATGTCCGCACGCCGTTTCGGAAATCCCGGAAAAAACAGTGGCAATGTCTTCATCGGAAGCCGCTGTAAAATCCCTGACTGTTTTTGAGCATACCGAACAGAATCTTCCTTTTTCATCCGGCGTCATCGTATCCCAGTTCTCGTGACAGGGTTGAGGTATTGTAATTTTCATATTAAATCTTTTATCTTTAACAGTATAGATGCCTGATTTAATGAAAAGGTTGGAAAAGGACAAAAGATTTTATGCATTCCGGCGCAAAACTGTAATATTAAATTAATAATTTTCAAAAACCAACCTTAACCGTTCAGAAATATTGGATTAAAGCAACCATCTCAGCCTAAAGAATGCCGTCCTGAGTACCGTTTATCCGTCACCGATTTAAAAACCGTGATCCATACCGTTGACAACAGCAGAGAAAGACAGGTGATGCACAACCCGGCTTTATACAGGTCATAAGGAATAATCTCTGTTTTATAGGCAATAGCCAAAGCCAGGATCCCGAATTCCCCGGTCTGCGACAGTAAGGCCCCGCCGTACCAGCTGTCTTTCCAGCCGTACCGCAATACCCTGAAAACAATGGCAGACATCAGGCTGTTGCTGATCAACACAAACAACGTCCCGAGAAGGATGATTTCATAATGCTGATAGAAATACGCAAGGTCCAGCCTCAGCCCAACCGATACGAAAAACAGCGTGATGAAAAAAACTTTGAACGGAACCAGCGAATGTTCCAGCCAGTTCAGCATTTTCAGCCGCCCTACCATCACTCCCGCCACAAAGCTTCCCAGTGCGCTGCTCAGCCCGATGAATTCAGCAAGCAGCCCGAATCCCAGACAGATCAGCAGCCCGGTAAATACCTGCAGGTCATGGTCGTTTTCAATACTGGCAAAAAACTTCGGCATCCTGATCTCCTGGGCATTCCTTATTTTCTTAAACAGCAGGAAAACCGCCACACTGAAAAGAACCGGCAAAACCATGTTCCATAACCGGGCCTCTTCCCCACTCCAGGCTTTAAGCAGCGTCAGGACAGGCGCGAGCAGCAGATCCTGCACAATCAGGATATTGAGAATGGTAACCCCGAAAGCGGTATGAAGGGTATTGTGCTTCTTAAGAAATTCACTCACAACTGCCGTACTGTTAAAAGTAAATAATATAGCCACAAGGATCGTACTCCTGAATTCAAGGCCGATGAAATGTCCGATAAGGAAGGCAAAGCCGAGGCTGAGCAGGATCTTGATTCCCTGGGCAATCAGCGGTTTTATAACCAGGCTGTGATGGTTCGGTATATTGATTTCCATACCGAGGAAAAACATCAGCAGGAGAATCCCCATTTCACCGATCACTTCAATCTGATGGATTTCGGTAAATACTTTCAGGACGTACGGGCCCAATAAAATCCCGGCTATGATATAGGCAATAAGATAAGGCTGCCGGAACTTTTTCAGCAGGAAAATCAGTCCGGTGGTGGTAAGGCACAGAACAGATACCGATAAAAGTAATGTATCCATATAATACGGTTATTTGATCTTTAAAATACATTCAGAGATTAAACAAGACATCAGGAAATAACAATTGGTTTTCCTGGGGAAAACCAATTGCAGTAAAGTCATTGTATTATTGAATTTCGATCAGGCGGGGTGCCTGTTTCTTCGCTTTCTCCGTTTTAGGGATGGTGAGCTTCAGAACGCCGTTCTCATATTTCGCTTCAATATGCTCTTCATCCACCACATCCTTGGCCAGCTCAAAGCTTCGCCGGAAAGACTGGTAGCTGAATTCCTTACGGGTATAGCGGTCTTTGGTTTCCTCCGTTTCATTCTTTCGGGAAGATGAAATGGTCAGAAGGTTGCCTTCAAGGGTGATCTGGAAATCTTTTTTCTCCATTCCCGGTGCGGCTACTTCCACTTCAAAATGATCAGGGTTTTCCATGATGTTCACCGAAGGAACGGTGGTTAAAGTGGAAGAAAAATTAGTATTGCCCCAGTTAAAAAGTTCGCGGCTGAAAAAGTCATCGAACAGTGCGCGTGGACTGGCAGGGAGCATGCTGCCGCTGTTTCTTTTTACGATTGACATAACAAACGAATTTTAAAAGGTTAAACATAATTTTAATGAACTCACCTGAATATTTTCAAACAGTATGCCACATGCCGGAGCGTGAAAATCTGTCACCCAAAATGAAAAATTGTCACTGAAGATATGACATGATATACTTAACTGACAGATGATTAACTTCCTAACTAAAAAATATTCCGGGCTGAAAAAAAAGCAGAAACAGGGAATAAATGAAATGATAAAAGTGGTAGGCCGTTTTTTAAAAATGTTCCGTATTTTTAAGCTTACAATTATACTGTTTACCTGCCGTGCATTTTAAAACGCCATACGTCCGTTCAGATGTTTTCCGCCATACAGAGGAAAATAGACTGAGAACCTATCCGGATATCCAGAATAGGATTCCCGATATAAAATTCTTTAGGAACTTCATCCGGACCGGCGGTTCGCTATATAAATCATTAAGATCCACATTACATTATTAATCAATATTTATTACCAATTATCAGATCATGAACATATCCGCAGATCATCACCAGGAATTATTCACGGCCATGCAGATTCTGGAAAACCCCGGAATAGCCGCCAAAATAACAAACCTTATCGGCTCCCCTATTGAAAAAGGACTGGAACGCCTCCCGGCCAGCTGGAACGGAAAAATAGGCGAAATTACAAAAACCGCTTTGCTGAAAGCAGCTGATGCTGCGGTGCTGACTATGAAAGAGTCACCAAATTCCAAAGCTTCAAACTTATGGCATAAAATAGGCGTTGCTTCATCCGGTGCCATCGGCGGTTTTTTCGGTCTTCCGGCGCTTGCTATTGAACTTCCCCTTTCCACAACCATTATGCTGCGCTCCATTATTGACATTGCACGCAGCGAAGGCGAATCCATCAATGATCCGGCTACGAAACTGGCCTGTCTTGAAGTTTTTGCCCTGGGCGGTAAAAGCCAGTCCGATGATGCCACCGAAAGCGGTTATTTTACCGTCAGGGCAGCCTTATCAAAATCGGTAGGCAGCGCGGCTGAGTTTATCACAAAAAATGCGGTGGCGGATAAAAGCGCACCCCAGCTGGTAAAACTGGTCGTGAAAATTGCATCGCGGTTTAATATCCAGGTAACGGAAAAAGTGGCAGCCCAGGCTATTCCTGCTATCGGTGCAGCTGGCGGAGCCATCGTCAATACTATTTTCATCAATCATTTCCAGGATATGGCCAAAGGGCATTTTACCATAAGACGGCTGGAAAAAGTTTACGGTAAAGAACTCATCCAGTCGGAATATGAAAAAATGGCGGCACACAGGAGATCAATCATCTGATTCACCTGCCTGTAAAATAAAACGAATGACCTGTTTAAATAAACCATGCTGAATTTCTCAGCTCCGACAGATTAAATCCCCATAAAAATCTGTGGAATCTGTGGAATCTGTGGGATATAAAAGTCTCCGATATAATAAAATAATAAACCTGCCCAACAGCAGGTTTATTTTTTAAGCATTAACAAGGTGAAAATACCGCGGATCCGGATACTGAAATTCAAAATCCAGCTCTGAAATTAATTTTGCCGGCGATAGGATTCTGCCTTCTGCGGTACGTTCGCCCGAATACGGAATGTCTTTCTGTGCATTGATCACCTCCTCTTTGTTGGGATGCACAGGCGCCACCACATTGTATACTTTAGATTGTGACTGGTTTTCCAGCATTTTCTCAATCACCGAACAGATATCTGCATAGTGGATATGGTTCACCAGCTGATCCAGTCCGGAAATATTATAATTCTTCAAAAGCCGGTCACCACCCATTAATCCAGCCAGTCTCAGGATATTGGCGTGTGGGAATTTTCCTAAGATAAAACGTTCACTTTCCACCTCAGCAGCGGGCTGATCATCTTCCGTAAATTCTTTTTCGGCCTGGGGATAGACTCCGGTAGAGCTCATCAGGAAAATCTGCCCTCTGTAATCCCCGATGAATTTCAGCAGGTTTTCCCGCCTTCCCGTCATCGGAACCTGTGCTCCCCTGATCCCGGAAAACGGTACGCCAATAATGATGGCATCGAGATCCGGTGCAGCGTTCCACGGTTCTGTTCCGGAATCCGCTTCATCCGGAAAACTTGCCAAAGTAACATGATAGCCTTTAGATTCCAGCTCACCTGTTTTAGACGGTGTCGTGGTAGTTGCAAAAATTTCGTACCGGTCTGCCAGCCGTTCTGCAATGTGGTTTCCGAGCCAGCCGCAGCCGATGATTCCTATTTTTTTCATATTTTATTTTTTATTTCAAAGCATTGTAATTTTCGTCCGGGTCCTGAAAATTCTGAAGGACTCTGTGAATATATAAAACGTTTTCTTCATAACTGTAAATTAATGAATTGTGTTTTGTTATAAGCAGTTTATGAAAATTTGTATCTTCATACTTCTGGAAGATAACTTTTTTATCAAGCAAAATAGTAATTGCTTTTTTAAATTTCTCAAAGAAATCTTCCAAAACATCAATTGACCATTTTTCCAAAAGATAAGATTCTATATTTAAAAGATCCTGTTGCGCTTTTTCAGATATTTCTTAACGCATCATCTTTATATTTTTCAATACGTTTTCTCATATCTTCTAAAACAGTTTCACCCGGAATTCCCTTACCATTTTTGAAATCCTGCTCAGTTTTTCTCAAAGATTCCAGAATTTCTTCTATGGTTTCATTGCGCCACGGTTTCACTTCTATGGTTTTGGAAATCACCAGAAGCTCTTCCGGCGTAAATCTCTTTTCCTTCAGCTTCTTGAAGAATGTAGGTTTCTTAATTCCGGATTTCTCAATGATATATGACATTTTGAAAGGCGAATTTTTAAGGATCTCATTTATATTGTTCTGGATCTCGATGTATTTTTCTATTTCCGCTATCATTATCTTATGCTTTTAAGTATCGGTTTATGAGACAAATATAGGAAATATATTATATCAGGTATCATCATTATAAGTTTGTTTTAGATTTCCTTTAACTATAATCTCCCGCAGGAAGGCCTGCGGGAGTAAGATATGAGCAACGGTGTTGAAATATTTTTTACCGGATGGTTAGGCATTTCCGGATGATCCGGTTTCTGTTTCCCGGCCGGCTTTCTGCTGATAAGAATTTTTCGCCGCTTTTACCAGTTCATTGGTATCGTTGTAGAACAGCTCCCATCCGGTAACGTCTTTCATGGCGGTTAATAAATTGATGTAAGATTTCAGGTTCTTTTCAAGATCTTTGCGGATGGCGCTTGCACTGGTCATCTGGCGGAGTTCGGCATTGGCTTCTGCCTGGCCTGCAAAGATTACCTCAAAATTTTCATGCTTAGATTTCATTTCGGCAAATGCTGCAGTAAGAGACAGCAGGGTAATTTTCTGTGTGTTTTCGGCAGTTTCCAGTTCCTCAATCAGTTTTCCCATCTGTGCGGTCTGCGAAGAATAGCTTAACCGGTCAACATCCAGCCCGAACTTTTTAAAAACCGTGTACAGATCTTCAGCTGCCTGGCGGTTCGCAGCAGATGGCAGTTTCCGGTATCCGTTCAGGAAGGCCTTCAGACTGGAATAGGCCATATCCCTTTCATCATCCGCTGTTGATACATCCTTCCCTTTTCCGCTGTAAACCTGCTTGGCATACACCTGATCATACAGCGTATAAGAATTCTGTAAAGCCGTAATAAGAGGATGGTTGGTAATGGCAGGATATTTTCCTGATTGTGCGTTCGAAATAATTCTTTGAGCCAGAGTCGCAAGGTCCTTGGTGCTCAGTTTAGTGAGTGCAATTTTCATTTGTCTGTGTTTTAATTAATGAATTAGAAATCAAATATAAAAAAACTTTTGTGGTAGCAAACAATCTTGTTTTAAACCAACGGAGTGCTCCGGAACTCACAAACACTGTTGTTTTAAATAAACGGAGCCCTCCGGAGCTTTCCCGCAACTTGCGGGAGACTTCCGTAGTCCTCCGGAAGTTACAAACAGGGTTGTTTTAAACAAACGGAGGAGTTGGGAGGTTTGTTTTGAGGTTGGTTTTAATATGTTGCGGGTGCAGGTGGTTACAAACAACCTTGCTTTAAATAAACAGAGGAGTCCAGGGCTTTTTCAAAAACTGCATGACATGCAGAGACTCCGATTGCAAGCACTTTGCTGGCGCGAGCTTCAAGCTCGTGCCCTCATACTCTAAAAACTACAAACTAGATACTTGCATAGTGACTACGAGCGTAACGCTTGCGGCAGCAAGGGAGTAATTTTCTTTAAAAATGATATATATTAAAATTATGTATAGTATTTAAAATGATTGTATATTTGAATGCCAATACAATTGCTAAAATGAAATTATCAAATGTTCAGATCATAACAATTCTAATTTTTATAATTGGCTTCTTAGGTTTATTCTTCTATTACAATAATCTTGATAAAACACTTAAAAATTCTTTAAATCTCATTACTATTTTTGGTACATATTTATCACTGTTTGGAATAATAATGTCTTTTATTCAGATCTATGATTTAAAAGCAATTAACGATAGAACTCAAAAGGAAGTGAATGAAAGTCTTAAAAAAATTAATAATATATTATCCGTTTCTGAGCTTTCAAAATCTTTGAAAATTGTTGACGAAATTCAAAATTCATTGAGGTCAAATAAGAATGAGGTAGCATTAATACGTATGAAAGATTTAAAATATATATTAATACAGATTAAACATAATAAGGCTCTTGAGATATATACTTCAAATGATGAATATTCAGATTTACTTGTTGATCTTAGTATAGATATATCAAATCTATCTGATAATATTTTTAGGCCGCATAAAAATATTAATGTAACTAAAGTTAATTTGAATTTAGAAAAAATTTCCACGAAGTTTAGCGAATTAGAAAATAAATTAAAATTTGATTAATATGGAAGATAGAATAAAAAATTTAATACAATTATTAGAAAAAAAAACGCGCAATAATGATGCTATATGGACGAGAACTAGTGGTGATAATGAGTTTAAAATAGATATTAATAACTCAACTATAACAACAGACATGTGGTCTATTGAAGATCTTATTTACTATGAATTTGTAATTTTGAATGAAAATGGTGATCAGGTTGAAAGAATTGTAGTTGGTGATAACGATCCATTTAGTAATGAATTTCAAATAGTGACAAATTTTTATGAAGCAGTGAAAAATAATTATTTTAAAGTAGATGAGACAATTGAAAGTATTTTGAAAGAATTAAACTCTGGTATTAAATTAGGCGGAAATAAAAAGAAATAGAAATAATCAGAATTTGATAGATTTATTTATACCTTAAATAAACTGTCATTAAGAGATGGTTATAATAATTTAATATCCGTTATAAATGAAAAAGATTTAAATTAAATAACTTTTCCATGGTTGGCGCGAGTTTCAAACTCGTGCCCTCACATTCTAAAAATACAAACAAAATACTTGCAATTAGTGACTACGTCGTTTTGCTCGCGGCGGCAATAAAGTATAAATTACAATTCTGTTCTAAACCTACCCTTGCCCAATCCCTCAATATTTTCTACATTTACTCCTCAAAATAAAACAAACACCAATAATGGAACAAAAAATACATCAGGGACGCAACGTAAAAAGATTTCGGGAGATGCTTGGCATTAAGCAGGACGCACTGGCTTTTGATCTTGGCGAGGAATGGAACCAGAAGAAAATATCAGTACTCGAACAGAAAGAGGTTGTAGAATACGCTTTACTGCAAAAAATATCTGAAGTAATGAAAATACCCGTTGAGGCTTTTCAGAATTTTGATGAGGAACAGGCAATTAATATTATCTCAAATACATTTAACGATCATTCGGCGATTCAAATTAATCCTGTTGAAAGATGGCTTGAAACTTTAGAAGAGATTAAAAGACTTAATGAAGAAAAAGCTGATTTGTATGAACGCATGCTCAAGGAAAAGAATGAGACAATTGAGAAGCTTGAAAAACTTCTACAAAAATAAGTGACAACATGATACCCGATCTTGCGGATTTGCAATCCGTAAGCAAGAACAAAAATAAAGCACGGATTATAAATCCGCGCTACCATGAAAAGATAAAACCTGCCTCACAGCAGGTTTCTATATGTAAACAGTTTTTAAAACAAACTTATATCCACAAAATTAGGCAGTGTCACTTTGAGGTTCGGCCCCGATCTCGCGAATTTGCAATCTGTGAGCAAGCACAAAATAAAGCACGGATTATTAATCCGCGCTATCATGAAAGATAAACTTCAATGCCGCATTATCAGTTCGTAAATACCCTATCAGTTTCCAATTAATAATTGGGTTATATTTGCGGGTAAACATAACAATCTCTTACTTCAAATATAAAAACTATAAATAACCGTATTGATTATGCAAAGACAGACCATAAATGAAGCAAATTTTTCAACACTAACCTGGGCAGATGATTATTTAATAGACTGGGCGAATTCAGGAACTCTATTTTTACTCGACGGTCAGATTAAAAAGCTTGGAAATTATTATTTGGCATTCTCTTTTGACAGTGCCATAAGTTCTTCCGATGGTGTGTATTCGGTTGTTTACAGTAGACTCGGCACAAAAGGCCTTTTACTGAAGAACAGGGAAATACTGAGAGAAATCAACCGATCTTATTATCATGCAGAAGTCTACGAATATCCTGTTGCATTTGCTCAACTTAAAGATGGAAGAGACATCCTGATTCACTGCCCAAATGAATACAACAGACTGGAATTTGAAGAGGTTGAGACAGGATTGCTTTTGACAAACCATACAGATAGAAATCCATCAGATTTTTTTCATTCACGCCTTGAGGTAAGCCCCGATAATAAAACTTTTTTAAGCAAAGGCTGGGGATGGCATCCGTTTGATTTCGTAGAAATTTTTGATATTGAGGAATGCATAGAAAATCCTAAAGCTTTAGATAAAAGCAAACTTACACCTGATGTGTCCGCTGAAATCTGTACTGCGAGTTTTATTACGAACGAACTGGTTTTAATTGGCTCACCAAATGATACGGAGCCATTTGATGATGAACCCTCTGACAAACTTAAAAACGGAGAGATTGGTATCTGGAATATCACAACCAATGAAATATCAGGAGTCCTTAAGCCCAATTGTTCTGTGGGCGGAAACTTAATTGCAATAGATGATACTTTTGCCTGGGAATTGTACCAGCACACCAAAATTATCAACTTCAGAACCGGAGAAATTTCAGAAGAAATAAAGGAAATTTATTCTGGTAATCAGATTTCATCAATTATCCATACTACTAAAGATTTACCATTAATTGCATTTAACAGAAAGACAAAACAAATTGCAATAGGTAAAGATGAAACCATTGAGATACTTGCTAAATAATATCAAAAATTTCACAGATTTAAAAACTCAATCTCGCGGATTTGCAATCCGTGAGCAAGCACAAAAATAAAGCACGGTTATAAATCCGCTTGAGAATTGTTTTAGAAAAAGAATTTTAATTTTTTGTGGAAAGCCGTAATTTTAATTTAATATATATTTGTGAAAACTAAAAACGAAATACATGAAAAAACTGTTTATTCTATTAATTGTATTATTATCAATCTACAATTACTCACAAGTTTCTGTACGAGGATATTACAGAAAAAACGGCACTTATGTTCAGCCTCATATGAGAACTGCTCCTAATTCAACTGTTACAGATAACTATAGTTATAGAGGTAATTACAACCCAAACACAGAATACAATACTAGTTCTTCGAATAATTCACAGTCAACAACTTATAATTACTATAATAATTCTTCATCAACATCAAATTATGATAAAGAATGGGTAAATGGTTACTATAGGCGTGATGGAACTTATGTAAATGGATATTACCGTAAGAAAAAGACAACTATGACGAGTTCCAATAACTCAGATTATGTTTATAATGGTAATTCAAATAATTATAAAAATTCTACAAAGAAATACGTTAATACAACTAATGTAAATTTAAGAACTGCACCCGAAGTTACCGACAATATAATAGAAGAACTTTCCTTTTCAGATGAAGTAACATCGATAGAAAAAATAGGTTATTGGGATAAGGTGCAAGTAAAAAAATATATTCCTAATACAAATAATTATTCTACAGTATATGGTTTTATTAACAGTAGATATCTGACATCTTCGTTAAATAATGAAAATACTTACATTGAAGATACTAAAAGTAGTGAATCAAAATATTTTAGAGTAAAAGTTGATAAAACATATTTTTGCAACACTCCTAGTATTAAAGATGTTAGAAAAGCGTATCTAATTTATGACACCGTTATTTATGCTATTGCAGAATCAAAATACTTTATCTACATAGAGTTTACAAATTCTTTTGGACAAACTAGTATTGGATGGATATTAAAAGATGATTTAATTAGAGAATAATCATTTATTTCGCGGATTTGCAATCCGTGAGCAAGCACAAAAATAAAGCACGGATTATAAATCCGCGCTACCATGAAAAGATAAAACCTGCCTCACAGCAGGTTTTTATACTATCTAAACAGTTTTTAAAACAAACTTTCATCCACAAAATTAGGTTATGCTTCCATTGCTCTTGAAATATTTTATCTTTTTAAACTTCTTTTTAATAGGAGTTTAAAAATGTCTGCCAAAAGAAAAATGAGAATAAAATTTTGCAGGAAATTTATATAATCAAACCGTACAATTCCCCAATCCATAAAAGCATCTTTTCCTAAAGAAGATTTTTTAAAATAAAAATATTTTGGAAAGCCATAAGTTTCAATATGCCAATCCTCTGATTTTGAAGATTCAGAATATAACAGTCCCAAAAACGTAATGACAAAAGCTGATGCCATCACTTTCCAATCTAATAAAACTTTCCAGTTTTGTTTTTTAAATCTTAAGATGACAAGATTAATTACAATAAAAACGGTCAACAAAAGCAGAAAGTACATACTTGTAAACTGATGGTGAATATCCATTTTCAAATTAATTAATTTTCAGATTCTCAAATTAAAACAAACTTTCATCCACAAAATTCGGCAGTGTCACTTTCAGGTTCGGCTCTGCTTCCATGGCTCTTTTAATCGCGAAAACAGCACCTTCGTTTCGGGCCCAACTTCTACGGGAAATTCCGTTGTTCACGTCCCAGAACAGCATGGATTTTAATCTTCGGTCGGCATCATCGCTTCCGTCCAGCAGCATCCCGAAACCACCGTTGATCACCTCGCCCCAGCCTACGCCGCCGCCGTTGTGGATGGAAACCCACGTGGCCCCTCGAAAACTGTCGCCGATGACATTGTGAATGGCCATATCTGCGGTAAACCTGGAACCGTCGTAAATATTGGACGTCTCCCGGTACGGCGAATCCGTCCCTGAAACATCATGATGGTCCCGTCCTAAGACTACCGCGCCGATCTCGCCGTTCTTAATGGCTTTGTTAAAGGCTTCGGCAATCTTCATTCTTCCTTCGGCATCGGCATATAAAATCCTTGCCTGTGAACCTACCACCAGTTTATTTTCCTGTGCCCCTTTAATCCACTGGATGTTATCCTTCATCTGCTGCTGGATTTCTTCCGGGGAATTTTTAATCATTTCCTCTAAAACCTGACAGGCAATTTCATCGGTTTTCTGCAAATCTTCCGGTGTCCCGCTGGTGCATACCCAACGGAACGGCCCGAAACCGTAATCAAAACACATCGGCCCCATAATATCCTGAACATAGCTCGGGAATTTGAATTCTCTTCCTAATGTAGGATTGTCAGACATCACATCCGCTCCTGCCCTTGATGCTTCCAGTAAGAACGCGTTACCGTAATCAAAGAAATAGGTTCCTTTTTCTGTATGTTTGTTGATGGCTGCGGCGTGTCTTCTCAGCGTTTCCTGAACTTTTTCTTTGAACAGTTCAGGGTTTTCCGCCATCATGGTATTGGATTCCTCAAAGCTCTGCCCTGCCGGGTAATAGCCTCCCGCCCACGGGTTATGCAGCGATGTCTGGTCTGAACCGATATCAATCCTTACATGCTCCTGATCGAATTTTTCCCAGACCTCAACAATATTACCAAGATACGCCAGGGAAACCGTTTCCTTGTTTTCCTGCGCTGTTCTGACCCTCTCTACCAGCTGATCAAGATTTTCATGGATTTCATTGACCCACTGCTGTTCATGTCGGATTCTGGTGATTTTAGGATTCACTTCCGCACATACCGTAACGCAGCCGGCGATATTTCCGGCTTTCGGCTGCGCACCGCTCATTCCGCCCAGCCCGGAGGTAACAAACAGCCCGCCTTTCGGTTCTTTATTGATTTTCCTGAAGGCATTGAGAACGGTAATGGTTGTCCCGTGAACAATACCCTGCGGACCGATGTACATATAGCTTCCGGCCGTCATCTGCCCGTACTGCGAAACACCCAATGCATTGAATTTCTCCCAGTCATCCGGCTTGGAATAGTTCGGGATCACCATTCCGTTCGTAACGACTACTCTCGGTGCGTCTTTGTGGGACGGAAATAAGCCCATCGGGTGCCCGGAATACATGGTTAAGGTCTGTTCATCCGTCATTTCAGACAGGTACTTCATTGTCAGGAGATACTGTGCCCAGTTGGAAAATACGGCACCGTTCCCGCCGTAGGTAATCAGCTCGTGCGGATGCTGTGCCACGGCATAATCCAGGTTGTTCTGGATCATCAGCATGATGGCTTTTGCCTGCTCGGATTTTCCCGGGTATTCTGAAATCGGCCTTGCCTTCATTTCGTAATCCGGACGGAACCGGTACATGTAAATCCTGCCGTATGTTTCTAATTCTTCCCTGAATTCCGGCAGCAGCTCCGCATGGAACTGAGGCTCAAAATACCGTAAGGCATTCTTTAAGGCTAATTTTTTCTCTTCCTCCCCTAAAATCTCTTTTCGCTTCGGCGCGTGGTTGATGTGTGTTTCGTAAGGTTTCGGTGCTGGTAACTGGCTTGGGATGCCGTGCTGTATCTGTTCCTGGAAAGTCATATGGCTGTGTAAAAGTTCAGTTTAAGTTCTAATTTTTGATGTTTTAAAGATATTCAAATTAGAAAATATAATGCAACTAAACATAAAAAATTCCCTGCGCGTTAATTCCCCTCCTGCGGAGGGGAGGCGAAAATTCTGAATGAATTTTTGACGGGGTGGTCTTAAAAGAAATGTAAGATTTTTATTAATCTCATTGTATATGGTGTTTTAAACCACCCCGTCTCCGGCCTACGTCCGAATCCACCCCTCCGAAGGAGGGGAATTTAATTGTTGTTATTCAGGTTGAGATGATCGATTGGCTACTGGTTCGTATTCCCCAGCATCGGCACAAATTTATAGGCCCCGAATTCTTCTTTTTCAAATTCCGTCGGGGAAACTTTGGTGAAACGGTACAGCACCTGTTCATCAGTCGGGCCCAAAGGAATGACCATTTTTCCGCCTACTTTTAGCTGTTTTAAAAGTTCTGTAGGCAAAACGGAAGCACCGCAGGTTACAATAATTCTGTCAAAAGGCGCAAAGGTCGGCAGGCCGGCAAAACCGTCCCCGAAACTCTGGAACTTCGGGTACAGGTGCATTTCACGGAACTTTTTCTTGGAAAAATCGAACAGGTCTTTCTGCCGCTCTACGGTGTATACCAAAGCTTTCATCGCCAGCAGAACCGCTGTCTGGTATCCGCAGCCGGTCCCTATTTCAAGAACTTTTTCACCTTCTTTTACCTGCAGAAGTTCAGACTGCTCCGCTACGGTGGAAGGGTGCGAGATCGTCTGGTGGGCCAGGATCGGGAAGGCACGGTCTTCATACGCGAAATCCTCAAAAATACTTTCAATAAAAAGGTGCCTCGGAACCTGGTTCATCGCTGAAAGGACATGTTCATCTGAAATGCCGATTCTGTTCCGGAGATAATCAACTAAAATCTTTCTTTTTCCTTTATGTACAAACGAATCTTGCGTCATTGAGAGGGTAGTTATTAGGTTGCGGGCGATAGTTTCTACAAAAGTAAAAAAACATTCACTATTTGTCAACCTAAAAACTATCATCTCTTGCCGAATACCTAAAATTCTTATATTTACAAAAATTTAATACAGCTATGTTAAAAGCAGGTTTGGTAGGTGCCGGACATTTGGGGAAAATTCATTTGAGACTTTTGAACCAGTCGGAGAAATATGAATTTATAGGTTTCCACGATAAAGATGTAGAAAACGGAAAAAAAATAGAAGCCGAATTCGGATATAAATATTTTGAGAATTTTGATGAACTGCTGGATCAGATCGATATGCTGGACATTGTGACTCCCACGCTTTATCATTATGATTATGCCTTGAAAGCTATCGAAAAGGGACTTCATTTTTTTATTGAAAAACCGGTTACACATACGCTTGAACAGGCAGAAGAAATTTTAGAAAAGTGCCACGAGAAAGGAATTAAAGCACAGGTTGGCCATGTTGAAAGATACAATCCTGCGTTTATTGCGACCAAAGAATACATCAAAAACCCGATGTTTATTGAGATCCACAGACTGGCAGAATTCAACCCACGCGGGACGGATGTTTCTGTTGTATTGGATTTGATGATTCATGATTTGGATATTTTATTAAGCATTGCCAAATCTAAAGTGAAAAATATTCATGCAAGCGGCGTTTGTGTAGTAAGTAAAACTCCGGATATTGCCAATGCAAGAATTGAATTTGAAAATGGCTGTGTTGCCAATCTTACGACTTCCAGAATTTCTATGAAGGCAATGCGAAAAAGCCGTTTCTTCCAGAAAGACGCTTATATTTCAGTTGATTTTCTTGAAAAAAAGGCAGAAGTCATCAAAATGCAGGACGCCCCCGAGCATCCTACTCCATTTGATATGATTATTGAAAATGCGGAAGGAGAAAAAAATCAGATTTTATTTGAATATCCGAATATTCAGCCGAATAATGCGATTTTGGATGAATTAAACTCATTTGCAGACGCTATTACAGAAAATAAAAATGTAGAAGTTTCTATCGAAGACGGAACAGAAGCTTTGAAGATTGCTTTGGAGATTATGAAATTGATTTCTTAATGGAAAATATTAAAAGATATTTTTTGCCCGTATTAATTCTTTATCTGGCATTAATGTGCTTATACGTCAGCTATTCATTTATCATTCATGACTATAATATTACAAAAAGTATTTATCAGCCATATAAAAGCTTTGTTCAACTATCGCCTTTTAATAATTGGAATGTTTTTATCACAATTTTCAAAGGATTTTTTGGTGTAGCAGGTTTTATAAAGTTTATAATCAATCGTAAAGTGATTAATTACTTCAATACACTGTTCTTAGTAATTACTATATTCGAAATTATGCTTCAGTTATATAATCAAATTGAAAAATTTGAAAACTTCTCAGTTTATACTGATTTAATGAGTACTGTTTTCACAGGGATCTTATTTTTAATCATTGGATTTTATTACTTTAGAAATGCGAAAATTAAAGACGTTATTCCACAAATACTCATCGGTATTTCATTAACAGTCATTTCTTATCAATTACATTAATTATTTAAAATATTTACAAGCGGGCTATTAAGTTCGCTTTTTATTTTTAACAATTCATTAAGTGGTTCATTTCTGTTTAATAATTTTAAATACATTTGTTATCTCGTAACAATAATTCTTAAACAACCCCTACTATTTAAAAATCAAACTTATGAAAAGAGCCATTCTATTATCCGCTTTTTTATTGTCTCAATTTGGGACATCTCAATTATTAAAAACAAGCGGTCAGAAAATTGTTAATGATAAAGGTGAAAATATACAGTTGAGAGGTCTCGGCTTGGGAGGATGGATGCTTCAGGAAGGGTATATGCTGAAAACCGCAGATTTCGCCGGTCCGCAATATAAAATCAAAGAAAAAATTGCAGAACTAATCGGCGAAAAGGGAATGAATGAGTTTTACAAAGCTTATTTGAAAAACGGTATTACCAGGCAGGATATTGATTTTCTGAAAAAAGCAGGGTTTAATTCCATCAGGCTCCCTATGCACTACAACCTGTACACGTTACCGATTGAAAAAGAACCGGTAAAAGGCCAGAATACCTGGCTGAATGAAGGCTTTGCCATGACCGACGACCTTCTGAAATGGTGCGCCGACAATAAAATGTATCTGATCCTGGATCTCCACGCCGCTCCGGGCGGACAGGGAAATGACGTGAATATTTCCGATAATGACAAAACGAAACCGTCACTCTGGGAAAGTGAAGACAATCAGAAAAAAACCGTTGCCCTATGGAAAAAGCTGGCGGAACGGTATAAAGATGAGCCGTGGATCGGAGGCTATGACCTGATCAACGAACCGAACATCAATTTCACCGGAAAGAACCCGAACGGAACGGATGAAATGTCCAATGCACCGCTCTGGAAGCTGCAGAAGGATATTACAGAAGCCATCCGTGAGGTTGACAAGAAACACATCATTATTATTGAAGGCAATGCCTGGGGAAATAATTATAACGGACTGACACCGCTTTGGGACAGCAACATGGTTTTCAGCTTTCATAAGTACTGGAACAATAATGATGACGCCACGCTGAAATCTGTTCTGGATCTCCGGGAAAAGCACAACATGCCGATCTGGCTGGGGGAAACCGGGGAAAATTCCAATGTCTGGTTTACGGAACTGATCCGGCTCCTGGATAAACACAATATCGGTTATGCCTTCTGGCCGATGAAAAAGATTGACAATATCGCCGGAATCACCAATGTAAAAATCACGCCTGAATATCAGAAGTTGCTGGATTACTGGAAAAACGGAGGCGAAAAGCCATCAAAGGCATTTGCGGAAAAAGCACTGATGCAGATGGCGGAAAATTATAAGTTCAGCAATGTAGAAATCAAAAATGATGTGATTGATGCGATGTTCAGGCAAACGACTGACGGCAGTACACAGCCTTTTAAAAAGCACCAGGCTCCGGGAAGGATTTCCGCAGTGGATTATGACCTGGGAAGAATCGGCTCTGCTTATCAGGATAAGGATTTTGTCAACCTCTGGGTAAGCGACCCGGCCAAAAGGTCTGAATGGAACTCCGGAAACCAGTTCAGGAATGACGGAGTGGATATTTACAAAACGAAGGACCACCAATATTACGTTGGGAAAACGGAAAGCGGTGAATGGCTTCAGTACACCATTAATGCGAAAGCAGATAAAACGCATGCTTTTGACATAAACTATGCAGGCATCAGTGATGCAAAGGTAAGGATTGAAAATGCTTCCGGAAAACAGCTGGCTGTTGTTTCACTGCCTAAAACGGGAGGATATGAAGTCTGGAAAACCGTCACGGCAAAAGGAATCAGCCTTAAGAAAGGCGAGAATAAAATCCGCATCTATTTTGAAAATGACGGTGTCAACCTGAATTATTTTGAAGTGAAATAATAAAAAACCTTAAATTGCAAATCCCTTTTAGTTTCTAAGAGGGATTTATTTTTAAACGGATATTATGAAAAAAACAGGACTTATTTTTCTTTTGATTTCAGCTTTTGCTTTTGCCCAGCAATCTGTACTTAAAAAGCAGATCGACACTATTGTAAAAGGTAAAAACGCAACGGTAGGAATTTCTGTCCTGAATCTTGAAGACGGATTCAGCTATGATAAAAATGCCGGTAAAAAGTTACCGATGCAGAGCGTATTCAAATTTCACATCGCCGCAGCGGTACTGGATTTTGCAGACAAAGGAAAACTTTCCCTGGACCAGAAAGTAACACTGGATGCCTCTAATCTTATGGAAAATACATGGTCGCCGCTCCGCGATAAATATTCCGGTAAAAATGCAGAAGTTCCATTGAGTGAAATCCTGGAGTTTACTGTAGCCAAAAGTGACAATAACGGCTGCGACATTCTGTTACAGTTGCTCGGAGGCACTGAAACTGTCCAGAAATTCATGGATTCAAAGGGAATAAAAGGTTTTCAGATCAAATATAACGAAGCGGAAATGCATAAAGACTGGACTGCCCAATATGAAAATTACACCACTGCAAAATCTGCGGTTGATGTCCTGAAAAAATTCTATGACGGGAAATTATTATCCAAAAAATCTACGGATTATCTGATGAAGGTTATGCTTTCCACCTCTACCGGAAAAAACAAACTGATTGAACAGCTTCCGGAAAATACGCCTGCGGCAAGGAAAACGGGAGCTTCCGGAAAGAACAATGCAGGATTAACGGGTGCCGAAAATGAAATTGCCATCATAACTTTACCTGATGGCAGGCATTATGCAATAGCTGTATTAGTCAGTAATTCAACGGAAACGAATGCTGTCAACTGTAAAATGATTTCAGATATTTCAACGACCGTCTGGGATTATTTTAATAAGTAAAATTTTAAGCTTATTTTTAAAACCGATTTTATTATGAAAAAATTAATAATAGCCACAGCATTATTCGGCAGTACGTTCTTCTTTGCACAGAAAAGTGAAAACTATCTGCAGATTGGTTATGGAAGCATCTGCTGCGGAACCCCTTCTGATAAGCCTGTGATGAATTATCTTACCCAATTCCAGAAGAAAAGCAAAATAAAATCACTGGAAGTCTACAGGCAGAGCGGCCTTGGAAGAGAGGGAGAATACAACCTGTATGTAGGAACAGACCAGCTTTCAGGAGCACAGAAAGCAGGTTTTATCACAGGATTAAAAGCCACAATCAATGCCCAGAATAATTCCAGAAAGAAAAACAGCGACGGAATGGTGAATTTTGATCCCGCCGAAACGGTAAAAAAGGCAGAACTTTCCAAAGCAAGAAATCTAACGGTTTATAAAAAATAATTTTAATTAAATAAGAAAAATGATTCAGAACATTGTAGTTATCGGAGCAGGAACCATGGGAAATGGGATTGCCCATACTTTTGCACAAAGCGGATTTACCGTAAACCTGGTAGACGTTTCACAGGAAGCTTTAGACAGAGGACTGAAAACCATTACTACCAATCTTGACAGGATAATTGCAAAGGGGAACCTTACGGAAGAAAAAAAGGCGGAAACTTTAGGAAATATAAAAACCTTTACAGCACTTCAGGATGCGGTAGGAAATGCTGACCTGATTGTTGAGGCCGCTACCGAAAACCAGGAGCTGAAGCTGAAAATCTTCGGGCAGATGGACGAATTTGCGCCTGAAAACTGTATCCTGGCTACCAATACTTCATCCATTTCCATCACTAAGATTGCTGCTGCCACGAAAAGGCCTGAGCAGGTAATCGGGATGCACTTTATGAATCCGGTGCCGATTATGAAGCTGGTGGAAATTATCAAAGGCTACTCTACTTCCAAAGAAACTTTTGATGCTGTATATGAAATGAGCACAACATTGGGGAAAGTCCCTGTAGAAGTAAACGATTACCCGGGGTTTGTAGCAAACAGGATTCTGATGCCCATGATCAACGAATCTATTGAAACGCTTTATAACGGCGTGGCAGGTGTTGAGGAAATCGATACCGTGATGAAACTGGGAATGGCCCATCCGATGGGTCCGCTTCAACTGGCAGATTTCATTGGGCTTGATGTCTGTTTAGCCATCCTTAACGTCATGTATGACGGTTTTAAAAATCCTAAATACGCACCGAACCCGCTGTTGGTCAACATGGTAATGGCCGGAAAATTAGGCGTAAAATCCGGAGAAGGCTTCTACGACTATTCTGAAAGCAAAAAAGCGGAAAAAGTGGCAAAAATGTTTTCAAAATAATTTTAAGCGGTGAGTTGTAGTTTTTAAGTTATAAATTTGGGGCATCAACCTGAAATCTATAACCTGACAGCTGCAGTTCAATGAAATTTAAAGAAAAATACATTCAGATATTGCTGGTCATCATTACTTTAGTGATGACCATTTTGCGTTTTCTCCTTAATGAAAAAGGAAGAACCAACCCCGATTCTATCCGGTATATGCGGTTCGCGCATGTTTTCCCCACGATTGACAATACCACAACGCCTTTAGGATACCCTTTAAGCATTAAATTTTTTACCCTTTTCGGTTCTGATGAATTCTGGGGAAGCAAGCTGGTAGGAATATTCTCTTTTTTCTTCATCTTATTTTTTGCATGGAAGAAAGATTTCTTCTTTAAAGAATCGGTTGTTTTATGTACCCTGTTCAGTTTGCTTTCTATTTTTTCCTATACGATGAGCGAAGCGCTGATCCTGCCTTTTGTTTTGCTGTTTCTTTATGTTTCATCATTGGTTATCAACGGAAAATTAGAAAAAGGAAAAGCTGTTTTTTACCTTTCATTAAGCCTGATCGCACTTTATAACATCAGATACAGTTCATTATTTATCATTAGCGGAACCGGGCTTTTCGGGATTCTATTTTGGAAGAGGAACTACTCGAAAACTTTTATTATGTCAGGAATTATCGGCGGAATTTTTATCATCGCCTATAAGTTTCTCTTCATTGATTATTTTAACGAGACTTACATTAAAGATGCACTGACGATTGGCCTGTACCCAACTTCAAAACTTCTTCCTGAACTCTTCCTGGGATTATGCACCACGTTCAATCCGTTCATCCACATTGCGGATCCGGGCGGCGGAATGATCAACTATGCCATTTACGGAATCGGTTTTCTGAATATCCTGCTGATCATTTACCTTTTCGTAAAATACAAACTTTCAGACTCCGAGTTCTTCTTTGTTTTTGTGAGTTTGGCAGGCATTGTATGTTCTTATTTTGTGCAGTATTTTTATTCTGTGAATGCTATTGATTACCGTCTGATGGCTCCTTTCAGCTTTCCCATCTGGCTGGTGTATTTCAGGAAGCTGTTCCAACTGTTCGGGATTAAGGTATACGCCATAGGTTTTTTAAGCCTGATGTCCGGTTTTCTGTTCACCTGGCTTTCCAAAGGGGATTACCTTGAAAACAGAAAGGAAATAAAAAATTATTTGCAGTCTGAGAAGCTGGACAGGGTTCCGTTATTGTTTTATCTTGAAACTGCCGAAGACCTGGATAAGGTACAGGTAGCCGAACTGATCAGCACGGTAAATCCTCATATCACCCTCACTTTCAAACCGGAAGACAGTGTGAAAAGGACAACATTAACAAGGTATAAAGTTTTGCAAAAAATTAAGATCGACAAGAACAAATACCAATAATTTTATTATCTTTGGTTCAAAGTTAAAACATTAAAAAAAATGAAATTACCAAAGTTTTTATTAGCAGATAATTCGGAATTTCCAGAAGATTTATTCGTTGTTCATACTGAATATCCAAGATTTATCCTGAATGTTGAGGAAGAAGAAGTTGAATGGCTGGATGATCTGGAAGGAGATGATGAAGAGACCATGGCAGATGAGGCTACAAAAGTAGTGGAAGCTGCATTCAAATGGTGTGATGAAGAGTTGGCTAAGTACGACGAAGAAGAGGAGGACGCAGAATAATAAAATTCTAAACATAAAAATAAAAGGAACTCAAATTAATTGGGTTCCTTTTATATTATGTCTTATTAGGTTTTGTCTGTTTATTCCGCTCTGTTGAATTTTAACAGCAGGAGATTGTCCTGATACAGTTCCAGGACACTTCCGGTAAGAACGTATTTATTGGCCTTCGCCATCATATCCATAAAGTTTTTCTCAACACTCATGTTATCACACGCCATTTTGGTAGATCCCATCTGCCCTGCAGAAAAGTTACCGGTGGAAGGATCAACTTTCGTTGTTCCGAAATAATTGTTGCATCCTGCATTCCCGCTTATTTTCTCGCCTTCAATATTCAGGGTCGGGATTTTTCCTTTCACATTATCGGCCAGAGCCCATTTCGTTCCCGTTAAAGGCGGCTGGGCCTTCCCTACTTTAGATGCAGATGAACCGGTCATGGTTCCGCACGAAGCCAAAACCGCTGCTGTACATATACTTAAAAAGATATTTTTCATTTTTCCTTTCGTTTAAATCAAATTTACGTAAATATTCTTTTATTAACGCGTGTTCAGGGGATTTTATTGTTTTTTTAACCCGATATTAAAAACAAAAAAACGGGCCTTAGCCCGTTTCTGTTGATTTATTTTAATACTGATCAGTTCATCCAAAACTACCCTCTCAGCTCTGCATTGAATTCTTTCTGGAAAGATTTGATCAGCGAGTCCATAACTGCTGTGATTTCTTTCTCTTCCAGGGTTTTCTCTTCATTAAGAAGCTCAAAGCTCATCGCATAGGATTTCTTACCTTCAGGAAGGTTGTTGCCTTCATACACATCAAATAAGTTGATGCCTTTAAGATAAGGGGATTTATTTTTTCTGGCCGTCTGATACAGGTCTTCATAGTTTACACTTTTATCAATCAGCAATGCAAGATCTCTCCTGATTTTATTGAATTTCGGGATATCCCTGAACTTCAGTTCATTTTCCGAACGTAATTTCTGAGCATATTCCAGTTCGATTTCAGCATAGAAACACTCCTGGTCGATATCGAAATCTTTCAGCATCTGAGGTGCTACCTTCCCGATTCTTACCAAAACTTTACCGTCTGCTTCATAAGCCAAAGCATCGGAGAACCTTTCATCCGACAGCGCGGTTTCTTTATAATTAATGGCTAATTTTTCCAGCAGAACTTTTACGTATGCTTTCAGGTTGTAGAATCCTGTTGCAGATTTCGGCTGCAGCCAGTTTTCTGCCACTTCCCTTCCGGATACCAGCATGGCAAGCTGTTTCCTTTCTTCGTATTTTTCTTTTTTATGATAAATTTTCCCGAACTCGAAAAACTTAATATCCTGGTTCTTCCTGTTGATATTGTAGATGGCATTCTGCAAAAGGCCTTCCAGCAAAGACTTTCTCATAAATGCAAGGTCATTACTCAAAGGATTCAGCAGTTTCACGGCATCCGTTTCGTCTTTTACGGAAGTGAGTGAATTGTTCATCACTTCATTGAAGCCAAGTCCCTGTAAGGCCCTCGCCCAGTTGTTTTCCAGTTCGTCCTGGTCCTGAGCACTTAATTTAACCGGGGTAAATGAGATCTTCTGCGGAGCGTCAATCTTATTGTAGCCGTAAATCCTCAAAATCTCTTCAATAACGTCAATTTCCCTTGTCACATCAGCCCTGTATGCGGGAACAGAAATTTCAAGCCCGTTCTGGATTTCATTCAGCACCTGAATATCAAGCGCTTTCAGGATTTCTTTTACTTTTTCCCTGTGGATCTTGGTGCCTAAAATCTGTTCGATCTTGGAGAACCTAATGATCACATAGCTGTCCTCTATTTTCTTCGGATATTCTTCCAGCAGCTCTCCTGCCAGCTTTCCTTCCGCAAGGTCCTGGATCAGCCTGATGGCATGTGTAATGGCCGTCCTTGTAATATTCGGGTCTACTCCTCTTTCAAACCTGAACGAAGCATCGGTATTCAGTCCGTGGAACTTGGCCGCTTTTCTAACCGCTACCGGACTGAAGTAGGCACTTTCCAGGAATATGGTTTTTGTTTCACCGGAAACGCCTGAATCTGCACCGCCGAAAACCCCGGCAATACACATCGGGTTGTCTTTCCCGTCCTTGATGATGATTTCGGAACCGTTCAGTGTTCTTTCCACTCCATCCAGCGTAGTGAATTTCGTTCCTTCTGCTACTGTTCCTACTTTCACTTTTTTATCTGCAATCTTATCTGCATCAAAGGCGTGAAGCGGCTGTCCGTAACCGTGAAGGATATAATTGGTGATATCTACAATATTATTGATCGGGCTTAAGCCGATGGCTTTCAGTCTGGCCTTCAGCCAATCCGGGGAATCGGTAACTTTTACATCTTCGATCACGGCTCCGATATACCTCGGGCACAGTTCAGCATCTTCAACTTCAAGCGTGAACTCATGAGTTCCTTCGCTGCTTAAAGCAACGGAAGACACTTTTTCAAACCCGGCTTTCTGCTGGTTGGTAGAAAGGTAAGCATTAAGGTCCCGGGCCACCCCGTAATGGGACATGGCATCCGTTCTGTTCGGTGTTAAACCGATTTCAAAAACCTCATCGCTGGCCAGTTCATAATAATCCGCGAATTTTTTACCGGTTTCAAATTTCTCTTCATCCAGCACCATAATCCCGCCGTGGTCATCACTCAGTCCCAGTTCATCTTCTGCGCAGATCATTCCCTGAGACACTTCGCCTCTGATCTTGGCTTCTTTAATTTCGAAAAAGTTTCCGGTTTTATCGTAAATTTTCGTTCCTACAACAGCAACAGGCACGGTTTGTCCGGCTTCCACATTCGGGGCCCCACAAACAATGTGCAGTGTTTTTCCGTTTCCTACGTCTACCGTTGTTTTTTTCAGCTTATCTGCATTCGGATGCTTTTCGCAGGTGAGAACCTTGCCAACCACAATTCCTTCCAGGCTGCCTTTTATACTTTCAAATTTTTCTATCCCTTCAACTTCAAGACCTATATCTGTAAGAAACTCACCGATTCTTTCTGTTTTGATTTCTGTTTTGATAAAGTCTTTAAGCCAGTTGTTTGATATCTTCATTGAATATATTTTGAAAATTTTATTTGAATTTTTCGAGTTACAAATGTCGTGTTTTTTTGAGAAACAGAGAAATTTTAAAGGTTATAAAACAAATAGTTTTCATGCCTGTACCCTCATAATCTGACACTGAACAGGATTTTAACTTTATTTGGTTAAACAGCTTCCACAACCTGAATTACAGCTTCAATTGTAAAGCATGCAAACAAATCAGATTAACACCACACGTTATGGTAAAAAGAAAGAGGCTTTGAATCTCAAAACCTCTTTTCTTATTTTATATTTCTTACTGTTTTATAACCCGATTACCGGCATTGACAGCATTAAGATGTTTTCATTTTCTTCAAGACCGTCAAGAGGTTCAATGATTCCCGGTCTGTTCGGCTGGGACATTTTCATTGTGATATCATCTGATCCCAGAATGGTTAACATTTCCGTTAAAAATTTAGAGCTGAATCCGATATTGATATCTTCCCCGTTGTAGTCGCAAGGGATCTGCATATCTGCTTTGTTCGCATATTCCGTATCTTCTGCATGAAGGTGAAGAATGTTGGCAGACAGCTTAAACCGCACCTGGTTTGTGGATTTATTAGACATGATGGATGCTCTTTTAATAGCCCCTAAAAGAAGGTTCCTGTTAATCGTCAGCACGTTCGGGTTTTCCTTAGGAATTACAGCTGTATAGTTCGGGTATTTCCCGTCAATCAGCCTGCAGATCCAGATATGTTTCCCGAAAGTAAACTTGGCCATGTTTTCATTGAAATCAATGGTTACGTCTTCGTTAGAGCTTGCCAGGATATTTTTGAAAATATTCAGCGGTTTTTTAGGCATGATGAATTCCATCGGCTCAGTATTCATCAGATCCATTCTCTTATACACCACCAGCCTGTGGGAATCGGTAGAAACGAAATTGGTTTCATTTTCCCCGAACTGGAACAGTACGCCTGTCATTACCGGACGAAGTGAATCGTTGCTGGTTGCAAAAAGTGTGTTGTTGAGTGCATCAGACAAAACACCTGCCGACATGGTTACACTCTGGGCAGCGTCAAATTCCGGAAGTTCCGGGTAATCGTCCGCGTTATCCAGGGCAACGGCAAAATTATCTTTTTCATCTAAAATCTCAAGCTGACTTCCCGTTCCTTCTGCATTGTCTCTCACCGCCAGTGTAAGCGGCTGTTCTCCGTAGGTCTTGATGAAATCCTGAAAAATCTTGGCAGGAACAGCAAATTTGCCGCTGTCGTCAGACTTTACATCAAGAGAGGTTACCAGAGTCGTTTCGCCATCAGATGCTGTAATGGTAACGTTATTGCCGTCTAACTCAAAAAGATAGTTTTCTAAAATCGGTCTCGACTGAGAGCTTGATATTACGCCACTTACAGTTTGCAAAGCTTTCTGCAGTTCACCACTTGAAATAATAAATTTCATAGATTTAAAAATAAGTTTTTACAAATATAATAAATAGAAAATAGATTAAGAAGAAATAATCAAAGGAGTTTTTCACAAAGATCATTAATCTGTTTTCAGCACAGAGATTATGTTTACTTTCCTGTAGTCATTGATTCCTGCATCAAAAATCTCGCCCGGGTAATAGCTTACATTTACTTTTTTGTGTAAAAGAGCGCTGTATTCGTTCGGCAGATCCCTGTTGGATTCTACCGGAAACACCCAGTACAGCTTAGTCAGAATTTTATTGTCGCCGGCCAGGTGAAAAACCACAAAACTGTTCTTCTCTATTTTTGTAACCGTACCGCTTATGAGCAGTTCTGAATGACGGCTGCCTTTGTTTTTACCATTCTCTCCAAGCTTAAAAAGCTCAATAAAAGTATCCGGGCATTCTTTGAGGAGCCATGTGGCCACCAGTTTCCCGGTTTCTGAAGAATTATCCTGAAGTATATTCAGGTTATAGTCTCTTTTAAGTTCGGCAGCATAAGGCTGTGCGCCCTGTATAATGCAGAGTCCCAGCTTTATCTCAAGCGCTTTTGCGTCAGGATTTCCTGCTTTGGCTTTGGTAAAGCATTCACAGGTATTTTTGGCAATTCTGGTTTTATAGTCCTGAGAAAAACCTGAAACCGACAGTAAAGCAGCTAAAAGGATCCCTGTTTTTTTCATCATGAGTGTATTATATTGTCCAAAGATAACCTTATAAAATAATTACCCTCAAAATACTTGTTATATTTGTAAAAATTAATCAATGCGCAAACCGCCCGTCCATAAAAGTTTCCAGAACGCTTTCCGGGGTATTTTCCTGATGATGAAAAGTGAACGGAATTTTCAGATTGAACTTCTGGCTTTTATGATTAATCTTTTTCTGGTTTTTTACCTGAAACTTTCAGTTGCTGATGCCGTTTGTGTCCTGATTGTTTCTTTCGGTGTCCTGGCTGCAGAAATTTTCAATACGGCGATTGAAAAGATCTGTGATATCATCCAGCCTGAATTTGATATACGCATCGGTTTTATCAAGGATATTTCAGCCGGGGCCGTTCTCCTGGTTTCCATTTCTTCCGTGATCGTGGGTATTCTGGTTTACTGGAAATATATTTTCAGCTGATTTAAACCGGCTTGCCTACATAAACAAACCCTGATCTGCCGGATTTTAAAACGGTTTCAATCCTCTGGTAATCGTCTACTTCATATTCATCCGCGTGAAGGATTTCTTCCTCTGTAACCTCAAACAGAATGCCTTTGATTTCATCTTCAGGGTTACCTGAGAACTTCAGGACGGGATGAAATTTCTGACTGCTTTTCCGTAAAACCTCACGATCCGTAATTTCCAGCATTTCAAGCCTGTAACCTGTTAAAACATCCTGGCCTCCTTTTAAAATCCTTTCGAAAGTCTCCATCTGAACCTGCTCTTTCTGCAAGGTTCCGTATGAAAATAAATAAGGCATTAAATATATTTTTCGATGATGGGAATTGCAATTTCAGCCATCAGGCCATATCCTTTTTCATTGGGATGCACACCGTCTCCTGATAATAAGATTTCTTTATCCGGTAAGAAGGCCCTATGAAAATCAATGTACTGCAAAGCATGTTTATCTGCGATGTCTTTCAGAATCCTGTTGTACGCCAGAACTTCTGTATTCGTCCTCATTTTTCCCGAAGCTGCCGTTATACCGTCTGCCTTATCGGAAAACGGAAGAATACTCACGAGGTAGATTTCTTCAGCGTACAGTTTTGCGTGCTGAACGGCATTTACGATATTGTTTTTAAACTGTTCACCGTTTACCATTTGGGCACCGTCTTTTACAGCGAGGTCATTGGCACCGTAACCCAGAAAAACGATGTTTCCGTCTGCTGCATTCCTGGCACTCATTTCATGCGGCAGCCGTCTTAAAAGGCCTTCCGTAGTTTCTCCTCCGATTCCCAGGTTATAAAGGATCAGTTCCTGGCTTCCTTCATTGAATTTCTGTAAGGCATACCGTTTCAGAATATCCACCCAGCCTCCGAATACTCCGTCATACTCGCCATAGGTGATGCTGTCCCCGAAGAATAATCCGTATTTCATCTTCTTCATTTTAATTTATTTTTTTAGGTTTAAATAATCAATCTAAAACCAGTGTGATGTTTTTGTGCGATTCTATAATTTCGACTAAAATTTCAAACAGGGTCTGTCCGTTTCCGGCAATCAATCCGTCAAGTTTCTGCTGCGCCAGATCAACATTGAAAGGTTTCCCCTGCCTGATCTTATGTTCGTAAAACCCCTTGGTCAGTTCAAAGCCTAAATCCTTTTTTGATTTGTCTGAATCTTTCCAGATGATTTCAATGTCTTCATTGTTTTCAAACATTCCGAAACCGCCGTACAGCATATCATCAAAACCATCCAATGTCCCAACTTTCCAGTCTGCATCTTTCATCAATACTTCAGAAACCTCTTCATAGAAGCCCGCCAGGTCTGAAAAGTGGCTGCCATTAATGACAGCCACTTTCTTGTTATTTTCATTTGAAGTATCCAAATTATAATTTTAAATATTTCGATTATTCATTTTTATTCAAACTTAACGGGTTTTCAAAACCCGTTAGGTTAAAAGCTGTATTTTTAAGCTAAAAGCCAATTGCCGAAAGCTTACTTAAAGTATTCCACTCCGTTTTTAAAGATGTTGTGGTAATTCGCGGTCGGGATGTTTTTCATCAGCCCTTCTGCAAAACGCTCCGGGTGGCCCATTCTTCCGAATATTTTACCGCATGTGCTGGTAATCCCTTCGATCCCGAATAATGAATTGTTCGGATTGAAAGGCATTCCGTGGGCGATATTCCCTTCCAGATCCAGGTATTGTGTCGCAATCTGCCCGTTTTCATACAGCTTCTGAATCTCTGCTTCTGAAGCCATAAAACGGCCTTCACCGTGAGAAATCGGAATGGTGAACACCTGCCCTTTCATTCCTTTTAACCATGGACTGTCATCATTCAGCACCTTCACGTTAACCATCTGGGAAATATGCCTTCTGATGGCATTGTGAGCCAGTGTAGGAGAATTTTCATCCAGATCCTTGATTCTTCCGTAAGGCAGCAGGCCGGATTTTACCAGAGCCTGGAACCCATTACAGATCCCGATGATCATTCCGTCCCGTTCCAGCAATTCGTGAACGGCATTTTTCATCTTCTCGTTTTTAAGAACATTGACGATGAATTTTGCAGAGCCGTCCGGTTCGTCACCTGCTGAGAACCCTCCGGAAAAGGCTAAAATCTGTGAAGTCCTGATTTCTTCCACCCAGGCATCTATACTTTCATCCAGCAACTGGTGGTTGATATTGATTAACGGCAGGCTGCTCACCACGGCTCCTTCTTTCGCAAAGGCATTCAGGGTATCATACTCGCAGTTGGTGCCCGGGAAAACCGGTAAAAACACTTTCGGCTGAGCAATTCCGTGTTTTTTGATGATGATATTTCTCGGGTTGACTGAGTTTAAGTTTTCATCCAGTACAACCGTCAGTTTTTCTTTTTCAACAGTCGGGAAAAGATTTTCAAAAGTCCCGGTGTAGGCCGCTTCCAGATCTGAAAGCTGAGATTCAAGACCATTAATATTCAATACGCCGGAATCTTTTACTTCACCAATGAGCTGAATGCTGACAGCACTCAATTCTTGTTTGGATTCGATAATCAAGCTGCCGATGTTCTTAGTCAGTAAGATGGTTTCATCAACATTAATTTCAGCACCCAGCCTGTTCCCGAAGGCCATTTTTGCCAAAGCAATAGCAATACCGCCTTCTTTAACGGTTTTCACGGAAACGATTTTTCCGGCTTTGATGTTTTCAAAAACAAGCTCAAAAACTTCTTTTAAAGCACGGTAATCCGGAAGTCCGTTTTCCTGGGCCGTATGGTTAAAGAAATAAATTTTATTTCCTTCATTTTTAAATTCCGGAGAGATAATTGTTGCCTTTTCACCGTTGGCACAGGCGAAAGAAATCAATGTTGGCGGTACATTCAGGTCCTGGTAGGTTCCGCTCATGGAATCTTTCCCTCCAATGGCAGCCAGACCAAGATTAATCTGGGCATCGTAAGCTCCCAACAAAGAAGCTAAGGGCTTGCCCCATTTTTCAGGATTCTGTCCTAATTTTTCAAAGTATTCCTGGAAGCTTAATCTGATATTTTTATAATCGCCGCCCATGGCAACGATTTTCGCCACACTTTCAACAACAGCATAAGATGCGCCCAGCAATGAATTCTGTTTTGAAATTCCGGCATCAAAGCCCCAGCTTGCCAAAGAAACCGTTTCGATATCTTTTGCTCCCAAAATCGGTAAGGTCTGAACACTTCCTTCCATTAGTGTCTGCTGGTATTTCCCGCCTAAAGGCATTGCAACGGTTGTTGCCCCGATGGACGAATCAAACATTTCCAGCAAGCCTTTCTGGGAAGCTACATTTTTATCTTTCAGAATTTCCAGCAGCGCTTCTTTTGTAAAAGGCTGATCCTCCGTTTTCACTTCTTCCAGATGGGTGATCTTTACTTCCTGGCTTTTTGAACAGCCGTTGGTATCTAAGAACTCCCTTGAAAGGTCTACAATTTTATTTCCTTTCCAGAACATCTGCATTCTTCCGGAATCTGTCACTTTTGCCACCTCAACGGCCACAATGTTTTCAGCTTCGCAGAATCTGATGAACTGTTCTTTATCTTTCGGTTCCACCACAACCGCCATTCTTTCCTGAGATTCAGAAATAGCAAGCTCGGTCCCGTTCAGACCTTCATATTTTAAAGGCAATACATCAAGATTGACTTCCAGGGAATCGGCAATTTCACCGATGGCTACGGAAACCCCTCCTGCACCGAAGTCGTTTGATTTTTTAATCAGCTTCGTCACTTCAGGATTCCTGAACAGACGCTGGATCTTACGTTCTTCCACGGCATTTCCTTTCTGAACTTCAGAACTCATGGTGTGGATCGACGTTTCGTCCTGTTCTTTTGAACTTCCGCTGGCACCGCCAACACCATCACGGCCGGTTGCCCCGCCTAGGATAATGATAGAATCTCCGGTGGCCGGTTTTTCGCGTCTTACCCAATCTACAGGAACCGCTCCGGTCACAAAACCGACTTCCATTCTTTTGGCTTTGTAGCCTTCATCATAGATTTCGGAAACCATTGTCGTTGCCAAACCGATCTGGTTACCGTAAGAAGAATATCCGTTTGCCGCCTGTTTGGTGATGGTTTTCTGAGGTAATTTCCCCGGTAAGGTTTGATCAACCGGTTCCAGAACATCAGCAGCACCCGTCAGTCTCATCGCCTGGAAAACGTAAGAACGTCCGGACAAAGGGTCTCTGATGGCACCGCCCAAGCATGTGGAAGCTCCTCCGAAAGGTTCAATTTCCGTCGGGTGATTGTGCGTTTCATTTTTGAACAATAAATACCAAGGCTCTTTTTTACCGTCGTATTCTGCTTCAATCTGGATGGTACAGGCATTGATTTCATCTGAAACCACAAGGTTCTCCAGGTTGCCTGTCTTATGAAAATATCTTGCGCAAACGGTTGCAAGGTCCATTAGAGAAATCGGCTTAAGCTCACGGCCTAAGAATTTCCTTTTTTCGATATAATCATTGAAGATCGTTTCCAGTGTATGTTTAAACTGTCCTTCAAACTGAATGTCTGACAATTCTGTTTCAAATGTTGTGTGGCGGCAATGATCGCTCCAATAGGTATCTAATACCTTCAGTTCCGTTTCTGTAGGATTTCTTTTTTCAGCCTTGAAATATTCCTGAATAAATTTTAAGTCATCCAGTCCTAATGCAAAACCGTGGTTGTTGTAGAAGTTTTCTAGCTGTGCATCATTAAAATTGATGAAACCTACATGTACTAAAACTTCTGACGGCTTTTCTTCGGCAGGGATACTGAGTACGGACAAATCCTTTTCCTGAGACTCGACTTTATTGATCACCAGATCTTTGATTTTCACCAAATCAGCTTCGGAAATGCCTTCAAACTGAATCAGTTTACCGCTTCTTACCTTTGATTTTTCATTTTCTGTAAGCAAAGCAATACACTGCTGCGCAGAATCGGCACGCTGGTCATACTGTCCCGGTAAAAATTCCATGGCAAATTGAATGGATGCCGCAGGACTCTCGGTGTGTAAAATATCGGTAACCGGATCTACGAAAGTGCTGTTGACCACCTTTTCAAATTCTCCGTCATTCAATCCGAAGATGTCATATATATTGTACACTTTCACTCCTTTTACTTCCGGAGCTACCGCCTGTACTTCATCAAAAATTTTTGGACTTTCCACATCGAAAACTCCTCTTTTTTCTACGAAAATTCTTTTGTTTTGAGACATTAGATGTCAGATATTTAGTATTATTAGACTTATTTTTTATTTTCAAATTTATTCTTTGCTATTTCAATTGAACGATGTAATTTTTCAAGTAAAACTTTTTTTGGAGGCAATACGAGAAAATACTCTGCTACTTTTATATGATCAGCTTCGAGATTCATCAGTTCTATATGTTCGGAGTTTTTTCCTGAACAAAGAATTAAACCAATCGGCGGGTTTTCGCCTTCTATTTTTTCATATGTGTTAAGATATGAAAGATAAAGCTCCATCTGGCCTTTATGTGAAGCTTCAAATTCTCCTAATTTCAATTCTATAACCACTAATGATTTTAGTTTTCTGTGATAGAAAAGCAAATCTATATAGTAATCTCTATTATCTATTGTAATTCTCTTTTGTCTTGAAAGAAATGCAAAATCGCTCCCTAACTCAGAAATAAATTTTTGAAGTTCCACAATAATGGATTCTTCCAAATCTTTTTCAGAAAAAGTGTCTTTCAAATCTAAAAAGTCCAGAAAATAGGGATCTTTAAAAACCAAATCGGGATTTAAAATGTTATTTTCAGACCAATTTTTAAGTTCCTTTTTAATAACTTCTTCAGGCTTTTTACTTATGGCAGTCCGTTCAAAAAGCAGAGAATTAATTTTTTCTCTCAGGGTTCGGACACTCCAATTTTCAGTTTTACAGATTTCAAGATAAAAACTTCTCTTAGTTTCCTGAGAAATAGGAATAAGCAGCAAAAAATGGGTCCATGATAATTGTCGCATCGCTGATGCGACAATCTCAAAATTATCAAAGACGGATGCAAACTGCATCATTTTCCTGATATTTTTTTCGGAGAAGGAACTTCCAAATTCTACAGTAAGCTGCCGGGAAATATGGGAAATCACATCCTTACCATATTCCGCCCTTTTGTTGCCTAAAACATCTTCATTTATTCTCTGTCCAATTTTCCAGTACAAAACTACCATTGCCGAATTTACCTGAACTGCAACCTGACCTCTTGTCATGTCAACGAGTTCCTTTAAATCGGTAATTAATTGTTGATGATTCTGTAACATTATTAAAAATTAGATGTCAGATTTTAATATTAGATTTATTTTTATTTTGATCCTCCTGATCTTCAGAGCACCAGCATCAGATTTATTTTCTTTTTCATCTGTATTGAATACTCTCAAGGGGATTATATCACAAATTTACTCTTTTTACTTTCTTTAAACTCAACCTTTTTCCTACAATGCAAATACAAGATTATTATCTCTGGAACTGTCATTGGATACATTTATTAAATAAACCGTCTTATTACTCTGCGTATGATTTTCACAGGTCCAAAGTAAAAACAAATACAGGTATGTTTTTTCTTGTTAAGTTTAACCCGGGTTATCTTAATTTATTCGGGTTATCCGTATGTTCTTTCTGATATTCTTCGGCTTCCTTTATTTGTTTTTTCAGCCATTTATCAAAAGGAATTTTTTCATTGTCATATTCCAGTGTGAAGACATTTCTGCCGTCTTCTGAGACTAAAAATTTGTAATCTGATAATCCCGCTTCCATTTTTCCGTAATCATAGGCATATACCTGATAAA